>Ga0105348_1001532_pt1 | contig 15377 bp, 12 predicted proteins | sample EN8Hudsemesocosm_2_FD_83504 | JGI IMG/M metagenome (GOLD analysis project Ga0105348, IMG submission 83504) | Methane-oxidizing microbial communities from mesocosms in the Hudson Canyon - EN8C Hudson Canyon | ecosystem: Environmental > Aquatic > Marine > Cold seeps | place: Hudson Canyon... | reverse complement strand
TTTTGGCGAACCAATTCACTTTTCAAACGAAGATCTGACCGAAGAACAGGTAACAAGACGTGTCGAAAAAGTTAAAAGCGCGATCAATGGCTTGATATCGAAGGGACTTGAAGAACGAGAAGGCATATTTCAATGAGTGAAAAACAAAAAAAGACCCCCAAGAACACTAAAAAAGTAAAAAAGACAGTTTTAGTAACAGGCGCAGCTGGTGCTTTATCTCAACAAATCATCAACCGTTTACGGGATACTTACCAGATTGTTGCGGTAGATTTCAGAAAGCTCACCTTCCATAGTGATGACATTCCAAGCTATAAAATAGACTTTAATAAACGCGGATTTGAAGACTTATTCAAGCAATATGATTTTGACAGTGTTATTCACCTAGGTAGAATTTCTTCAAGCGAAGAAACACGTATGAGCCGTTATAATGCCAATGTTCTCGGCACCCAAAAGCTATTGGACCTAAGCCATAAATACGGCATCAACAACGTAATTGTTCTTTCTACCTATCACGTTTATGGTGCTTCACCCTATAACCCCGCATTAATCGATGAGAAAGCCCCCTTGAAAGCCGCTGAATTAACGATGGACTTGGTTGACTCTGTTGAGCTTGAAAATCTGGCTAATATTTATTTATGGCGTTATCCAGACCTTAACATTACTATTCTGCGTCCTTGCAATATTGTAGGTCCAGGCGTCAAAAATACGATAAGTAGCCTGCTTTCAAGTAAGTATGCACCAGCGCTCGTCGGGTTTTCACCTATTATGCAGTTTATTCATATTGATGACATGGCAGATGCGATTACTTTAGCGCATAAGAAGCGTATTCGAGGCGTGTATAATGTTGCCCCGAGTGACTGGATATCCTACCAAGACGCTTTAACGCATTGTGGTTGTACAGAAATTCCAATCCCTTCAATCCCGCCAGTATTGCCGAAGTTGATAACCGGCTTATTAGATTTGAAAATGTTTCCGACGTATTTGATTAATTACTTTAAATACCCCGTCGTCATTAATGCCAAAACATTTAATGATACTTTTGGTTTTAAAGCTAAGCGCCCTCTAAAGGAAATATTGAGAACCTATAAAGAAATGAAAGAGTAATATAACACTACGAGGTTGTTAAAGTATTATAGGTATAGTAGCTACTTTAACAGCCTCTATCTCAAGCTAAAATTATGTTTTAAACACCAATATTTTTAAGTGTTTCCAGTATTTTAGCCACCACGGATGCAGCATTTGGGTGCTCGCTTTCAATCTCTGAAATAAACACTTCAATTGTTTCTAAAATACCTGGCTCAACGGGATCTGATTCGTCCATATTATGAATATGAGATTTCAATTGAGACATTAAAGCCTGCTGCTGCGGACTCGTCAAATCATCACCAAACCGCTCATGTAAATCACTGATCAATAATTGCGCTTGTTGTTTTGGCATAATGAACCCCAGGTTAAGTCGTTAGCTATCATAAATACCCGAATGGCTTAAGCTAATCTAAAAAAGCTCCTTTTCAGGATTGTTATAGCCACGTTAGCGCTAAATCAAGCGCGAGTAAAGCAATTAGGCAATCAACTAATAGGAAGGTCCTTCAACATTAAGAAAACTGCAGCAGCCAAGCTACCTGATACAGGCACTGTAATTAGCCAAGCTGCAATAATTTTCTTGAACGCCGAACGTTTAACCAGTTTTTCACCATACACCTTCTTAAGACGTTTTCTTTCTTTCTTACTCAAACCAAGTTCTGCTTTATTTTTTTTAGCATCTTTAAGCATGCTTTCCATATCTTCAACAGAAGCATTTTTGAAATTATTTAAAAAAGTTTGAATACGTGCTCGCTCATCACCTTCATGATGGTCCAAAATTTTATGCAATTTGCTGGCATAGCTGGTTTTCAGATATTCCCGCAAGAAACCGACTCCAAATATTCCCCCCACAGCAATATGTGTTGAACTCACAGGCAAACCAAGCTGAGAAGCAATGATTACAGTAATTGAAGCAGCCATAGCAACACAAAATGCACGAGACTTATCTAGTTCAGTTATTTCTGACCCTACAGCTTTAATTAATTTTGGCCCATAAAGTGTTAAGCCAAGAGCAATACCAAGTGCACCAATCATCATTACCCATAAAGGTATGCTTGCTTTGGTCGAAATACCCGCATTGGCAATTGAGTCTGTAATGGCGGCTAATGGACCAATTGCATTCGCAACATCATTCGCCCCGTGAGCAAAACTCAAGAGTGCTGCAGCAAAAATAAGTGGAATGGTAAACAAGCTATTTACGCCCTCTCTGTTATTTTCTAATTTCTTTGATGCTCGAGAAATAAGCGGCTGAGTAACAAGGTAGAATATTGCAGCAATTACAGCACCACCTGTAGCAGCAGTTTGAAAATCCATCTTATATATTTTTTTCAAACCTTTTAAAGCTAAATAAGTACTGAATGCCCAAGCCATTAAAGCAATTAAGATAGGCACATATTTACGTGCAGCTCCCAGCATGTCTGCCTGATAAATAATTTTTTTCTTAATAAAGAACAAAAATGCAACGGCAATCACTCCTCCTAAAACCGGTGATATTACCCAGCTAGAAGCAATCGCCCCCATTTTACTCCAGTTTGCAATACCGAAACCGCCTGCAGCAATACCAGCCCCTAATACCCCCCCTACAATAGAGTGTGTTGTTGATACTGGCGCACCGAAAACTGTAGCCAAATTAAGCCAAACAGCTGCAGATAACAATGCAGCAACCATTAACCAGATAAAGGTACTTGTCTCAGTGATATTACTAGGATCTATAATGCCTTTTTTAATAGTGCTAACAACCTCTCCACCCGCAACCAAAGCACCTGCAGCTTCAAAGATTGCTGCGATGATAATCGCGCCTGTAAGCGTCAAAGCTTTCGAACCGACAGCTGGCCCTACATTATTGGCAACATCGTTAGCGCCAATATTCATAGCCATATAGCCACCAATCATGGCAGATATCGTCAATACGAAACTGCCTTTCATCCCTTGAGAATCAAGCACAACATATAAAATAATACCTAGCATGAAAACTAGGCCTGCTCCCAAACGTACAAATTCATTTTGTTGCGCACTCACAACACTATCGATCTTGTCTATATTTTTGAGTTCCATAAAAGTATCTCGTCTTACTACCTTTAATTTACGGTCTTGGTGTTTAGCAATTAGACAGACATGAAAAGATAGCGTCTGAAAAAAGCCCAGATAATTTTGTGGCACTATAAAGGGATGGTCATAAAAATGTAACACCTAAACAGGTTTTTTTTGTTACATCTTTATCTGTAAAGAAAAAAGCTTAGGCAAAACAGCGCTAAGCTTTTGAGAAGAATTAGTATTATGCGGTTTATTTCATTGCGCACTTAAACTCAAGGTAGTTGATTTAGCGCCTTCCACACCGTCTGTAGTTACTGTACTAATTGCAAAATAGTATGTATTTTCCGTCATATTAGAGAAGGTATACGTCACCTGTGATGAATCAGCCACACTAACAAGCGTGCTTAAATCTGAAGCACTTGTACCATAATAAATATTATACTTTTGAATATCTGTAAGACTAAGCGCACTACCGTCTTCACGCTTAGCTGGCACACTCCAGCTCAAACTTATATTTATTAAGCTTGGACTTGAAGATACAACGGGTTCAACTACTACAATGGGCTCTAAAATTGGTTCCGCATTTACTATGGGTTCCGCATTTACTATGGGTTCCGCATTTACTATGGGCTCCGCATTTACTATGGGTTCCGCATTTACTATGGGCTCCGCATTTACTATGGGCTCCGCATTTACTATGGGTTCCGCATTTACTATGGGCTCCGCATTTACTATGGGCTCCAATGCAGGATCTGAAATTGGTTCAGCTTCTACTACAGGCTCAAATACAGGCTCAGAACTTATAACAAAAGACTGGCCATTTTGATCAATACTTAACACTGAGGATTTAGCACCTTCAACTCCATCATTGGTAACAGTACTTACAGCAAAATAATAGGTATTTGGTTCAAGCCCTGAAACTGTATAACTAACAAGTGATGAGTCCGTTACATTCACAATGGAAGATAAATTGGTTGCGCTTAATCCATAGTAGATTTTGTACATCTTAATTTCAGATAAACTTAAAGGACTACCATCCTCTCTTAAAACAGGAATATCCCAATTTAGGGTAGCCGCCATTAACATTGGTTCATCAGGAATAGAACTGGAGTCATCAGGAACAGTACCAGAAAGATACTCATCAAGATTTGAAATTCCATCACCATCAAAATCTGCAGAGGCATCATTACTATTTGAAGCATTTAGACCATATACCAATTCAAAACTATCAGGCATACCATCTCCGTCGGTATCACTATTAGTAGAATCGGTTCTAGCCATATACTCCTCATAAGCAGTCAACAAATCACCATCCATATCACTATAGGCGTCCGTCATATCATTAGGATCAAGCCCCACAGCTAACTCATAAAAATTCGGCAAGCCATCTCCATCAGTATCAGGAGCTGGATAAGTATCATCATAATCGGCCAAATAAGTTCCAGAACTATATCCGACCTGATAACCTTCACGATAAGTCGTTTCGCCACTTACCTTATCGTCCATTGAAAAAGGCCTTAAATTAAGGTGACTTAAAGGCATTAAGTCAAAACCCGGACCTTCCCATGAAACTGTAAGGTAATCTGCTCCGGTGTATTCTTTATGCAATATTTCTATATAGTAGCTTTCACCCGCTTGCAGGTTAATCAAGTCAGACTTTTGAGTTTTGTAGCGATCCCATACCTGATAGCCGGATGGTTTATTCGTAAACGCAATCAAACGCTTACTATAAGGCGTACCGTTAGGTGATAACCATAGCTCAGCACTTTCATCAGCACTTATCCAAAAGCGATAATCTCCGGTCTCAACTACACTCAAAAGACCTGTTATACGCTGACCGTATTTATCTCCTCTGGTGTCAAAGAAGTCGACATTTGTTATAACTTCTACGGATGTCGGGTTATCTGGGTAGCGAGTATTTGTCGTTAGATTTCTTACCGGTTTACCTCCAATGCCAGACCAAAAATTATTACTTAATTCACTTTCACCGGCTGCAGTAGGAGGCAAATTATCTAAGTCCTTAATTATCTCTTTATTTGTTGCGCACCCTACTAGCATTAAAACCAGATACAAACTAAAAAACTTGGATAACATAACGATAACCTCACAATACATTTGGTTACTATTTAAGCTATTATTGTATACATTTTGCGAGTATGCCTGCTCATATTAGACTGATTTGCTATAAATGAATGATGGTTAATAAGGCAACAGTTTGCTGGTTAGCCTTCAGATTGATTGCAATTATTTACAGATTTCAAACAAAGATAATATTTTCTGCGACTTAGACTTACATTCTAATAAACTACAACAAGACTTAAAATAATCTAACGTTCTTTAAGACCGGCCTAATATGTTTTTTTTTTACAAACAAATACCAACATTTCTTTATATAAACCTTATAAGCAGGAGCAGGAGTATTTACTTTTAAACGGCAAGGTATCACTCAGGGTGATTTAATGTATTAATAAAATACATTTCATCAATAGTTGTTTATTGAATACCATTAACTGTATCTACTTCAATTCATCAAAAAAATAGATCAACTTATGAGCAAACTTATACTAATTCGGCACGGACAGGCATCTTTTGGCCAGCAAAACTATGATCAGCTTTCAGAGCTGGGCACCAGACAAGCACATTGGCTTGGAAGATACCTGAAAGAAGTGGGCATTCAGCCAGAACGTATTATTACCGGCAGCTTAAACAGACACAAACAAACTGCTGAAGCGATCTGCGAAGTCCTGAAAGTAGACTGTATAACAGAAGAGCATTCAGGCTGGGATGAGTTTGATTTCCAGACCCTTGTTTACGCCCTACTACAAAAACATCCTGAGTTAACACCTACAGACAAACAAGCGAAAGTTTTTTTTAGCTTGCTAAAAAAAGCGATGCTTGCTTGGTCCAATTGCGAACTAACTTCTCCGCTACTTGAAAGTTGGGAACAATTTGAAAATAGGGTCAATGAAGCAATGCTTTTTTCTAAAAGCCCAAGCAGTCAAAAAAATGTATTGGTGGTTAGCTCAGGCGGATCTATCTCAATGGCGCTCAAACATGTCCTTAAATTAGAAAACTCGACCATGATAGACTTGAACCTTCAAACACGAAATACCAGTATGAGTGAAATTTTCTTCAAGCAGAACCATGGGCATCTATGCTCATTCAATGCGACCCCTCACTTGGAAACGCTTGAGAGAAGGGAGTTCATTACTTACGCATAAATCAAATCTAGAATAGGCAATTGTATGGCTATCAACATTGGCGCTTTAATATTTTCAGCTTTACTTATTCTTGTCAGTAAGGTCTCGATTGCAATCGCAATAAGCCAACAAAAAGTTGGCTATGACAACCGACTGCCCAGAAAATAGCAAGCAGTGTTCAATGATTTTGGCCAACGAGCCCTAAGCGGTTATTAAAACTCAATTGAAGTCCTCCCCATACTCGATATAGGCGTACTCTTAGCGCTCTGGTCGCAGACTGATGCCACCACTATTTAAAATTTATGTGTGATATTTTGCTTACTTAATCTGCTACTGGCTTGATACCAATATGATCCGCAGCATTATTTGGCCACTTGGTTTTGACTCTAGTATTTAGTTGATGGCACTAGCATTACCATAATTTCCAATTTTTCACACATTAAAAGCGCTTTTAGCTCTGGAGATTATGAAAAGTTCATCTAAATGAAGTATCATGCGCGAAATTTTTTGAACTTAAGCAGGCAGCTATTAAATGTCCATTAAAAATGCATTCTATGCACAGTCTGGCGGTGTCACCGCCGTTATCAATGCTTCAGCATGTGGCATTATTGAAACCGCAAAACAGCACGGCGATAAAATAGGCAAGGTTTACGCTGGCCACAATGGCATTATTGGTGCTTTACGTGAAGAATTAATCGATACCAGCTTAGAAACAACTGAAAACATTGCAGCACTTCGCTTTACCCCAAGCGGGGCATTTGGCTCATGCCGTTACAAGTTGAAAAATTTCGAAGAAAACAAACGCGAATATGAACGTTTGATTGCTGTTTTTCAAGCCCACGACATTGGTTATTTCTTTTATAACGGTGGTGGTGATTCACAAGATACTGCTTATAAAGTATCTCAACTAAGTGAAAAAATGGGTTACCCTATTACCTGTATCGGTGTGCCAAAAACAGTTGATAATGACCTTCCTTTCACTGATTGCTGCCCGGGTTTTGGCTCAGTTGCTAAATACGTCGCTATTTCAACCAAAGAAGCAGCTATGGATATCGCATCAATGTGCGAATCCTCCACAAAAGTATTCATATTGGAAGTCATGGGGCGTCATGCTGGTTGGATCGCTGCTGCAGGCGGTCTTGCAGGCAAAAACCACGATGAAGCGCCCCATATTATTCTTTTTCCTGAAATTGCATTTGATCGTGAGAAATTTCTTGCCCGTGTTGAAGATTCTGTCAAAAGGCATGGTTATTGCGTAATTGTAGCGTCTGAAGGCACACAATATGAAGATGGGCGCTTTGTGGCGGATGCAGGTGCAAAAGATGCATTTGGACACACTCAACTAGGTGGTGTTGCACCAACACTTGCGAACATGGTGAAACAAACATTAGGTTATAAATACCACTGGGCAGTTGCTGATTACCTCCAGCGCTCAGCACGACACATTGCTTCAGCAACGGATGTCGATCAGGCTTATGCCATGGGTAAAGCAGCTGTTGAGTTCGCAATCAGTGGTAAAAATGCCGTAATGCCAATTATCGTGCGTGAAGAGTCTAAACCTTATAAATGGTCTGTCGGTGAAGCGCCTTTAAGTCAGGTAGCAAACCAGGAAAAGAAAATGCCAATCCATTATATTACTGATGATGGCTTTGGTATTACAGCAGAATGCCGTGAATACCTTGCACCACTTATTAGAGGTGAAGATTACCCACCTTATGATGAGTCAGGTCTTCCAAAATACGTACAACTTGCAAATACTTTGGTTGAAAAGAAGTTACGTACAGACTTTGAAGTTTAGTCCTTATCGATTTTAAAAGGGCTTTTTAGCCCTTTTTCATCCATTGGTCATCTATTCAGTCATTTGCACCCCACGATCAGATAACACACCAACCATCTCTTGCTTTAACTCCTCAAACATCTGCGAAAATTGTGTTATATCAGCATTTAAAGTTTCTAAGTTTCCTGAAATGTATTGCTGTTCCTTGATTAAGGCAAATTGAGATAGCTTTTCACCACCAACCTGAGCACTACACGACTTAATACTATGCGCAGAACGCACCATTATATCCTGCTCATTAGTACCGTTTAAGTTATTCAAGGCATCTATTTGAAGCTGTATATCATTAAACCCGGCAGTTACAAGCCGACCTAGGATAGCCTTTAAAGAAGGCCCATACTTATCCAAAATTTCAGGGTTAATTATTTGCTTATTATCCATAGTTCCTATTTCATCAGTAGTCAAAAATCATTAATCCTATTAAGTGTAGACTATTAAAACCCGATACAGAGTAATAACTTACTATTCCATCTTTCTTTCAAAAACAAGATGTGTCACTGTCTACACAACTGATTAAGTACTATTTAAGCACTACAGCCTCATATTATTAGTAAGGAAAGCACATCAATGGCTCGTTTTTTTACTTTAGCAACATCAGAAATAAGCGGCATACCTATAACGCTTATTAATAGTTCAGAATATGAATTATGGTTAGAAAATCAAAACGCACAAGAAAGAAACTGGCTATCATCAAATAATTATAAAGGCCAAGGCGTATGTATTCTTCCTGATCAAGATGGCAATATTTCTCGCGTAATTTATGGTATTTCAGGTGATGAAGGTTTTTTCATCGCGGGAGATTTAGCCTTGCAACTACCGGCAACGCAATATTTTATTGACGAACATTTAAGTGAAAATGTCCTTTCTACTACAGCAAACTATCTTAATTTTCTGATTAGCTGGGGTTTATCCTGTTATCGTTTTGCCCCCTACAAAACTAGTGATGAAAAAGCATTACCTACACTATCAGTCAGTTCACAAGACTTAATTGATGAGTCCATGTCCTATATTAATTCAGTTTCACTGGTCAGAGACTTGGTTAACCTGCCTGCTAGCCACCTAATGCCACAGGACATTTCAAAACAGGTGGACCAATTGGCAAATGAGTTTAATGCACAAGCCCTACATATTGTTGGTGATGAACTACTCAAGCAGAACTACCCGACCATTCACGCAGTTGGCCGTGCCAGCGAACATGAACCACGCCTTATTGATCTTACTTGGGGGGATGAAAACTTACCCAAAGTCACCTTAGTCGGCAAAGGTGTCTGCTTCGATAGTGGCGGCCTAGATTTAAAACCCGGTAACGCAATGCGTTTAATGAAAAAAGATATGGGCGGTGCTGCTCATGTACTCGGCTTGGCACGGTTGATAATGTCCCAGCATTTACCTGTTCGGCTTCGTGTTCTCATTCCCGCTGTTGAAAATGCAGTTTCCTCCAATGCCTTTCGTCCAGGTGACGTTATTACTACTCGCCAGGGCATCACTGTTGAAATAGATAATACCGATGCTGAGGGCCGCTTAGTGCTTTGTGATGCACTCACCGAAGCAGACAGTGAGTCCCCAGACATAATTATCGACTTCGCTACTCTTACCGGTGCTTGTCGAGTCGCTTTAGGAACAGAACTTCCAGGTTTTTTTACCCGACATAACGAAGTAGCAGCGGGTCTATGCGAATCTGGAAAGGAAGTACACGACCCTGTTTGGCAACTCCCCTTACATACGCCTTATCAAGACATGCTCAAGAGCGATATTGCTGACACGCTTAATAGCGCGCCATCTGGCTTTGGAGGTGCAATTACAGCTGCACTTTATTTACAGCTGTTTGTGTCACAGGAAACACAATGGGTTCATTTTGATGTGATGGCCTGGAATAACCGCAAATTACCAGGACGCCCTGTAGGTGGTGAAGCATTTGGTATTCGGGCAACATTTGAATATTTAAATCAACGATTTCAATAATACAAACTAAAAAACAAAATTAATAAGGTTAACAATGTCTTCAAAAAATTCAGTAAATAAAAAGCCTAAAAATGAAGCAAAATTACTCAAAGAAGCCATTCGTATTGGTGTCATTTACTGTGAAAAACGCGGGGTCGTTTCTTTTGATCCAAATGACTCACAAGATGAAAAAATTGAGTATATCTACCGCCTATTAGTGCATGACAAACAAGTACAACCCTTAGCCAAAGAAGACTTAAGTCTGGTCAAAATAAAACATAAATTAGTAATGTGGTTATATAAGCAGTTGCCTGAAGGGCATGCTCTAAAATAATGCCCTAGCCTTTTTGTAGTGACAGATCTTTTCTATATTGACCTGGGCTCACCCCCAGCCATCGTTTAAAGGCACGTTGAAATGATGGCTGGTCTGCAAAATCTAACAAAAAAGTCAGCTCCATTAAGTTGATACTTTCATCCTTTATATATTCAAACGCCAACTCTTTCCGAGCCAAATCTAAAATTTCACTAAATGTATGACCACGCTTACTTAGTTGCCGTTGAAATGTTCGTATTGTCATTTCAAATTGTTTGGAGACAGATTCAAGCGTTACACCTCCTTTTGGTAAATTCTGTATCACGAAGACTTTCAGCTGCTTTAAAAATTCGTCTTGTACTTGAACAAGCTTCTTACTAAGCGCTTCTGCCTGACGTTCAAATTGGTATGCAAACTGTGCATCAGCCTGTACAAGAGAGTTACTTAAAAAAGATTTGGGTATAATAATCGCAGCACGTGTTTGACTGAATCTAATCGGGCACTTGAATATTCGCTCATATTCACCCATATCTTCACTAGACTGATGCTGGAACAAAACTCTTGAAGGTTTTAGGTCCAGGCCACAAATCCAGCGTCCAAAACAAATCCATGCGGAAAATATATTCTCTACAGTATGTCGATCAACCCCTTCCACTTGAGGCTCCCATACGACATGAACCTCTCCCTCATGCTCCTCCAAGCTAACCAGCCCAACATCAGTGACAAGATTTTGATAGCGCAAATGCTTCTGCATCGCCTGACCTAAGTTTTCAGAGCACATTGCCACGTAGCCTAACGCACTAAAATACCCAGGTTTGATCTGTTCTCCCAAATGTAAACCTAGTAAAGAATCCCCCGTCAATTCAACAGCTTGATCCAGCAATGTCTGAAACCGAGAAAACAGCACTCGCCCTACTTGCTCATGATTTTGTTCTATATCGCTATAGCTATGCTCAAGCCTATCAACAGGCACACCTAGCCCTTTCAAATAGTCAAAGACTGCGTAGAGGTAGGTGATTGAGACCGTCTTTTCCATATAAGTATTTTCAGAATTTTTAGAAAATGTCATTTAAAGCAAACCACGTCATAACAGGCTAAGATTTTCAAATATAGAACACGCTAAGATAGCTATATCATAAATTTGGAGAACACCATGAGTGTAGCAAAGCAATCAACCACCCATACTAAAAGTAAACAAGTACATGAATGGTCTCCATCATCACGAATAAATAAACTACTCAAAGCTCATGCTAATAGCAAAGCGAGTTTAGGCGCTGAACGTGCAATTCACTATACCGAATTCTATAGAAATTCTGGCGATTTATATGAAAGTGCCGCGATACTTAAAGCAGAGGCTCTAGCTTACCACCTGCGCAAGCGCAGCATTCATATTAATAAGAATGAGCTCATCATTGGTAGCCACACTGAGCACAGGATCGGCGCAATTTGTCATATCGAGCTGGCAGGCTTTGCCATGTTGGAAGATATATTCCGTTTTGAGAAACGGGCTGTCAACCCTCTTTATGTTGACCCAAAAGCCCGAAGAAAACTAGTTTTTAGCGTAATTCCCTACTGGCTTACTAAAAACCTTCCTGCCAAAGCTTTCCCTGTATTACAAGGGATTAAGTACATGTACCAGCAGCTAAATGCTAAACAATTTGTTATTAATGAAACAGGAGGAATTGCTCATTTTCTACCTAATTATGCTGAGTTAATTTCGCTAGGTACTGAAGGACTTCACGCTAAAATTAAGCAGAATGAGCATGAAAACCTAAACCAAACTCAACAAAATCAACTTAATGCACATAGAATTTCACTTAATGGACTTGAACATTTTGCAGCACGCTACAAGCAACTTGCCATTAAAAATAATAATTTCGAGATGGCTAAACTATTAGAACGAGCTCCTTACAAGCCCGCTGAGACTTTGCATGAAGCACTTCAAACAATTTGGTTTTTTCAAATGGTCATTCAAATAGAAAGTTTAGACCAAGGAATCAGTTTAGGCAGAATTGACCAATATCTTTATCCACTTTATTTGAAAGAAAAAACAAAAGATTATTTTGACCCAGACCACGTAAGAGATCTTTTCTGTGCATTTTGCATCAAGCTATCTGAAGTCATACCATTGTTTTCTGAGCGTGTAACGGAGATGTTTTCAGGTTTACCTTCTGGTCAAGCAGCGACTATCGGTGGGCTAGATGAAAATTTACAGGATGCTAGCAATGAGCTTAGTTTTCTATTACTTGATGTGATTGATAAATTTAAAACCAGACAACCAAATTGGCATGCTCGCATACACAAACATTCTTGTTCAAAATTCAAACATCGGATTTTTGAAGTAGTTGGAAACGGTGGAGGGTCACCGGCACTGTACAATGACGCTGTCATTATTCCTTCTCTACAAAAACGTTTTCAAGAAGCAAATAGTGTTTGGAATTATGCAACCGTGGGCTGCGTAGAGCCCGCACTTTCTGGCGAAAGCTTCACATCTTCTGACGCAGCAATTTTTAATTTTGCACTGATATTAGAAAATATAATTACGTCACCCAAAATCATTAAAAAAATAAGATCTATGGAGGACTTATGGGTAGCATTGGCCAAAGAGCTAACCAATCAAGTAAATTATTTACAGTACTGCCTTAACCATATTGAAGTTGCAAATAAAGAATCGCACCCGATTCCATTTTCCTCACTAACAGTTAAAGGCACCATTGAAACCGCCACTGACTTAAGTGCAGGAGGCGCTAATTTTAATGCTAGTGGCATTCAAGCTGTCGGAATCGCAGATTTAGCGAATTCTCTTGTAGCAATTGAAGAGCTTGTTTACAAAAAACAAAAAACGACCTTAGAAGAGCTGGCATGCATTTGCTCCAATAACTTCAAAGATCAAGAAGAACTTCATGCCCGCTTACTATCGTGTGAAAAATTTGGTAACGATCAGCCCCGCGTTGATTCTTTTGCACGCCAGCTTGTTGAGATGTTTGACACTGAAATCTCTGGTAGAAAAAATACTCGCGGTGGTGATTGGATACCAGGACTCTATTCGATGACATGCCATCAATCAATGGGTAAGCAGATGTCAGCACTCCCATCAGGAAGATTGCAAGGCGAAGCACTAGCAGATGGTCTTGCACCAACTGATGGAAGCGATAGGCTTGGACCAACAGCATCATTAAACTCTATCGTTCGTATTGATCACACACGCATTAGTAATGGTATTAACTTAAACATAAAGTTCAATGCTGAAACTATCAAAGGAAAAAAAGGTTCTTTTATATTAGAGGGTTTAATAACAGGCTATTTTGAGCAAGGAGGAATGCAAGTTCAAATAAATGTCCTTGACCCACAAGTACTGTTAGCTGCAAAAAATGCCCCTGAAAAACATCAAAACCTTCTTGTAAGAGTATCCGGGTATAGCGCTTATTTTGTTGACCTCACGCCTGAAATGCAAGACGAGATTATAAATCGAACACTCCAAGGTATTTAATTGAAATAAGGTAAATCATGTTAAAAAACTATCCTAATACATGGGGGGATAAAGAATTATCTGCCCCGATTTTTGACATACAGCGGTTTTCTATTCATGACGGACCAGGGATAAGAACCTTAGTTTTTTTAAAAGGCTGCAACCTTCGTTGTGATTGGTGCCAAAACCCGGAATCACAACAAGCAAAGCCAAAAATTGCTTTTTATGAGGGCCGTTGCAAACAAGATTTTGAATGCAAAAATGCTTGCCGGGAGGGTGCAATCAGACTTGAAGGTTTCCGTATAGATTATGATTGCTGCACACACTGTATGAAATGCATTGATATTTGCGCCCACGAGGCACTAAAACCAATTGGATCAGCCGTGACCCCCGAAGCCTTAATGGAGCAAATATTAAAAGACAAAAATTATTATACAAGTAGCGGAGGCGGTGTGACATTTTCAGGAGGGGAGCCTACACTTTATCCTAAGTTTATGGCTTGTGTACTTAATTTATGCTCAAGCAATAACATTCATACTACTCTTGAAACCTGTGGCACATTCTCTTTTGTAAAGTGGCAAACTATTTTACGCCAACTCGACTTAATCTATTTCGATTTAAAAATCATTGATTCGGACAAACACAAACTAGCTACCGGCTCAGACAACCAAAATATTTTAGAGAATGCCAAACTACTCATTGAGCACAAATACCCCGTTGAATTTCGGCTTGCTCTTATCCCTGATTATACTGACGACATTGAAAACCTAAACGCCATTGCGCAATTACTGAAAACGTTAAAACGAACAAAATTACATTTATTAAGTTATCACAATATGGGCGAGGCAAAAATCGCAATTATTGATGGCTCACAAAGAAAACTGGCTTTAAGTAACTACTCCAAAAGTAAGCTCAAAGAAGTTACAGTGATATTCAAAAACCTGGGTATTGAAACTGTCCTAAATTAGATTTTCAATCTGAGCATACAAGAAAGGCACCCTCAAGGTGCCTTAAATACAATGTATAAAGTGAAATTAAATAGCTAAGCTGACTTAGCTTGAACTAAGCCGTTTTATCAAAATCTAAGGCTACTTTGTAAAAGGAAGATGGGATTTTAATATTGGTCGTAAATGTTCGGAAATCATCATCCTCTGCACCGCCTCCCAGCACCACATCAATACCACCACCAGCCTGCTCTAGGAACCCTTTTACGGCATCCATTCCAACACCACGGCCTGAAACATCAGTTACTTCATCGGCAGTAGAAAAACCTGATGAGAAGATCAAGTTAGCAATTTCTGTAGCTGAAGGTCTGGGAGCATCAGCTTCATACATGCCTTTTTCTATCGCCATTTTATAAATTCGGCTAATTGCTAAACCGCGTCCATCATCACTAATTGAAAGGTTTGCAAACTCGTCTTCTCGGCTAACATGAAGTTGAATTGTTCCTGACTCAGGTTTGCCTTTTTCTAATCGTTCCTCAATGCCTTCAATACCATG
>Ga0105348_1001531_pt1 | contig 15384 bp, 10 predicted proteins | sample EN8Hudsemesocosm_2_FD_83504 | JGI IMG/M metagenome (GOLD analysis project Ga0105348, IMG submission 83504) | Methane-oxidizing microbial communities from mesocosms in the Hudson Canyon - EN8C Hudson Canyon | ecosystem: Environmental > Aquatic > Marine > Cold seeps | place: Hudson Canyon... | reverse complement strand
TGCTCTCTGATGTGCATCCACCACGACATGGTTTGAGCATATAGGTTGATTGTATTTTTCCAGTTAAATAGATGAACCGTTGCAGCTGTCGGAGTCATTATTTGCATAAAGCAACTAATGCATACGTCTCTGGGGTCTCTCATAACAAAAATTACTTTTGCTTTGGGGAAAACACAGTTGATCAAGCCAAGCTCAAAGGTATTCATCGTGGTCTTGTCTATAAACAGCTTGTTATTTATGGTGGTGCCATATTTATTAATCACATGATCCCAGTAAAATTTTCGTAGATGCATTAAATCCTTTTGTGAGCAACGACTTAATTGTTCGGGTGTTGATCCGCGGTGGCTGGAAATTAAGTTAAGTTCGTCGCGTAAGGAGAAAACAAGATCGGTTTCATCTGAGATAAAGGTATCTTGGTGAGTGTCTAGTATCTCTTGTGTTAATGTTGTGCCAGAGCGTAAAAAACCGACCAGGAAAATAGGGTCGGGGCGGGTGTCGGAATGATTTATCGAGCTGCATTTTGATATTAATTCGCGGTTAAAACCTAATGTAAAAGTTTTGAGGAGGTCAGTAATGGTGGATTTGTTTTGTTTTTGTATTTCAGGGAGAGATTCGGAGAGTTCAGAAGCGCAATACAAGTGATGAAAAACTTGATTATATTGCTTGGTATTGTCGAGTATTTTCGCTAGTTCTTTATGGGCGCGAAACTGTTCTTGGTTGGTGGCGGAGCGCCCCAGTACTTTTTGTAGGCGCTTAATTGCTTTGCTGTGTTGGCCTATTTTTGTTTCGATAGTAGCATGTTGGATGTTTAGTATGGCGTTTTCAGGCGATTTGTTAATCGCTTGTTGGCTAGCTAGGATGGCCATTTTATTGTCGTTTAGACGAGAGTATGTATGGGCTAATATTTGGAATCCACGAATATCCTTTTTGTTGATTTGGACCGCTTGTTTTACCAGTATAAGAGAGCCCTGATAATCGTTCCAGAATTGCAATTGTTCGGCCAAAGATAGAACTTGTCGAGTATCCTGGCTTTTTTTTGCTTTTTTAATTAATTGAGCGCCTGCTTTTTGTAAGTAATTTAAGCCAAGTTGTTCCTGGTTTGCCCAGCACAAGCTTTGACCAAGGCAGGCTAGTGCTTGAGCGTCGGTCGGGGTTTTCTTTACGGCTTTTTCAAACCAATGAATGGCTTCGGCGGTATTTTTTGAATTAATAGCTGTTTGGCCGAGCTGTAAGTAATCTGTCATCGTGTAGAGTGCTTGTATCTAAGATTTATGGTGTGTTAGTTAGGGTTTTAGGTAAGCAATATTCTTGCCGAGCCCTCCCTTAGCTCCTTTTTTATTTGATAAGATGAAATTTTAGGGTTGGATTGGTGTTTATTGGATGTGAAAATATTAATAAAAATAGTGTGGAATTGTTTATATATTAAATACAGAAACGGAAGTTAAATATGTCTAAAAAGCTTTATCATTTTCCATTTAATGCAATGGGTTCACCTTGTGAATTGAAGTTTTATTGTCAGAGTAAAGAGTATGCACAAAATATTGCTGATAAGGTGATTGCTGATGTGCAAAGAATTGAATCTCGATATTCACGCTATAGAGAGGATAGTGTGCTGTCAAAGATTAATAAAGTAGCAGAGCTGGGTGGGGCGATTGAGGTTGATGAAGAAACACTAGCCTTGCTTAATTATGCTGAGACCTGTTATCAGCAGAGTGGGGGCTTGTTTGACATTACTTCTGGGGTTCTTAGAAAGGCGTGGGATTTTAAATCGAAAATGACACCTAAGCAGGAGAATATAAATAAAATTTTAAAATCGGTTGGCTGGAAGAAAATACAAATAGAAGGGAAAACTATAAAATTTACTGTGCCGAAAATGCAATTGGATTTTGGTGGAATCGGTAAGGAGTATGCGGTGGATCGTGCTTCAACAATATGCAGGCAGCAGGGTATTCAGCATGGTTTGGTGAATTTGGGGGGAGATATTAAAGTAATAGGGCCTCATTTGGATGGGCAGCCTTGGATTGTTGGGGTAAGTCATCCTCGTAAGGCAGGGGAGTTACTAACAAGTTTAGAAGTTTTTTCAGGTGCAGTGGCTAGCAGTGGTGATTATGAGCGCTGTATTGTGATTAATGGTCGGCGATATAGTCATGTATTAAATCCAAAAACGGGCTGGCCAGTTAGTGAGCTTGCTTCAGTAACTGTGGTTGCAAATCAGTGTGTGATAGCGGGAAGCGCATGTACTATTGCCATGTTAATGGAAAAACAGGGTAAAAGATGGCTTAAAACTCTCGGGTTGCAATATATATGGGTGGACAGAGAGGGGCTGGTTGCAAATGGTTGAAATTTAAAATGGCTGGTGGGTTTTAATTAAACTATGTTATTTAACGCTCCTCCAGGGTTATATGCCCGACTTTATATAAAAATTATTTGAGAGGTTTGAGTTAGATGCTTTAGTTGGTTTTTAAATATACATTAGTACTTATGAGTTTTAGGTGACCGTGGTGGCAAAACCATGATAAATAGCAGAGAAGGCTGTGTGCGGGTTGTTAGACAATAACTACCTGGTTACGTATGAGTCTCCGCCATTTTTCAGCGAGCTCAATACTGCATTCTGCGTCATCTCGGCAGGGAATGCCGTGATCTAGGAACCAGGGATGGTGTACTTGATATAGATAAGGGTCTGCTAATTATTCAGATTGCACATCCCTATACACTAGATACCAGCACAAATCTGTCAGGAACAGATTTGCATTAACCCAGAGGGCATTGGGCAGGAAAGCCCACTGTGAATCCCTACTGGTATGACGTTGACCTTGTCTGTTATATATGGCTGAAGCTTATGGGTAATTAAGTATAGCTGTGTCACAACAATGAATACATAGTTCTTAAGGGGGTAATTATTTAACAATATTAGTGGCACATTTTATGCTTTATATTTGTGACTGGTTTAGGTGGGGTTAGCCAGTATAGGTTGGCAACATACTTTTTTAACTTAATTTTAAAGGAAAATCATGAAAAATAAATTACTAGCTGCAGCAGCTTTAATGACATTATCAATGGGTTCTGTACAAGCGACTCAATTGACATTCACTGGTAATTATCAAGAAATTAACCAGGTAGATTTGTTTTATTTTGATAATTCAAGCGTAAGTGATGTCAGTATTTGGGGTGATACATTGATTGATGGTTTGTCTCAAACAGCATCGTTATTTGTTCAAGATAATGGAACTGGTGACTGGAATTGGACTGGAGTTAAGATTCAGCATGCTGAGGCAGATGATTATGATCCTAATACAAAGATAAATAGTTCAGGGGATAATAACTATGGCGTAGCAATGAAGAATGGCTATATTCAAGGTGATTCAAGTGCTTTAGGAATATCAGATATTGGAGAAACTGTTCTGGATCTTGCCATTGGTTCTTATATGGTTGTTGTTTCAGAAGATTTTAATTATGCGGCTCCAACACTAGCAAATGCTACAAGTGCTACTTTTGATGGAACAATGTCTAGGCAGCTCCCATTTCTGAACTGGAAAAACCAGGCGTTTAGTACGGCAGTTGGTGTTGATTCGCCATTTGAATTATATGTTGATGGTCTCGGTGTAGGTGATGTTTCTGCTGTGCCAGTACCTGCTGCTGTATGGTTGTTTACATCTGCAATAGCTGGGTTGGGTGTGGTTAGACGTAAAAAACCTGAAACTATTGCTTAATTAAAGCTGTAGACGTTTTTTGTGCTGAACTGTAATCTTGTAATTATACCGGCTGTTTCACGAGGTATAGTTATTTGGAGGCTAATAATAAGCAGTTTTTCGGCTTCTTTTCTTAGTCACTTGATGTGGATGTTGCTTTTTATTTTACTGTGTTTCTCAAGTAAAAATTTGTCAGCAGAAAATAGGAGGACTAAGCAGTTAGCAGAAGTATCAATGCTTTTATCTTCTGCTAAAGGTGCAGAAATGCAATTGCAGGCCTGGAAAACGCCTTTATCAGTAATACTGGATAAAATTAGTCAAGTAGTTAATATACCGATACATTATTCGGTTTTACCTAAAGGAGAGGTAGCAGCGACTTGTGTTAATTCAACTGTAAAAGGGATTTTACAATGTCTGTTGGGGCCAGATATTAGCTTGGCTTTTCGTTATTCAAAGGGTGTTGAGGTTTCGCCATTTTCTCAGCGAGTAAGTGAGATTTGGGTGTTAGGAAGTTCTTTGGATGCAACTCAGATAAATATGCATTGTACTGAGCTGGTTGTTCCCACTGTTAAAGAGAGTGGGGCTATACAAACTGGAAATGCTGATTTAATAAAACTGGAACAGTTGCTAGTACGGGTTAACGTTAAGGATGATGATCAGCGAGCATTAGCCGTAGCCAAACTAGCAACTAAAGCCGTTGCAGATAACGACAGGGTCACCGAAGCACTTCTACAAGCTTTAGATGATCCTTCAACTAAGGTAAGAATGCAGGCATTGTTTGGCTGGGTTTATAGAGAAGGCGATGCAGCAGTGCCAGAACTTATGAGGGCTCTGAACGACCCAGATCCAGCCGTTCGTCTAAAAGCTGTTGGGCTAGGGAATGATTTGATGCTATTAAATCAGGCAGCATCTGACCCAAACGAAAAAGTGCGAGCATATGCATTGATGAAATTACAAGCCAAGGTTAAGAAAACTGACAGGTAAGTCATTAAACTATTAGGTTTCTATCACTTTTTTATCTTCAGAATAAAATAATTGATAGTTAGTAAAATGAAATGTGTTTTTATAAAATTAGAGAATAAATATGAATATTAAAAAGTTGGCTACGGCTATGTTATTAACTGCAGGACTTGTAAGTACAGCTTCTGCTCATGATATACAATTTCAAGCATTGAGTGCTGCAAACGGTTCTAGTGCTACGGATATTTGGGAGAGTAGCTGTAATAGTGCTACCGGGGTTGATTCTTTTAGAATGGCTGCGCGAATAGAAGATCATATTCCAGGTCGATCAGATACGATTAGTTTAGTTATATATAAGGATGGTATCGCATCAACTACCACTGATTTAGTTGGCGGTGGAGCTAAAAGTGATTGGGCATATGTGAATGGTGGTAATGGGGCTTATACTTTTATGGTCCATCATGTAACATCCACTGGAACAACTAATGCTAGTGATGTCTATTATTCTATAGAATTTCATTGTGAAGCGGCTAACTTAGTAACACACACTGGAACGACGATACCTTCAGTAGCAATACAAGATCAATAAGTAAAAGATCTTTTACAGAACATCCGCTTAAGCGGATGTTTTTGTTTAAAAATGGTAGTTAAAGGCATAAATTAATAGAATGAATGTTTCTTTAAAAATAGTCAGGTTTTTATTCATAATAATTAGCATAAGTTGTGTTTTTCTAGAAAGTGCTTGGGCGTTAAATGTGGGGGATAGAGTTCCTTCATGTTTGTTAAAAAATATGAATAATACGACTGATGGGGTTAATTTAGAGCAACTTAAAGGAAAGCCCTTATATATAGATTTTTGGGCCTCGTGGTGTGGGCCTTGTGTTAAATCATTCCCTTATATGGATAAGGTTGAGCGAATATATAAAAACAAGGGCTTTCAGGTTTTAGCGATTAATCTGGACGAAAATATTGAAGATGCCTATGAGTTTTTAAAAAAAATACCAGTTGGCTTTTCTATCTTGCAAGATAAGGGGCAGCAATGTGCTAAAAAGTTTGATGTAAAGGCCATGCCTTCTAGTTACTTGATTGATAGACAAGGGATTGTTCAATATATTCACTTAGGATTTCGTTCTGGCGAAGTGAATGAGCTTGAGGCTCAGCTAGAAAAAATAGTAAATACAGATTTTGACAATTCAATAGGTTTTTAAAGTAATGAAACAATTTTTTTTAGTGGCTGTTATTCCACTATGCCTATCTCTTACGGGCTGTTCGGTTGCTCCTTGGGAGAGAGGTGTTCTATCTAAGCCTCAAATGGCTCTAGATTCGCATCCATTGCAAACAGAATTACGTGGACATGCATACGGCAGCAGAGAAGCCGCAACTGGAAGTAGTGTAGGTGCTGGAGGCGGTTGTGGCTGTTACTAAAAAAAACAAAAAGAGAAAGTCTAATAAACTTAATTCGAGTTCTGCATTAAAAGCATTAAATGCTGCTGCTATGGTCTTACCTGGCATGGTTGCGCCAGTTCATGCAGCAGAAGATGAATTTAGTATTGTCTTTAGTCATTATGAAGAAAGTGAAAGGGATATTTCTTCCGTTTATACTCATCCTCCAGTAGTTGGGTTTATTCCTGTTGATTCCACGGCTGAGTTACCAAGCTATAGGCCAATAGAAGTTGATAGTCTGCATGCTAAGGCTAAATTGAGTTTGTTAGATAGGTTAAATTTCACTGCAAACTACACGGAAGATTCTTGGTCTGGTGCCACCCCTATTGCAACTGCACCAATGGGCGCGCGAGGGAATAGAGTTGTTTCATCTGGTGATGATATTACAGGCGCCTCTCCTATTTTACAGTCGGATATCTCTTATTTTGATACGGACCTAAATCCTGTTATTAAAACAGGTCCTTTAAATGCTTCGAGTTATGACCTAGACCCTGTACTAGTTCACACCATGGTAATGGCATCACCAGAAACTCGTAAACAAGGCGATTTTAATTTGGCCTATGAGTTTGATAATGCTTCAATTAATGTCGGCGGGGGTATTTCAGTAGAAAACGATTATGAGTCTCGTTTTGTTAATTGGGGCGGGACAGTAGACCTTAATAATAAATTGACAACATTGAATTTTAGCCAAAGTTACACTAATAGTACAACCTCGGCAGTATTTGATCATGATGCCTTTGGTTATCTCTTAACGTATGGTTATAGCGATCAAATAGTCAATACGCAGTCTGATGTAGTTGGTGATACTAATACTCTTTATGGGGATCGTGAGGATTGGTCAACAAGTTTCGGTATTACTCAAGTGTTGGGTAAGAATACTTTATTTGAAGCCAGTGTGAATTACACCAATAGTGCAGGTTTTATGGAAAACCCTTATAAAGCTGTGTATGTGTTTTTTCTAAACCCTGGAACAGTAGCGCCAGGAATATCCAGTGCTGCAAAAGGTGCTTATCTTGAACAGCGACCAGATAAACGAAATCAATGGGCCTGGAATACACGACTGGTTCAGTATGTATCTCCTTTGGACGCTGCAGTTAATCTATCATATCGTTTCTTTCATGATGACTGGGGTATAAATGCACATACCATCGAAGCTGACTGGGTTCAGCCTTTAGGCCGAGGATGGTCTGTAACACCAACGGTACGGTACTATTCACAAGACAAGGCTGATTTTTATCATCCTTATTTGGTTTCAGAAAATCAATTAACTAATAATCAAGCAGTAGATTATGGAAATATTCCAGAACAAGATTTCTCAAGTGATCATAGATTATCAGGGTATGGTGCATTAAGTGGTGGAGTCGTTGTAAGCAAGGAGTTCAGTAAAGGCGTTAGGCTGGATATGGGTTTTGAGTACTATACTCATGAAGGCTCATTGAAATTGGGGGGTGGAGGTGAAGGAAGTTATGCCGATTTTAGCTCTTATACCGCAAATGCAGCATTGACTGTTGATTTAGCTAGCATCAGTCGAGGGCCTTCTTTTAATAATCATGCTCATCATATGGATCATGGGGCACCCGTTCCTGCTGGTGTTATGTCAGCTCATATGTTAGATAATGCTGGTGATTGGATGGTGGGCTATAAATATATGTATGGCACGCAAGCGGGGGATATGCTACAAGGAAACAACAAAATAGCTGATCAGGCAATACTTGATTTTGATTGTGGTGGTAGGCAGTGTTATGTTGCTCCAAAAGATATGACTATGCATATGCATATGTTTAATTTGATGTATGCACCAACGGATTGGTTAAATTTAATGCTTATGCCTACATTTGTAGATATGAGCATGAATATGCGGATGTTAGATGGCGCCCCTGCTGTTGGAGGAACGACTGCTCCAGAGTTTGCCGAGCTATCTCATGCATCTCATGAGCATATGACTGGAGGGTTTGGTGATACTCAATTTTCTGCATTATTTAAATTATATGACTCAGGACTACATCATTTTCATTTGGGATTGGGGGTTAGTGCACCAACGGGTAATGTGAAAATTGAGTTGCGGAGAGCTCATACGGAAGAACTAGGCTTGATTCATTATGGCATGCAGATAGGAAGTGGAACCTGGGACTTTCTCCCTAGTTTGACATATACAGGACAGTCAGGTGATTTTTCTTGGGGTGGGCAAGCAAGAGGAATTAAACGGCTTGAAAGACAGAATGCTGTTGGTTACCGTTTGGGGGATATGTTCCAGTCATCTGTATGGGGGAGTTATAAGTTGTTAAATTGGCTCTCTTTTTCTGTGAGGGGTGTTTATACGTCGCAAGGTGCTTTACATAGTGAGTATAATAAAGAACATCAGCCTATCGGTCCAATGGATTCTCCAGCAAGTTATGGAGGTGAATATTACGACTTAGGTTTTGGTATTAATGCGATGGTACCTCACGGTGATTTGGCCGGTAATAGTTTAAGTGTTGAATGGTTACAGCCTATGGAAGATGATGTGAATGGATTTCAATTGGAGCGTGATGGAGCATTGTCAGTTAATTGGGGGTATGCTTTTTAAGCGTCATTATAATGAAAAGTTTTACTGTTAATGTGCATAGCCTTTGTTGTATGTTCAGTTTTTTAATGTACATTATGGTCATGTAGGTTGCGGGTGAGCAACGATCCCCAACGAATTACTTCTCCATAGGTGACGGGGAGCTAAGTGATTCTTTAACTTTTTCCAACCCTCCCCAGCAAGGGAGGGCTTTGAGTAAAAGCAGTATATGTTGCTTATAGCTCGGCGGGAATAATACCTGACAGCATATTATTTGCTTTAAATTTAGCTGAAGCTTATGGGGAATCAGTAGTCATTTATAATTGTAAACCGTTCAATCCACAGTTGTTACTACCTACAAAATCAATATTTTTAATTAAATCTGAAAATGAATCTATCGAATAAGAAAAACCTAGTGTTATATGCCTCCTTATGCCTTGTTGCCTTATTAATCGGGGTTATGTTCAGCGATGGCTTGATTTATATGACTAATCATTGGGAAAGGGAAGAATATAGCCATGGCTATTTGATCCCCGTGATTTCATTTTGGTTTATATGGTCAAATAGAGAGGTGCTTGCTCAATATACAGCGCAAGGTAGTTGGGCTGGTTTAGCGTTGTTGATTATTGGTTTGATGATTGGTTTGATGGGCGAACTGGCTTCATTATATATAGTCACCCAATATGCATTTTTAATCGTATTGTATGGCTTATGCCTGGCTTTAGTCGGTTGGAAAGGTATGCATTTGTTATGGTTTGCTTTGGCTTATCTATTTTTTATGGTGCCTTTGCCGAGCTTCTTATATAACAATTTGTCTTCTCAATTACAGTTGATTTCATCTCAGATGGGTGTGGCTGTTATCCGTTTGTTTGATATCAGTGTTTTTTTGCAAGGCAATGTCATCGATTTGGGGACTTTTAAGCTGCAAGTAGTTGAAGCGTGTAGTGGATTACGTTATTTATTTCCTTTAACCAGTTTTGGTTTTTTGTGTGCTTATTTCTTTCGTGCGCCTTTCTGGATGCGAGCAGTGGTGTTTTTAACCACTTTGCCGATTACGGTGTTGATGAATAGTTTTCGTATCGGTGTGATTGGTGTTTTAGTTGAATACTGGGGGATTGAGCAAGCAGAAGGCTTTTTGCATGATTTTGAAGGCTGGATTATTTTTATTGGTTGTTTGGGGGTATTGTTTGCAGAAATGTGGCTGATGGTTCGTTTATTCATGTCAGATAAAACATTCTCCCAGGTGTTCATTGTAGATGCTGTTGTTAATGTTTCAGTGGCCAATACAGCAGATACAAAAAATAGTCAGCTATTTGGGCTAGCAAAATCATATTTAGCGGCCTGTGCCTTATTAGTTGTAATGATTCCTTTTTCTATCATGATGGATGGCCGAGAGGATGTAACCCCTGAAAGACAACGTTTTGCCAGTTTCCCTCTGCAGATTAAAGATTGGAAAGGCGTTGATGTTGGGATGGGACAGGAATATATCGATGCGCTTAAGTTTGATGATTATATCGTAGGTAATTATTCTCAAGTTGGTGATCGTTTGCCTGTTAATTTTTATGTGGCTTATTATGCATCTCAGCGTAAAGGAGCTTCTGCTCATTCACCTAAATCATGTATTCCTGGTGATGGCTGGTTAATCGGTGATTTTGAACAGCGCCAGATTGGTAATCATAAGACTAGTGTAGGTGAAAGGTTAGCCGTTAATCGGGCGATTATTACTAAAGGTAATAATCGACAATTAGTTTATTACTGGTTTCAGCAAAGAGGCAGAATTATTACTAATGAGTACCTGATGAAATGGTTTTTATTTTGGGATGCTTTAACTCAGCAACGTACTGATGGTGCTTTAGTTAGATTAGTTGTTTCTTTACCTGAAGGTAGTAGTGAAGTAGAGGCTGATAAAAAAATGGCTACCTTTTTGGATGCTGTGTTTCCAAAACTAGAAAACTATGTGCCAGGTAGTCTATAACTATCTAATCAATATAGCCTTTATACTTAGACTGTTTCGATAGATATTGTAGGGGCTTTAGTTCTCAATTATTAAAAATAATTTTCCTTATCTGATTATGGTGGGCTGAAGCCCGCCTTACCTGTGTCTTTAAATTAAACAATAAAAATAAATGGTTTTATTTTTTTCATTTGTCATCTCTATTGCGATTAGTCTTGCGCTGATACCACTATTAATGCGTTATGCCGGTTTTCTTAATATGCTGGATGAGCCTGGTGAACGTAAGGTTCATGTTATTGCAATTCCTCGATGTGGTGGGCTTGGGCTGGCTATTGGAGCGGTTGCTGCTATTTTATTTTCTGTACCCTTTGATAGTGAGTTACTGAGCTTGATAATGGGTAGCCTTGTTATTGTTGTTTTTGGCTTTTTGGATGACCGTTTTGAATTAAGCTATAAATGGAAGTTTTTAGGACAGTTTGTTGCTGTTTTTGTTGCCATGTTTGGTGGGCTGTATATTTCCTATGTTCCTTTTGCTGGATTGGAGCCTGCAGCAATTTGGATTACTTTACCTCTCACTGTTATTTTTGTAATTGGTGTGACTAATGCGGTTAACCTGTCTGATGGCCTGGATGGTTTGGCTGCAGGAATTATGTTGATGACATTTGCCTCTATTGCTTTTTTGGCTATCGATGGTGGGGGGATGGATGTTGCTGTGATGGCATTGGCTGTTGCAGGAGGGATTGTTGGTTTTTTATGGTTTAACACGCATCCTGCTATTGTTTTTATGGGGGATACAGGGAGCCAGTTTATTGGTTTTATGGCTGTGTTTCTTGCTATTTATTTAACTCAGGATGTCAACCAGACTTTAAACCCTGCCTTACCTTTATTGCTTCTTGGCTTACCTATTCTGGATACTTTGTCTGTGATGGTCCGCAGGCTGAGAGCGGGAAGATCGCCATTTTCACCTGATAAAACTCATATTCATCATAGTTTAATGAATCATGGGTTTTCTCATGCTGAAGCGGTTGCTTCTATTTATTTGCTACAGGGTGTTTTCCTATCCTCGGCATTAGTCTTTCGTTACGCATCAGATTTTGTCGTTATTGGTATATATTTAATTATCTCAGCCACGATATTACTATTCTTTTATTGGGCCGGTAAGGTTCAGTGGTATTTACATGGAGAAGTAGAAGGTAAAGATAGACGAGGTGGTGTTTGGCTTAGAAATGAGAAGCTATTTCATTTTTGTCGCCATTATATAAATTATGCTTTAGCTGCTTTTTTGGTAACACAATTATTTTGCCTGGTTGATCGTATTTTGGTCATGACAACTGAAGTCTATGTGTTAACGTTTTCTGCAGCCGTCTTGTTTTTTATTTTACCAAAATATGCACAAGATATTTGGGTGCGATTTAGTATTTATATTGCAGCAATTTTTGCGAGTGTGATGGGAAAAGAGTTTCCTGAAATGTTGATTCATACTCATTGGGCGATGGATGCTTTCCTGTTTACCTTGATTTTTGTGGTTTCTTTAGCTATTCGTATTACCAGAAAAACAAAGTTTAGAATCACTACTCAGGACTTGTTGGTTGTGTTGTTTATTATTGCAAGTGTCTTGCTCATTGATTTGAACTGGATAGAACATGTCACGTTTAGGTTGTTTTGTCTGGTATATGCGCTAGAGTATTTGTTGCATAGAGATATTTATAAGTTCCGCTTATCTAGGTATTTGGCTGCGGGATCAGGAATATTAATTATAGCCGTAGTATTGCCGACACTGCATTTGGCTTCAAACGGATAGCTTGCCTGAGGAACGAAGCCCGACAATGTAAAAGTTAGTGAGATTATATTAATATTCCATTAAAGAATAGATTAAAGAGAGTCATCAATGAGGAAAAAAATGCTCGGTAAAAAAGTGTTAGCGTTAAGTTTAGGAGTGAGTTTTCTTGCTTTGGCTGGTTGTGACGGTGCTGAAGACAGGGAAGCAAAATATTTTAATAAGGCCCAAGTGTATTTTGATGAAGGTAATTATGAAAAAATGCAGGTTGAGTTAAAGAATGTTTTACAAATTAACCCTAAAAATGTAGAAGCTCGTTATTTATCTGCACTAGTCGCTGAGAAAAATCAAGATTGGCGGAAAATGTTTGGTACTTTAGCTGCCGTTATTGAGGCAAAGCCTGATCATTATGAGGCTCAATTAAAACTGGGTAAATTGTTTTTATTTAGTAAAGATATTGAAAAAGCCTCTGAAAAAGTTGAGCTGGTTTTAGCTATTCAACCAGCTAACCCAGATGCTTTAGCTTTAAAAGCCACGTTGCAGATAATGGATAAAGATGTCAATGGGGCAACGGAATTATTAAATAAAGCATTGCTTGCTGAACCTGGCCACTATGATTCTTCTTTATTGTTAATTAATATATTAGGTACGCAGAAGAAAGTTTCAGAGGTTAAGCAGGTTATTGAAAATGCTTTGGCGGTTCACCCTGATAAATTAAAACTTTCGATAGTTAAAATCAATGTGTTGTTGTCGGAAGATAAGAAAGATGAAGTAAATGCTTTGTATCAAAATCTAATCCAACGCTTTCCAGAAAATGAATCTCTCTTCTATAATTTTGCTAAATTTTCTCTAGCAGAGAAGAAAATTGATCAAGCAGAGCAGCTGTTAAAACAATTGGTTTCTCAGTTGCCTGATAAGGACCAGCCGAAATTTGTGTTGATTGACTTTTTAACCCGTCAACGGGGTGTTGAACAAGCTGAAAAAGAACTGGATGTATTGATCAGTGAAAATCCAAATAATTTTGGTTTTAGATTTGCAAAATTATCTTTATATAAAGATCAGCCAGAAAAAATTCAGCAGCTTCTTGAGCAAATTGTAGAAGATGACATGTTAGGTGCTTCAGGTATTGAGGCTAGGAATAAACTGGCTTTATTGCATAACTCAAAAGGCAATGAAGAGCAGGCTAAAGAATTAATAGAAGAGGTGATTGAACTAGACTCTAAAAACACACCTGCTCTGTTGTATAGAGCAGGGTTGGCTATGAAGGATAATAAGTTCGATGCTGCTATTGCAGATGCCAGGTCAATTTTAAGAGAGAACCCTGAGTCTGAAAAAGCTTTGATGATATTGGCGGTAGGGCTATTAAAGTCTAATAATGTTGAGTTGGCACAGGAAACTCTAGAAAAGGTTTTACTTATTAATCCTAAAAACCTTTTGGCTATTAAGGATTTAGTTAGAATAAAAGTAGCTAGAAAAGAAGAGGCTGGTGCTATTGAGTTGCTAGAGAAAGCCCGTGTTGTCTATAAAGATGATGAAGATATATCTGTTATGCTGGTTGATTTATATGGCAAAGATCAACAATGGGAAAAAGCTGAAACCATTGCAAAAGGGTTGCTGGAAAGTTCAGAATCGAAAGAGTTGCCACATTTTAAATTAGCTCAGCTTTATATGGGGCAGCAAAAATTTGAGCAGGCAATTAAGGAATTTAATAATATTTTGGCCACTAAACCAAATGCTGCCGATGTTTTAGGAGGTATTGTTAATGCCTATATGGCTTTAAAACAAGATAAAAAGGCTGAGAAAATATTAGATGCTGCATTGGCTGAAAATAAAGATAACCCTGTCTTTTTAACTATGCGTGCAGAACTTTATCGTCAGATGAAGCAATATTCTGATGCAGAAAGATTGTTTAAACGGGTGATAGAGTTAAAACCGGAGATTGAGTTAGGGTATAAAAACCTAGCTACGGTTTATCAAGCTCAAAAACAATTAGGTAAGTTAATTCAAGTGTTTGAGCAAGGTGCAGCTGCTGTTCCTGGAAGTGGATCATTCCTAATGCAATTAGGTATTCTAAATACAGTTGCAGGTGATACTACGAAAGCTATTGATGCTTATCAGAAAGTATTGGAACTATTCCCCGATAATTTATTGGCAGTGAATAACCTGGCTGCTTTGCTAGTTGAAAGTGATGATCCGCAGCAAGTAGAAAAAGCAGCCGGCCTGGCTGTTGCGTTAAAAGACTCTGAGTTTCCAGCCTTTTTGGATACTTACGGTTGGGCTAGTTATAAAACGGGTATGATTGATGAGGCGTTAATTGCTCTTGAGTCTGCTGTGCAAAAAGAAGGTGTTATTCCAGAAATGCATTATCACTTGGCAATGGTTTATATTAATAAAGGCCGGGTGGAAGAAGCAAAAATGGAGTTGGAAAAAGCCGTTGTTGAAGGTGCTAGGTTTGGTTCTTTAGAAAATGCAAAGGCTGAGCTGGAAAAACTACAAGTTAAGTAGTTTTATTGCTCTCTATATAATATAAGGCAGCCTGAAAATTGATGTTATTTTTTTGAAATAAGTATCTATTTTTGGGCTGTTTGGTAGGGGCTCTTTCTCTGCCTTCTCTGATAAAGTAGGGTTTTGTCGTTTAGTTGACTAGCTTTCAAAGTAACTCCCCTCCCTGTTAAATAAAATTCAATTTGAACTGGTTCGCATTTATAAATGCTTGCTGTGTGATATTTTGTAAATCCTAGATTCTTTAAGTGGTAGTTAAGAGTTTAAGCTTTTGCTAAACTTAAAATTATTCAAGGTGCTATGCTTATATCATGACAGAATATGCCAATCATTTTTCAGCCATTAACAAGGCGGCTAATTTAATCCTGAAGCATAAGGTGGATACTCTTCAGGTTGTCCCTGTTAGTGCCGCCCAAGATCCGCAGCTATTTGCCGCAGATTAAATTTAAAAAAACACGTCAGTCTGACGGTTACTTTTGAGTGTCAGCGACTAAAACAACGGCTCATCCTTGAGTTC
>Ga0105348_1001529_pt1 | contig 15410 bp, 13 predicted proteins | sample EN8Hudsemesocosm_2_FD_83504 | JGI IMG/M metagenome (GOLD analysis project Ga0105348, IMG submission 83504) | Methane-oxidizing microbial communities from mesocosms in the Hudson Canyon - EN8C Hudson Canyon | ecosystem: Environmental > Aquatic > Marine > Cold seeps | place: Hudson Canyon... | reverse complement strand
AATTTCTTGGTCATTTAAGTGGAAGTTAGGCATTTGACGACGACCTGGAATGTTTAAAGGTTGAGCGTTCATCCAACCCTTGAAGAAAGCTTTAAAGCCTGCTTCACCGCCGCGACGGTCATAAACGTTTGCTAGCTCTGGAGCAAAATATGCGCCTTCACCAATTAACGAGTGACAACCAACACAGTTATTTTTTTCCCACAAATGCTTACCGCGCTCTACAGCTTCGGTAATGTTATGTCGGTTATCCCGTTTGGGCATTTCTTTTGTTGTGTGAAAAGTCAAAGCTAAGAATATTAAGAAGAAGAATACACTTCCACCGTAATAAATATTCCTTGCCATGCCTTTAGTAAAGCTCTCTGACATGGTGTTTCCTTAATGAAATAGTTCATGCGTGATTTATAAAGCATAAGAATCATAACGAGGAAGCATTCGAACCAACTTGATGGAAATCAAGTTTTTAAAAAATTGTAATAAATCGTAACTTAATTAGAAATAACCTTGCGCTACATCAACAAAGCCACTTTAAAATAGTAAAGTTTCGCGCATAAAAAAGGCTATAACCTCAGATATAGAAAGGTTATAGCCTATCAGTACTCTTATTTTTAATAGGGTTATTTTACTGTTTTTATTACAGTCACATTACCCGTCATTTGTGGATGTGGACCGCATTCATAAGCAAAACTACCTACTTGGTTGAATTGTTTTTGATAGCTTTCATCAGGGAAAAAATAACCCGGTTCTTCTTGGTCTAATTGCTTAAACCAGACATTATGGTACTGACGCTTTTCAATGTTTTTCCAAATAACCCTATCTCCTTGCTCAATAGTCACTTCACTGGGAATAAACTTTTTTTTGTAAATTTCAACAATGACATCTTTTGCCTGTACCGAACTATTTGAAAACACAAAGCTAAATAACACAGTTAACGCTAATATTGTTTTATTCATTTATTCATCCTTTAAAATACACAGCCTATTTAAAACGTATCACAGCCGTCACTTGTCTAAGCTCTCTAGATGAAGCTGAGTTACTCGCCTTATTACTTTTATTTGAGTACCTTTATTTAATTTCTTTTATGTCAATTTCATCAGCACTTTTATATTTGCTTGCTGGCCTATCTACTTCTATGGCTTCATCACCATCAACCCAACTAAGCAAGCCTCCTTCTGGGTTATCCTTTTGCACCGAATTACACGCAGAAACACACTGCACACACTGAGTACAAGTAAATTTAGCGCGTTTCATATTTTGAGTCGGTAGACGCATCGGGCAAGCTTGATCACAGGGCTTATGTTTGTGGTAATGCACACAGTCTCGACATAACTTTGCTCGGCTACGATCAAACTTAATTACCATCGCCTTATTATTTGCCATCCAAATCAGGCTCTGAAATAGCCCCAAAGCACAACCATATTTACAAAATAAATGTCGAGCAAAAATAAAATCAGCACTAAAGACAATTGTCGCCACGCTAATAAACAAACTCGCGCCAAAACCTAAATTAAAATTAACCAAGTCCGTTAATAATTCAACAGGGTTTAGCATATAGGTCGCTAATGAGACCGCCCAAAGAAAAGCCATCGCAATTGCAGGTATTGCAACGATTATTCTTGGTAATAGCTGTTTATTTTCTATTTGTGCTTTTTCCCAAATAGTTACCCTATTAAGTTGCTTCAACATTAAGTCATTAATCATTTCCACAACGGAAAAATGTGGACATAACCAGCCACAATATATACGACCAAACTTCCAAATTAACAAACCAGTTATCGCAACAAAAGCAACACCAGGAATAAGTACCCGTGAAAATATTTTAATAGCAGCATCAACACTATCACCACCTCCGTGTAGAATTGAGTCAATACTGATGGTCCATGCTTGCCCAAAAATAATAAAGTGACCAAGCTCAAGATCAAAGCGAAAAATATTCAATAAAGGGGCGAATAAAAATAAGGCAAAGAAAGCAACTTTGGCAAATACTCTCGCCTGTTGTTGGGTCATCAGCATCTTTATCTCACTGTCATAAAATTCTGGTAATAATTTCAGTATACCTTTATTAATTTTTCTTAACTTATCCTAGATCACCCTAAATACATATCTACTGGCTTATTCAGCTTACAATTTTTAAACAGTGTTTGGCTTGTCATCACACAAAAACAAAGCTTTAATGAAGCAAGGATAGTACGCAAAACACCACTAGATAATGTTTACTACTATCTGCGCTGGTCACTACTATGCAAACCTAATAACTATTTGATTACGCTTTGCAAAAGTAAAAAATACCACTTCGTGCAGAATGCTGTTACAGTTTTACTAATTTTTCGATTTAGGATATGGAGAGAAACATGAGGAACATACTTTTATTAGTTACCGTTTTATTGGTTGCTACGGGCTGCTCAAGCACAAAGTCTAGCACTGATATTGAGTCAGATATGGGGCTTGAAGACGCTCCTGCTTGGGTAAATAACGGTACTAAAACCGTAAGCAATGAAGAAGGTCAATTAATTCATGGTGTAGGCTCAGCGCCAGCAATGGGTGATTTATCACTGCAAAAAGCGACCGCTGACACCAGAGCAAGAGCAGAAGTTGCTCGAATAATGTCAACATTCATCGACGCTACTTTAGCTGATTACTCAGCAAGTAACGGTGAAGGTTTTGATATGTCTGTTGAGAAAACCATCAAGTCATCAACTAAAGCGGCATTATCTGGTGCAACCATCATTGGCAGTTGGCGAGATAAAAACTCTGGTGAAGTATATTCTTTTGCCGAGTTAAATTTAAATACTCTTGAAGCATCAATTAGCAATGCTGATAAAGTTAATAAGTCATTCAAACAGTATTCAGAGAAGAATTTAGAAGCAAACTTTGAACGATTCACCAAGGAGAATAAAGAATGAGGCTTTTAGCAGTAATTTTGAGCGTAGTAATTTTATCCGCTTGTGGAAGCACAAAAGTTCAACGTTTAGATTCATCAGAGACGGTTGACTTAAGTGGCGCTTGGAATGATTCAGATTCTCGCATGACGGCAGAAACTATGGTTGCCGACGTACTTAACCGACCGTGGATAAACCGTCACGTAAGCCAAAAAGGAAAGCCACCTACCGTAATTGTTGGTAGCATTAAAAACCTCACCCACGAACATATCAATACTAACACCTTTGTTAGTGATATTGAGCGTGAGTTGATTAACTCAGGCATGGTGGAGTTTGTTGCTTCGGCTAATCAACGTGGGGACATTCGTGAAGAGCGTAAAGACCAAGATTTAAACTCAACTGAAGCAACTCGTAACGCAGCAGGTCAAGAAATTGGTGCTGATTACATGCTAACAGGTCAGATAAATACCATTATCGATGCGAATGCTTCAACACAAGTACGTTATTACCAAGTTGATTTAACACTGATTAGCATGGCTGATAACCGTAAAGTTTGGGTAGGACAAGAGAAAATTAAGAAGCTAGTTGAAAACGCTAAACTTCGCTACTAGCACTTCCTACCTAAGCAAAAGGAGCATTCATTGGGTAAGTTAAGCCAAATAAAAACAGTAAAGCTACCAGTGTTAATCATAGCTTTACTGAGCTTTATTTTATCTGGATGCGCCGCAAACAACCGAAATATGTCTGATGTTGCTAAGCAACTCAGACATAATTTACCGGTCGAGACTGCTGTTACAAAACTCGAAGCAATGAAGGTTGAAAGTCAAAGTGTCGCACAATACGCACTCAACCTTGGTTATTTGCAATTGGTCAACGGCGACTACCAAAACGCACTGGTTAATTTTGAAAAAGCCAAGCAAACAATGGCTTCTCTTCAAGCGATATCCATCTCAGAAAACCTAGGATCAGCCACAGTTAACGAAACTTTTAGAAGTTATTCCGGCTGGCCAACAGACCAAGTATTGGTTCACGGTATGATGGCTATGGCTTATCTGTTAAATAATGACCTTAATGGTGCAAGAGTTGAAATACTGCAAGCTGATGTTCGCATGAATAAACTAGCAGAATCGGACAAGGATAAAGGCCAACTAGCCTTTGTTCGCTACCTTGCAGGCGTAGTTTATGAGCTGAATGATGAAATTGATAGCGCCTTAATTAGTTACCGTATGGCTTTATCCATTTTAGAGTCGCGAACTGAAGCAATACCACCATCACTTCAACAAAGCCTAATAGACTTAACGGCACAAATTGGGCTAACACAAGAGTCAAAACAGTACCAAAAAAAGTTTCGATTAACGGTCTCGAAAGCTTATAGCAATAAACAGTTTATTTTCGCATTTGATGGCGTAGTCACTCAAATGCAACAAGCAAAATCTACATTATGGTGGGATATTGATGATGTTTATTTATCTGTAGCGCTACCTAAATTCCCTCGTAATAATTATGTGCTTTCTAAGTCCTACATTGAAGCTCAAGGTCATGAAGAAGTGACTTATGAAATTGAAAATATTGAAAGCCGTGCAAGAGAAGATTTACAAGCAAGAATGCCAGCAATTACGGCGATGGCACTTGCAAGAGCAGCGACTAAGTATCAAACCGTTAAAGAACTCAATAAAAAAGATAATGTCTTGGGTGCTTTTGCCAATGTTTTAACAATTGTCTCAGAGGTTGCTGATCTTAGACACTGGGGTTTACTGCCCTCTTCAATACAAGTTGCAACCACGTATGCAACTACTGGCACTTTAAAATTATCCAACAGTTATGGGCAACAAACACTCGGCACACCGGATAATGTCAGTGATAAGCATGAAAAAGCACCGGCAGTTGCGGCCATTCCTGCAAGTAGTCAAAGTGAAGGAGATGATATTGCATCTGTTCAGCAAGATTCTGAGCAAAACAGCAATGAACAATTGATTTCCAGAAAGCTTAATACCAAGAGCAAAGCCGCTAGAAAAAGAGCGCCATCAGAAGCTGTTTTAAAAGAAAGACAATCCGCTGAGAAAACTCCTAAACAGGATATTGCTTACTTAAATTACACCAGTAATAAAAACGCGGTAATACTTCTCTCTAGTTTGACTAACAAAGTTCACATCGCAAACTTTTAACCCTAAGCCATTTACTATAAATCGCACAAGGAAAAATTATGAAAAAGCTATTAACTATTATACTGGTGCTGACGGTTTCAGCCTGTAGCTCAATGCAAGACAGTAAGCCAGAGTGGCTAACTCAACCTAGTAAAGTTTACCCTCAAAGCCAATACTTAGCTGCTGTTGGTCAGGGGCGTGATACAGAACAAGCCAAACAAGTCGCACTAGCAAACCTATCGCGCATCTTTTCAGTATCAATTGCAGAGGAGCAAATTGATAAAAGCTCTTTCTCGACAGAAAAAGGGGCAAATACTGAAGTTACCCGTTTTATCTCTGCGAAGGCTAACCAGCAGTTAAAAGGCGCGGTAATAAAGGAAACCTTTCAAGATCAACAAGGGCAAAGTTATGCGGTTGCTGTAATGGAAAAACTTCCTGCAGCCAAAGCATTTAGGGATTCGATTAGACAACTTGATCGTAAAGTGTCAGGAAACCTATCGTATGCAAAAAATGATGCGCCTAACTTCTTTAAAGCGTTAAAAGCACTTGAGCAAGCTCACAAAGCGCAGCAACAGCGTGAAAATGACAATCGAAGCTTAATGCTAGTGGCAAGTAAAGGCATACACTCTGCAACAACCAGTGCTGATATTGAAAACTTAATAAAAAAATCATTAGCGACACTAAGTTTTAAAGTGAATAGTAATGATGAATTCCTAAACAAGCAGTTAAGTGCGTCCGCTGCCAACTTAGGCGTAACATTATCACAAAGCTCTTCGGTAGAGCTGCAAGGTAAAATAGAGCAGCAACCACCGTTATCTCAAGGAGGTTGGTTTTGGTTAAGAGGTAATATTCATATTAGCGTTGCAGACGGCAATGAAACGACACAGCAATTGTTGTTTCCTTTTAAAATATCAGCACAACAAGAGTCTATGTTAAACCAAAGGCTAGAAAACCACATTGCTAAGAATCTAGAAGATTATATTATTCAAACAATCTTTAAAAAGTAATTATCGCTTCAAACAATACTATCAACTCAGTTACTGCGAGCTTTTTATAACTATGAGAAGTTCGCAGATAACAATTAAAGAAAACGAGTATATCTTTCAACGGCATATTAACCACAAGGCAAAGCGACTTCTACTTGTAGGCCACCTTCAGGATGGTTATTCAAACTAATTCGACCTTGGTGACCATCAACAACCTCACGGCAGATACTCAAGCCGATGCCACTGCCATCAGTCTTAGTTGAATAATAAGGCAAGAATGCTTTGGGTAAAATTTCTAAGGGCATCCCTGAGCCAAAGTCTCTAACAGTAATAAGTAAGTTACCTTGCTTAACGTCAATACTGACCTCGCTAGTAATATTTGGACAAGCTTGTTGAGCGTTTTTAAGTAAGTTAATCAGTAGTTGCTCAATTTGGCTTTCATCACCTGAAAGCATTAGCTGAATTTGCTGACAATGCAACGTAAATTGATACAGTGCTTGTAATTGTTGCAAGGTTTTAACGATATCAAAAGCTTGTTTTTTAGGTGTGGAGAGCCTCGCTAGCTGACTATAACTTTGAATAAATTCCGCTAGTTTATTAATCCGCTTTGAAATAGTAGCAAATACCTTAGTTAGCTGTGGCTCAGCCAGTCTCTCCGCCAGAATATTACCGCTATGACACATAGAGCTGATAGGTGCAATGGAGTTGTTCAACTCATGGTTGATCACTCGAATGACTTTTTTCCAAGTTTGCAGCTCTTGCTGATGCATCACTTGTGTAATCGGTTTCAATAATGTCAGTTGATGACGACTACCGTGTAATTTCAACTGATGCCGGGATAAGTGCCAACTTTGCTCAGTTTTCATTGCGGGGTTATTAACTTCGTCAGCACTGTAATTACCGTATGAATACTCAGGTAACATCAATTGAATGATAGCGTTTTCTTTATCCTGATGTTGACTGAACTCAGGTAGTTTTTCTGCAACTAGCGCATCCCAAGACATACCTAACATACTGCTTTGGTTAAAAAAGTGCTCTGCTGCTCTGTTAGCAAAAATAATGGTATCACGATGATTGACTAAAACAGTAACGACATCAGAGGCGTTAACCACTTTATCTAGCAGCAATTCACGTTGATAAAGTGATTGCTTCTCTAAGCGTAATTTATCAATGACTTGATTGAATAACGATAAAACCTCAGCTTGGCTGTTACTGCTATTTGCTTTATCACTTGCTAGACTAATTGAAAAATCACCATCTTGTAAATTCCTTAGGCCATGTAGCAAGGTCTGCATTATTTGATGGTTTTGTCTGTGGTAATAGCGATAGCGGATTACTGCCAAAGCCAGTAATAACACTGAAGTTAGCGCAAAAAGTACAGGAGAAGCTGGCATCAATAATAAAAAGGCTGCGATAAAAACGCTATTTATTAGGATTAACTGGACTATTAACATATTGGCTCAACTTTTATAGCGTTTAACATAGTGAATCAATATCAATTTGGTGCTTTTCAATACGGCGATATAACGCTTGTCGACTCAAACCTAGTTCTAGAGCACTGTGTTTGATTACTCCCTTGTGCTTAATTAACACCTGCTCAATATGCGCCTTTTCATCTTGCTCGGGTCTTGCTTGGTTAGCGGTTAATTGAAAGTCCTGGGCCGTTAGCATTTCACTCGCTGCAAATACTAAGGCACGCTTACAAGAGTTCTGTAGTTCTCGAACATTACCCGGCCAGTTATACTGAGTAAGTGCTTGCTTGGCCTCTTCACTGAGTGAAAAATCATTGCCAATAAAGTGTTCTGCTAACACAACAATGTCGGCCTTTCGGCTATTTAGCTCAGGTAGATGTAACTCAATGACGTTTAATCGATAATAAAGATCTTCCCGAAAAGTCCCTTCTTGTACAGCAAGTTTGAGATCAGCATTGGTTGCACTTAATACTCTTACATCTACTTTTTGTGTGATGTTTGAGCCTAAGCGTTCAAACTCACCTGTTTGCAAAACACGCAATAACTTCATTTGTCCAGATAAGCTAAGGTTAGCAATTTCATCTAAAAACAAAGTGCCTGCGTTCGCCGCTTCAAAGCGACCAATACGTGCTTGATTTGCGCCAGTAAAAGCCCCTTTTTCAGCGCCAAAAAGTTCAGCTTCCATCAACTCGTGCGGCAGCGCCCCCATATTAACTTTTATAAAATCTTGCTGGTGTCGAGATGAATGTTGATGGATGTAGTCAGCGAGTTTTTCCTTACCTGCACCATTTGCGCCACTAATAAGTACATTGACTTGTGAGGCAGCAACTTTTTCTGCTTGTGCAATCAGGTCTGCCATCTCTGCACTAGCATATATTAATTTTTCTGAATTATTTGGATGTAAAACGCCTGATTTTAAAGCGCTATGCTGCGTTTTAGATTGCTGCGTGTATTTGTCGATAAGGCTTAATAACTTAATATCATCCCAAGGCTTTTGTAAGTAATCAGTCGCTCCCGCTTTTACTAAGGCAACAGCGGTTTCTAATTGTGTCCATGCGGTAATTAAAATAATAGGTATATTGTTATTAATTGCTTTGATGGCGTTAAATAAAGACTCCCCTTCTTTACCTGAAGTAATACCTTGAGCAAAGTTCATATCTTGAATAACAAGATCAATATTCTGGTGTGATACAGTCAATATTGCTTGTTTTTCATTATCTGCAGTTAAAACTTGATAGCCATGTAAACTTAACAGCATCTCTAACGCTTCAAGAATATCGGGATTATCATCAACAACTAAAATTTGCGGCATTATGTTCCTTTTAAATAGGAGCATTCGAAAATTATGATGTTCTTCAAATGCTCCTTTACACTATGCTGGGTGGTTACTATCTACACCGTGCGCGTTGCAATCACAGGTGGAATATTACTGGTCTTTTGAGCAGGAATCCAAGTAGCGACAGTGCCGGCAACAAAAAGAACAATACTAACCAGTGAGAATAACATCATATCTGGTTTACTTAAGCTAATATACTGACTTAACAAAATATTAAAAGAGATGGCCATTGCTAAGCCTAGTAAACAACCTATGCTATAAACTAACCAATTCTCTGTTAACACATACAGCAAAATATCCTTTTTACTGGCACCGAGCGCACGACGAATACCAATATACTTTTTCTGGCGTGAAATATGAAATTGCGAGTAAGCATAACTACTAATAGCCGTTACAAATAGCATTAACCCACATAACATTAAGAATAACTGCGCTAAGCCCTTATCATGACGATAAAAACGCTTTAAATGATCAGCCATGGTTCGTACTCGATAAATATCACGCTCTGCTTGGACAGATAAAATAGTATCTCGTACTTGATTACGTACTTTATTTACTTGCCCTGGACGTACTTTAACTAAATAATTTCTACCAGTAAAAATCCACTCCATCACTCTATTTCCAAATACACCATATTGCTTATCTGCAGGTATTGTTGGATTAAGCATAATATCTTTAACTACTCCCACGATTCGGCCATTATTAGTTTCTTGGCCAATCGCAGACTTATCCCCATACAAAGCCTTTTTTAATGACTCGGTAATTAGCACATTGCCATTTTGGTTTGTACCAAACTCTGGCTGATCATCTTTCGTTAAAAAACGACCTTCAAGCAATGAAAAGGCTAAGGTGTTACTTAACTCCTCATTAGTTAAAAATATTTTTACATCCTGCAGATATTTATCTCGATTAATAATGTCTGGATCATCTAGATCATAAACATTACCTAACATTCCTCTACGAGTAATAGGTAACTGGTTAACTAATGAGACACTTTCAACATCAGGCAATTGAGCTAACGCCTCTAAATCTTGACTTACAATTGAGCGAAAGTAGTCTAAATCACGGTAATCTCCAGATGTTGGTTGCAGTGAAATGATTAAGGTGTTTTCTGCATCAATACCTGTGTCCTGAGCTAATTTATCGCCTGTATCTAACGCTAGGATCACGCTATTAACTAATAAACCTAAAGTAATTGCCAATTGTAAAATAAGCAGCCCAGTTGTAAATTTTCTTAAAAACAAAGACTTTAATAATGCTTTAATATTCATGATTGTTCCTTATGAACCTTGCTATTTAAGCTCAGCAGAAATGGTATAACGATTAGCGCGATATAACGGGTATAAAGCACTGGCAATAGCAGTAATAAGCGCTAAAAACATCCCAAGCACTAATAACTTAGGCTCAAGCACAGCAATGTTGGCTAATCGTGGCAGGAACTGCACTGATATTTTCAAGAAGAACCAACTAAGGATCACAGCAATAACACCGGTAAAAACACCTAACAACACACTCTCTGTTAACCCTTGCATCATCATGTGTTTATTGCTCGCGCCTATTGCACGGCGTAAACCCACTTCAAATTTTGCCGCATGAAAGCGTGATAGTAATAAGCTGCTGGCGTTAAAGATACATACCGACAAAAACAAAATTGAAGCTAGGGTAAAGGCAAGCACCTTTTGATCGACTACCTTAGCCTCTATAAGCCACTCATTAACATTATGTAGTCTGTTTTTAATCGCTAACGGATGGCCACCAGCATCTTTAAGCTGCTGACTATAATTATCTAAGTAGCTTTGCAACGCTGATTTTTTAGCGATGTCATCTAACTCAACCCAAGCCTGCAGGTAATAAACATTTAGATCACGGGTTTCATTAACACCAGCATAATTATCCGAAGAAGAGCTTCTTGCGTGTATTGACCAACCAAGGTCAATCGCTGTTTCAAGCGGTGCAAAAATATCATCCGTTAAGTCAAATGCTCGGCCTTCCGTTGGGTGGTAGAATAATGGTCTGACAATCCAAGGTTTTAATACCCCGACAATGGTTAAAAGCTCACCATCAAGTTCTAAGGTTTTACCAACGCTGTTCTTACCGGCAAATATTTTTTGATTTAGTTCATGGCCAATAACGATTTCCATGCCTCGACTTTTGTCAAAGGCAGTGCCAAAAGCAAACGGAGCATCGGCAAGTCCAAAAAAGCCTGGCGTAGTGGCCCTCACTCTAGAATCAAACCGTTTCATGCTAGTCGACTCTATGTCACGAGCATAAACTCCTGAGGCGTAAAAAACAGCTGTTCGTAGTGGTATATCCGACTCTGCAATTTTCATAGCGTCACGGTAACGTAGAATATGCATTGGCTCATCTGGCGGCTGGACATCTGGCCAAGTATTCATACTAACATGCAACAAGTTGGCGCTTTTCTCAGGGATTGGATCACTCGCCATAGAGTTAACCAATGCTAAGTTTGCACACAAGACACCAACACCAATTGATAAAGTTAAGATAATAAGAAAGTACAAAGACTTTGCTCGTTTAAAGCTTTGCATTGCAAGCAATATGTTATAACTGAGCAGGCTATTATTACGCATCGACTTCCTCCTTGTGCACTTCTTTACTCACTACACTGGCTATGCTTTGATTACTACTTTGTGACTCCCTATCAAGCGGAGCATAAATTTTAAAGTCGGCCAATTGACCATCAATGATTTGCACATTTCGATTCACTTCCCTTGCTTGATCTGGGTCATGAGTCACCATAATGATTGTCGCACCTTCCTTATTTAAGTCATGTAAGATTTCCATCACTTGGCGTGCCATTAAAGAATCTAAGTTACCCGTTGGCTCATCCGCCAATAAAATTTTTGGTTCTCCTGCAAGTGCTCTTGCAATAGCAACGCGTTGTTGTTGACCACCAGAGAGCTGACTAGGTAAATATTTCATTCTTGACGCTAAACCAACTTTTTCTAGCGCTTGTTCAACGCGACGTTTACGTTCACTACTGCTAAAGCCACGATAGCGCAAAGGCATATCAACGTTGTCAAAAATACTGTAATCAGGAATAAGGTTATAATTTTGAAAAATAAAACCAATTTTTTCATTTCTTAACCGCGACAACTCACTGTCGTTGAGACCTTGGACGCTGACACCATCGAGTTCATACTGACCTTTATCAAAGTTATCGAGTAAACCTGCAACATTTAAAAATGTCGATTTTCCTGAGCCAGATGGGCCTGTGACAGCAACAAACTCTCCTGCTCCTACATTAAGTGAAAAATCTCGTAAAGCATGGGTTTGAATGGTGTCACTTTGGTATATTCTTGAAATATTGTTCATCTTAAGCATGGTAATTTCCTTTTGATAATCTTGTTAACTTTGCTGTAATTGCTAATTTTTTGTTTACTCAATTCTTGGTTATTTATTTTCATTAGCCTCCCAGATAAATCTGCTCGGCCTGACTAAAGTCACTGTAATCTGAGGTAATAACCTGCTGCTTTTCGTCTAGTCCTGAAAGTATCTCAATATATTCGACGCTGCTAGCACCTGTAGTTATTGCAACTTTTTTTGCATACCCTCCCTCAACTAGGGTGAAAATATATTTACCACCGAACGAGCCCATAAATGCACCACGCTTTACCATCAGTACATTATGTTTTTTCTCAAATTCGATACGTGCACTTATCCTTTGGTTTTGACGTAATTGCAAAGCTTTGGATTTAGCTATTTTCGCTCGTACAGTTACCTGGTTTGCTTTTACTTCAGGAGATATTGCAATGATTTGACCTCGTATATCTTGTCCTGATACCTTCATTGCCACTTCTAAACCTAAACCTAAATCATCAGCATAGAACTCTGGAACACTCAGCTCAGCTTCATATTCTGAAAGGTCGACAACGGTCATGATGGCAGTGTTAGCCGCTATGGTATTTTTTTGTGCAACTAACCAATTACCGACAACCCCAGTTACTGGCGCTTTAATAGCTAAAGCTTGTTGTCTTCTATTTAGCTCTTCTAAAACTAATTTCTCTTTCTGAACTAAAAATTCTCTATGCTGCTTTTCAAACTGCAAGCGCTCCTTAGCAAATAACACGCGCTTTTGTGCATGTTCAAATGAACGCTGGGCATCTGCTACAGCATCTTTACTTTTTAGCCAATCAACTTCACTGATAATTTGTTTTCCATAAGATAGGTCAGCACGTTGAAATTCTCTCTTCGCGACATTTAACAAAGATTGCGCAGTATTCATTTTGCTTTCTAAATCAAGTTGCGCTTCTTTATCTGCAAGCATGCCACGGTTAGCATTAATACTTAGTTGCTCTAATGTTGTTTGTTGTTGCTTTATTGAAGCAATTAGCTCAGGACTATTTACTATTGCAACTGTTTGGCCTTCTTCAACGGCTTCACCTGGCTTAGATAATAAAGTAACTTTCCCCATCTCTGTGCTATACAGCTGAGGTGCATTAGCTGCAACGGCCTTGCCTGAAACAACCACATCTCTGACTAAGTCACCTCGAACAACTTTATTAAGAATCAAACCTTCTTCATCAATAGTTGGGATGGCGGAATACCATTGTGAGATAGTTGGGAAACTTAAATAGGAGAGTGTCAACAAAAGGACGGAAACGGCACTTATTTTGATGACTCTCTGACTAGCTTTGTTTTTGTCATCGTTGTCAATAACGTTATCTTGTCCATCAGTACCATTAATCATATCTAGATTCTCTTAATATAAGCTTTAATCTAATAGAGCAGATTTAATGCCAATATTAAAAAAGAAATAACCTATTGAATAATATAGCTATATTAAAATATGCATTGAGTAAAGTGTCCGATCGGACAGTAGATTTGTCCAGCGGTGTCCGAAGTAAATACAACGGACACCAGGATATGAAGTGGATAGGGAATATTTGAAGAGAAGCAATACTGTTTAACTAACATTGACATCGAATATCGGCAGATAAGATGAAAACGGGTAAATCCTTGGTAATGTTTACCAGCGTTGCCTAGCTTTAAAGTCCTTTGTCTTATCATTCTTGTGTAATTGATTATAGGTTTTAACCTTATAGTTCTTACCCATTAGTATTTTTATTTGATACAAGGATTCTCGGGCAAGTGCTAAACCCGGACTACTCCACCAACTCTTATCGTAAAGCCTTTTAGTCGCAGCAACTGAATCTGGTGATTGCTGACAAATTTCATTAGCTATGGTTTGAGCCTTTTCAATAGGGCTTTTATCAACATGGGTAATGAGCCCATAATTTAGAGCTTTAACACCATTAATTTCTTTTCCAGTCATAGCTAACTCTTTTGCTATATCAAGATTGATAAGCTCCTTTAAGGCCAATGTCCCCCCCATATCAGGAATTAACCCCCAGCGTGCTTCCATAATTGCAATAGAAGCATCAGGGCTGGCAATTCTAATATCTGCTCCCAAAGCAATTTGTAAGCCTCCTCCCCAACAGCGTCCGTGAATTGCGGCTATTACAGGTACAGGGATTTTACGCCACCCAGTCGAAACAAATTGCGCCAAATTTGACTGCCATGGTAACCATTTAAAGAGCAGCTTAAGAGGTGATGATTTAGTTCCCATCACAGACTTTATATCTAAGCCAGAGCAGAAGTCTTCACCTTCTCCTTGCACAATGACAACACGCACATTACGGTCATGCTTTAGCGTATTAATAGTATCTCTAATCGCTGTAAACATATGAATATCTAACGCATTGTGTTTATCAGGTCGTGATAAACTAACATAAGCAATATCATCAATAATGTTTAACTTAATCCTGCGGTCACTAGTTTGCATTATATCCTCCACATCTGGTAAGACCACTAAATTACCTTAGTTAACAATCATTGTCACCCTGACAAGTGTTGTTCAGTCTAAATATAATTAAGATAGTAGATATCCGATGATGCTAGATTTCCCTTTACTTACAAATCGTTTTTTTATACCTGCATATTTCGTATTGATAGAACGTAAATAACAATAAAGTAACTTCTACTATCAGCCCAATCGCATCAACCAGGATGAAGAAAAAACAATAACGTTGGACGGGGATTCTTACGTGCAAGTATTGAAATATAACCTGACATAGACTTAAGCCAGTAATAAAGCATATTTATCAAACACCAGAAAACAAGAAACCCGACGCTTTCGCACCGGGTTTCTTTTACTTTATTAGAGAGTGAAATTGAGCAATGTCCTACTCTCACATAGAGAGAAGAACACCCACACGCTTCTTACCATTCGGCGCAACTGCGTTGACGTACTTGGATGTACTAATGTCGCGGTGCCAGACGTTACAGGGAAGTAACTTATTAGACAATGCAGGAGCATATTGTCGTGATGGCAAGGAGCAGACACAACTTCTGAAGCGCCTTGGCATCGAAAGTGTATGGATACGGGTGAGGTTTCTGTATGTAACTTTTTTTAAAAGACAGAAAGCAAAAAACCCGTAGCGTTAGCTACGGGTTTCTTTGAATAGAAGTTTAGCAATGTCCTACTCTCACATGGGAACTCCCACACTACCATCGGCGCAACTGCGTTTCACTTCTGAGTTCGGAATGGGTTCAGGTGGTACCACAGCGCTATT
>Ga0105348_1001528_pt1 | contig 15414 bp, 9 predicted proteins | sample EN8Hudsemesocosm_2_FD_83504 | JGI IMG/M metagenome (GOLD analysis project Ga0105348, IMG submission 83504) | Methane-oxidizing microbial communities from mesocosms in the Hudson Canyon - EN8C Hudson Canyon | ecosystem: Environmental > Aquatic > Marine > Cold seeps | place: Hudson Canyon... | reverse complement strand
CTTTGATCGCATCAAATAAGTTAGAAGCAATATGTTCTTGCCCTTCGTAAATTACCTTTGCATTGCCTTTAACGGTTATTACGTCACCACCTTCAACGGTAAACTGATAATCTGTATTAGCCAGATCAGCTTCGTTGACAAGAACACCTGAAAAGTTTTCAGGATTGAAACGAAAAGTTGTACATCCTTTTAGCCCTGCGGTATAAGCTTCTAAATAAACATCTTCAAATTGAGCGAAAGGGAATTCGGTTGGAATATTAATCGTTTTAGAAATTGAACTGTCGATCCAATTTTGGGCCGCTGCTTGCACTGCAATATGTTCTGATGGTGTAACTGTCGACGTATCAACAAAACTTTCAGGCAATTGCGATAAATCCAGTGACAAGACAGACCCCATTTTGCTCATTGGTAATTCCCAATCATCACCATGCGTACTTTTCATTAATCGTTCATACGCAAATACTTCGGCTGAACGAACGTTCACTTGTTGTTTGGTTGTTTTTCCTGGAACAATCACGTTACGTTTGTAATCATGGGCAAAACTTGGTTCGATACCATTACTGGCATTGTTCCCTATAGATAAAGCAATGGTTCCTGTTGGGGCAATCGAGCTGTGATGAGTAAAGCGTAAGCCTGTAGTTAACGCTTCTTCTACCCATTGGTCGCCTAACTCGGCGGCAATGTTTTTCATGTAACGGCTATAATTAATGTGTAACTCAACACCTTTAACCTGATCACCTAACTTGTACTTTGCAGCTAACTCGGGGCGTTTACGCAATAAAGCCCCAGTAATGGTATACATTTCGTTTAAGAATGGCGCACCACCTTTTTCTTTGGCAAGCCTTGTCGCTTCACGCCACCCCTCTAATGCTAACTGCTTAGTGACTTCACTAGTGAAATTCACCGAGTTATTTTTACCATACTTCATACCAAGCATGGTCATGGCAGAGCCTAAGCCTAAATAGCCCATACCGTGGCGGCGCTTGTTTTCAATTTCTGCAATTTGCTCTGGCAATGGTAAGCCATTAATTTCCACCACGTTATCAAGCATACGCGTGAAAATGCGGACAACTTTCTTAAATCGTTTCCAATCAAAACTAGCTTGAGCGGTAAAAGGGTTCTTAACAAAAGCGGTTAAATTGACTGAACCCAACAAACACGATCCATTTGGGGGTAACGGTTGTTCTCCACAGGGATTGGTTGCGCGGATAAGTTCAGCAAACCAATTGTTATTAAATTCATTAACTTTGTCGATCAGAATAAAACCCGGCTCAGCATAGTCATATGTTGCACTCATGATCATGTTCCACAAGTTTTTTGCACGTATGGTGCGGTAAACTTTACACGCAGTTTCACCGGCATCGTTTTCTAAATATCCGTCCATAGATACCGGCCACTCTCGCCAGATCACATCCTTTGAATTATTCATCGGGTCATACTGCAAGCCTTCGTGATCAATTTCATTTTGATTGGTAGGGAATACCAACAGCCAATCAGTATCCGCTTTAACGGCCTCCATAAAAGGGTCAGTGATTAATATCGAAAGGTTAAATTGACGTAAGCGACCATCTTCGCGCTTTGATTTAATGAAAGCCATGATATCTGGATGTTGACAATCAATCGTCCCCATTTGCGCGCCACGACGACCACCGGATGATGAAACTGTTTTACACATGGTGTCGAAAATATCCATGAAAGGTAATGGGCCAGATGTTGTAGCGCCAGCACCTGCAACAAAACCACCATCAGGTCGGATCGTTGAAAAATCATAACCAATTCCACAACCCGCTTTTAGGGTTAAACTCGCTTTACTTACCGCTTCACCGACGATGCCCTGCATCGAATCTTTAATCGTAGCCGATACGGTACAGTTAATCGTTGAGGCTGTGGGCTTTTGTTCTCCAGCCCCTGCATTTGAAACGATACGACCCGCAGGCACAGCACCATTCATCAGTGCCCATAAAAACTCTGTACGGTATTTTTTTTGTTTCGCTGGTGTAGTTTCAACTTCTGCAATAGCCTCTGCAACACGTTCAAACGTATCGATGACCGAATGGTCGACAGGCTTCCCTGATGGGGTTTTTAATTGATATTTTGATCGCCAAATATCTTGCGAGGCTAACTGTAAATGGTTCGGGTCGAAAACAGCCGCAGTTTCGATGGTATCAGTAATTATTCGTTCTTTCATTATTTTTCTTCTCATAAGGATATAGCGTGTTTTTAGGCCAAAAACTTTGGCATGAGCAGTTTTTTAATCAGTGCGTGAGTGCAATTAAATTTCATCTGATAATCTATATATGGTGTTATTATTTTTTCTAAGCACAATATATAGTATTTACATGTATTGAATAGTTGATCGAGATCAAGTTTTAGTCAAAACTTCTCTATATGTGGCACTCATATTTTTATTAGGCACTATATGTAGTGTTATCAATTTTGGAGATTTAGAAAGGGATAAGGTTGATTAAAGTATTAAACAGTTTGTTTTCTTTGATGTAATTTATCAACGTTATGATTTTTTATATGCTTTCTTTAAATTGATAAAGGAAACCAGCACCGCGACTCTTTTTATCAATAAAGATTTTGCCACCTAGTTTCTGAGTGATTAAGTTATAAACAATCGACATGCCTAAGCCAACCCCGCCCGTTTTTCTGGCGGTGGTGAAAAAAGGATCAAAAACATGTTTTTTAGCCTCAGTAGACAAGCCAATACCGTTATCCTGATAGTGCACTTCAACATTACCTTTTTGCTGAGTAATATTGATGACAATGTGATTATCTTTAATATCAAGAAAACCATGACGAACACTATTGGTGATTAAATTTGTTAGTATTTGGGCATGAACACCAGGATAGGTAGCTAAATTGATATCACCACCACCGGTTATTTCTAAAGAAGCTTTTTTAGTTTTCAAAATAGAGCTAAGAGTGGAAATTATTCTATTGTAATAATCTTTAACATTAATAGTTTCAATTTCTAATTGATGTTGATCAACCGCAGTTTTTTTGAAGTTTGTAATTAACTTTTTCGCGCGTATAAGATTGTCTCCTTGCATGCTTAGGGCACTATCCACTGCTTGTTGATAGTGATCCATGTCTTTCTTGGTGAGATTTTCATTCTTTATTTTGTTGGTTAGCTGCTTATGTTCGTCAGCGATAATGCTATGTGTGGTAATGGCAATACCCAGTGGCGTGTTTACCTCATGAGCAATACCTGCAACTAAACCACCTAAGGCTGCCATCTTTTCTGATTCTACCAACTGTTGTTGTGCTTTTTGTAATTGTTCGACAGTTGTAGAAAGTGCCAATGTCCGAGAAAGGACTTTTTCTTCTAATGAAGCTTCGTAATCGCGACGTTCCAATTCAGCTGAAATACGACCAGAAAATATTTGAAACAGTGTCAGTACATCGGTGTCATCTTCTAATGGTTTTTTATACAAAGCGACAATTAAGCCCATAACATTTTGTTTGGAATCATGTAAAGGTGTTCCAAGATAAGCTTCTATGCTCATATCAATTAATAACTGATCTTTTGGAAAAGCTGCGCAGACATTATTAGGATAATAACAAATAGAATTATCAGAAACATCGGCACAGGGTGTATCTGTAAGAGAATATTCAAAGTTGTCAGCAAGCTGCCCTTTGGCTACTAACGCAACAGTTTTAGAAACAAATGCCTCTTTATCAACTATAGCAATGAAAGTGTAGTCTGCTTTGATAATTTTGTGAAAGGCTAAAGTGATAGCATTGAAAAAATCATCCCCATAAGTATTTGAAACGGCTTCTATAACTTTTCTAGTATCAGTTTGCATTTTATTGCCTTAAGGATTAACCAAGAAACAACAGTTTCATGTTATAACTATGGCATATGCGCTATTTTTTGCTAGTTTGGACCGGTTTTTATCTGTTCAACTAAACTGTTAGTAAGGTATTTTTGATTGTCGAAAATTATGAAATGTGTAATTAACTATTACTGCCTCTTGGTTATTTTCTTATTCGCTTCTTCTAGCGCACATACTTATGCTCAGGCTTTATCAAGGGTTAGTACTATGCACATTACCGTTCCATTGTCGGATAGAATGAGTTATCGATTTGAAAGGTATTTATTGTACGCATATAACCAGTTAGGCTATAAAGTTAAATTTGAAGAGTTGTTAACTGCCAGAGCAAGGGAAATGGTTGATGCAGGGCGGTTCGATGGTTTGATGGTGGCAGAGAAAGAGATAGAGCAGGTATATACTAATCTACTGTTAGTACCTGTTATGTTAGCAAGAGGTTCTCTGGTACTTTATTGTAATAGAGAAGTTAATTGTCAAGCCTCAGTATTAAACAATGGGAATAATACTGTTGGTGTAGTCTCTGGTTATTCTATGTCTGCTAATTTTATGCAAAAAAAACAGGCTGCCACTTATGCTGTTAAAAGTTCAGATAACTTGGGACTTATGTTAAGTAAAGGTCGGCTAAACTATGTGCTTCTTGTACATGAAGAACAATTAGGCATCATAGGTGATTTGGATGAAAGCTCATTCCAAAAATTTGAAGTTCACAGCTCCGAGGGGTATCACTTTATTCATAAAAAGCATCAACATTTGTTAGCAGATTTAACTCAGGCTCTGCAATTAGCGATAGAAAAATTTGGGCCCTTGGTAGAGCCCAGCAAAATAGTAAATAAATATTAGTTGAGAAAGGCTTGGTAGGCGAGGTTATTCGTTGCTTCTTGGTACTGGTAGCCTAAAGCATTTAAATGTTGAAAAAATTTATTTTCTTTGTCACTGCTTACTTCAAAGCCAGCGAGAACTTGCCCAAATGCAGCGCCATGATTTCGATAGTGAAAGAGGGTTATATTGAAAATTTCACCCATAGCATCAAGAAATTTTTCTAATGCGCCAGGATGTTCAGGAAATTCGAAACTAAATATTCGTTCGTTAACATTATCAACTCGATTTTTACCACCGATCATATAGCGAACATGTAATTTTGCTAATTCATTATCGGTGAAGTCATTGACTTGATAGTTAGCATTTGCTAACTCGTTAAGTAGCTTCTGACGTTCTTCTGTACTACCACTTAAACGGACACCAACAAAAACATTCGCGCTTGGCTCGCCAGTGTAGCGGTAATTAAACTCGGTAATCGCTCTGTTACCTATGGTTTGGCAAAAACGTTTAAAGCTGCCTTTCTCTTCTGGAATCGTTACCGCAAGCACAGCTTCTCTTTTCTCACCTAATTCACAGCGTTCGGAAACATAACGTAAACTATGAAAATTCATGTTAGCGCCTGATAGTATTGCAACTAAAGACTGTCCACTTTTCTCACTAGTGCCACAATATTTTTGTAAGCCTGCTAATGATAAGGCTCCAGCAGGTTCAGCAATAACACGGGTTTGCTCAAAAATGTCTTTTATTGATGCGCAAATTTCATCGGTTGTAACCGTAATAACTTCATCACAGTAACGTTTAATTAATCCAAAAGTATGCTCACCAATGCGTTTTACTGCTACCCCATCGGCAAACAAACCAACTTGAGGTAAATCAACAGGTTTTCCAGCCGCTAAGGCCAACTTTAGGCAAGCAGAGTCATGTGCTTCAACACCAATAACTTTGGTATTAGGGCTAAGTTGCTTTAAATACACAGCCATACCCGCAAGTAAACCACCACCACCAACAGGAACAAAAACCACGTCGGCATTGGGAAGCTGTTGTAATAATTCTTTTGCTACAGTGCCTTGGCCTACAATGACGTCGACATCATCAAAAGGGTGGATTAACGTTTTATTTTCAGTTTCGGCATATTTAACAGAAGCTTCTTGTGCTTCATTAAAACTATTTCCTATTAAGCGTATTTCACCGCCAAATCGCCGAACATTATCTACTTTAATGTCGGGGGTAGTTTTGGGCATGATAATGGTGGCTTTTATACCCAATTTATTAGCAGCTAGCGCCAAACCTTGCGCATGATTTCCTGCCGATGCTGCTATAACACCATGAATGCATTCAGCTTCGCTCAAGTTTGACAGCTTATTGTAAGCACCACGTAATTTGAAAGAATGCACTGGCTGTTGATCTTCGCGTTTTAAATAAATTTGATTATTTAAGCGTGAAGATAACTTTGTTAACGGTGTCAGCTGTGTTTCTACTGCAACATCATAAACTGGAGCAAGTAATATTCGCCTAAGGTAGTCGAGTTGCTCTGACTGTTGTGCTAGCAACTCTTGGCTTTGCGTTTCGGTCATTATTTTTCTACTAAACCATCGAGTAAATCACGATTACGAACGGCACCTTTGTCAGCACTTGTTGCTAGCATGGCGTAATTTTTCAACGCATAACTAATTGGGCGAACACGATCTTTGGGTTTCCATGCTTGTTTTCCTTTTGCAACCATAGCCGCTTTACGTTCAGCCATGATTTCATCGCTTACTTGGAATTCAATCAATCGATTGGGGATATCAATGTGAATGATATCGCCTTGTTCAACTAAGGCAATAGCGCCGCCATCAGCAGCCTCTGGCGAAACGTGACCAATTGATAAACCTGAAGTACCACCAGAGAAACGACCGTCAGTTAACAATGCACATGCTTTACCTAAGCCCATAGATTTTAAGTAAGTGGTTGGATAAAGCATTTCTTGCATGCCAGGGCCACCTTTAGGGCCTTCATAACGAATAACCACTACTTCACCCGCGACTACTTTTCCGTCTAAAACACCTGCTACAGCATCATCTTGACTTTCAAAAATATGAGCTGGGCCGGTAAATGTTAAGTTATCGTCGCTTACTCCTGCTGTTTTAACTACACAACCATCTACAGCAATATTACCTGAAAGTACGGCTAGCCCACCCTCTTTAGAAAAGGCATGTTCAAGGCTTCGAATACAACCATTTGCACGATCATCATCTAAAGTATCCCAGCGACAATCTTGGCTAAACGCTTTTGTGGTGCGTATGCCAGCAGGACCAGCACGGTAGAATTTTTTAACATCTTCATCGTCAGTCAAGGTAATATCATATTTTGCAATTACATCAGCCAAACTTGTACCTAATACGTTAGGTACATCAGTATTGAGCAAGTTAGCTCGGGCTAATTCGCCTAAAATAGCAATGACACCACCTGCACGATGCACATCTTCCATATGATACTCAGGCGTAGATGGCGCAACTTTACATAACTGGGGCACAATGCGTGATAATTTATCCATATCTTCCATGGTAAAATCTATTTCAGCTTCTTGTGCAGTCGCCAATAAATGCAATACCGTATTGGTCGAACCGCCCATAGCAATGTCTAAACACATCGCATTTGCGAAGGCATCTTTGTTGGCAATATTGCGTGGCAGGGCTGACTCGTCATTATCTTGATAATAACGCTTAGTTAGTGCAACGATTTGTTTTCCAGCGTTTAAGAATAGTTGTTCGCGGTCAGCGTGCGTTGCTAACATTGAACCATTGCCCGGCAGCGCTAAACCTAATGCTTCGGCTAAACAGTTCATTGAGTTAGCGGTAAACATGCCAGAACATGAACCACATGTAGGACACGCTGAACGTTCTATTTGATCACTTTGTTCATCGGATACTTTTGGATCAGCACCTTGGATCATGGCATCAACTAAATCAAGTTTAATTATTTGATCAGAAAGCTTAGTTTTACCCGCTTCCATTGGTCCACCAGAAACAAAGATTACGGGAATATTAAGGCGCATAGCCGCCATCATCATACCTGGTGTTATTTTGTCGCAGTTAGAAATGCACACCATGGCATCAGCACAGTGAGCATTAACCATATATTCAACCGAATCGGCAATCAAGTCGCGAGAAGGTAAGCTATAAAGCATACCGCTATGACCCATCGCAATGCCATCATCAACCGCAATAGTATTAAATTCTTTCGCAACGCCACCAGCATCTTCAATAGCGCCAGCAACTAGCTGTCCCATGTCTTTTAAATGCACATGACCAGGCACAAATTGGGTAAACGAATTAACTACAGCGATAATAGGTTTGCCAAAATCACCATCAGTCATACCAGTGGCACGCCAAAGTGCACGAGCGCCAGCCATATTACGGCCTTGAGTTGAAGTTGCAGATCTTAATTTAGGCATGATGTTGAGTTCCGTTTGAAAGTACAGGGGTAAATTTTATTTTTAAAGCACATTTATTGAACATGCTTTAAAAATAGAATTTTGTCTTTGTCTATTCTTCATATATGTAGTTGTCATAATTAACAGGTTTGAATGTTCATCTATTATTCATCTATATTTTCCGCTTACCCTGAGCGCGAGGCGGTCGAAGGGGGTAGCTCTTCGACAGGCTTAGGGTAATCGGAATCAATCAGTGTGTACTTCAAACGCTGCTATAATGTCAAAAGATAACCTATTTTACTGGATCTAACCATCCGTCTGGAATTTCGGTAGAACCATCAAAAATACCAAAGAACGCTTTTTGAATTGCTTGGGTAATTGGTCCACGAGAGCCTGTGCCAACAGCAATACCATCTACTGATTTAACAGGTACAACTTCTGTTGCTGTCCCTGTCATAAAGAATTCATCTGCAAGGTATAAACCTTCACGAGAAATTGTTTCTTCACGTACTTCGTAACCTAATTGCTTAGCAAGAACAAATACAGTATCTCTTGTTAAACCTTGTAAAATTGAAGCGGTACCAGGAGGAGTAAAAATAATGCCATTTCGCACTAAAAATAAGTTTTGTCCAGCGCCTTCACTTACTTGGTTATTAACGTCAAGCGCAATACCTTCAGTGTAACCATGACGGCCTGCTTCCATTGAAATTAACTGTGAAGAAAGGTAATTTCCGCCGGCTTTAGCAGCTGTAGGCATAGTATTAGGGGCTAATCGGTTCCAACTTGAAACACCAACATCTACACCATTTTCAATAGCTTCTGCACCTAAATAAGCTTCCCAACTAAAAGCTGCAATCATTAAATCCGCTACAGCATCTGCAGGTGGTCGTAAGCCCATACCTACATCGCCCAAAAAGGCTAAAGGGCGTAAGTATGCAGCACTTAGTTTGTTTTCTTTTACCGCATCCTTACAAGCCTGCATGACTTCATCAACGGTATAAGGGATGTTCATTCGATAAATTTTAGCTGAATCAAATAAACGTTCAATGTGCTCTCTTAAACGGAAAATACAAGTACCTTTGTGGGTATCGTATGCACGAATACCTTCAAATACTGATGAACCATAATGTAAAGCGTGGCTCATTACATGAACGGTAGCATTTTGCCACGGCATGAGCTCACCGTTGAACCAAATTAGATCTGCATTTACTTTTGCCATTGTTTTTTCCTGTATTTTCTGCTGCCTTATTACCTTCAAGTAAAAGTAATTCAGGTAAAAAGTCAGCCGGTATAATAATTAAAATTTTGTAAAGTAGTGTCTTTCTAATAACAAATTAAGCACTATACTTTTTAGCATTAGGTTGCTGTGAAGCGTTATTGTCTACTGTGACACCCTTGATGTCGACCAGTTTATTAATTTGATCAGTTAAAAGTGAAATAGGGCGATCACTGCTAACTAATAATTCAATAGTTGCGATATTATTACCTGTATTGACTTTGGCTGTTATGCCATTAATCAAAAAACCTCTATAACGAGTCACTTGTAAAATTCGTTCGAGTACTACCTGCTTGTCATCGGTCATGATGATTAATGTATAATTGTTCATTTTAAGCGCTCTCCATCATTTCGTTGTTGGCACTATTTGGTGGTACTAATGGCCAAACATTATCTTTGGCATCAATTTTTACTTGTAAAAAATAAGGACCATCGTGGTCTAACATTTCATTGATTGCCGCAGTCACTTCACTTTTTTGTGTTATTTGTTTTGCTTTTATATCAAAAGCTGTTGCTAACATACAAAAATCAGGGTTGTCAGCTAAATCAGTTTCACTCAGACGCCCTTCGAAGAATAAGTCTTGCCATTGGCGTACCATTCCGAGTTTTGCGTTATCAATTAGTACAATTTTTACTGGAATTTGGTAACGTTTAATCGTCGCTAATTCTTGTACATTCATCATAATAGAACCATCACCAGAAACTGTTATTACCGTGTCATGGGGTCGACTAATTTGTGCTCCAATAGCCGCAGGTAAACCAAAGCCCATGGTCCCCATACTGCCACTTGTTAAAAAGTTGCATGGCTCATCAAAATTCATGTGCTGCGCTGCCCACATTTGATGTTGGCCCACATCTGTGGTGACACAAGTGTTTTTTGGCATCAACTCGCTAACTTCTTTTAATACAGCAGGAGCAAAAATTTGTTCACCGGGATGATCGTATCTCCATGAAAAATCATGTTTCATTTGTTGTACTTTTACTTGCCAGTTTTCAATGCTGAGTGGCATAGTAAGCAAAGGTAAATTTTCTTTCAGATCACCTAGAATAGGTGCATCAGCCTTTCTACGTTTATTAATTTCAGAAATATCAATATCAAAATGAATAACTTTGGCATCTGGAGCAAATTGATCAAGTTTACCGGTAACTCTGTCGTCAAAACGTGCACCAACTGCAATCAGTAAATCGCAGTCATGAACGGCTAAATTAGCGGCCTTAGTACCATGCATACCTAGCATGCCTAAATAGTTTGTATCATTCGCATCTAATGCCCCCAAACCTTTTAAAGTAGATACTGATGGTATTCCTGTTTTGCTGGCAAAAGCCCTAACTTCTTCAACAGCATTTGCCATCCCAACACCACCACCAACATATAAAATTGGTTGTTTGGCATGGGTGAGTAAATCTAGGGCTTTACTGATGTCAGCAAGGGGTAATGTCACTTTATTTTTAAGCGGTGCAACAGACTTGAAAGTTTGTTCTACACTGGCAATTTGTACATCTTTTGGGATATCAACAAGTACCGGTCCTTGTCTCCCTTCTAACGCTATTTCAAAGGCTTGGTGTAGAACTTTCTCTAATTCATCTACATGGCTAACTTGGAAAGAATGTTTAGTACAAGCTAATGATAAGCCGAAAATATCAGTCTCTTGGAAAGCATCACTACCCATGGCAGCGGTAGGAACTTGACCTGTGATAGCGACGAGTGGAATTGAATCAGCAAGCGCATCAGCAAGGCCAGTGATTAGGTTTGTTGCACCTGGTCCTGAAGTTGCCATACAAACACCTACTTTACCCGAGGCACGAGCATAACCAACAGCTGAAAAAGCGGCCCCTTGCTCGTGTCGACAAAGAAAATGCTTCACATTGCTGTCATATAATGCATCATAAATCGGCATGATAGCGCCGCCTGGATATCCAAAAATATGGTTAACGCCATGTTGTTCAAGTACGTTAAATAATAATCCGCCGCCAGTTAACGGCTTGCTGTCAGTCATGATAATTCCAAAGTTGTTTAGTGTTTTTAAATTTGCCCCAAAAAAACAAAACCCTCGGTTCTTTCGAAGCGAGGGTTTGTATTTTTGTTTTGCTTATCTTTAGCTCAACGAAAACCCTCGAGATGATTTAATCACCACGACGAGAACGTTTCTAATAATCAAGTTAAAGTTTCGCATTGTTGTTTGATTCACTTTTCTTTACTAATTTAAATATAGCGCTAATTTGACTAAAGACTGACAATTTATAGTTATATGATGGATTTTTATGTGCAGTTTTTATCTCTTATTAAATTAGTACCATAGCTCTAATGTTTTGAGCAAGCTTTTTTTTCTAGTTTTTAGCTCTATCTTAATAAGTAAAAGTTATATGAAAAATTTTTATTGTACTTTTTGTAATGAAAATTCGAATAATAGTGAATACTTTCCTACACTAAGAAGAAGGAATCACATAAATGGAATTTATATGTCGCTTGCCTGTGTTTATAGTCGTGCCCGCGTTGGTTTAGAATCCCCTCTTGTTACTGTTGAAGTACACTTGGCTAATGGTTTACCTGCTTTTCATATTGTTGGTTTGCCGGAAACTTCTGTTAAAGAGTCTAAAGATCGCGTTCGTAGTGCCATCATCAATTGTGGTTATGAATTTCCTGCAAAAAGAATAACGATAAACTTAGCCCCAGCAGATTTACCTAAAGAGGGTGGACGTTTCGACTTACCTATTGCCGTCGGAATTCTTGCAGCTTCAGAGCAAATACCTCAAGTTGATTTAGCTCAGTATGAATTTGCTGGCGAGTTGGCTTTATCAGGTGAACTTAGAGCGATTATAGGTGAAATACCCATGGTAATGTCTTGCTGTGAAAGTAACAGGGTTCTAATTTTGCCAACACAAAATAGTGAACAAGCTAGCTGGGTTAAAGAGGCGAAAGTTCATGCTATTGACCATTTAAGTCAGCTTTATCCTCACTTTGCTAGGCAATCACTTCTCCCATTGGTTGAAGAAAAGGAACTTGAACAGTTTAGTGATATCAATGAATTAGATATTAGTGATGTTATTGGTCAGCCGCTCGCAAAGCGTGCCTTAGAAATTGCTGCTAGTGGCAATCATAATTTACTTTTTATTGGCCCGCCAGGAACGGGGAAAACAATGTTGGCTAGTCGATTAGCAGGAATATTGCCAAAAATGACAGAGCAAGAAGCATTAGAAGTGGCCGCAATTCAGTCGATAAGTAATCAAAGTATTAATGCTAAGTCTTGGCTAACTCGGCCTTTTCGTGCACCACATCATACGGCTTCATCAGCTGCCTTGGTGGGTGGTGGTAGTCAACCCAAACCCGGTGAAATATCTTTAGCACATAATGGCGTGTTGTTTCTTGATGAGTTGCCGGAGTTTGAACGTAAGGTGCTTGATGTGTTACGTGAACCAATGGAGTCGGGTGAAGTCACGATTTCACGCGCTATGCACAAACAAAGTTTTCCCGCTCGTTTTCAACTAATTGCGGCCATGAACCCAAGTCCAACAGGTTTTTATAATGATAATCGCAGCACACCTGAACAGGTTCTACGTTATTTAAGTCGCTTATCAGGTCCATTTTTAGACAGAATTGATATTCAGGTTGAAGTTGCTCGCTTGCCTCGGGGTACTTGGGCAGGAGATACAAATATGAACGAAACTAGTGAGGTTGTTCAGCATAGAGTACAGATATGTCGAGTGAGGCAATTAGAACGCCAGAATAAAGCGAATGCTCATCTTGGTACCAGTGAATTGAAAAGTTACTGTCATTTATCGTTTGAAGATAATGAATTTCTTGAACTTGCAGTGGAGAAGCTAGGGCTTTCTACTCGTGCTCATCATAAAATCTTAAAAATCGCTCGAACTTTGGCGGATATGAGTGCATGTGAAAATATACTACATGAGCACCTAACTGAAGCTTTATCTTACCGGGCAATGGATCGACTATTACGTCATCTAACGGGCTGTGTTGTGGTTTAAATTTATTGCCTATGACTTAGCTTATTGAATCAAAAAATGCTTTTATTAGTGGCTGGGCCCGAGATTGATTTAAACAACACACTCCTAAATTAAAGGGTTCTATTTCACCAACATCAGCCAAATATTGAACCCGATCTTTTACCGGGCTATTTTCAACGACAACTTGTGGCACTATGCCAACGCCACAACCCAATGCTACCATGCTTACCAAGGCTTCATGCCCAGAAACGGTTGCGTAAATATTGGCTTTACCTTGTTGTTTTTTTCGATACCAATATTCAAAACGTTTACGAGCAGGACCGTGCTCTGGCAAAATAATTGGAATGTCAGACCAAGGTATTGTTTTAGGCTTTTGCCCGTCAATTTGCAGTAATTGTAATACTTTACAGTGCATGGTTGGGGCAATTACCGCTAGAGGAATAGTGGCAAGGTGATGAAAATAAACACTCCGTGGTAAATTTTCGGGATTGGCAGCAATGGCGAAGTCGACGGATTTATTTTGCACCTGTTCCAAGGCATCTGCGGCATCACCTGTGGTCAGCATTATTTCGACGAGTGGATGTTGACCGCGAAAACGCTCAAGCAAGGGAGGCAAGTGGCTATATGCAGCGGTAACTGAGCAATAAATATGCAGCTTTCCGGTTAACTGTTCATTTTTCTCATCTAAAGAACTTTTAAAAGAATGCCATTGCTCAAGCTGTTGTTCAGCATAGTTTTTAAATTTCTTTCCGGCATCTGTTAATACCACGCTGCGGTTATCTCTATGGAGTAAATCACTCGCTATTTCTTGCTCTAGACGTTGAATAACTCGGCTTAAGGTTGATGGGCTAACATGAAATGCCAATGCCGTTTTACCAAAATGTAATGTTTGGCTCAAATGTAGAAACATAGCCAGTGATTTTTGCTCCACAATTCACTCTTTATAAATTAACACTTATGTTTATTGTTGCACAAAGTGAAACGTAATGATGCAAATATATCATTTTTCGCAACACTCGTTTTGCGTTATGCTGTATCCATCTTAAAAAACCACTACCTAGAAAACTGACGTGGTTAATAATTATTTTCAAAATATTGATAGGAAAAATCATGAGCAATTATTTTAATACGTTAAGTTTACGTGAAAAGCTTGGCCAATTAGGCAAATGTCGTTTTATGAAACGTGAAGAGTTTAGCGATGGCTGCAACTTCATCAAAGATTGGAACATTGTTATTGTTGGCTGTGGTGCACAAGGTTTAAACCAAGGTTTGAACATGCGTGATTCTGGCTTAAATATTTCTTATGCTTTACGTGAAGCCGCGATTACTTCTAAACGTCAATCTTGGCAGTGGGCTACTGAAAACGGTTTTACTGTGGGTACATATGAAGAATTAATTCCACAAGCAGATTTGGTTTTAAACTTAACACCAGATAAGCAGCATACTTCAGCGGTAACTGCTGTTATGCCTTACATGAAGCAGGGTTCAACGTTAGCTTATTCGCATGGTTTCAACATCGTTGAAGAAGGTATGCAAATTCGTTCTGACATCACCGTTGTAATGGTAGCACCAAAATGTCCAGGTACTGAAGTACGAGAAGAATACAAACGTGGTTTTGGCGTACCAACGCTTATTGCCGTTCACCCAGAAAATGACCCGCAAGGTAACGGTTTAGCTATCGCTAAAGCTTACGCAAGCGCTACTGGTGGTGATAGAGCAGGTGTTCTAGAATCTTCATTTATTGCTGAAGTTAAGTCTGATCTAATGGGTGAGCAAACTATTTTATGTGGTATGTTGCAAACGGCTGCAGTATTAGGTCACAAACAATTAGTAGAGCAAGGCGTTGACGCTGCTTATGCGCGTAAGTTATTACAGTACGGTTTAGAAACTACTACTGAAGGTTTGAAGCATGGCGGCATCACTAACATGATGGACAGATTATCAAACCCTGCCAAAATCAAAGCTTTTGATATGGCAGAAGAATTGAAAGTTATCTTACGCCCATTATTTGAAAAACATATGGATGACATCATCGAAGGTCGCTTCTCAGAAACCATGATGGCTGATTGGGACAATGATGATGTGAATTTGATAACATGGCG
>Ga0105348_1001527_pt1 | contig 15416 bp, 11 predicted proteins | sample EN8Hudsemesocosm_2_FD_83504 | JGI IMG/M metagenome (GOLD analysis project Ga0105348, IMG submission 83504) | Methane-oxidizing microbial communities from mesocosms in the Hudson Canyon - EN8C Hudson Canyon | ecosystem: Environmental > Aquatic > Marine > Cold seeps | place: Hudson Canyon... | reverse complement strand
TTCATAAACGAATAGGGCTGTAGATTGCCCTTCGCTCGCCAGCCCCATTTCCCCTGTTGCAATATTTCCAGTTTAGAAAAAGAGGATGAGTGCAGCCAGGGCAAGTGTTCGCCATCTATGGCATTTTCATACATGCGCTCGAGACTAATGGGCAGCTCACGAGTATAGGTCGTTACGTGAGGAAGTTTGCTGCTAAAGGCCGGTAACAGTTGGCGAATACGGTCGAGCAAAAAGGTGATAAAAGTCATAAGAAATGCACATTGTTTTTATTGTGTGGGCCATCATACGAGCAAATACAGGTTAAATCACCTGGTACCCTAATTGAGCCATGTTATGGGGATTATGCACAAACTTGACGGTGCGTTTAATTTAGTACATTAATAAACCAATTGGCCCATTCAAAACCGTTTTTAGGCCCAGCTATTTAGAAAAATAATACGGAAAAAATAATAATGAAAGTGCAATCGCCCGTTATCGACACGCTCATAAAAAATGCCAAGATATTTAACAACGGTGAAACCCCGGTTGTTGAGGATGTTGCCATCGCTGGCGGGAAGATTGTATCCCGTGGACAAAAACTGGATGCACAGCATGCCAAAAAGGTAATTGATGCTGACGGTCTTTGGCTCATGCCTGGGCTGTTCGACATTCATACCCATTATGATTTGGAATTGGAAGTGGCCCCTGGCCTGCCCGAGTCAACTCGACACGGCACCACAACGGTGGTGATTGCCAATTGCAGCTTGGGCCTGGCCTTTGGTGCACAGCGTGATGGCACAAATGACCCCATAGTGGATTGTTATGCCAGAGTTGAAAACATTCCAAAATCGGTATTGAAAAACTGTGCCGATAACATCGATTGGAATACCCCGCAGGGTTATTTAGACCACCTGGAGACGTTAAATTTAGGGCCCAACGTGGTTACTATGTTGCCGCACTCCATGTTACGCATCGAGGTCATGGGTTTTGAAAATAGTATTGGCCGTGACCCCAGTGGCCATGAACTGGATAAAATGAAATCCACTCTGGCGGCAGCACTTAAACAAGGGTATGCCGGTTTCTCCACCGACGCCTTGCCGTTTCACTATTTGGCAGGCCAGCCCCATTGCCACAAGACCATACCCACTCAATTTGCCAAATACAGCGAACTTAAGCAGTTGACTCAGGTAGTACGTGAACAGGGTGCCACTTGGCAGGCTACGCCCCCCAAAGACAGTGTGGTGGGCACCATCAAAACCTTTTTATTAACCAGTGGCCGCCTGCATGGCAAGCCGTTAAGAACCACGGTGGTGGCGGCTTTGGATATTGCCAATAATTGGAAAATTTCACGGCTGGCCAAAACCCTGGCTCGTGTTCTTAATTCCAAATTGGTGCAGGGGGATTTTCACATGCAAGCCCTGGGTGCGCCTTTCAAAACCTGGTCGGATGGAGCCATCACACCATTGGCCGAAGAAATTCCCGAGCTTAGGGCGCTAAATGAAACCGAATTGGAAGACCGGCAGGCCCGTCTTAACATCCTTAACGATGAACAATACATAAAGGTCTTTAAAAAAATGTGGCTTAAGGGCAAACAGGGTTTTGGCATGGCCAGATTAAAGCGCGTACTGAACCTGGAAGATTATGCCTTTAATCGTACCCTGGCCGACATGACGGTGGATTCCTGTCCGCAATCAAACTGGCAGGGCATGGATTTTCAAATGGTGTTTGAACGCATATTGAGCATTAAAAGTGGTCAGCCCCCGGCGGATATTCAAGAAGACGAAAAGGCCCTGGTAGAACGTGACTTCTTACACATTAAAGACGAAGCGGACTTTATGCTGCAAATGCTGCGCAGCTTTGATACCGATATTATCTGGAGCACCGTTTCCGCTAACCGAAACATGAAAACGGTGCGCAAAATTTTAATGGACCCTATTTTTATGCCCGGTTTTAACGATTGCGGTGCGCACCTAACCAACATGGCCTTTTACGATGTGAATTTACGCAGCTTAAAATTGGCAGCCCAGGGTGGTGAAGACGATGTGAGCTACATGGTTAAACGGCTCACTAAGGATGCCGCTAACTTGTTTGATGTGGACGGTGGCAGTGTCAACCTGGGGGATACGGCAGACCTTATATTAATAGACCCTAAACAGCTCATGGAATACGACGGCGAGAACAGCTCGCAGCGTATCTATCGTGAGGAGTTTAAACATAATCAGTTGGTGAATCGTTCCAACCAGGTAGTGAGCCTAGTGATGATTGCAGGTCATACCGCATGGGAAGATGATGAGTTTAGCAGCGAGTTGGGCAAGAAACCCATGGGACGATTGTTGCGCCCGGTAACTCATAAACAAGGTCAATCTCCCTCACTGGACACTGCATCGCAAAACTTAAAAGTAGGGCAAGCAGCTAATGGTTAATATTAATTAATAGCCTTCCATTTTTATATTAGCCCCGTAAGGGGCTTTTTTGTGCCTGTTACAAAATGAATCCCTTCAATAAAAATACTCATGCATGGGCCTTGTCTCTATAACTTAAGGCATAAAATAATGCCCATTTGGACGCCTTAATAATTACTTTTGATGGCTGATAATAGGGCTGTTAATGAGTCTTTTTAATCATTGCCCTAATCCCTAAAACTCATCCGGGCATTTGTTGGAATAATCTTGAAGCATCAAAACAAAAAACAGTTAAGCCATGCACTCTTGGTTTTAGTTAATTCAATTATGTTAGGGGGCTGCTTAAGTGCTCCCGATCAGCCTGAAAACGACACCTATACCATGCCGGGAAGGGATTGGGGTGAGCTGCTGCCCAATGAGTCTGGTCACATTGTTGATGCCGGAGTATCCACGGGTTGGCGGCTACAAAAAATTGTCAGCCCACAAAAAAATGGTTTGATGAATCCCTTTTTTGATGCAGTTCCCACCCGTTACGGCAATATTCATTTTGTTTATTACAACTATGATGGCCAATTGGATGACAAAGGGCAGTTTGAATTTAATTTGCAGCACTTGGTATGGAACCCCCAAACCAATGAGCTCCACCAGGCCAGTCATACCGTCACCACAGTGAACCATTCCGATCGAATATCTCTAGGGCAAGACAATAAAAATCAATTGTATTTAGCCTACAGGGGCGGCGAGTCGAAGGCCTGTAACGGTGCTAAGGTCTTAGCCGATACCATGTTTAGTGTATTTGATGGTGTAAATTGGCAAGAATATTTAGGGGCCCAAGGGTATGTGGAGCGCTCAGCTGGCCCGTTTGAAAATGGCCATGCGGGCTCACACGTTAAATTGGCGGTAGATAGCAACGCCAATGTCCATATGATTTATCAGTTTATGTATGAAGGCTGTGACGCCACCAACTTTGCTTTCCCCGATTTATTTTATGTTCACAAACAACCCTTTCAATTTGACATGGATAACCGCCAGCCGGCCGAAATTGAAGAGCAGGTATCGGGTAACGATTATGTTACCGGCGGAAATTATCAAAATGATACCGGCACCATTACCGATCTGGTGATGGATCAAAATGACAACCCTGTGGTTTTTTATTACGAGCAAAGTGCCACCATTGGCAAAGGTTTGTATGTCTCTTACAAATTAAATGACCAATGGCTAAAAGAGCCCATTAACAAGGATTGCATTGTCAGCGACGTGAGTGGCGCCCATTCGAACGGAAATTTGTATGTGGCCTATGTGGCGCAGTCCTGTGATAACGATACAGATACTCGTTTTTCCCTTCGTTTTGCCAAAAAAGAATTTAACAATCATTCACAATCCTCTACCTGGCAAGACAGTTATTTGGAAGAAGGGGTTTTGGTGGCAGGCTTGGGCCGGCATCTTGATATGGCCATAGATGACGTTGGCCGACCTGTGATTGCCTATTACGAACTGGCCACCTATGACGAGGTTGAACTTAATAAATTAAAAATGATTCGCTTTGACGAAATTTGGCAGGTTTCAAAAACCTTGTTGTCCCAGGGTTTACAACTGGGTCTTCATAACAAGGTATGGCTGGCACAAGATGGCAAACTAAATGTCGCCAGTTATTCGGCTGCTAATTCAGCGATCTATTTACTGACTGAACACTAATATGAAATTTATATTTAATGGGGTAATAAAAATGCGAAAGACGCACATGGGGTTGTGGGCAGTGGTGCAATTATGCCTGTTGAGTGCTCAAGTTTTTGCAGCGGACGCCAATGATTATTTTGATGAATGCCCAGCGGCCATTTGTGGTTCCCCAGTTTCCGGTGGCGGCGGCGCGCCCAATGGGGAGGCGGTTATTTTAATTAAATATGATCTGGGGCCCACCATCTCCGTAGATGAAGATCGCGATGCGGACGGTTTAGTGGATACCCATGATAATTGCCCGTTCACCCCCAACGGTACTTTGGGCAAGTTAGTAGACGGAACTGTGGTTGAGCCATTCTCCAATAAAGACGGGGATGATCTGGGGGATGTGTGTGATAACTGTGCCAATCTTGCCAACAATGATCAGCTGGATTTAGACGGTGATGGTTTAGGAGATGTGTGTGATCCAGACCTGGACGCAGATGGTTTAATCAATGACCTGGATAATTGCCCTAAGGTTAATAATCCCGCACAAAATGATTTAGACGAAGACGGCATTGGAGACGTGTGTGATGACGATGATGATAATGATCAAGTGCCCGACACCGTTGACAACTGCCCATCCATTGCCAATACCGATCAAACCAACAGTGACGGCTACATGGTGGGGGATTATTCGGGGGACGCCTGTGACCATGACTGGGATAACGACGGCCTAATTGATGACGGTACCCACAGCAACATAAATGAATTGGACTTGTGCCCCAGGGCTCATTCAACCGCTAACCATGATCTGGATATGGATGGCGTGGGGGATGCCTGTGACAACTGCCCAAGCATTGAAAACCCTCAGCAACTTGATAGCAATCAAGATGGAATAGGTGATGTTTGTGAGCGCTAGGGGTGGGGGCATTGTTTATGTGATGTTATTGCTGAGTGTCTTGATGGGGTGTAAAGAAACGCCTCCCCTAGAGCACCTTCAGCAGCGCAGCGCGGTGAGCATTAGTGGCCAGTTTTTAACAAAAAGCCCGGATGAAATTCAATTTCCGGTGAAGGTGTTATTTGCCATCGATTGCTCGTTGTCCATGGGGCAAGAAATAGATGGTGCCAGTAAGGGGGCTGACCCTGCCTTTCAACGCATCGATGCGGTGCGGAATTTTATTGCGCAATACAATGAAAACGACAATGTGTCGTTTGAGATCATGTTGTGGAGCACCAGTGTGTTTGAACGCACCCGTAACCCCAGCGGCGATTTTGGTTTTACAAAAAACGAAGTGGAGTTAAATCGGGTGCTGGATGCGGTGCGTAACGATACCCAAACCGATTATTTGGGCACAATGTCTGAAGTGTATAAGGATATTCAGCGGGACATTCAGCAACAAGGGGACAGCGTTAACCTTGAACGTACCAAATACATGGTGGTGTTTTTAAGCGACGGCATTCCTAATGATCAGGGCAAGGTGCAAAGCGATAACGATATTTTTAACTCGGTAGAAGACGTGGTTGAAATGACCGAAGTGGCTGGGGTAGGCGGTTTTAACATGCACACCTTTTTATTGTTGGGCGGGTTTCCAGCGGGCAATGTGGGGGATGAATTCCGTACCAAGGCCAAACATACCTTACAAAGCATGGCCAGCATAGGTGAAGGGCGCTTTACCGAGTTTGAAAATGCCCAGGCCGTTAATTTCTTAAACCTGGTGGATATTCGTTTGTCGGTTGAGTACCTATTAAAATATGTCATTGCCTACAATACCAATACTATTGCAGGTACCGAATTCATTATTCAAGACACCGACGGCGATGGTTTGTCCGATGAAAAAGAACTGGAATATGGCTCTAACCCCACCCTTAAAGATTCAGATAATGACGGTGCCAGTGATTACGTTGAATGGACGCTCACCACCCCGGATCAAATATTTAACCCCAATACCCAATTAATAGACCCAGATGGTGATGGCCCCCTAGAGGCTGACGCCCCTGATAATAATTGTGTCCCCCCCAGCAATGGTATCTGGCCCGACACCGATCAAGACTTACTCAACGACTGCGAAGAGGAACTACTGGGCACAGATCGTCGAGTAGTGGATACCGATGGAGATGGTATCCCCGATGGTCTTGAGTTTTTAGCCGGCACCAATTTGTTTTTTGCAGAAGACGTGGTGGACTCCGACCTGGACGGCTTTGCCAACCCAATAGAAATTCGAAATCACACCAATGTTAAGTCCAACGACCCCAAGCTTCAGCAGCGTTACGCCTATCAATATCAGCTAATAGATCAAGGCAAGGTGCGGGTAGAGCAAGGCACCAGTGAGGGCACGGTGCAGTCGGTACGTCGCTTGTTTACCCTGGACGTCAGTAACATCGATATCATGGATACCACCCGGGACCCGGTGAACGGTTTGGAGTACGAATACGACCCTAGAAGCGGAAAATTCTATGATCATAGTGGCATGGATAATCAGAATTTTGGTCCGGGGGATAATAAAATTACAGTATTTGTGGCGCAAGTTCCCAGCGATAAACCCAAGGACCCACCCATATTTTCCAAGGTGGATTTCATAGTGAATATTAATGATCCCAGTTCCTCCAAACAACTTGAATTCCATTCAGATGAACTGGTGGGCCAGGCTGGATTGCAGTCAAAAGTGTTAGAAACATTAAATTAATGAGGCAAGCATGAGTCAATATACCAAAAATAATCTTGCATGGCTGTTCGTGGCGGCCCTGGTGGGCTGTGGTGGTGAATCAACCGTTAATACTGACGCTGATGCCACAGTAATACTAAAAAGTGGTAGTGATGCGGTGGGGCGAATATCTCAAGTGGGGGAGGTGGACTGGTATCAATATTCCCCCGCATCCAAAAATGAAGTGCTGTCCGTCAATGTGCGCAGCAATGTATTGCGCTCCGATGTTGAATTATTGGCAACGGCCTACCAGTTAAATGATCAGGGTGAAAAGAGTCGTTTATACGCCGATCATGCCGCCGAAAACAGCGCCACCCGTGCTAATTTAGATTTAAATTTTTTAGCCAATAGTACTTCTGATATTTATGTTTCTGTGCGTGACTTACGAGACGATGCCGCCGATGGTTTTGAATATAAAATTTCAATGGATGTGAGCCAGTCAGAAGATGAAAGCAGCAGTTTTGATGATGCATTAAATTTAAATGTCGGCTGTCAGAGCGATGAAATTGGTGCCATTGGTGATACCGACACCTTTGTGTTTAATGTGACCCAACCCGCTGTGGTGCAATTCACCACCCACTTTAAAAAGAAGTCGGGGTCGGCAGTGGATTTAAGAGTGAAACTATACAACAGTGATGGCGGCTTGATTGAGCTGGTGAGTGTGCCCACAGGCGCCGGTACTTTGTATCCCATGGTGCACTTTTTAAGCGCTGGGAATTATTTTGTATTGGTGGAAGATGCGGGTCGCAATAACTTTGATAGCTATAGCCCATTCACTGTGTGTGCCAAAACAGTCGACAGCAGCGAAGCTGGCGACAATGACTCCCTCACCCAAGCGCAAAAAATTACCCTGAAAAAAGGTGATAACACCATTAAAGGCGCGCTAGATTATAACAAAGACCAGGATTGGTATGAGTTGAATCTACCCGTCAATGAACAAGGAGACTTTCAAGTTTTGGATGTCACCTTTGACGCATCAGGCGCAAAGGCCTACTACCAATATGAAGTGTCTGTGGTGGATGGCAGTGGCAAAACCATCATGACTCACATTCAAAACTCGGCCTCACAGCCTTATAACAGTCAGCTAAAAGTAAATGGCAGTGGCCCATATTTTTTAAAGGTGGTGCCAGTGGGTGAGCAAGTATATGCCCTTGCCAATGATGACTCGGGGGACTCAGTGAGTAGCGCCAGCTATGTTGCCACCGTCAGTGCCCTTGAGGTGGATGATATTGACGAAGCGCAAGAGGGCAATGACACTCAATTAACGGCCACTCAGTTGGTGTCTGGCGCAGCTTGGAGTATGGGCAAAATTGCCTATCGAGCCGATGTGGATTGGTACAAAATCACCGTGCCCAATGAAAGCTTTCAGGTGCTGGAGGTATTTTTAGAAAGTGAAAATGATTCAAGCGGCGGGGCCGTTGAATATTCATTGGCCATCATTGGCAGCAAGGTGGAGCGTACACTAGATGATCCCGTGGGCAGCGATGGCCCTACCCAGCTTAAAACCAGTATTTTGGTAGAACCCAATAGTGGTGAAGGGGAGCGTGTTTATTTCATAAGGGTGAGGGATTTTCAGGACGATGATTCAGACGCTCAAAGTGGTTACCGCATAAAAGCGCGTACCTTAAGTGTGCCCGATAATTTTGTCTCTGTGCAAGGTCAACCCAGTGGTGCCATTTACATGGATGAAAAAATTGAACAAACCATGCTGGACCGTGACACAAAAATTACCCTGGAAGCCGAAGCCACCTTGTTTGATCGAGTATACGGCGCCGATGTTCATACCTTGGTATTTGATGGCGAGCAGGCCAATCCGCTATTTGTAAAAACCACGCAGGATACGCTAACCACATTTACCTCTCCTTGGCTGGGGGGGTATGTGGATTATCAAGGGGACCAGGATTGGTTTAAATTAAATTTGAATGCCCTTAGCCCAAGCGCCCAAACGGATGAAGACGGCACGGTATTACTGGGGGAGCAGGGAGAGGTGTTGTATGAGGCGGTGGATGAAAAATGGTATTACGACTTAAAGGTAGAAATGCGATCGGCAGGCTCCAGTGTGGAGTACATTTGGAAGATGCATTACGACCGTACCGACAACCAAATAGTAAACGATCATAGCTCCAAAAGCGGTGATGGGGTGTTTGCTTCAAATGGTGATAGCAGCACTCAGGTGAATGCTTTGGATTTGGTATCAGGAGGCGGCGACGGCTTTTGGCGTAACCAGCAATTAAAGGGGGCGTATTATTTGAAAGTGTCTGACTTTAATATCACCGATAATCAAAAGAAATACACTCAATACCAGGACTACGACTGGGGTTACGATGCACCCTACTATGTGCGCTTAACCCTGGTTTATCACAGTGGTCAGTCTTCTAAATAAGGCACCCCTGCACTGCCGCTTCTAGGCAAGGAAGCTAATCTGTATTTGAGCTCTAATGCAGGTTAGCGCCATGCCCGCTTCTACGCCACAAAGCTTACTGCTATACTCCACATATCTATTTCCCCCTCAATCCGCAACTGGTTAGATCTACAACAGTAGCCAGTGCAGCCGTTGATATTCATGTAGCCGAGACTGTATATGCCATTTTCAAAACTTGGATTAAGTGATCCTATTTTAAAGGCCGTGGCTGACAAGGGCTATACCGAGCCCACGGCCATCCAGAAGCAGGCGATTCCGCTTATATTATCGGGCAAGGATCTGGTGGCGGCAGCCCAAACCGGTACCGGTAAAACGGCCAGTTTTGTGTTGCCTGTGCTTGAGCGCTTTAATATTGATCGCACCCTACGGGGCAAGCGTATTCGCGCCCTTATCCTTACTCCCACCCGCGAGCTGGCGGTGCAGGTTGAGGCAAGTGTTGCCCAGTATGGCAAATACCTAAACCTTAGCTCCATGGCCATGTATGGCGGTGTAGACAGCGAGTCGCAAAAACAGCGCCTGCTGGAGGGGGTTGATATTTTGGTGGCCACCCCGGGCAGGCTGTTAGACATGGCCCATCAGCGGGCCCTGCATTTTGATGAACTTGAAGTGCTGGTATTGGATGAGGCCGATCGCATGCTCGACATGGGCTTCATCGACGACATTAATAAAATTATCGATCGTCTACCCAGGGAGCGCCAAAGCCTGTTGTTTTCTGCCACCCTCACCGACGATGTGCGTTTTTTAGCAAATACTGTTAAGGATGATGCACAGCAAATATCCATTTCCCCTAAAACCACCAGTGCCACCACCATAGATCAGTGGTTAATCACCGTGGACAAGGATACCAAGTCGGCCTTGCTGAGCCATTTGATTAATGAGCAGCAATGGGATCAGGCGCTTATTTTTATCGAGAAAAAACACGGTGCCGCCAAGCTGGTGACTCAGCTTGAAAAACGTGGCATCAAAGCCGAAGCCATTCACGGCGACAAAAGCCAGGCCATGCGCGAAAAAATATTGGCCGATTTTAAGGCAGGTACCATTAAATACTTAGTGGCCACAGGTGTAGCCGCTCGCGGCATTGATATTGGAAAACTCACTCGGGTGGTGAACTATGACCTGCCTTTTAAACCCGAAGACTATATTCACCGCATTGGCCGTACCGGACGGGCAGGTGCTCCCGGGGTGGCCATTTCGTTTGTGGCCATGGGGGATTTTAAAAACCTGTGTGCCATCGAGAGCCGCCTGGGACATATAATAGAGCGCAAAGAAATTGACGGATTTACGGTTAGAAAAACCGTACCGGTTTCTATTTTAAACTTTGTGCCTAAGCATAAGCGTGATGGTCAAGTAGCGAACAAAAGCGCCGGAAAAAACAGGCACGAGAACAAACGCGACACGCCTAAAAAAGATCATAAAAAGAGCGATGAAAAAGACGTATACAAGACCATTTGGGGCAAAATTTAGCCCTTAAGTTTCAACGATTTTCAGTAAAATTATATGCGCTATATTGTCGCCCCTGCTATTAAGGGCTATACATGAGATAACGCACTTTAAAATTAATATTAGGGCTCTTAAAAGCCCTTAATTCCTTTTTTTTTGGATACGACCATGAGCGATGAACCCATTTACAAAAATAATCCTTTGCACGGCATTGGCTTAAAAGATCTGTTGATTGAAATGGTTGACCACTACGGCTTTGAAATACTATTTGCCTATCTTAATATTCACTGTTTTAAGACCAACCCCAGCGTTGAATCCAGTGTGAAGTTTCTAAAAAAAACCGATTGGGCCCGTGAGAAGGTAGAGGCCTTTTATATGTACCAGTTTAAAAGCCTGCCCAAGGCCACCGGCGCTCAGTTTAATTTGCCGCCCCGTGATCGCATCGTGCCTGAACATCAAAGTGCAGGAGAGCCGGCCGAATTGAGCATGGAGGATGCCGAGCGCTTGCGCGAAATACGCGAGAAAAAAGCAGCCGAGTTTGGTTCGGGGGCTGGGCGTCGCAATGGTACAGGCAAACATGCTGGCGGCTATGGCGGCGGGCGCGCTTCTAATAGAGACTCTGGCTACCGTAACAATGATAAACCTTCTCCAAGTTCTTCAAATTCGTCAACGGATTCAGATGGTAATGTGGACCCATGGGCGAACGCCAGGCGCTAGGGTAAAAAACAGGCTTAGGGTTGGTTGGTCTATGCTCACCAATCCTTATGAACCCTGTTAAATATCGCTAATTTTGCGCCTAATTTTACATTAGCTATACTGTGGTAACTCATAGTTTATGCTGGATGACATTAGGCATGAAAAGATTTTTCCTGTGTTTTCTCATATTTTTCCCCGTGTCAGTATCGGCTGACGAATATACCTTTAGTGCCATTAAAAATGCCTCTTTCATTGGGTATGCCAGAGAGGTTCTAACAGAAGCTTATGGGCGCTTGGGCCATACAGTTAAGATTCTGGAATTGCCTGCCGCCAGGTCGGTTTTCATTTCAAATGAGGGGGCAGGGGTGGATGGTGAATTATTTAGAGTGAGCGGTATAGAAACCAAATTTCCAAACCTTGTGCCTATCCCTGTCACATTGTCTTTCTCTGATTGGGTGGTGGTGAGCAAGTCAAACACCATAAAAGTAGAAGGTTGGCATAGTATTAAGCCTTATGTGGTTGGCACTCGATTGGGAGTGATAACCACCGATAAAGGCACCCTAGGCATGGAGCCCACTAAGGTAAATACCAACAAACAGCTGCTTAAGATGCTGCTATCGGACAGGGTAGATTTAATTGTACTCTCTAAGAACAACGCGCTTAAACATACCAAGGGTATTGAACACAAAACCTTGCATATATTACAGCCGCCTATTCACAGAGTGCCCGTTTACCACTTTATTCATAAAAAACATGCTGCACTCATCCCTAAAATAACCTCTATTTTGCAAGCCATGCAACAACAGGGTTTTATCTCAAGTGCCTATTCCAGGTACCAGCAAAGACATAAATAATTATTTTGCCCTTCTTTTTTTTCAATCCCAGATCGATAGTTAAGCGCAAACAGGTTTATAAGTGTACGGAGATTGGCTGTGGTATGCTCGACTCAAATTGCAATTATAGGGGCTAGGCCCATGACTGGGTTCATTAAGCGAGCCATTATATTAGGGCTCGCTGTAAGTTTAGGCGGCTGCATTATCTTTCCGTTGAAACAAACAGACTCCGATCGTTCCTTACGTTGGTGCCCTCCGCTGCCTAACTGCGCTTCCACCGAAGGTGTGACGTTTGTACATAGTATTCAACCTTATGAGTTAAATATGCCTCTGGGGCAAGCCTGGCCCTTAATTCGCGAAACCGTTAATAGCCTGCAAGGCACCACCATAGAACACGAATACCCGGGTTACATTTATGCCAAGAGTCATACCAGAGTGTTTCATTTTTTGGATTATTTTGAAGTGCTATTGGTGCCCGAACAAAACCGTTTGAATGTGCGTTCTTCTTCTTTATTGGGCATCACAGATTTTTTTGCTAATTACATTAGAACTGAAAACTTTAGGCAGAGTCTGGAAGAGCAGGGTGTTATTACGAAAAAGAATGAGTAAACAACCCTTATGTTTTGCTCCTGAAAAAATAAGATAGCGGCCATCCGTGGCCATAAAAAGGGGCTCAAGGCCCCTAGAATTAAAGCTTTAATAAAACGCAGGTTCACCTTCCGGACGGGTCTTGAAACGTTTGTGCACCCACATGTACTGAGTAGGGTAACGGCGCACTGCATTTTCCAATTCCTTGTTCCAGTTGATGGTGTCTTGCAGCTCATCTTCACCAAAGTTAGGCAGTTCGGCTGAAAACTCAATCTCGTATTGCTCATCCCCCAAACGACGCATGCCCATAAAGATCACGGCCGCCCCGGTTTCCCGTGCTATCCAGCTGGGACTGGTAATGTTGATGGCATCCACCCCAAAAAAAGGCGCAAATACGGAGGCCTTTTTGCCAAAGTCCTGATCACAGCCGTACCAAACCATGCCACCCTCGGCCATAAAGGCTTGCATCTTCTTAAGCTCTTTTTTCTTGAAACCAATAACATCCGCCTTGGCGCGGCCCTTTTCAATCATGCGGTCCATGACGGGGTTGTTGTTGGGGCGGTACATGTAACCCAGGTTCTCCACCTTGGATGAAAACAACGGAATCGCAAAATCCACCACCGCAAAATGACCACCCAGTACCAGCACACCATTGCCTTTTTTCTGGGCCGCCAGCACGTGCTCCAGCCCGGTTACCTTCACACTTTCTTTATAGGGGCTCATGTCCTGCCACCAGGCGTGGGTGCCCTCGATGAAGCCCGTGGCCAGTTCGATGAAACACTGCTCCACCATCTGCTCGACCTTGTCATCGCTTAGCTCGGGGAAACAAGCTTGCAGGTTTTTGCGGGCTATTTTTGTGCGCGATTTAAGTTTGTTCTTGGCCAGTTTCCCCAACCAGCTGCCCAGGCGATGTTTGTTTTTAAGGGACAGGAAGGAAACACAATACAGGGCAAATACCATCAGGCGCGACGGCAGATACTTGAGGCTGAATACAGAGGGGTGGTTGTTATTGTTATTCATAATCGTTGTTAACTAATACAGATGAAATCGAAAGGTATTGTAGCTTAGTTAGACAATATGGCCATGTGAATATTGGCATCCCTGCCCAGTTGTATTCTGATTTTAAGCAAATACTTACTGTTGCATTTGGGTGCACTGGAATTAGTCGTTAATGGCACAAATGCTCCAACAATAATCAAATAACCGGTTTTTCTCTTTTATGGGAGCTAATCTCGAACCTGGGTTTTATTTTTAAGTGCCCATTTATGGATCGATCCCTTGCCTGGCGCCCTAAAATAACCCGTTTTCTAGGCGACTACTTGTCCACGGTAGATGCGTTTAGGTTTAGTGGCGGTGACGTTAGGTTCATCGACAGCGTCATCTTGTTTGATTTCCACCAGCTGGGTTTGGCCCCGATAAACACGAGTGGCGTATTTTATATCTGGCTGCTCTGACGGCTCTTTTTGCAGTAATTTTTCTGGCCAAGGGTCACCTGCCAACAAAAAAGCTTCCTTAATGATGGCTTTAATCACCTCATCCTGGCTGTTGTGGTACAAGGTGTGGAGTTCGTTGAGTATGTGCGGGTTGGCCAGTTTAATGCTGGGTTTGTCTTCGCTGGGGGCGCGACGACGGGCCTCAGATATCAGGTCAATCATGGCCTTGCTGAAATTCATATTGTTATTGTTCCTAAAGCGAGCGGGATGGGGCTATCTATTTTTATAGGTAGCCCTTGAGATGCTGCTGGGACAATCGCAATAACCATGCCTGTTTTTCATTTTTGGTTATATTAATTTTTTAAATCTGTTGTTTTTGTAATATGCGGAATTATGGGTTGAATTGTGTGCAGCTTAATTCAGGTGTAGCAGTGTTTGTGAAGCACCATTTAAATGAATATCGCTTTGTACGAGGCTGCTTGCAGGCGACCAATTGGTTGGCTAACGATAGTCGCCTGCAAGCAGCCTCATACAAAAAACAGGTCGAAACTTGAATTATGAGGGCTCACTACCCTAATTCCACCAGGCCACTTTGTTTCATCATAGTAGATGGGTGCACACCAAACATGGTTTTAAAGGTGCGGTTAAAGTGGGATGAATCGGAAAACCCGGCGCGGTGGGCGGCCTCCGTGAGGGACGCCCCCGCAGCTGCATAAAAACAAGCATCCAGTAACCGTTGCCACAATAAAAAACGGCGAATGGGAATGCCCACCTGCTGTTTAAACAGGTGGGCCAGCCGGCTGGGTGATAAACAGGCTTTGTCTGCCAGTTCTTCAATGCTTGCCAATTTTTGCGAGCGCTGGCCGATGTAATCAATCACCTCTTGTATGCGTGTATCCATATTGCTGGTGTCAATGTTGGCCGGAACCAGGGTTTCCAGTATGTGGGCGATGGGTGTTGGGTCCGGTTGTGCATTTGCCAATAAGTCGTCTATATGGCGACGAAGCTGAACTAACGTCTCGGCTTCTATTTCGTAAAAACCGTCTTTATTCAGCCAGCGCGTAATGATTTCCTGGGCCTGATAGTGCTCTGGGTCCAGTAACAACAGAGCCTGTCGGCCCGATTTTGCACTAAAGCTGTGGCTGATGTTGGGGGCCACGATTACCCCGTTAAAATCGCCGTTGGCGCCGTCACATTCGAAGTGAAATGCCTCATCCAGAGCGATGGAGATTTGCAGGGCGTGATGACTGTGTTGATTGGCG
>Ga0105348_1001524_pt1 | contig 15437 bp, 16 predicted proteins | sample EN8Hudsemesocosm_2_FD_83504 | JGI IMG/M metagenome (GOLD analysis project Ga0105348, IMG submission 83504) | Methane-oxidizing microbial communities from mesocosms in the Hudson Canyon - EN8C Hudson Canyon | ecosystem: Environmental > Aquatic > Marine > Cold seeps | place: Hudson Canyon... | reverse complement strand
GGTTTGCGAGAGTCTGGCCTAGGTGTAGGCGGTTTGGTTCATACCATTGCGGATATGCAAATTGAAAAAATGGCGGTAATCAAATCAGGCCAGTTATAGGAATTGAATTAACTGCAGTGATAACGGTACGGATTATTTTGAAAACTCATACTGTATGAAAGCAGTATGGGATATTTAAATTATAGGTGAAATTACGATGAATTTTTTGTTGGGTAGTCTAGAGGTTTTCGCGGGTTTATTTATCTTTGCCCTAGGCATCGGCATTGTCGTGTTAGTGTATATGTACATCGTCGATATTAGCCAAACTGAACATGCAATACGCCGTAACTATCCGGTCATCGGCCGTTTTCGTTATTTGTTTGAGCATATGGGCGAGTTCTTTCGCCAGTATTTTTTTGCGATGGATCGGGAAGAGATGCCGTTTAACCGTGCTGAACGATCCTGGGTTTATCGCGCGGCGAAGAATATTGATAACACGATTGCCTTTGGTTCCACTCGCTCATTGGCTGCTACTGGCGCGGTGTTATTTGTTAACTGCCCCTTTCCCACCTTAAAAGTAGATGCAGTGGAAACCACCGCAGTGACCTTGGGACCCCATTGCGAAAAGCCCTATACCACCAACTCCTTGTTTAACATTTCTGGTATGAGTTTTGGTGCGATTTCTAAGCCTGCCGTGCTGGCACTGTCCAACGGTGCACGTATGGCGGGCTGCTGGATGAATACGGGTGAAGGAGGGTTGTCTCCCTATCACTTACAAGGTGGTGGGGATATTGTGTTTCAGATTGGTACAGCAAAATACGGTGTGCGTAATGATAAAGATGAATTATGTGACCACAAACTTCGTGAAGTTGCTGCCCATGATCAAGTTAAAATGTTTGAAATTAAAATGAGTCAAGGCGCTAAGCCGGGTAAGGGGGGAATACTACCCGGTGGAAAGGTGACCACAGAGATTGCGAGTATTAGGGGTATCCCCGAAGGTGAAGATTCCATCAGCCCCAACGGGCATAGGGATATTCAAACGGTGGATGATTTGCTCGATATGATTGCACGTGTACGTAGCGTGACCGGAAAACCGGTGGGTTTTAAAGCGGTGATAGGTGCTTATGGCTGGTTGGATAACTTGTTTGAAAAAATACAGCAACGCGGTATTGAAAGCGCGCCGGATTTTATCACTATCGATAGCGCCGACGGCGGTACTGGTGCCGCCCCCCAAAGTTTGATGGATTATATGGGTTTGCCGCTAAAACAAAGCCTGCCTCTGGTGGTGGATAAGCTTAATTATCACGGTCTACGCGATCGGATTAAAGTGATTGCCTCGGGTAAAATGATCACGCCCTCGGGTGTCGCTTGGGCGCTATGCATGGGGGCTAACTTCGTGGTCTCAGCGCGAGGATTTATGTTTTCACTGGGCTGTATACAAGCCCTACAGTGCAATAAAAATACCTGTCCTACCGGTATTACTACCCATGATAAAAAACTGCAGGCAGGTTTAAATTCCGCAGATAAAGCTGAACGGGTTAGGCATTATGCAATCAACATGGTGCACGAGGTGGGTGTCATTGCGCACTCCTGCGGAGTGAAAGAGCCACGAGAACTTCGGCGTTACCATGGCCATGTGGTTATGCAAAATGGACTCTCTGTGGCCTTGGACGAACTGCACCCTGAAGTCGAAGCGCAGGTGATCACGGTCCAATAAATTGTTGTGCTGCTACAAAAAAGAAGTGTATCACTTGGCGGCTCATTACTCGAAAAGATCTGGTCGTTATTATCTCGTGTATCAACCTCGACTTTGTACTTATTGTTCGGAATTACCATCACCATCTCTATGTTTGAAGCACGATGGTTGGCCATTTTTATTGCTATAACAGCCGTTGTTGCATCTAGAACTGCGTTACTTGGTGTTTTCTCCATCTTTTTCAAATACAGTCGGTGGGAAACTGCCATTCTGAGTGTGGGTGGTATTCGAGGAGTCTCTGTCGCCGCCATGGCACTTAGTCTTCCAGAGGTGTTGCCAGGGTGGTGGACTTTACAGGCTATGGCGTATGGCCTTGTTATCTTTTCGCTATTCGTTCAATACCCACTGCTCAACAAATTCATACGAAAATATCGTGACAAGCTTTAGATCAATACATAGGGTCTAACCGCTATAGCCAGGTCCTATAGGGGAATAGGAAATAAGTATTACTCGTTGACTATTAACGACATGATTTGTTAGCTACTACGGAATAGTAATCTGAAAAATTCCTCCTTTGAGTTCACCACCATTCTCCAAGTGAATATTTCCGTGAAAACCATCTCTCTTGTGTAGCTTTGCTGCTTCGCCTGCGAAGTAAAGACCTAGGCTGGTACTTCCGGAATGAAAATCGATACCCTTCATATGCCCCATAGGATCTTTTAACATTAACTCGGGGTAGCCTGTTCCATTGTCAGCAACCTTAATAACAAGATGATCATTCTCCATAGCGGCACTAAGTTTAACTTGATTTTTAGTATATCGGATTGCATTTACTAACATATTGTTGATGACGCCTGCTAACAAATCATGATCAAAATACCAAGAGAATGCATCGTCGCAGTCAATAGTGGCTGTTATATCACGTGACGTGAGTAATACATTATTTTTTACGACTTGTTCCTCTAATAAGTCGTAAACGAAATGCTCATCGGTAAATAGGGGGAGTTGGTTTTTCTGTAATCGGTATAAGCCAAGCAGTTGAATTAAGTCGTTGTTCACCCGTGATGCTTCGTAATGCAGTACAGCTAGACCATTGGCTTCGTCTTCATTTTTCGGTTTTTTGTTGCCATACATTTGATCGAGCGAGTGTAACAGCATGCTTAGTGAGTTTTTCATATCATGAATGCTGGATGCTAGCACTAATGAAAAGTCGATATGGTTTTCATCTGTCATGTGAACTGCATCTCCAGGTTGTTATAAGTATCCGGCCTTGTTAAGTTCGAATCTGCTTTGTTTATGCCGCGAAATATAAGTGTTTAATTGAGTGAGGGCTGTTTTAGGGAGTCATGTATCTTTTTTGCCTGTATATAGCGGCCATATTGTTCATGGGTTTCTGAAATGTGTTCAACTTGCATGAAACACAGTTGGCACCTGTCCCAATATTCCTGATTGTTAGTATTGCCTGTTAGCTGGCTTAGTAGTGCTTGAGCTAAGTTTAAATTTAGTACGATGTTTTTCGGGTATAGTTGTAATGCTGTAGAGAACTTTTTTATGGCTACGATGAATTCATCATTTTTGTAATGCTGAATGCCAATTTTGTTGAATTGAGCGACCTTGTCTTTACCTTCTTGGCTGACAGGTGTTTCTACTAGTGTGTCAATTTGTTTGGCAATGAGGGGGTCGTGAGCATATTCCTCGGTAAGTCTAGCTATCACTTCTTCCGCTTTTTCTTTGTCATCAATAAATGTATAGGTGCGGGCTAACTCGAGTAAGGTTTCTGGGGCACGTCGAGCATCGCTCTTGTCGCACATGGCTTCAACGGTATTAATCATTTCTTTTGTTTTCTTTTCATCACGAACAGCAGCATATAGCCTCGTTTCAATGAGTTTGGACTGCATCCTTACTTCACTGTTTCCTTTGAATTCTTTTGTTATTTTCGATATGGCATGCAAAGAATCTTGCTTTAATCGCTCTATATTTTCCTCATCAGCCACTGCAACGTAAGATGTTAAGCATCGAGCTAGGTCTAAACTATTGTTGGGGCCGTAATGTATGGAGTGCCGAGAGAGGTCGACAGTACGACCATATGCTTCAATGGCCATATCCCAGTCATTGTTACGCCAACAGACTTCTGCCAAGGCCTGTTGGCGTAGAGGAGACCGTGGTGAAATAGAAACAGCTTTAGCCAGTGCCTTTTGTGCAGATACATAATCATCCATTTCTTGATGAATCTTGGCGATCCAATCATAGCCCTCTAAGGCGACGGGATTATTTTGCACAAGGGTTGTTAGGGTACGCAGAGCTTCGGGGTAATATTTTTGTTTTGCTAATGTTTTACCTAGACCTAATAGAGCCCAATCAGGTTGTCGTTCTCTAGCAGCTTGTTGGTAAATACTCTTGGCTTCATCTAAATGCTCAAGTTGGTAGAGAAGGTCTGCCTTAGTTTTTAAACACCAGCTAGAATAGCGGCTGCCATTTCTCATCAGTTCGTCACAATGAGCAATGGCGCTTGCATAGTTGTCTTCATTAAGGGCGCTTAGGATATCATGTAGGGATTCATTTCGGCGTAGCGCTTTATCCAATCGATGCTTTAGTACACCTAAGGTAAAAGGCTTGGCAAGGTATGCTTCAGGCTGATACTCCATTGTGCTAATGACTACTTCCTTATCCACTTCTGCCGTAACCATGATAAAAATGCTAGTGTGCTTTAGCAGTTTGGTTAATCGAAGTTGTTCCAGTAGCTGCTGACCATTTTTCCCATCGCCAAGGTTATAGTCGACCAGGAGTATATCGTAGGCGACCTGTTCACATCTTTTTAAGGCTTGATTGCCATTGGCCGCCGTATCGACATACTGCCCGCCTAAATCAAACAGCATTTTCTTAAGGCTATTGCGGAAGTTCTCGAAATCATCGACCACAAGAAAACGCTTTTGTTGATATTGGTCGGTCAACATTCTCTTTGCTTGCCCTGTTTACGGATCCCATTTCCTGGGTTGGGAGCTTGTAATATCAAATTCATCTGTTTAGGAATATAACTGCGTTGTATACCCTGTGTTTATTAGTATGGGGTCTAGTGCAGTATCAGTGTGAGAACAGGGTCTCACTCTAAAAACTCTTAATAAGAATAGTGTAAATATTTATTATTGTTTGTTTACTGAAATTAATGGAGGAAAAAATATGTATGTTTTAGTAATCATCCTTAACTTTTACACTAGAATTCTTGAATGTTGTGTTTATTTTTAACATAACTCACTCTAAAGGCACGTATGCCATTTCGTGACACATGATGGCAAAGTGATTGTGCTATTTCCGTGTTTTAGAATTTCTTGGTATTTTAAATAGACCGAATACTCTTCAGGTCTATACGTAAGGTAAATATACGATGCAAAGATCAGCTGAAGCGCCATCAGGTAAGAGTAGCTATCACAAGACTACAAAAATAGAACAACAACCGTGAATATGACCTATACAATAAATAGTAGGGTGCTGCTAGGATCAACCTTCTTTAAGTGCTTAGGATTAGCGTGAATATGAAAAGGGTCTTGGTGACAGGCGGTACAGGTTTAGTTGGTTTTAATATTATTCAGTCACTGTTGCAGCGGGGCTATAAAGTCAAAGCCTTAGTGCGTGATTTGGATAAAGGAAGGCGATTACTGCCTGAAAGTTGTGAGCTGGTGCAAGGTGATGTGTGTGTACCAGAAACCTTGAGCGCAGCATTTTTTAATTGTGAGTGGGTATTCCATGCAGCGGGTTTTCCTGAGCAATGGATGAAAGATACTGACGTCTTTCAGAAAATAAACGTACAAGGTACAGCAAACATGGTGAGCGCAGCTTTGGCTGCTGGTGTTGAGCGTTTTATGTATACCAGCACCATTGATGTTTTCCATGGGCAGGCAGGACGAGAATATGATGAGTCTGTTATTGATCCCGATCTTAAAGATACTTTCTACGAACGATCTAAACAGCGTGCTGATAAATTAGTTGTTTCGGCAATGGCTCGAGGACTTCCCGCTGTATTTCTGCACCCCTCTGGTTTATATGGTCCAGGTCCAACAGACTCACCGGGTATGAATGACTTCTTTATGAAGCTCAGCAAAAAGCAAGTGCCAATGCTATTGCCAGGGGGCTTGCCTTTAGTATATGGGCCTGATGTGGGCGACGGTCATGTATTGGCCGCTGAAAAGGCCGTGATTGGTGAAAGATTTATTCTGAGTGAATCTTACTGGTCGCTTGAGACGTTAGCGAAAACGGTATTGCGGGAGCTAGACCCTGCACGAAGGACGCCACCGGTTATGCCTATGTTTGTTGCAAAAACAGTTTCGGCTCTAGGCGAAGGTCTGGCCCAGTTGATTAATAAACCGCCTTTGATTCCTAAAGGTCAATTAACCTTCTTACAGTGGCAAGCTATACCGCGTGGAAAAAAGGCTCAGCAAAAATTGGATTGGCAACCAACACCCTTTAAGGATGGCTTGGTTAATACGCTGGAGTATCTGTTGGAGCACGATGTTGTGATAGAGTGACCGTTGTATTTATTAGAAGCCTGAGGCTAATATCTCAGAACCTCTAACTGCACCTGACAATATGTCAGGACATTATTTTAAACGATCTTAGTTTAAGTTATGAAACTACAATAAAAACCTACGATAAAAACAAGGAATTACCATGGCGACGATTTACGATATTAAGTTAACCAGTATTGATAGTGAGGATATTCCCTTATCACAATTCAAGGGAATAGCAGTTCTTTTGGTAAACGTCGCCAGTAAATGTGGGTTAACGCCTCAATATACCGCATTGCAAAATCTATATAGTAAATATGCCACGCAAGGCTTAGCTATTGTTGGCTTACCTTGTAATCAATTTATGGGGCAAGAACCTGGCACTGCAGAAGAAATTAAAGATTTTTGTGATACTAACTATCAAGTATCTTTTCCACTAACCGCAAAGATCGATGTGAATGGTGAAGGTCGTCATGCGCTTTATGATTTGTTGGCGGGTGATGATGCGGTATTTCCGGGAGATATTACCTGGAATTTCGAGAAGTTTTTAATCAATAAGGACGGAGACGTGGTTAAGCGCTTTGCTCCTCAAGTTACTCCGGATTCAGATGAAGTTATTCAAGCTATTGAAGATGTTCTGAGTTAACAATTAAGCTTGTTTTTAAGAAATAGATTTAACACAAAAAAGGGCCGCTATTGTAAGTAATAGCGGCCCTTTTTGTTTTTATCATGACTTGATGGTATTAGGCAAAGCGTGCTTCAAGGTATTCAATAATTTCACTGGATTCGTACATCCAGGTATCGTTTCCTTTCTCGGTGATACGCAAACAAGGAACTTTAATTCTTCCGCCACTTGCTTCGAGTTCTGTTCGGTGCTGATCATTGTTCTGTGCATCACGTGTTGCGATTGGCAAGTTTAAACGATGCATAGCACGACGTGTTTTGATACAAAAAGGGCAGGCATAAAACTGATACAGTGACAAACCTTCTGCTGCAAGTTTTATGGTGTCTTGTTCCGCAGGTGTGCGTCGAATTTGTTTCGGGCGAAAAAGGAAGTTAATTAAAATAATCAGGCGACCGAGACCTTCTCGAACCAGTTTCAGTAATATTCTCATATTTACGGCTATACCAATTAAAGGGTGGAGATTTTAAGAGCGGCGAATTCTAGCAGCTTAGGACGGCCTAGACTACTACTGTGCATGACGACTGCCACCCAATATGGGACAATAGAAAGAGGCTTTTGTTGTTGTTAACTAACTGAATTTACTGTTAATTATGTTGAAGATATCCGGTCAGGTTGCTATTCCTGATTATGAAATTGAGTTGAATGCGATCCGAGCGCAGGGCGCGGGTGGCCAAAATGTGAATAAGGTGTCTTCAGCGATACATCTTCGTTTTGATATCAACCGTTCGTCATTGCCTGAATTTTACAAAGAACGCCTACTTAAACTACAGGATCAGCGTATCACTAGTGATGGTGTTATCGTGATTAAAGCGCAGCAATATCGTACTCAAGATAAGAATAAGGCTGATGCTCTGCAACGCTTGCAAGTATTGATCCAAGGGGTTGCTGTGGTTCAAAAGGCCCGTAAAGCCACTAAGCCTACCAAAGGCTCCAAAAAGCGTCGATTAGACGGTAAAACCCTTAAAGGCAGAACCAAGGCTTTGCGTGGAAAAGTCAGCATAAGTTAGTCATAAACCTCTTGGCTATTCAGGAATCATTCATCTTTTCTGTTTTAACATCAATTTGCACATTTGACTTGAATCTAGAGTTTGAACTTTCATTTTGAACATGGGCTTCTTGGGTGGGAATTGCCCTAGGCGGCTTCTGGCGCTATTAATAGTTAACGAGATTGGTCATTGCTTGCTGTTATAGGCTTGCTGCTATCAGTTTGCTGTAGTAGCAAGTAAACAAGGCAACTGACATTCACGAAATCAGATCTAACTGGTGGTAATGCAATGGAAAACTACGAAGCTCTATTGGCAACCTTAGCACTTACTATGGGGGCATCATGGGCCAGTGGTATTAACTTATATGCGGCTCTATTAGTGTTGGGTATTGGGGGTTCTACTGGGAATATTGCGTTACCCCCTGATTTACTGGTACTACAAAACCCAATGGTTATTGGGGCTGCAGGGCTGATGTATTTTGTTGAATTCTTTGTTGATAAAACGCCGGGGGTTGATACGGGGTGGGACAGTATTCACACCTTTATTCGTATACCTGCAGGAGCCATGTTGGCCGCTGGGGCCGTTGGAGATGTTGCGCCTGCGATGGAAATAGCCGCGGGCATTTTGGGAGGAAGCTTATCGGCAACCAGTCATGCCACAAAGTCGGGGACTCGGATGTTGATTAACACCTCACCTGAGCCCTTCAGCAATTGGGGGGCATCAATTGCTGAGGATCTGTTGGTACTAGGTGGTTTATGGACTGCGTTAAATCAACCGCTCGTATTTCTGGGATTACTCTTGTTATTTATTGTGATAGCCGCTTGGTTATTACCAAAACTTTGGCGCCTTATTAAAACTGTTTTTCGAAAAATAGGACGCATTTTTGGACTTGTTGCTGATGATGGTGGCGATGGGGTATTAGATAAAACGTCAGGATCAATAAATAAACTTGATGAGCTAGAGAGGTTACAGCAGTTACGTCAAAGTGGTGCTCTAACACAAGCTGAGTTCATAGCCGAAAAGAAACATCTATTACGGCATGCTGACTCGGGAGATGCTGCTATTAAATAACCGTGAGAATACCTTATTAGAGCTGCCTTATATAGCATCAGCCTGGTTTTCAGGCTTAGCTTTTTTAAAGGCCTCTAACTGATTACAGTTATTATAGATGTTGACCAGTTTAGGATAATTTTCCATTTGTACTTCAAATCTCATAGCATTAAACATCTGTGGAACTAAACAGATATCGGCAAGTGTGGGGCTGTCACTAATACAAAACTCGACACCTACTAATGTTTCCAAAGCGTTAAAACCTTCACTGATCCAATGATGAATCCACTCTATTTTTTGTTGTTCGGACAATGCCAGCTTATTGGTTAAGTATTTCAGTACTCGCAAATTGTTGAGTGGATGAATATCGCAAGCGATGGTGTAAGCTAGTTGGCGTATTCGTGCCTGCTTTTCTGGTGTGCCGGGTATTAGCATGGGGGTTGGATATTGATCTTCCAGCCATTCCATAATTGCGAGTGATTGGGTTAGAGAGCCTTCCTCAGTCTCCAATGTTGGTAGTAAACCTTGTGAATTGATTGCCAAATAGCGGCTGGAATGTTGTTCGTCTTCCAATAAATTAATCGGTATTTGTGAGTAATCCACTTGCTTGATATTGAGTGCAATGCGAACGCGATAGGCTGCGGAGGAGCGGAAGTAGTCATATAGCTGCATGATAAAGACTCACTTTTAATTACTGAGTTTTTTTATGTGTTGTTCAATGGCTCCAAATAGGGAGCAACCTGCTTCGTCAAACATTTCAATTTTCACCTTGTCACCAAATTTCATAAAGGGTGTTGATGGCGAACCATCACGAATAGTTTCTATCATGCGTCTTTCTGCGATGCATGAGTAACCAACGCCACCTTCATTGATGGACGTTCCATGCCCAGTCCCTTGCTTATTCGATACGGTTCCTGATCCCACAATACTGCCCGCACCTATGTTACGTGTTTTGGCTATGTGGGCGATTAATTGGGGGAAGTTGAAGGTCATGTCGATACCCGCATTAGGTTTGCCAAATAGCTGGTCGTTAAAAAAGGACAATAGGGGTAAATGCACTTTGCCATCTTTCCAGGCATTGCCCAGTTCATCCGGTGTTATTGCAACGGGTGAGAAAGCTGATGCTGGTTTTGACTGGAAAAACCCAAACCCCTTTGCAAGCTCAGCGGGAATGAGTCCTCTCAAGGAAACATCATTGACTAGCATAATTAGCGCTATCTGTTGTTGGCATTGAGCTGGGGGGCTATCCATTGCGACATCGGTGGTTACAGCAGTAATTTCGGCTTCAAAGTCCACGCCCCATTCATCCGAGGGCAATAAGATGTCATCATGGGGGCCGATAAAATCATCTGATCCACCTTGATACATGAGAGGATCTGTCCAGAAAGATTTTGGCACTTCAGCTCCGCGTGCTTTTCTGACTAGCTCCACATGATTGAGATAGGCACTGCCATCGGCCCATTGAAAGGCCCGTGGTAATGGCGAGGCGCATGCCTGTTCTTTAAATTCAAAGCTATCTTCAAGCGTTCCTTGATTTAATTTGTTATAGACAGTTTCGAGCTGAGGTCTTGTTGTTGCCCAGTTATCCAAGGCCTGTTGTAGTGTGTTGGTGATATCAGGTACTTTTACCGCATGGGTCAAATTCTGAGATACAACAATTAACTCTCCATCACGTGCTTTTTTTAGTGAGGCGAGTTTCATGATGACTTACCTGCTCGGCTGGAAGAGGAGCTTGTTTTCGAATCCTTTTCTGAAAAATTCTTCGACAGTTTTGACCAACATGTTTGATAGTCTTTTTGTAAATGCTTTGAGTGCATAGCCAATTTTGTTGGCTGCATGGCATAACAAGACTCAAACATAAATGCCAACGTATTTTCGATTTTCTCCGGTATAAGTTTTTTGTTGCAGGCGGTCTCAAAGGCATCTGAGTCTGGTCCGTGGGCCGTCATACAGTTATGCAGGCTAGCAGCACCAGGAACAAACCCTTTTTCTTTGGCATCATAGGTTCCCCGCACAAGCCCCATAAATTCACTCATGATATTTCGGTGATACCAAGGTGGTCGAAAGGTTTTTTCAGTGACGGACCAACGTGGGGGAAATATAACAAAATCTACATTGGCGACCCCTGTGGTGTTTGAGGGAGAGGTTAGGACGGTAAATATAGAGGGATCTGTGTGATCATAGCTGACGCTATTGATGGTATTAAAGTTAGCGAGATCATATTTATAGGGCGAAGAATTGCCAACCCAGGCAACGACATTCAACGGAGAGTGATCGATTTCAGCGTGAAACAATTCTCCAGAAAATTTACAGAATAACTCGCCTTTTTCATCAGTATCTTCGTAGTGTGCTTTGGGGTAGTAAAAGTCTCTGCTGTTGGCTAAGCCGTTTGCACCGATAGGTCCACGTTCAGGTAATTCAAAGGCTGATCCGTAATTCTCGCAAATATAACCGTTAGCATTTTTATCAATTAGATCAACTCGAAACTTGATACCTCTAGGAATAACAATAATTTCCCCGGGGCTCACAGCAATAACACCGCACTCGGTATAAAACAACATTTCACCCTGTTGGGGCACGATTAATAATTCCCCATCGGCATTATAAAAATAGCGTTGGGTCATGGACTGGTTAGCATGATAGAGATGTATTCCAATACCGGTTTGTAGTCGAGCATTGCCATTGGTTACCAGCGTGGTCATTCCCTCAATAAAATCACTATTAGCCTCTGGTTTATCAAAGGGGTTCCATCGAAGCGGATTCGGTGTGTTGTAGGCGTTTGAATCGGGGCTGGTAGAAATTCGCTGATTGATAGGTGAGGATGTCGGTAATGGTTTGAATTCACTTTGTAGCACCGATGGACGGATACGGTAAAACCACGAGCGTCGGTTTTTAGCGCGAGGGCAGGTAAAAGCCGTGCTGCTGAATTGCTCTGTGTATAAGCCCAGAGGATGCTGTTGTGGGTTGAATTGACCTATAGGTAAGGCGCCAGTTACCGCTTCGGTTTCATGTTCATTACCAAAACCTGCTAAGTAAGTTAATGCACTCTGTATGCCCATAGCCGAGTACCGGTAGTTACAGTTGAGTGAAAGCTCAAACTTTGGTGTTGTGAATATCTTCGTCTGTGCTGTCTTTTAATGTTCTCTTTGAATAGTTTAGACAATCTTGGGCAAGGCGAAGTATCCATCTTGTAATGGAATGTTGTAATAGGGGTTATATTTAGAGTCATGATTACTCAGGTAGTGATAGATTCTCAGCAATCCAATCCATGCAGACTTTTACCCGCGCGTTATGGCGTAAATCTGGGTGTGTAAGTAACCAAAGTCCAGATTGAAAGTCTTGCCCTGTATCGCAAACAATACTTAGATCCTTATTATGATCTGTAGGCAATAGGGCGACACCCACGTCGGCTCTTGCCAGTTGCGCCATGCCCAGTAAGGAATTACAGCGCATTACAATAGCTTGATGAAAGTCGTCCTCTAACCAGCGATAAGCTTTTATGTGGTAGCGAGAAGTATCTCCGCCAATGATAGGGTGTTGGATTAATTCCTGCGGGGTTTTAGGTACTTTTACACTGCTTAAATAGGTATCGCTGGCGTAAAAGTAGTAAGGGATAACGCCGATTTTTTTGCCGATCAAATAATCCGGTGGTGTGCTCGTTGCGCGTATCGCAATATCTGCTTCGCGGCGAGATAGGTTGTAATCATCACCACTGATCATTAACTCAATATCAATGCCGGGATATTTTATACGGAGTTGCTGCAATATTTTTGGTAAATGAAATAAAGCGATAGATTCGGGCGCGGTAATACGAACTTTTCCTTGTAGTTGATAATCCTGCCCTTCCACTTCTCGTTCAATGGAATGAATAGCCTGAGAAATAGACTGCCCACGATTGAGTATTTGCTCGCCTGCGGCTGTTAGGTGGTAGCGACGATCAATGCGGTCAAATAACCGAACCCCAATACGTTCTTCAAAGGCAGTTATGCGCCTAAATACCGTGGAGTGATTTACCTTTAGTTGCTTGCTGGCTCCCGACAGGCTGCCAGCATCAGCAACAGCGAGGAAAAAACGCAGGTCATTCCAATCTTCCATCTATAAAGCTCAATGTTATATGACTAATTGATTTTATTGGTATAGGTGCACAACAGGGTAAACCCATTTGTGATCTATATTGCATTTTTGCAATAGTAGTTTTCTCTAATTGAGAATACAAGTGCAGAAAGGCAATCCGTAGACTACCTCCATCGATTGACGCTTACCTAAACAACTACTTCAACAACAACAGGAGAAAGAGCATGAACGCAGCACAATCACAGGCTTATGGCATTGCACTACTAAGAATCGCGCTAGGCAGTCTTTACATAGTCCACAGTGCCTATCTAAAGGTTTTTGTATTCACGGTACCCGGTACGGTGGCTTTTTTTGAGAGCCTAGGTCTACCCGCTCTATTTGCCTATGGCACTTTAGCCGCAGAAATCTTGGGTGGATTGGCCTTGGTACTGGGTTTTAAAACTCGCTACGCCGCTGCCTTTCTTATTCCGGTGGCGCTTGGCGCGACCTGGGCCCATAGCGGATTTGGCTGGTTATTCAGCAATCAAGGTGGGGGCTGGGAATACCCATTATTCCTGGCGGTGACAACGACGGTGGTCGTGTTGCTAGGCGACGGTGCATTTTCGGTTTCTGCGAAGACTGATTCACAAAAAGTTGCGTTGAATTCAGCATCGTCTGTGGTCTAAAAAATCGGAGTGAAAGAGAGAAAATAAAGTAACCGAAGATGGAGAAAATATTATGTTGATGTTTCGGTCGGCTGAAGACCGGGGAGTGACTAAAACCCCTTGGCTTACCAGTTACCACAGTTTTTCTTTTAATCAGTATTATGATCCATCGAATATGGGAATTGGCAGTTTGCGTGTGCTTAATGACGATCATGTGTCGCCAGGCGAAGGCTTTCAAACCCATGGGCATCAAGATGCAGAGATAATCAGTTACGTGACTCAAGGGAGAATGACGCACAAAGATAGTATGGGCGAAAGCTACACCCTTAATACCGGTGACTTTCAAGTAATGAGTGCTGGCACGGGTATTACCCACAGTGAATTTAATGCATCGCAGACTGACCCCATGTCATTTATTCAAATATGGTTATGGCCAAATGTCAGGGGGTTAAAACCAAGTTGGAAACAGCAACACTTTGAGCCCATCAAAGGATTGCAATTAATTGCTGCTCCCGTGAATGAAGTCTCTGGCGATGTGCTACCCATACATCAAGATGTACGCATATATAGGCTGCGATTGCAGGAAGGGGAGCATCTGACACTTACTCCTGAGGGACAACGTTTTTTCTATTTACATCTAATAGAGGGTGGCTTGCAGCTCGATGAGCATAAACCCGTAGGAAAAAAACTGAAGTCAGGTGACGGTTTTGCGCAGGCCGAACAATTCTCGCTAATTAGCACACAAAATAGTGAAGCACTTATTTTCGATTTACATCAATGTTCTGGGAGAAGACCGTGATTGATTTTACCAATGAAAATGTATTGAACAAGAATGCATTAGACCAGCTATTTTTTGAAGCTAGAACTCACAGCTACTGGTTAGATAAAGATATAAGCGAAGCACAAATGAATCAAATATATGAAATTACCAAGATGGCACCTACCAGTGTGAATACAGAACCGGCAAGATTTATCTTTATAAAAAGTCAAAGTGCAAAAAAGAAATTAAGGCCTGCGCTAGCGGAAGGTAATGTGGAGAAAACAATGTCTGCTCCGCTAACGGTTATCGTGGCGAGTGACTATTCTTTTTATGAGCAGCTACCAACCTTATTCCCCCATACTGATGCTAAAAGTTGGTTTGTGGGTAACGATGACTATATAGCCGATACAGCTTACCGGAATAGCACCATACAAGGGGCATATTTAATTATGGCTGCTAGAGCTTTAGGGTTAGATACAGGCCCTATGTCAGGCTTTGAAAATGGCGCCGTAGATGAGTTGTTTTTTGCGGGCACTAGGATTAAAAGTAATTTCCTGATTAATATTGGTTATGGTGATCATGCAAAGCTTCATGACCGATTACCTAGGTTGGCCTTTGAAGATGTAGCGCGTATTGACTAAGCCATAGTGACATAATTGCCGTAACTCTTAACTAAGTGGGTAGTTCTTCGGTGCTGCCCGTTGCTTTCATTTCTTTTTCAATAAATTCGTTATCGTAGTTTTCGCCAATAGAGAAAGCCAAGATTTTGCTGAGGTGAGTGTAAGGTAAGCCCGTTTCCTGATGCCATTGGTTAAATTTATCCTGTATCAACTTCATCTCACGTTGGCTCGTTGGGTTTTGCTTAATGTCCACATCTGCATCGCGTAAGCCTGCCACAACATCACTGGTAAGAATAAAGGTGTCAATTCCTGCTTGACGCAAAAATCGTTGGCCTGGCATACCTCCCATGTGCTTACCTTGACTGTTGAGTAGCTTAAATAACCCAATTAAATCATCAGTTGGCCAGTTAGCAATAAACATCGCAAAGCTACCATGATCCCTGG
>Ga0105348_1001523_pt1 | contig 15471 bp, 11 predicted proteins | sample EN8Hudsemesocosm_2_FD_83504 | JGI IMG/M metagenome (GOLD analysis project Ga0105348, IMG submission 83504) | Methane-oxidizing microbial communities from mesocosms in the Hudson Canyon - EN8C Hudson Canyon | ecosystem: Environmental > Aquatic > Marine > Cold seeps | place: Hudson Canyon... | reverse complement strand
TCTACAAGCGTCGTTTTACCATGATCAACGTGAGCAATGATGGCAATATTTCTTAATTTCTCTATCACAATACGGGTACCTGTTTTCCTGAAAACTACAAAATCGGCCCTGAAAATACTAAATCCAAGGCTTAAATTAAAAGTAGCTGAGCTTAAATTGGACGCGAATTATACAGTAAGCACACCATATTCAAAGACAAGTTGGTAAATATTTTGCAATTGACTACATTTACAGTGCGCACCAAAAACAAACACCCACAAATTAGACGCACCACTTTGAAGCAAGAAACCATCACCCCCGCCTAAGTTTAGTTTTTTATTCCTTAAAATCAAAGACTTGAAACCATAAAAACTTGGCCACCATATTGCTTGTGTATGCCACACAAAGAAGTCAATAAAAAGTGCAAGAATATTAGCGATAGTCATGCTATCCTCTTTCGCAATTTTTTAAGTTGTAGTCAAAAAATAGAACCGTGAAGCAAATCAATTGCTTCAAACAAACATCCAATAGAACGGAGAAACTAGAATGTCAGAGAAAACTCTCGGCCTAATCAAAGATAACGAAGTAACCTGGGCTGACCTTCGCTTCACAGATACAAGTGGTAAAGAACACCACGTAAGCATCCCGGCCTCAGAAGTTAATGACGACTTCTTCGAAGAAGGTAAAATGTTTGATGGTTCATCAATTAATGGCTGGAAAGGCATTAACGAATCAGACATGATTATGATGCCTGTTGATGATACTTCAGTAATTGATCCTTTCACTGAAGAAAACACAGTAATTATCCGCTGTAACATAGTTGAGCCAACTACTATGCAAGGCTACGAGCGTGATCCACGCTCTGTTGCTGGCCGCGCGGAAGAGTACTTAAAGTCTACAGGCATTGCTGATTCAGCTTTATTTGGTCCTGAGCCAGAATTTTTCGTATTTGATGACGTTAAGTGGAAAGCTGACATGAGCGGCGCTATGTACGAAATCAATGCTGAAGAAGCAGCATGGAGCAGCGACGCTAAAATTGAAGGCGGAAACACTGGACACCGTCCAGGTGTTAAAGGCGGTTACTTCCCTGTACCACCAGTTGATTCACTACATGATTTACGTGCTGCAATGTGTGGCGCAATGGAATCAATGGGCTTGGTTATAGAAGTTCATCACCACGAAGTAGGTACTGCTGGTCAATGCGAAATCGGTGTTGGCGCTAACACACTTGTTAAGAAAGCTGATGAAGTTCAGATTCTTAAGTACTGCGTACATAACGTTGCACATGCTTACGGCAAAACAGCCACATTTATGCCTAAGCCAATAGTTGGCGATAATGGTTCTGGTATGCACGTTCACCAGTCTCTATCTAAAGATGGCGTTAACATCATGGCGGGTGACGGCTATGCAGGTCTTTCTGACGAATGTTTATACTACATTGGCGGTATCATCAAGCACGCGAGAACATTGAACGCATTCACCAATGCTTCAACTAACTCATACAAGCGTTTGGTTCCTGGCTTCGAAGCACCTGTTATGCTTGCTTATTCAGCACGTAATCGTTCTGCTTCTATCCGTATCCCACACGTAAACAGCCCTAAAGCACGTCGCTTAGAAGTTCGTTTCCCAGATCCAACAGCTAACCCATACTTAGCATTCGCTGCTATGTTGATGGCTGGTATCGACGGAATCAAGAACAAGATTCACCCTGGCGATCCTGCTGACAAAGATCTTTACGACTTACCTCCTGAAGAAGGCAAAGCAATCCCAACTGTTGCTGCTACTTTCGAGCAGGCGCTTGACGCACTTGAAGCGGATCACGCTTTCTTGACTGAAGGCAACGTGTTCACTGAAGATATGATCGAAGGTTTCGTTGAATTGAAGCGTGGCGAAGTTGAGCTACTAAACAGCACAACTCACCCAGTTGAGTTTGAAATGTACTACTCTCTATAAAGCTCTGCTTATAAGTAGTATTAAAAGCCCAGCTTAGTCTGGGCTTTTTTGTGTCTGCTTACATATTTTATGCGCACTTACACAGGAAGACACTACAACAACAACAAAACCACAAAACTGAACGCAAAAGTCTTATCAAAAATATGAAGAAGCTTTATAGTTAGGAGATTCATTTTATTTGGAGTTTTTCTCAATGCCCGTTCAAGCTGGCCTCAATGATGAAACCATCATCAACACAACACAAAACCCAGAAATTAAAATTCAAGTGGATAATATTGAGAATAAGCCGCCAACAGAACCGTCAACCCCTAACACAACCTCAAACGCTAAAATAGAAACAGCACTTGACCAAGCAGAGCAACTCCAAGCAAAAATTTTAAATAATGAAGATTTTGACTTTAGTCAACTTGAGGCTACAGCGGCAGGCCCCATAGAACAAGGCGGCTTTGCTAGCCTCCCTATTATCCAAGCCTCCGAAAACGCCATTATATATCACAGCCAAGCCAGCAGCGCCAACAACAGCGAAACCCGTCCACAAAATACAAGCGAAAGCGACTCAACAGACACAAACAACATAAATGACAACAGCGGACTTTTGGAATCAGCACCCTCTATTATTGGTGAAGCATTCGCAAACGTAACAGAAGACATCCTAACATCCACACAAGGCAGCATTAACCCAGCAACATCTTTTAACACCAATACACAAACAACCACCTTTGGCGAAATAAGCTATAACGAACAAGGTGACTGGAAATATACACTTAATAACCAACTAACAGAGGTCCAAGCTTTAGGTGCTGGCGACGTTCTCACCGAAAGCATCGCAATAAACGCCCAAAATGGTAATGCTTTTTTTGTTGAGATCACCATCAATGGCAGTAATGACCTAGCAAGCATTAGCGGCACCACACACGCATCTATTACCGAAGACACTAACGATGAATCCTCACCCATTGTCGATGTTAGCGGCTCACTCGCAATTGAAGACATTGATACCGGCGAAGCTAGGTTTGTTGCTGAAAACGAAATCCAAACGACTTATGGCTTTGCTGAAATAAATTCCTCTGGTGAATGGCATTATATTTTAGATAATGAACTAGGCTCTGTACAAAGCCTGACAAACGACAGCCATTTGACTGACTATTTCTCAGTACGCTCGTTTGACGGCACTAGCCAGACAATTCAAATTACGATACAAGGCACTGATGACAAGCCTTTTTTAAATGGCTCAAACCTGGTAGAACTAGACTTAAATACAGACCAAAGTGTTAGCGGCCAACTAGGAATTAACGACCCTGATTTTGGAGAATCTCACTTTCAGGCAAATGAAGATATTGCAGGTCATTTTGGCACTGGAAGCATTGAGGAGAATGGAAGCTGGACTTACAAAGTAAATACCGAACACCCTGAAATTAGCAGCCTTAGCGAAGATTCACTTATTCGCGATACCTTTGTGGTTATAACTGCCGACGGCACAGAACAAACCATTATCATCCCCATCACCAATACCACAACCTCAAGCCTTACTACCAACAGCTTAAATACAGAAGAAAACTTGCCAGTTATTGAACTAAGCAGCAGCGACAATTTATTAGTATTTAACACCAGCCAAACCAGTGATGACAATGCCGATATTTATATTTGGAATGCAGACAAAAATGAAACAAGCAGCGCATTAAATACCGACAATATTTCTCAGTTCACAGCAGGCTCAGGCGGTGACATCCTGCAATTAAATGATTTATTGCTTGAATCTCAGACAGAAGATGAACTGGATCAGTTTTTACACTTTAGCTTTAACGGGCAAGACACAACCATTGAGATTAATACTGATGGACAAGCTTCAGAAAACCATTTTCTGGTATTAAATAACGTGGACTTAACCAGCTTTGGTAATTCCGACAATGAGATTATTAACCAGTTAATCCAACAAGGAAATTTAGATATAGTAGGATTGTGAAGCTAAATTGTTTCATCTTCTGAAATAATAGGTGATATTGACGCTTGTAATTTAGAGCGTAATTTCTCTCGTGAGATCAGTTTTTCTTGCACAACCTCTGGTAGCTCCGTAAACAAAATCACATTTTTTTTGACTAGCAAATACACTAAGTCTTCTGTTATCCGCGCGACCTCCGCATCAGACTCTTGAAGCGCTAAACGAACTCTCTCGTCATCACCGCACTCTACCTTTCTCATGTTACCTCCCTTCTATTTACTCAAAGCCCTGACACATTAACAGACATCGATGAAAGTAGTTTGCCACTTAAACTCAGAATCTGGTACTTCGATAAATATAAATCTTTTTGAGCATCCACCAACTGCAACTTTGCTCTAAGTAACTCATTTTCGGCATCCAGCAAGTCGATCAAACTTCGTTGACCAATGGTGAATTGCTTATTATAGGCAGTACTAGTCAATTGAGATAATTCAACATAATCTTCCAAATACTTTACCCTCTTCGAACTAGACTGATAGGCAAACCAGGCATGCTCAGCATCACGCCGAACGAACCTGCGCGCATCATCCAATTCAAATTCAGCACCTTGGTTTAATAATCGAGCTTGAGCCTTGACAGATTTATCAGCACCGCCATTAAAAAGGTCATAGCGCATACGCAGCATTACAAATAGATCACTATTACGCCCCTGTACACCATCCAGATCATCATTCCAACTAGCACCTGACTCAAAATGCAAAGTAGGTAGGTTGGTATTATTCATTGATTTTGCTGAAGCTAAAGCCGACTTGACCTGCTTTTGCTGCGAAACGATCATGGGATTAAAGCGGATAACGTCTTCGACAAAAACCATCCGAGCTTCTGGCATACGGAAAAGTTTATCCTGAAAAACCAATTCTGCTGGAGCCTCCGAACCGACAAAACGAAAATAATCTGCATTAGCCTTCATAGCTTCATTTCTTGCCGAAGCCACATTAGCAAGCGATAAAGACAAACGCGCATTAATTTGGTTAATTTTAGCGTAATCGTCTTTACCGGAACGCACACGCGCACCTATATTTTCTGCAATTTTCTGATGTGCTTGCAAATTAGCAATATTAAAGTTAAAAATCTGATTACTAACAGCAACACTTAAATGGCTTTCTATCGACTGCATAGCAATTTCACTTGCCAGATGGCGCAAGCTAAACTCAATCGAGGCGAAGGTTTCCAGTTCGCTTTCTCGCTGCCAATGCGTTTTAAAACCATCAAACAGCATTTGCTTTAGGTTTATCGAAGATTCACGCCTTGATAAGTCATTTGAACCGCTCCCAGCCAACCCGCGCGTAGAGGTGTTATTACTAGACTCTAAACCAATACCAACCCCAAGCGACAATTTGGGAAGAAAAGAGGCTTCTACTTGTTTAATCTGTTCATTCTGAGCCTGATATTCACTAAACCTTGATTTGATTTGCGGATGATTACTCACCGCCAAGCTAACGGTTTCACTCACTGAACGAGCTTGCGCAAAACAATTCGGTACAGCGACACCACTGATTAACATCAGACATAAGATCGCTCGTGCGATAATTCGCATTACTTTCTAACCCCTACTTCTATTTAGACACTTGGGTACTTACCCCAAGCCTTTTTTGTTATCTGTCCGTAGATGTTGTTTATTAATTCAGAACACTGGCAACTCTGTTTATATTTATATGAGAGTTTTTATGCTTCCGTTAAAGCCACTTGCTTGGCTTTTAAAATCGGCTTAAGCATATAATCCAATATCGTTTTTTTGCCCGTTAGTATATCAACCTGAGCAATCATGCCGGGGAATATCGGCAAGGACTTCCCTTTTGTGCCTAAGTCATTGGTTTTTGTTTTCACTTGAACCAGATAAAAACTTTCACCCTGCTCGTTGATAATGGAATCAGCACTAATACGCACCACTTCGGCTTCCAAACCACCATAAACAGTAAAATCATAAGCAGTGAATTTTACCACTGCTCGCTGCCCGGGGTATAGCCTTGCGATATCCGCGGGGCGAATTTTTGTCTCAATGAGAAGTGCGTCCTCTATTGGAACAATACTTACTATATCCATTGCAGGCTGAACGACCCCACCAATGGTATTCACCATCAACTGCTTAATCGTCCCTTTAACGGGAGAGCGCACCTGCCTGCGTTTAACCTTATCTTCAAGCGCGCCTCCTGATTGATACAACCTCGGCAATTCGGCCAGTATATCACTTAACTCTTTTTGAGCCTCACTGCGAAAGTTAATCGCCTGCTGTGTACGCTTATTTTTTAATTCAGCAATTTCAGCCTCAATTTGCGGCATACGAAAGCGGTTTTCTGCCGCCTCCCCCGAAGCTTTTAACAGTATTTTCTCTGCACGCAATAATTCCATCTTAGAAACAACCCCTTCATCATATAGAGGCTTGAGAATATCCAGCTCTTTTTGAGTTAACGCTCGCTCTTTCAAGGCTTGCTGATAATTAAACTCCGCCCTTGCCAAAGCCTGTTTCTTTTGCTGGACTTGCTGAGCAATCACATTCTCTTCACCCGCTAACTGAGCTTGCCGGCCTTTAAACAATAAACGCTGTTCTTTAATCAGTTCCGAGGCCCTTTGTTGCAGATGAGGAGTAAAACTTATCTTTCTCCCACCTTCAACCTCAGTCCGTAAGCGAAGTTCTTTTACTTGAAGTTCCAGTATTTTATATTGATTTTCCTGGTAATTTGATGCAAACAGGGTGTCATCTATCTTCAACAGCACCTGACCTTTTTCAACCAAGCCACCTTCCGACACATACAACTCAGACAGTATGCCGCCTTCCAGATTTTGTACAATTTGCAAACGCTTTGAGGGAATAACTTTGCCATCACCACGTACCAGCTCATCTATTTCAGCATAAGCTGACCAGATTATCAGCGTTAGCACAAACAAGCAGATACACCACAGCATCAGGCGAGATTTGATGGTTGGTAAAGCATATTCAGAATAGGTTTTGGATATAGAAGCTGACATATTACCCTCCCGCTCCGTTCGCTTCATTTGAGCCGGTTTGAATCAGACCGCGTTTCAAGGCATCCAGAACTTTGTCTTTTGTACCATCCGCAATCACCCGCCCGTCATCCATCACAATAATACGATCAACCAGCGCCAACAATGATGCTCGATGGGTACTGAGTATCATGGTTTTATCCTTTGAAAACTTGCGAATTTTTTCGATAACCGCACTCTCAGTCTGGTTATCCATCGCACTGGTTAATTCATCAAATAATAGAATATTAGGTTCACCAATCACTGCACGCGCAATTGCAACACTTTGACGTTGCCCACCTGACAAACCCTTACCTTGCTCACCAATCGGCATATCAAAACCTTTCGCATGAGCATTCACAAAACCATTCAAACCGGCAATATCTGCAGCAGCAAGCAAGGTTTCATTATCACTCAAGGGTGACTTCAAAAGGATATTGTCTTTGAGTGTGCCATGAAACAAAGTAACATCTTGCGGTACATAAGCAATATCGGCCCTTAGCTCAACTGGGTCAAGCTGGTCTATGCCGATATGATCAATTTTTATCTGTCCACTACTCGCTTTACCTAAACCCAGCAACAAGCGCATTAAGGTACTTTTTCCAGAACCTATTTTGCCAATCAAAGCAATTTTCTCACCAGCCCGCACTTTTATATTCAAGTCTTTCAAAATCATTAGTTTTTGATCGTAAGTAAAACTCAAATTTTCAATATCGATTTCACCTTTTAATTGCGTACGGTTTAGGTAAGTCGACTCACTACTTTGCTCAACAGGTAGTTTTGTCAGTTCATCTAAGGCTACCAAGGCCGATTTCGCCTGATAGTACTGCGCTGCCAGACTTGCGAGTTGCGCAATAGGCGCTAAAGCCCTACTACTTAACAATACACACGCAATCAAAGCCCCCATACTCATTTGATGCTCTGCAATTTTGTAGGCGCCCATTACAACCACAGCAACCACTGTAAATTGAATAATAAAGCCTGAGACGATGGCAATAGAATCTGCCAAACGTCGCGAGCTCACACCCGTTTTTGCCAAATAGGACAAACATTCTTCCCAAAAACCCTGCTGACGCCCTTCTGCATTAAAGGCCTTTAAGGTCTCTATACCACTTAAGGTTTCAATTAATACCGCATTTTTTTGTGCCGCAGCCTGTTGTGATTTTTCAACAATGGACTTCAATGGAAAATGAATCGCCCAGCCATACACCAGCAGTATCAGGCCCGCAATCAGTGGCGCCAGAGAAACAGCACCACCCACATAAAATATAAGCAGTAAAAACAAAATTGAGAAAGGCAAATCAACCACGGCTGTCAACGTCGCAGCGGTGAAGAATTGTTTGATAAAATCAAAGTCTCTGAGCTTACTGGCAAGCCCCCCCACTGACTCGGGAAAAACATCCTGACGTAAATTCAATACCCGCTCAAACAGGCGACTAGACAAGCTTATATCCAAGCGCTGCCCGGCTATTTCAATAAAGTAGTGGCGTAATAATTTAATTACTAAATCAAAAACAAAGACCAAGACCACTCCGGAAGCCAGCACCCACAAGGTTTCAACCGCACTATTAGGCACCACCCGGTCATATACATTCATAACAAATAAAGGACTGGCCACAACAAAAAGATTCAAAAACATGGATGCAAGTAAAACATCTCGATACACACCGCGCATGGCAAAAACTTCGCTGACTAACCAACTTGAAAAGCCTTTACCAAGCGAGTTTTTTGATGTGTTAAGTAGTGAAGAAGTACGAGAAAAGATAATTGCTTCACCCGAATATAAAGCACTTAATTCACCTTCTGACAAGGTTCTTTTTTCGTTATGTCCGTCGGAAAAAAAACTCAGACTGTATTTTTTCTTATCATCCGGTTTTTTATTATGCGTTTTTTTACCAGAAGATAATGACTCAAGTACCGCGATTGACTGCTCCGCCCCTTTTAATAACAAAATAACGGCGCTATTTGTTTCAGGTAAATCTGCCAAAGAACAAGTACGTTGTTCAGGCTTCAGCCCTTTGCGCTCAGCTGCTCGCATACAGCTTTTAAGGTTCAGTTCATCTGGGCTAGCAATAGGAATGCCGGTTAAAAAAGAAGCTCTTGAGCATTGTAATCCGTTCATTTTTAAACTTAATAAAAATGCCTCCAGAATTGGATGCGAGTCAGTCAAAAGAAAAGGTCTCCATGTTGGTCTATGCTTTAATGATAGCAGTAATTATGCACATCGCGGTTATCATTTACCTGAGCCTAATGCTATGCTCAAAATATTACCTAGAAGGAGACAATTCGGTGTTTAAGAGATACTTAAATCCAGCCTTTTTACTTGCATCAAGTATATTAATCGGCTCAACAAGTTTAATTCACGCAGCGCCCCCCACCACTGTATATAAAGTAATCGCAGAAGATGGCAGCATTTCATTTTCGGACAAAGTACAAAGCGGTTCAGAAGCGGTGCAAATTAAACCTGTCACCACAATACCTGCAATAGACGTCACCCAAAATAAGGCTTTAAGCCCAACATCTAAAAACACAAGCTCTACAAACTATTATCAAGACCTTAGTATTATTTCTCCCGCAAACAATACCGCCTTTAATTCTGGAGGAGGTATAGTACAGGTGGTTGTTCAAGCTCAACCGCCTTTAAGAAAAGGAGATTTATTTGAATTACAACTTGATGGTACCGTTGTAGGAAACCAGCCAGACACCTCTTTTTCACTATCAGGTGTCAACCGTGGTACACACATACTGACACTTAAAATTAAAGACCGGCAGCAAAAGACACTAAAAACAGCCGTGAGTACCATGACAGTGCACCGTCCTATCGCGCGACCGGCTTCAATTAATTAAGAATTGAAGAATTGAAGAATAACGGTGCTCGAGGCAAGCCTACACCAAACGCATACGACGACCTTCTTGCACCAGCTTTAGCCACAAGCAAGCACTGAACGCACAAATACAGTGCGCTATTTTTCTTTTCCATTATACTACCAAAGCAAACCAGTACATTTTAAAGCATTCAGCCAACTGGTTTATTTCTTGCAGTATTCTAGACATATCACTTCTATAAGCTCCTGGTGAACACTTTATGCTCTCTGATTTTTTTCTTAGCCGTATACTCGAAAACCTTTCAACGGCACTTTTATTAATTGATCGTGAGCATAAAATCATTTATACCAATCCCGCTGCTGGTATGATTTTGCAAACCAGCCAGAAACGAATTTTATCCCGCCAGTTCACTGAATTATTTTTACAGTGCGATGATAAATTGGTAAATGAATTCCCTGTCATTTTAGAGGCAGGCCACACCTATACTCAAAGAGAATGCCAGTTTGTACTTCAGAATGGGCAAAGCCTGTTGGCTGATTGCTCAGTTGCCAGCAATACCATAGAAGGCCAGGACTATTTGCTTGTTGAAATGCAGTCAACAGACCGGCTCATTCGCATCAGCCGCGAGGAGCAACTGCAAGAAAACCAGGAAACTGCTGAAATTCTAGTTCGTGGACTTGCCCATGAAATCAAAAATCCTTTGGGGGGCATTCGAGGAGCAGCTCAATTATTAGACGCAGAACTGACAGTACCCGATCATCATGAATATACCCAAGTAATCATGGATGAGTCAGACCGATTGCGAAACCTTGTTGATCGAATGCTAGGCTCAAATAAAGCACTCAAGCGTTCAGCACTCAATATTCATGAAATTCTTGAACGTGTTTGCTCATTAATTCATGCAGAGTCTGGTGGACGCATTCAAATTATTAAAGATTACGACCCCAGTATTCCGGATTTAAATGGCGATAAAAGCCAGCTAATCCAGGCATTTTTAAATATTGCCAAAAATGCTCTACAAGCATTATACAAACAGGCCGATGAGGGTTCAGATGCACGCATCACTATTCGCACCCGAACCTTAAGGCAGTTTACCATTGGGTATTTTCGCCACAAACTGGTTGCAAAAATTGACATTATTGATAATGGCCCAGGTATATCGAAAGACTTCATTCAAAATATCTTCTACCCCATGATTAGTGGTCGAGCAGAAGGTACAGGTCTTGGTTTATCAATCACTCAGAGCATTTTTACAAAACACGAAGGCTTGGTTGAATGCGAAAGCAAACCCGGCGAAACAAATTTCATAGTATATTTACCTTTAGCATCGGAAAAAGCAGTTCAGGAGCAAACAACATGAGCACGAAACCACTTGTCTGGATCATTGATGATGACCGCTCGATTAGATGGGTGCTTGAAAAAGCCTTAGAGAAACAAGCCTTTCATATTCGCTCATTTGAAAATGCCGACGGCATCATGGCGCAACTTGAACAAGAAACGCCTGACGCCATTATTAGTGATATTCGAATGCCCGGCATTGATGGCCTTGAACTGCTGCAGAAAATCCAGGCAAAACACCCTGAAGTGCCCGTTATTATAATGACCGCACACTCCGACCTGGATAGTGCAGTCACCTCTTATCAAGGCGGTGCTTTTGATTACCTACCTAAACCTTTTGACTTAAATGAAGCGGTTACACTAACACAAAGGGCGATTGCTCACTCGCAAGAGCAAAGGGCCAGAAACGAAACAAAAACAGAAAACATTGAAGCTGAAAACACTGAGATCATCGGGAAAGCACCGGCAATGCAGGAAGTTTTTCGTGCAATTGGTCGCTTATCACAATCCCATATCACCGTACTAATTAACGGCCAATCTGGGACAGGCAAAGAATTGGTTGCCAAGGCATTGCACCAGCACAGCCCACGCGCACAACATTCTTTTATTGCACTAAATATGGCAGCCATTCCTGCTGATTTAATTGAATCAGAGCTATTTGGCCATGAAAAAGGCGCATTCACTGGCGCAGGCGGACAACGAACCGGACGTTTCGAACAAGCCGATGGTGGCACTCTATTTTTAGATGAAATTGGCGACATGCCTGCAGACACCCAAACACGTTTGCTGCGTGTCTTAGCCGACGGGGAGTTTTACCGTGTGGGAGGTACTAGTCCGGTAAAGGTGGATGTCAGAATCATTGCAGCCACCCACCAGAATTTAGAAAACCTAGTACAATCAGGCGACTTCAGGGAAGATTTATTTCACCGTTTGAATGTCATCCGCATCCACTTACCAAAGCTATGTGACCGAAGTGAAGACATCCCTAAGCTTGCATATTACTTTCTTCAACAAGCAGCAGAAGAGTTATCTGTTGATACCAAGCAACTGCGTAGTGAAACCGAGGATTATTTAAGCTCACTTCCTTGGCCGGGTAATGTGCGCCAACTTGAAAATACCTGCCGCTGGTTAACCGTAATGGCCAGTGGACGCGAAGTACACATTACCGACTTACCTCCCGAGCTGTTAGATGAAGATAACGCCATGCCAACTGGCTCTTCCTGGCAAGAAGCGCTTAAAAAATGGGCGGATCAGGAATTAAAGAAAGGTAAAAGCGGCGTTTTGGATGTAGCCGTTCCTGAGTTCGAACGCATTATGATTGATTCCGCATTGAGCTATACCGGGGGACGACGACGAGATGCTTCTATTTTATTAGGCTGGGGCCGTAATACTCTGACACGTAAGATTAAAGAGCTTGGAATGAGTTTTGATGAAAGCGATGATGAGTAGTTGAAGCTTTATTAGTAGGGAGTTTATTGTCCTTAGAATGAACACAAAAGCAGACGTTCAAAATAAGCCATTTTCATGTAGGTCGGAATTTATTCCGACAGAGGTTTAATCATGAGCATTTTTCGGGATATCCCCCCTACCTACAGAAGTTGCTTTTTATGCCGCTTGAGAGCCTTTAAAGTCCCAAGACCCTCCATTGAAGCTGAGCGCATCGAGAAAAACTCACTGTTTCTGCGCTAAAATTGAATGATAAAAATCCTGCCCAAAAAAGGAAAAAAATTGCTCGTCTTCTATTGTTAAACCTTTGGCCTCAAGTAACTGACGATAGTCATAAATGCTATGAATCGCATTACCAGCCACTGCAAAAAATGCAGTAGCCGCTGAATACCAGTATATTTTTTGCGTTGCTTTCTTAAGTACGCCACCTTTAGGCGGGCAGAAATCTCCAATAATTATCTTCCCCTGACTTTTGCAAAGTTTCAGAATGTGATTTAGCAGGGTTTTCATTTTGTCTTCCTCAAAAACATTGAGAAAGAAATTAGCGATAACAATGTCATACTCCCCATAGCTTTCTTGTTTGAGAATGTCGCCTAGTACAGTGTGAATGTTCAAGTCTTCATTTTTCGGGTGTGTTGAGCGTAAATGATTAAATTTATTCATCATGGTTGGAGAAATATCTACCATGGTGACTTCTGCGCCCAACTCTGCCGCTTTAAGTACATCACGACCCTGGCCTGCTCCTGCAAATAGAACTCTTGTATTTTGAGTAATATTTTTTTCATTTAGCATTGAAAATTTGCAGTCTAGAATGGCATTACCGCTATAAATTTTGCTTAGGAAATCATAGGAATGGCCAATTAATTTGTATTTATCAAGCATAAAAGGTGTCTTTAGATGTGGTTTAGGCAGGAGTTAGGGATAGAGAGTGAATTGAATTACAAGATTTGTCAATGTAAGCAAAACCCTTCCCTGGATTTTGAAATATGTGATTAAAAACTTATGAGGCCATTGAATGATCAGTGCTCTGCCTGATTCGCTCTAAGGCTATTTGGCCAGGCTCTGCCTTACCAAAGTAAAATCCTTGAATTTCCTGGCAACCTAGCAACTTCAGATATTCCAGCTGAGCTTTAGTTTCAACTCCCTCAGCAATAATATTCAGTTTCAAGCCGTGAGCCATGGAGACAATCGCATTCACGATACAGGCTTCATTTTGCGTATCTTTAATGTCCTGAATAAATGACTGGTCAACTTTTAAGGTATGGATCGGTAACTTTCTCAGATAATTCAATGATGAATAGCCCGTGCCGAAGTCATCAATAGCAATCGTTAAGCCGTGCTCTGCTAATAGACTTAACTTTTGAACCATATTTTCCAAATCATTCATGATGACATTTTCCGTCAGCTCAATTTCCAGGTTCTGAGGAGGAAAATCTGCTTGGCGTAATCGTGCTAATAAACGATGCACAAATTTAGGGTGTTCAACTTGCAAAGGTGAAAAATTAACGGATAGTCGGATGTCTTTATGGCCATTTTCTATCCAACCTTTAACCTCTTTACATGCGGTCATCAATACCCAGTCATTAATGTCAGACATGAGTCTTGTTTCTTCGGCCAGCGGAATAAACTCGCCTGGGTAGATTAAACCTCGCTCAGGGTGCTGCCAGCGTACTAAGGCTTCAACACCGATAACCTTTCCTGAAATTGCATTGATTTGAGGCTGGTAAAATACTCTGAACTCTTTCCTGTCCAAAGCGTTACGCAAGTCCCTTTCCATGCTTAAACGGTTTGAGGTATTAACCGCCATGTTGTCGCTAAAAAACTGGTAGCCATCTTTACCTCGGCTTTTTACATGGTACATTGCAACATCTGCGTTTTGGATTAGTTCATCAACAGTGCAGCCTCCATCAGGGTAGATAGAGATACCGACACTAACACCGACAAATACTTCATGCTCACCTAGCATAAAGGGCTCTTTCAAGGTGGCAATGACTTTTTTAGCGATGGTTCTTGCATCTTCAGCCGAGGATATTGAAGGGAGGAGCAAGGTGAATTCATCACCCCCAAAACGGGATAAGGTATCGCACTTACGTACACATTTTTCTAAACGCAACGCTACCGATTGCAGGAGCCGGTCACCCATGGCATGGCCTAGAGTGTCATTAACTACTTTAAAGCGATCAAGATCCAGAAACATGACTGCGATACCGGTTTTACTACGTTTAGCTTGCGCGACAGAAATATTCAAACGATCTTTAAATAGTGCCCGGTTAGGTAGCCGAGTTAGTAAATCGTGGTAAGCCTGAAAGTTAATAAATTCTTCTGCTTCTTTGCGTTCGGTAATGTCTCTTGCTGTGCCGTAAGTGCCGATGATTTTGTTATGAGGTTCAGCTATCTCTGGCTGTATTTGCTTTCGGCTCTTGGCATTATTTTCAATCGGGAAAAATGTAATTTCGAAGTGGCGTGCTGCGTGATCTGACTTCTTTGATTTTAACCTTAGCTCAGAACTCCAGGCTCCACTTTTCTTGGACGAATGTTCATCGAAAATATAATTCGCTCGCTGAAGGTCAGCTGAGTCAACGATATTTTGATAGGGCTTACCAATAAGCTCCGTTTTTTTATAGCCAAGAATGGCTTCAACCTTGCTATTTAAAAAGGTAAAGCAGCCTTTTCGATCTAGCATAAAGACGATATCGGGTGAGCTATTGACGATATAGCGATGTAATTCTTCAGATTTTTTTAGTTTGGACTGCATGACTGTATGTGCTTTTTCAAGCATCACTTTTTGCAGGGCGCTGTCGATGGTACTAAGTAGCTCTTCTGGATCGTAAGGTTTTTTCAGGTAGTCATAAGCACCACGGCGTAATGCTTTACTGACAGCCGAAAAAGAAGACTCGCCACTGACTACAATGGTTGCAGTATCAATTGCTTTTCTAGTCATGAAATCC
>Ga0105348_1001521_pt1 | contig 15474 bp, 12 predicted proteins | sample EN8Hudsemesocosm_2_FD_83504 | JGI IMG/M metagenome (GOLD analysis project Ga0105348, IMG submission 83504) | Methane-oxidizing microbial communities from mesocosms in the Hudson Canyon - EN8C Hudson Canyon | ecosystem: Environmental > Aquatic > Marine > Cold seeps | place: Hudson Canyon... | reverse complement strand
TTTTCTCAAACTGACTGTCATTGTAATTCAGTAAGTGATCTACACATTAGGGCCATCGGAAGGATGGCTACAAACAATGATTTTAATGTTATTAATAAAACACTAACATCTGATAGCTTAATACCATCGACGCCTTCCATCGCAATTATTGATGATAACGGAAATACTCTGTACTTCGGACCCTATGGAGAAGGCATAGGTTGCTCTCAAACGGGTGGCTATGCAAAAACAATGTTAAACAACTACATCTTAGGATACTCAGATCAACTGATCGTGACCTCAGCAAAAGGATGTTACTGCCTTGTCTCTTGATTGATAAATTATCCCTGCTCAAATTGACTATATTGTTCAACCAAATTAAACAAGAAAGCTTTACCTGCTGAGCTAATAAAGTAACTATTATTGCCACTTTTATAGGCAAAGTTTCTGCTGACAATAAAGTCGATTGCTTTTGGCCAACTTTCTATTTTAATCGCTTTTAAGATAGCAACAGAGTCTTCATCTTTACTTAAACTAATAATATCTGATTCATTAAAACCAAACATAACCTGGCATAATTGCGTTAAATCACGACCCGTTTGACTATAATAGCGCCCTAATTGCAGTAAAATTGTTTGTACTTTCAAAGCATTATCATCTGCTTCATCACTACTCTCTTCGCGATGTTCTTGAACATAATAAAAGTCGCCGTCATTATTTAGACAAAGCTGATACCCTAAATGCTGGTAAAGTTGCTCAAAGTGACTTTCATTATTAAACAAACAAGTAAATAACGGATTGTCTTGCTGCTCACTGCTGAGTTGATCAAAGACTTGTTTAGTAATAACTTTTCCTAGGGTAAACTGTCTAAATATAGTCGCGCTTTGCTCTGCGTTTATTAAGACAAAGCTGTTGTTCAATTCCGTTGTCGAATCAGGCTGATTATGTGATTCAGCCGAGTTATCAAGACTACCTTTATCAGTCTCTTCAGGCAGTACAGTATTACTTACTGGTGTTGTATTGCTAGGGTTTTCTGTTGTCATATTATTATCCGTTTTTAATTCTTTTTTAGCCTATTAACCACTGATGCTTGTGCTTGTTTCGTTATAAAAACTAAGCAGAGGCGAGCTTTTTAACGACTTTTTTACGGCGATAAAGGTAAATTTCATCCGCGTGTTTAAGGTAGGCTTTTTTGTTAATCGTTTTCAAAGCGAACTCGTCTTGATTACTGTGCATCAACTGACAGGCACCAATAAGATCAGCCAACTGATAATCACTAAAGTCATCTTCTAAACGGTAATGTAACATGGCACATAAATCATCGGTTTCCCGTAATTTAATGGTATTAATCTGTTCAAAAATGGCGAGAGCCCTTTGTAAACTCTTTGATTCAGTGTCATTTTTTACCGCTGTTAAATTAAAGTTCTCTAGCGGCTGTGTTGCTGATAATGACTCAAGTCGTAATGATAATTCACTAAACAAGTTGTTAAAATAACTTGGGCTTTGCCCTACCCTAAAATCTTTTAACTTAGCAACACGCTTAAAATTATTAATGAAGGAAAACTCTTTGACTAATTTATTATCAATTTTCGTTTTATTCAGATTACGCGCTAGGGTTTCATCGTATGCACGGTTAAGTTTTTGATGAAAGTGCTCCATAGCATTACTTTGTAATAATGCATTGCGCGTTTTACGTAAAAATTGATCAACTTGATGAGCAACATTGGTAATTGGCACAAAGATATTACTAAGACTCATGCTATAACGCATGATTTGATCACTCAATGAATGCTTGCCATTGCCTTTAAACGCCAACTTAAAACTGTTTAAGGTTTCAAACAGATTAGAGCCTTTAGCTAAGTGACTGGTGTGATTTAAAAAGTTTTGAGTAGGCTTAATATGCCGTTCAAATAACTGAGTTATTTGGCTAAGCATTTGTTCTTTATTATCATTATCAAAAACTAAGCCGTTGCTAGTCGCCCCATCAGTTAGGTTAACGTTAAGGGATGCAGCAGACATAGTTTCAAGATCATGGCCAAGTAAACGCATGCGATCAATGTTTTGCTTTAACACACTGAGCAGCTCACTTAATTGTTGCATCAAGTCATCAACAAATTCACTGTAGTCGGGATCGTTATCTACAAAAGATAATTCCGCGCCGTTCACGCGTTCTTGTAATCGCCATAGAGATGCTAAGCGCGATTTTAGTTTTGAGTCAGTTAATTCTTGATATAGACTGGTTTCACATAAACGAAATAAGCCTAAAACACCTTCTTGAAAGGTTAGCCGACAGGTTCCTTGATAAACATCTTTATCAGCAAGTATATGACTTTGCAGTAAATTGTCGGTATCAAATGCCAAGCTTAACCTTTGCTGCTCGGTATTATCTAACTTGGCACTATAGTATAAAATTTCTTGGGCCAGTTGAGATTCACTGATATAACGTACCTTGTCTTTATCCATCAAGCGGATGACATTGAACATTATTTTCGGGTGCTCGAGTAAAATACGCAAAGTTTCTAATGTATTAAACTTTTTTACCGTATTCTTCATTTAAGCACCTTCATCTTGAGCTTCAACTAAAAAATCTAATTGTGCTTTGTCGACACTTTTACTCGGTGACAATATTTCAGCACCGCCCCAATAAACTAGGGTTCGCTCTTTTGAGTAAGGCTTCTCTGTGCGCATGGCACCAATTTCATGATAACGACCAATTTTATATATCAGTTGTGAACTGGCGCTGTGCGTTGACGCGGCAAATAAATTAAAGCCACTGTCTTTAATATCGTTTAATAGCCAATCAAACTGCTTAACATCAACAGTAGCCACTTCATCAAGCACTAGCGGTAGCATCAAATCATAACCACTGGCGCGTAAGCGTTTTAATAAAATTTGCACCAATTTTAAATTGATTAATGCAGTAGTTGAATTAGATTGCTGCTTGGTTTGCCATTGGCTTTGATCTTTTTTACGCGTTTTGTAAGAAAGATTGGCAATGATTTTATCCATGGTTAAGCGCTGAGTACTTTTAGCAAAAATGCCTGAACTGGCAAAAGCACGTAGTCGAGCATAAAAGTTATCTGACACTAATTGCTCAGCATATAAATCAACATTGGCTAACTCTAATACCAGATTTTCAAAGCGCTTATCAATGTGAATTTCCACACTGATACCATCAAGATCGTTGATTGATATTTGCGAAAAGTCACGATTTAAGCCACTTTCAAAGCCTTTTATATAATCAAAGTTTTGCTGTAATAAATGCATATAACTTTGTACTGACTCATTGTGCACAAACACTTGCTCGTTGAGCATTGTTTGCCTTGCACTTAAGTTATTATAAACATCTTCTAAAGCATCAAAAGCATTACGTATAGTCGCAAAGCTTGGCGCTTGGGATAAGATATCATCTTGATTGATGATGATTTGTTGATGAACAAAATCCCCTAAACCTTTTTGTAAATTAAAACTCAGTTCATTGAGCGATTGCAGCTGCTCTTCAATGGTATTTAGTGCAGTTTCCGTTAATTCAACGTTAGCATTGTCATTAATTAATTTATCAACCGCTTGCTGACACCTTGGGTAGCGAGTTTTTATTTTTTCAGCGCTGTTATTTAGCTGTACTAAGTTATTCAATTCACCATTACAAAAGTCACGTTGTGATTTGGCTTGCTCTACTTGCGTTTGACTCCCTCGGGCAGCTTGCTGAGCATCTTGCTCTTGCGCTTTTAATTGATTTACTTGATGAGTACAAGTCTCTAGCTCTTGTAATACATCCTGATAAATAACGTTATTTACTTCAAGGGCTTTGATAAGTATTAACTCATCTTCGGCTTGCTTTATATCACGGTTCAGGCGTTTAATTTCACTGGCGTTGGTCAGTGCGTTACCTTTACTTTGCTCTAATGAGGCGAGTGATTTTTTATCCGCTAATAATTCACTTTCTACATCACTTAATCTCAGTGCAGTATCATCAACAAGTCGTTGTGATTGATCGACAAACTCTTCATCAAATAAACTAAAGCCATCATTGGTTTTTTCAAATAATGCCGTAAAACCAACAAAGCGTTCTATTTGCTCATCTGTTAAAGTTTTACCCGGGTTAGCTAAAGCGATCCTTTTATTAAATGCAGCAATAACTTGCCAAGTTGAACGTGGTAACTGTTTTGATAAACCAAATTCTTCGCGAGCGATTTTATTGGTAAGGTTTTGTTGCTGTATTTGGTTACGCTCAATATTTTTTTGCAATTCAGCAATGAGACTAGCACTGGCAGCATCATCTTGATGGGCCAATAGATTCTTTTTCATGTCCGCAATGTCATCATTGAACATGTCAATAATATCGCTGATAGGGGTATCAACATACGCGCTTAATAATAACTTTGTCTTATCAAGCGACTTATCTAAAGTTGCCTGTTTAGCAGTTAACTTAGTTTGCTCTTTTTCGCTAACTTTTAATTCAATTCCTATTTCGCGTAGGTTATTTTTATTGCCGTTAAACTCGGTTTGCGCACTATTAAAGGCTAACGCATATTGCTGCTGTTGCTGTTTTAGCTCAACTAATTGTTTGCTTAACGCTAAATAAAAAGCACTGAACGCTTTATCTGCTTGTTGAAAACGACAATATTGAGAGAACTGCTTCGCTAAACTCTGATAATTTGGCGTTAAGTTGGCGATGTTCACTAACTCTTGTTCTTGTACTTTTAGCTCATCGTGTTTGCCAAGAAAATCTTCAATATTAAAATCGAGTTCATCGCCAGAGAATTTTTTATCGGCCTCGATAATATTTGCCACAGCTTTGGCAACGGGTGCGCTACCTGAATTCATTTCAAATAACAGTAAGACTAAAGTACGTAGTGATTCTATGCGGGCATCATCACTTTCGGCAAGTGGAAATACGCTATAACGCATATTCATCGGCACTAATTGTTCGTTCGCATAAAGTAATTCACGCAGTTTGGTATTGTCTTTTACGGTAACGGTTTCTTTGTCTAAAGCTTTAAGTGATTTGAAAATCTCACCACTACTTAAACTATTAACGCGATAACCTATGCCGTCTTCATCACCATCAAGTTGCCAAAATAAATGACGAATATCATCAAAGGCTAATGGCGTAAAGATTCGGCTATAGCTAAGGTAACCAGCGCTGGGGTGAAGGATCTGACAATGGCTATATTCACTACCCGCATATTGATGGCTGACTTCTAGGATTAAACAGCTATATTTTGAAGGGAAATAATGCTGATAACTTTCTTCGTTATCATAAAAGCCATCATTTTTTGGTGTGCTAAAAGCAAATTTATTCTTAGAGTTCTTAAAGTTATTTTCTGGCAAGAGAAATAAACGTAATGAATTTAGAATACTCGATTTTCCGACATTACCATCAGCCAGTAATATCGCATGCTCATCTACTGGTAACTCAACATAACAAAAGCCTGCGGAGTCTACTAAGACGATACGTTTGATTTCAAATTTATATTGTGAAGACATGTATTACCTTTTTTCTTGAGGTAAGCAAAAAGCCTTGTCTGATAAGTAGACTTCTTGCTCCATAAATTTTTTGCTGGTACTGAATGCTTGCGCTAAATCAGGAAAATTAAGCTGTTCAGCTAATGTGATAGCTTTGCGCCAAGTTTCTGCTTTATCGGGTACTTTTCTAAAATGTTTCTTTAAAAAGTCATCACCCGTTAATTGTTCTTTTGTTGGTTGTATAAAACAAACCTGTGTATTGGTCAACGTGGTTAATGACGAATACATGGTTAATCCACCCAAGTCATAATCAAAGCAACATAATATTTGTTGATATTGATCGAAAAACTTTTTATTTAAACTATTTGTGACGTTATTACCTTGACCAAAAGCGACATCAAAACATGTTTCACTTTTTGTAGTCATTGAAAGTAAATGAGGTAAAAACTCTTGATAACGGAAGAAGTTTTCTTGGTTTTCGATGATGACTAAGGTTCTTTGACATTGAAAATTTATTGATAGTGAAGAATCATCACAAAGTACAAGCTGGGGACGACCCTTATATTTGTCTATCTTGTTATCATGAGTATCTACATTGACACTAGGATAAACCAGTAAATAGCTTACCGAGCACTTTTTTCTATGTGAGTCACCCTGCTTTGACGCGGCAGCTTTAGTCTCAATGGGCTTTGTTAATGCTAACTGTTGCTGAAAAATAGCATCATCAATTACCGTTAAAAGATATTTATTAGCTGATATACGCTCATGACCAAAAATACTGCGCCAATTATTTTGATGCTGGGCAGGTAATAAAGATAAAAAACGCGTTAGATTGATTGGTTTTTTATCTTTAATGGCGTTGAGGTATTGGTGTAAGTTCATTCAAGCGGTTGTAGCTTTAACACTAATGCGGGATCAATTTTTACCCCAAACCAGTTAATGCGCCAGTCTAAATGTGGACCGGTGGTTCTGCCACTATTACCAACTGCAGCAACAACTTGACCCTGCTTAACGCTGTCTCCTTGTTTTACATAAGATTGACTTAAATGTAAAAAAGTAGAACTTACGCCTTGGCCATGATCAATTATCATGGTGCCACCTGAATAAAACATATCAGGTACCCAAAGTAATACTTTACCCGAAGCAGGCGCTTTAACCGGATCGCCAATTTTCCCTGCGTAATCTAAACCAAAATGCGGTCTTTTCGGTACACCATTATATATACGCTGACTACCGTAAACACCAGTAATAGTCCCTTTGATTGGAGGGATAAAGCCATTGGCGAAGCTGGTGAGATCACTGGAGATTTTTCTAGCTGCTTTTACTTGTTTACTGTCTTTTTTCGAGCGTGCTACAGCCTCAGGGTTTGGCTGCATAATACTTTTTTTAATACCTTCAATACGCTGAAGTTTATAGTCTCGTTCTTTGGGCACTAAGGTTTTCTCTACCCGATCACCATTATCTGCCGTTATCACTAACTGATAACTGGCTTTATCATCGCGAGAAAAACCAAAAGCATAGTCACCATCAGCAGATACAGCAATTTCATTACCATTTAAGGTAACTGTATGGTTTGGCTTGGTTTTACCAACCATTAAACCGCCCTGCTTTATTTCACCGGATAAGTGAATATCAAGCTGACTTGCCGCTTGCAGTGATGTGCTGATAGCTAAGCTAGAGATTAACGCTAAGGTTATAATGGATTTTGTCATTGTCTTAACCATTGACGATTGCTCCTTTAGCGACACCTTCATAAGCAATAACTTTGACATTGTTATTGGCAAGCTCAGGGTGCATTGCCTTTATTTGTCTTAAAATAAAATCAGCCAATAATTCAACGGTAGAATCACAATCAACGACATCGAGTATTTTGCTATCAACGGCAATATCAAAACGACCTTGCGGTGCATGGTAACTAAAATATTGGTGATCGGGTGTTAAATTGCTCATCGCTTCTGCAGAGAGTTCAATATCTGCTACTGAAACTCTGTCGGCTTCACTGGCAATATAAATATCTTTCCAACGCTGACACCATTGTGCCTCTAACTGGCTGTCTCTTTTATCATCCACCAAAATTTGGATTTTTGATCTATGTCCATGGGCAATACGTTGACAGTTACCATCGTGAAGTTTCAAACCATGGGTGTAATGATAATAATCAGTAGGGATCACTTCTGGACGCAGTACCAAAGTTAAGCCTTGTACATTGTCGGGTAACTCAGCCAATATAATATTGGTTAAATGCTCGGTGACATCAGGTATGGTTATCGTTAAACAATCAATAGAGGCAAAAGCACACGCGGGTGACTGCAAATAATAACTTGCAACATCGGATAGAAAATCAATGGTTTGATGACCTTCATTATGTGGCGAGTCTTTCAGTGATAATGCTTGCTCTTGCATCGGCAATAACAATTTATGATCTACGGCTTCATCGATAATGGCTTTAATTTGCTTTTTAACTACGGCAAAATCTAACACCATGCTCATTTCATTTAATGAGCCATCAAGTAATACGTCAACAATCCAACTCTCACCTACGATGCCACGCTGTTTACACAGATATGAAAAATCAATAACGGTAAGATCATCTACAAATAATTGCATTTTTTTCCTTATTTAACCCAGGTTTACTTTGGCTCTCTATTTTTAACATTACTTATTAAAGACTACTGCTTATTTAGTCTTCAACTGACCACAAAACATCTTCACCAGCGCGAATGGGTACAACCACATCATCACCAAAAGTCATGGTTGCAGGCACATTCCAAGTCTTTTTAACTAAGGTGATTTTATCGGTATTTACTGGTAATTGATAAAATTTAGCACCATTAAGACTGGCAAAGGCTTCAAGGTTATCAAGGGCATTTTCTTCTTCAAAAACTTCAGCATATAACTCAATCGCGGCAAATGAAGAGTAGACACCAGCACAACCACAGGCTGATTCTTTAGCGCCTTGTGCATGTGGCGCAGAATCAGTACCTATGAAGAATTTTGCATTACCACTAGTTGCAGCGGCTCTTAAAGCTTGTTGGTGAATATTACGTTTTAAAATCGGTAAACAATAATAATGTGGCTTAATACCGCCCACTAACATGTTATTACGGTTGTACATTAAATGGTGCGCAGTAATCGTAGCAGCAACATTGCCTCCAACAGCGGTGACAAAATCTACTGCATTTTTTGTGGTGATATGCTCTAAAACCACACTAAGTTTTGGATAGGTAGCAACAAGTGGCGCTAAAATAGTATCAATAAACACTTGCTCGCGATCAAAAATATCAATATCAGCAGTCGTTACTTCACCGTGGACTAACAGTGGCATACCCACTGATTGCATGGCAGCAAAAACATCAGCAAGATTGGCTACATCCGTAACCCCTGATGAAGAGTTTGTAGTAGCACCTGCAGGGTATAATTTAGCAGCGTAAACAAGACCAGAGTCTTTTGCGTCGATGATATCTTGTGCGCTGGTATTATCTGTTAAATATAATGTCATTAACGGTTTAAAATGCGCGTTATTTGATTGTGCCATAATACGCTCATGATAGCTTTTTGCTAAATCAGCATTCGTTACAGGCGGTACCAAGTTGGGCATGACAATCGCGCGCCCAATATAACGGCTAATATCTTCAACCGTATTTTTTAATACTGCGCCATCGCGCAAATGAACGTGCCAATCGTCTGGACGGGCAATTGTTAAGGTATTAACACCGGTATTATTTTGCTTTGTCATGTGTATATTCCAATTTTTTGATGATTACAGTTAGTTATCATTAAAGCTTATAACTAACTGTTTTATTTACGATAAACCGAACGCTAAATTCGATTATTTAGTAACGCGATACCAAAAAGTATAGTGTTACGGTAATTTTTAAGGCTATTCGAGCGTTTCTTTGTCTTGTTCACTTTCAAGTAATGCCATTAGCTGTTCTTTTAAATTTGGTGGCACTTTATAGATGGTTAATGAGTCATTATGGGGATTATAAACTACATCTTCACCAAAGTGGCTACGTTCAAAACTTAAACTTATGCCATTACCATAACCTGAGTATTTAGTGATTTTGTTGACCACGGCTTGTTCATGAGGGAATGACTCTTCAATCGGGTAAGATTGCGTTTGACAGAACTGATAAAAGTCTTGTTCTGAACCGGCACTTTCAATAACTTTACCTACCTCTTGAATAGAGACGTCTTGAGAGCTCGCTTTTTGCTCTTTACAGTAACTTAATAAGTCCTTACGGGTTTTCTGTTTTTCAGCCGGATCTAACTGGTTAACAGCAACGTAATCTTCGACAGCTTGCACCAGTGTTTGGGTTTGCTCTTTGGCGTTCAAGCCCTCTTCGCAACCTAAGAAGTCTAAGAAGAAGTCTGACACTTTACGACCCGCTCTACCTTTAATAAATGATATATAACGATTACCTTGGCCATTTTCTTTGTAATCAAATAAATCAATGCGTGCTGCAAGCTGCATTTTGTTGGTATCTAGGTGCTGCGCTGCAGAAATATTTAGTTCACCGTCGACACTATAGTGCTCTGATACAGGAATAACAGTGACCAATAAATACCTACCGCCCATGTATTCGTAATGACAGATCACTAGGTAACCGGTTTCTTCAATGTCATATTTTTCAATTTCATTCTTTAAAACATTGGCAGCTTGCGTACTAAAATCGTAGAAGTTTTGCTGTTCAGTTAAATAGCTTTCCATTAAATCGACAAAACGTGCGGTATCACCTTCACTTGGCATCGAAGAAAAACTGCCATAGGCTTTACTCCCCTTGGCATTGTATATGGCATGTAAACCGTCTACAAAGTTTGTGGTTTTGGCACTCTCTTGCTCGAAATCAGAGTTTTCAGGACCTAAGCGTAAGACCACTTCACCTGTTTCTTCTTTTTTAGATAAAAAATGTAGTGCAATGTTTGTAATTATTAAGCTCATATTTTATTTGTTCGTGGCTAAAGTTAATGAATGTCGATGTTTTGCAGTGCAGCACAGCTTCTTTTTATATTAGGTATATATTAAATTGTGCAGGCATTTGATAAACTAGGAAAATTAAATTTATCACTAACGAAACTATTGTTTAAGAAATTATTATGCCTATTGTATCTAAATATTCGAATGAACGTGTAGAAAAAATTATTCAAGATTTACTTGATGTCCTAGTTAAAGAAGAAGCAACACCTGATTTAGCACTGATGTGTTTAGGTAATGCTGTGACTAATGTTGTTAGCCAAGTACCTGAAAGCAAAAGGGTTGCTGTTGTTGAGAACTTTACACAAGCGTTAAAAAAATCTGTTTAATCGCTTAATTTATAATTAACCTGCAAAAAGAAGAATTATTATCAATGGTTTCTTTTGATACAAAAAGCTACAGCAAAAAACTATTACATTTGATCAGTTGGAGCCATTGGTTCACCTTTTTCAATATTTTAGCAGCAATTGCCCTTTCCTCTTACTATTTATTTAGTGAAGCAGCACCAAGCACTTTTTTAGGTCAAGTATATTTAGTAACCACTTGGGTAAGTCATATTGCCTTTTTGACCTTCATGAGTTTTGTTTTAGTGTTATTCCCACTAACACTGGTTTTTCCTAATACCCGGTTTATTCGAACCAGTGGCTCTATCATATTTACCATAGGTTTGTTGTTACTGGTGCTAGATGGCTTTATTTATAGTCGGTTGGGCTATCATCTTAATGCCTCCTCTAGCGCACAAATTTTCAGTTTGCTTAAAGATATCGCCAAAGAGAATAGTTTATTCTTCACTTTAAGTGGCGCAATGGCCTTTATTATCTTAGCTTTTGAACTTACAGTTAGTAATTATGCTTGGAAACACTTAAAGCAATTACAAAAAACCATATTCGCTCGTTTTGTTATCTTTGGCTTAGTTGCATCATTTTTCTTTAGTCATTTGACGCATATTTGGGCCGACGCTAACTTAGATTATGATATTTTACGACAAGATACGGTGTTACCTTTGTCATACCCGACAACGGCGAAAACACTGTTAACTAAATATGGCTTATTTAACATCGAAGATTATAATGAGCGTAAAAATAGCCCATTATCCTTTACTCATGCAATTCCAAGCTATCCTAAGTTGAGTGAAACTCAGTGTGCTGCAGCGAAAAGTAGTACACCAAATAATTCAGTGATTTTAGTTCTTAATGAACAACAAGTATCTATTTCACAACTTAATCACTTTATTCACCGTGCAAGTGCCACCAGTTTACATTTAACCAATAATATCGACACTGGCCTAAACGATGATGCTTGGTTTAACTTGCTCTATTCTTTACCAAGTATTTATCAAGAAGCCATCTTAAAGCAAGGCGTTAAACCGATACTGTTTCAACAAATCGAACAACAATCACTAGCGAGCAGCCTGACTGTTATTTCTGATAGTTTTGAGGCAAAAGATAAGCAACAAGCTATTGACGATGAAGGTATCGTTAGCAAAGAACCACGCTGGTTTGAGGCGCTATTTAACGATAAAACTGAGTTGAAAAATGTTTCAAGTTTACTTTTTGGTAAGCTTAACAACCTGACTCCGGGTTTGCATGTCATTTACTTTAAAGCAGATCAAAGCACTAAGGATACGCAGAACAATCAAAATCAGTACCAATTTGATTTATTTGTTGATGCCCTATTACTTGCGCAAAAACAAAAAGCGCAAAAGGATATAATCTGGATAAGTTCAATTGGTAACTTACACGATGAAACCCGATTGAATACTAAGCCTGCTCTGTTAATTAATCCACAAGCAGCAAAAGTGAATCACAAAGATATTAACTTTAATACCAGTAATATGGACTTACAACCAACGCTATTAAAGCAATGGTTAACGTGTGATTTAACACAATATGCTAATGGCAGTGATTTAACGGTACTAGATAAAGATAGAGTGATTGCCAATACCACTGATAAAGGCATTATTGTCTTTGACAAAGATAAATCTGTCTTTATCGATCAGCATGGTAATTTTCAAAGTTATTCTCGTCAATTTGAAGCACCTATTACAGTAAGCTCTGACTTCCCGTTAATGATTGATGGTGTTCATTTCATTAAGAAGTTTACGCAAACTAAGCCCTAATCGGCTAAATTGAGTAATAGTTAGCCAAATGATAAATTTGCGCTAACTATTCCTTAAAATGACATTGCAATAGTTCGATAAATCATTAATATACCAGCGGTAAACTCGTTAACCCTCTAGAGTTTGCATTGCCAAAGGCAATTAATCGGGGTATAGCGCAGCTTGGTAGCGCGTGCGTCTGGGGGACGTGAGGTCGCAAGTTCGAATCTTGCTACTCCGACCATATTCAATCAAAAGCCTGTCGTTCATCGAAATGACAGGCTTTTTTTTTACCACTGCCTTATTTAAGAATAACTATTAATTTTTCACTCATATATAGCGATTTTTTGCCGATAACTGTTTATTATCTATTTGTCTCATTTTTTAAGCAGGATTATTATCAAAAACCTCCTATACTTTCAGATGCTAAAGTTTAAATAGATGAAATTCATAATTATATTCTCCTAAAGCAAAAGGAAACTTACATGAAACCTGGTTATCTGCTCGCGCTTATTCCTGCAACTTTGCTCCTACAAAGTTGTAATGATACAGAAAGCGACTTGTGTCGTTATTACATTCAAGATGATTTAGATAATGGTGATTTCGACTCCGCCATCACCCGTCTATCTGATCAAAGTTGTCAAGCAACCTACCCTGGAAATGAATATTTAGTCGATCTAAGTAGCGCTTATTTAGGTAAGTCTGGCTTAGCTCTACCAACTGTTTTACGCGCAATAATTGAAGATGAGGATGCAACAGAAGAGCTGACTTTTGAAACATTTGTCGCTGATATATCAGAATCAGCTACACCAACAGCTCTAGCTGATTTAGATACTTCTCGAAGTTTGCTTGAAGAGTATTTAGAAACCAATAGCTGTAAGTCAATTGAATTTCCAAACACCGCTGAAAAAACTGTCTGTTTAGTGACTGGCTTTATTGATGTCTTAAAAACCACTATGGCGATTGACGCACTAACTGGTGGTGATGTTGCTTCATGGGCCAGCAATGACGAAGATGATAACCCGTCAATGCTACGTTCAACTTGTGCGTTAAAGTATGCATACGAGCATAAAAATGATGAAGACTTCTCCACCCCTTATACCAACTGTGAAGATGGTGTAACGGTTGATGATAGTGAGCCAGTGACTTTTACCGCTGATGATGGCTCTAGTAAAACCTATAATTTTTTAACCATTAGTTATCAAGGTCAACCTGAATACTTTTTAGAATCAACAACATTAGGCAGTACGATTTTTACTAAAGATTATTGTGAAGTCGATTATGCTGTGTGTAACGATGTTGATCAAAATATCTGCTATACCTGCCCACTTAGTCAAAACGAAGATGATCTCAATGTTAAAGACTACTTGTTAGATGCGTTAAATAACGGCTTTGACAGTATAGAGTCAGTAATAAATAACTCATCTGATGTTGATAATAATGATCTGCAAGAGTCAATTGATGAATTTAAACTTGAAATAAAAAGCGAGGGCTGCTCTGCGGTACCTGAAGGTGAAGACTGTTTCACAATGGACGATATTATCAACTATTTAAATAAGAAATAAGGAGTACATAATGAAAAAATGGATTATGCCAGTATTAGCTGGTTTTACCTTTACTCCTTTAGCAAATGCTGGGGATCTTGCTTACCTTTATAAAGATATGCGTATTATGGGCATGGGGGGAGCAAACATTGCCTCCGGCGGATATAGCAGCTCGGTATTTGCTAACCCCGCAGGGATAGCTAATTTATCCACAGAACATGGCGTCATCGTTGAGTTGTTAGGACTAGATTTAACCGCTAGCGGCGACTCTAGTGACATACTGAATGATTTAAGTGATGCCATTGATAGCGATAACGAAGATGAAATTGTTGATGTATTAGAGAAATACTCAGGCCAGCTTACTCATGTCGATATAGCTAACTACTCTTCAGTAAGCTATAACCACGGAAAATACGCTTGGAGTGTTGGCTTATTAGCCGCTACCGATGTTAACCTCACCCCTCACGCAAATAGTATTGATGGCATTTTAGAGGTACAAAGTCGAGGTTATGGCGGTATAACTGGTGCATTTTCATATACGGTCGAAAACTTTGGTCGCGGTAATTTGGTACTTGGCTTAGGGGCTAAAGTACTTTTTCAAAAATCGTTCGAAGGAAAATTAACGCCATCAGACTTGCTTAATGGTGATGATATTGGTGACGAAGTCCGCGATAGAATGGAAAAAGACAGTGATGGCTATGCTGTTGACTTAGGTGCCATCTACCAGTTCAAATATATGGACAATTGGAAGCCAGCTATTGGTGTCAGTGTGATGAATATTGGTAGCTTAGACTTTGACGATAGTTATGGTGGCCAACCAACAACGGTAAATATTGGTGCTTCTATTGAGCCCGATATTTCCTTTATGAAAAAGACCCGAATCGCTCTAGATTATGTTGATGTTTTTAACGCTAACAAATATCGCATTTATAATTTAGATCAAAATGATGTAGTGAGCTTTACTGACTATGAAGATACTGACTTTTTAAAGCGCCTTCGCTTTGGTATCTCCGGATTAATCTATGATAACAGTTGGTCGTCTTTAGAATTATCCACGGGTGTTTATCAAGGTGGTGTTACCGGCGGTATTGATTTTACCGCATCGGTATTTCGACTTGGTTTTTCAACTTATGAAGAGCAAATAGGCCCGGAGTATGGTGATGACTCAGATAGACGTTATTCACTAAATCTCAGTATTGCTTGGTAAACCAACAAAATGTGAAAAGCAAAAGGCCACTAAAAATCAGTGGCCTTTTTTGTGTCTAAAGATTGGTTAATACACAGCACGTAGCTAACAACCATGAAAACTAACAACTAACTAAATCAATTAAGATCAAGTACGGTGATTTTATTTGAATACATCTGTAGGAAATAATGAATTCTATTAGATCGCCTTTTAGATAGCATCA
>Ga0105348_1001516_pt1 | contig 15498 bp, 11 predicted proteins | sample EN8Hudsemesocosm_2_FD_83504 | JGI IMG/M metagenome (GOLD analysis project Ga0105348, IMG submission 83504) | Methane-oxidizing microbial communities from mesocosms in the Hudson Canyon - EN8C Hudson Canyon | ecosystem: Environmental > Aquatic > Marine > Cold seeps | place: Hudson Canyon... | reverse complement strand
TTTTTGAAGACCTATGCGCCAATGTATTTGAAAGCACGTGTCGATGGACGGCCAGGGTAAAAGAGCTAGCTCATCATCTACAACGAGACTAGTTAAACTTCCTTCTTCGGCAGCTTCAGCAAGCGTTCACTACGCCATATTCGTATTATTTGAATTACTTTGACATCAAGTAAATATACAATTCTATAAGGAGGATGAATTATTTCCCTGATAGTTTCATCATCAAATTCTGGCACTAATCTCCCAATACAAGGGTGATCAGTTAGCGATTGTATATGCTCAAAAATAGACGAGATAATGTCATGAGCGACGTGGGGAACTCCTTGTTCAGAATAGTAATCTTTTATAGCTCCAAGATCACTAAATGCAGAATTTATAATTAAGATTTCCACCCACTAAATTCCTAGCCTTTTTTTAGCTTCCTCTAGATCAATGCTTTTTCCTTCTTTTGCATCCAGCAGACCTTGAGCTATCGCTTTAACAAAGGCCAACTCTTCTTCTTGTTTCTCATATTCTTCTAACCCTTGCACCACAGCAATACCTCGGCCTCGGCTAGTCAGTAGGATTGGCCTATGTGTATCTTTGGTGTGGTTAACCACTTTGCCTGGATTAATTTTCAGATCAGAAAGCGGAACGACGTCTTCGGAGAATTTAGTCTTCATAGTTCATACGGCACAGTTGTTTAAAGACCTATTTATAGCACCTGTTAAGCAGTCGCTCAAGAAACATTCGCATACCCTTTTCCAGATAGCATTGCCCCCCTATCCCAATCAACCCATAGAACCCTGCACGCCCACTAACCTGTTATTACTTTTGTTTCAATAAGGACAGTGCCGCATTAACAATATCTTGTTTTTGCGGCAACAGCAGGTTTGCCGCTTCCGCTAGGGGTATAAAGCAGTCTTCTGCGGTAACTCGTGCCATGGCTGGTGGTAACTCCAAACCTTCAATGACTAAGGTAAATATAGCTTCGCTGATGGAGCCGGTTTGACGACATTCATCGACCACTAATAGATGTTCGCAGTTTTTTATCACGGCTAATAACGCGTCCTTATTGAGTGGCGCCAACCAACGTAGATCAATAATGGTTAATATGATGCTGTGCTTTTGTTCCAGCTCTTTGGCGGCCTGACGAGAAAGATAATAGCCATTGCCATAGCTAACGATACAAAGTTCTTTTCCCGTGCCATGCTGGCTGAACTCACCCAGTGCAATGGATTGATCCTGATTACGAAATTTGTAGATGGAACTCCATTGCAGATCGTCTTTCTGGTGCAGATCATGGGTCATGTATAAGGCAATGGGCTCAATAAACACCACCACCCGCTGCTCCGTAATGGAGAGTTCAACACAAGTACGCAGCATGCGCACAGCATCAGCGCCATTTGATGGGCAAGCGATAACGACTCCGGGAATATCTCTGAACACGGCAAAGGAATTGTCATTATGAAAGTGACCACCAAAACCTTTTTGGTAAGCCAAGCCAGCGACACGAATAACCATGGGGTTGGTAAACTGACCTTGGGAGAAAAAACTTAAGGTGGCGGCTTCACCCCGAATTTGATCCTCCGCATTGTGCACATAAGCTAAAAACTGAATTTCCGGGATGGGTATAAAACCATTGTGCGCTAATCCAATGGCCAGACCGAGAATGCTTTGCTCATCTAACAAGGTATCTAGCACTCGTTTGGTACCAAACTTATTGTGTAGATTACTGGTAACGCCATATACGCCGCCTTTTTTACCAACATCTTCTCCAAACACGACAACGTGTTGATACTCGAGCATCAACTCGGCAAGTGCCCAACTTAGTAAGCGCGCCATATGCTGAGGTTTCTGCATCAGTGCGGCGTCTTTTTCGAACAGTTTTTCACGTTCTTTCTTTGTAAGGTTAGCTCTGTTCGTTTTCTTAATGGGCACCTTAGCGACAAGTGTGGATTTAATTTCTTCAGCACTTTCTAGTTTTGGACTAGCAACCACCTCTTCTGCCATTTGTTGAACTTGTTCTTTTACGCGTTGATAACTATCAACAATCTGCTGTTGATTCTGCAAACCTTGCTCAATCAGGATGGCGGCCGAATACAGTAAAGGGTCATGATGCTCCATCAATTTAATGTGTTCTTCGCTGTGATAACTGGTTTCCACATCAGAACCGGCATGCCCCAATAACCGAACCAATTTCACATGCAGAAATACGGGAACTTTATGGCTGCGTGCCCAGTGTTCTGCCTCCTTCGTTTTCGCCAGCAGATCAATCAAATCCAGCCCATTGGCTTGTAGGTATTTAATACCTGTTTTGTTACTAAAGACGGACTCTACCCAGCCCTTCGGCGTTGGTGTGGAGATACCAATATCGTTGTCTTCACAAATAAAAACCAACGGTAAGGGATAATGTTGATACGCCACCCAGGATGCGAAATTAAAAGCACCTTGTGCTGTGGAGTGATTAACGCTGGCATCGCCAAAGCTACAAATAACGACACTGTCAGCGCAGAGATTAAAGGTTAGTTTTTCAGTGGCTGATTTAGATACCGAATTTGATGTCGACGTTGAAGACAAGCTTCGCGCTAAGGAGATGGCATAAGCCGCACCAACTGATTTCGGCAAATGAGATGCAACCGTGCTGGTTTGAGGCGGAACAAACAATGACTTGCTGCCCAGTACCTTATGACGACCACCCGAGATAGGGTCCGCTTTTGCCGCCACAAAGGAGAGTAAAATATCTTTGATAATATTTTTATGGCCGGCATCTCTAGCGCGCTGCACAAAAAAAGCGGTACTGCGATAGTGTAAGAAGGCGAGATCGTTATAGCGAAACACATGACCAATAGCCGCCATGCCTTCATGCCCCGCGCTAGCGATGGTGTAAAAGCCTTGGTTCTGTTGTCGTAGTTTTCTAGCTTGAAGGTCAAGATGACGGGTAATGAGTTGGGATTCAAACAGATCAATAAGCAAAGAAGGTGCTGTTAACTCAAATTCACTGTTAGTTCCTGGATCAAATTCAAGTGCTTCCAGTGAAGGTAGATCGCCCTTTAACACCCGATCAATGAACGCCAGATCTATTGCCTTCGCTCTGCTTTCCAACCCTCACCTCCAGCGCGTCATCCAAACTCATTACGCAGGCTCAGCAAACATGCGCGTAGAGATAAGTATAGACGCTGCTCTTTAGTCGTCAGTTTGAGGGGCCAGCTATAGGGAGGGGCTAAGTGGATGGACTGGCTTTAGCCAGCATCTACTGCTCGAGTGTGATTCTTTGTAGACCCTTATAGTGTTCTGTTCTGAGCTGATCGGCAATTTCGTTAACCCCTTCCAAGGATACACCTAACGCATTACCGACTAAATTTACCCGTACTTTATCTTCGTATTCAAGGGAAGAGCACACATAGGTAATAAGATAAGCTGCTTCAACAATTTGGTATTTCGCAGGCCAACCGATACTTTTTGCTAAGGTTTTTAAGTTTTGAACAATTTGGGTCCGCTGTTCATCATGGTTAAAACGCCGCATGGTATCGCGAAATTCTTCGTCCTCCCATGGTAAGCCTGTTGCTGCCTTATGAAGTTGCTGGGCGAGCTTGGTATTAGATCCCTGTCCATAACCCTGCATCAAGTAAGCCAGTACATCTCGAACGCCATCAATTACCGCTGGTTGTGAAGCGTTATTAGGTGAAAAGGTATTTTCGCATTTGGTGCACATCAGGTAATGGGAAACGGTATCTAGGGGAAATGTTTTGATCAGGAATACCGTGAAGTAATTCACCTCTTTGACCTCAACCCAAGTCTCTCTCGTTTGGCAAATAGGACAGTCACATTCTCGTTCCTCGATCACCTTAGGAACAATTTTTTCACCCATTAAAAAAAACATGCTTTAAAACATCTCCCACATAAACCCGTTTAGCTATTTTATTCGGTATTTTTAACAATATTCAATGATAGTTTTAAACAAGCAGACCCTACTTTCTAGATCACAACAACAAACACCGACAGGCTAACCAATTAACCATAGAACCATAGAACCATAGAACCATAGAACCATAGAACCAACTAGCCATAGAACCAATACGCGATAGCAATGGCTGCACTAATTCCGGCAAAATCTGCGGTTAAACCACAGGCTAATGCATGTCGCGAATGACGAATACCCACACTGCCGAAATATACCGCCAGTACATAAAACGTCGTTTCAGTGGAACCTTGTATGGTGGCGGCCAATAAACCCTGGAATGAATCGACACCAAAGGTTTCTATGGTTTCCAACATCATGGCCCGCGAGCCAGAACCACTTAAAGGTTTCATTAATGCTGTCGGCAAAGCATCGACAAATCTTGCATCCAAACCAACCGTAGTGACAGCCACACGCACCCAATCGATAGCGGTAGCTAGTGCGCCACTGGCTCGAAATACACCAATGGCGACCAGCATGGCTAGCAGGAAAGGAATGATATCAACCGCTACCTTAAAACCGCGCTTGGCACCTTCCACAAAGGTGTCGTATACATTGACCTTTTTGATATGGGCGGCCAATAAAAACACCATAATCAAACTAAAAATAAGCAGATTGCTCACCAGACTGGATTGCACCTGCAATTGTTCAACGGACAGCGTCATAAAATAAGCAACAATAGCAAATAGGCCGCCCACCCCCAGCGCTAAGTACCCCAACACAACGGTGTCCCACAATTTTAGTTTTTGTACCCAAGCGGTAACGAGTAATCCCGCCAAGGTTGAGCAGCTAGTAGCCATTAATATGGGAATAAAAACCGACGCAGGATCAGGCGCGCCCATTTGGGCCCGGTATAACAGCACCGTGATAGGAAACAAGGTAACTGAGGAAGTGTTTAATACGAGAAATAAAATTTGCGCATTGGTCGCCGTGTCCTTATTGGGGTTCAAACTCTGCAGATCTTGCATCGCCTTTAAACCTAAAGGTGTCGCTGCGTTGTCCAAACCAAGTACATTGGCGGATAAATTTAACGTCATGGAGGCAATGGCCGGATGACCTTTAGGTACCTCCGGCATTAAACGATGAAACAGTGGCGAAAATAAATTTCCTAGTTTTTGTACCAGACCGCTCGCTTCACCTAAAGCGGCGATACCCAGCCACAGACTGAGCACTCCAATCAGTCCTATAGCCAATTCAACCGACAAGCTCGCCATATCAAAGCAGGCTTTCACCAAGCGTTGAAATACATCATGATCACCATGACCTAACCATTGGTAGATGGCCGATAGAAAGGCGATAACAAAAAAACTTAACCAGATTCGATGCAGCATTTAGCCGTTTATTCCCCTATTAATAGCCCTATAAATAGCGTGATTAAAATTCTTATTATTCCCTTTGCTTGGCTATTGGTTGCATCGCTGTTATTTACATAAATATTGTTTTCTTCACAGTTCTCAAACCAAAAAGAGCGGTGCCCTAGTAACCAATAACTAGTGACACCGCCCTATTCTATTGCGTTAAGCATTGAAAACAACTAATCGCAGACAATGACTACACGTACTACCAACTTCTTACACTAGTGTTAATACGCACTGGTTAAAGCGAGCAAATAGCGGTTGATAGATGTTATCTGCAACAGGACCTACCTTCGCCCATTGTGAGGCCAAGGTTTGGATCTCAGCTTTGGCCGGCACGGTATTTTGTCCTAGACCTTTCTGCAATCGCTCCACTTGTATTTCCATGCGTAAGGCGCGGTCCTCATCTGTCGTGTCCACACTGGCAAGAATTTCGGCTTGAACGCAAAGTTTATGCAATTCAGCCTCAAACAATACACCTTCATTACTAACATTACCGATAGCCGCTAGCGCTTCTGCAATAACATCCTTCACAGGTGTTGGCCATTGTTTGGTATTAGCAATGGTTGTTTCTATCGACTGCTTGGCTTGATCAGCAGCTTCACTATTGGCGCCTTCCTCAGCACTGTTCAGTGCAATTGCGTAGACACGCAGACCGTTAATCGCCGTAAAGTAGTTATTCCAAGATGCCAATGTTTCAGCTTTGCGCTCTTCGCTAAGTTTCTTATCATAGGCTTCGACCACACTGGCGTAACGTTGATGTATCTTTTTGCTTTGAGACTTTGGTAGTGCACCAATTTCAGAAAATGCCTGTTGCAGAGCTTCCACAGCACTTCTTGCGCCTTTGAGCTTATCTCCAGAAAGGGTCAGTATATCTTCCAGCGATTCACAGTGAGCATTGGCTTTATCCGCAGATTCCTGTAACTGTTCTTTAAAGGCGCTGGATTCTTGCGCACGTTTTTCAAAGACAGCATCGCAATTGCTGCGGAAAGTTTTCCATAACACTTGGTCCTGCTTTCGTGGCATAACGCCCACGTTTTTCCATTGCACCTGCAACGCTTTCACTTGTTCGATGGCCTCACGGGTATCTTCAAGTGCGACTAGTTTTTCTGCGCGACTAGTAATTTGCTCTTTAAGTTGAGTATTATTTTTGTATTCCGCATCCAACTTGGTTTGTAGTTCGCCTAGAACCTTGTCGAATTCGAGTTGTATCGATTTTGTTTCAGCCCGATTCGTCGGTGAGTAGGAGAACCACTCTTCACGTGCTACCTGAACAATTTTAATCGCAATTTTCCAATCAACAGATTCCCAATCCTGACTATTCAGGTAATCGGATAACTGTTTCACTAGCTGCTTACGTTTCTCCAGGTTTTCTTTGCGTACAATAGCCTGCTGATCAAAATAAGCATTACAAGGCTCGTAAGCTTTTTGTGCATACTCATTAAACACAGTCCAAAGTTCTTCGTGTTGCTTATGGGCACCTTTACTTAACGTTTTCCATTCCGCTTGCAAGCCTTTAATACGATCTGCCAAAATATCCGGTGTCAGGTTCGCGCCAATTAAAGCTTCTGCTTGCTGAATAAGTGCTTCTTTTTTAGGCTTAACCGCATAACTGTGCCAATCACGCAGTTTATTAAGGTCTTCTTCCAGCTGCTCTAACTGACGAGCAAGTGAAACCGGTTGCTCAATATCGCTAGCCTCCAGCTGCTCCTCTATGGAACGCCATATTCCGGAAGCCTGACGCAGTCGACCGCCGCTTATGGCCGCGCTGGCTTTGCGAATAAGGCCACCTATTTCACGAACCATTTTTTGCTGTTGATCGCGTATTTGTTTTTGCTGTTGATCCCAGGCTTTCACGGCCTCACGTGCAGTGTTAGCAATGTCAGGCATTTCAGCATCAGACAACCATTTGGCGGCCTTTAACAACTCGCTAATGGCATTACGAGCCGCCTTTGGGTTCAGTGTTGATGATTGCTCAACTACTTCAACTTCCTCATCTGCTATTGTTTCATTGCTAACAGTAAGAACTTCAGCAGTATTCTCATCTTGAGTGACGTCTTCAGGCGGGTGGTTAAGCAGTTGTAATAACTCATTAAGCGTACCCGTTTCTATCAGTTTCTCTTCTAACCACAGAACGGAGCCGCACAATTCTTCAAAGGCATTTACATCAGCTTTTGCCGCAGGCCCTTGCTCTTCCAGCATGTCCCAACTGGAACGCAACACGGTTAATGCGCCTTGTGTCGCTTGCTTGAGATCATTTATGGTGGTGTCGCTCGTGTATAGGGAGGCTATTAGCTTTCTTGCTTCGCTTAGCAAACGGTTGCGATCTTCATCGGTACTTTCAACCAATGCTTTTTGCTCGGCCTGTTCATTGATGGCTGCGTTAGCGGCATCTTCAACAGCTTGAATCACGCCCTGACAACGGCCCAATGCATCCCATGCCCGCTGACTCATTGTGGCTTCAGCAACGTCATCAACGGCTTTCCACTTTTCCAATAATCGCTGTGCGCGATTGGCGTATTGATTGTCAAAGGTTCTGCTCGCATGAAGCTCGATACTTTCACACAGTGCCTGGTGGCTAGCTTTAATTTCTTCTTCTGCCTTGGTGGCAGATTTATGCTGCTCGATCTTATCTTTAACCAAGCGGTAAACGGCTTTGTCTTTGCCTTTTGCTAATTTGATGAGTTGCTGCAAGGTTGTGATATCTGAAATACGCTCTGCTGCCAGTTGCCGCAAGTTAGAGGTTTCCCCTTCTAACGCAAGCTGACGGAGTAACTGATTATCATTGATGCCAGCAAGCACCTGTTCCTGTAATTGATTTTGTTGGGAAAAACTGGCAATAGAAAACAATACCGCTTTGTCAGTGATGTCTTTCTCGAGTGCTTGAAAATTCAAAACGCCCTCATTCAAAAGCTGCGCAATACGTTTTTTAGCCGCCATCTGCACACGCGCTGCAGTATTGCTAACCGTTAAAGATTTTAGCGTATTGTCGTAGGGTAGTTTTTGAATCGCGGCAATACGTAGATCTTGCAACTCATCACCAGCTGCAATGCTAGCTAGCTTATCAACGGAAAGTTCATCCAACGATGCCAGCTTGCTTTCAAGGGTTTGCGGCTTGCGCTTGAAACCTAACTTTTGCCCAAGACGAGAAAGTACATTCATGTGTTATTCCTTTGGTCCTTTATGAGACAACCCTGCTTTGTAAACCAGGGTGGGATATACCAAGAGCAAGCCACTGATGACGCTCTGGAGTCTTTGTATAGATTGATAGCACGAGCTATCGAGTGTTGGGAGGCCGACTGGCGCAAATAGACTACAATTCTGGCTCTAGACTACGGATGTACGTATAGGCTGAGCTCAGGTGAAAACGATATATTGAAAATGCAGTCTCTAAGACAAAAGCACAGCTTTTCCCAAGATGAACATTTTATACGCAGTTCCCGCTTCAGCCTATGGAAATATATGCCTGGACCGTGCTTTTTCCTGCCATTTGTCGATTGATTCAGGCTTAGCCGTAAGCTGAATCACCTACTGTAGGTTATAGGCCCGTTTTGATGGTTTTTTGATAGGAGCGATGCTATTTCGACAGCCGAATACCGTCCTTTTCAATACTGAGCTTCTTCTGCTTTAACAAGCTCCCTACCGCCATTTTATAGGCTCGTTTACTAGCGCCAAAGGTCTCGAAAATGACCTTAGGGTCACTCTTGTCTGTAACCGTAAGGAAGCCATCAGCATGTTCAAGGGCTTTTAGGATACGAGATGCTAAATCGTCGATTTTACCTTCACCGGTTTTTTGCAAGCTGAGGTCAATCTTGCCATCACCTCGAATGTTTTTAATAAAACCTTTGATCTTCTGGCCATACTTTAGCGGCTGCAGTGCATCACCATGGAAGACGAGCCCCCAGCAGCTGTTATCTATGATGGCCTTGTAGCCAAGGTCGGATTTACCGGCAATCAGCAGGTTGACCGCCTGGCCTGGCTTTAACCAAGGAGATGACACCTGGAGATGCTTATCAAGTTTGGCAGACGCAACAATAAGATCCGTTTTTTCATCCAGGTACACATAGACAACATAAGAACGGTCAACGAGCATTTTCTTATCGCGGCCCTGTTCATAGAAAGGCACTAACAGGTCTTTCGGCAACCCCCAATCTAAGAAGGCGCCAACTTGATTCACATCCACCACTTTCAGATAGGCAAACTGCCCCACACGAGCGCGAGGCCTTTGGGTGGTAGCCACAAGCCTATCTTCTGAGTCGTTGTAGATGAATACATCAACCGAATCACCTACTTCACAGCCGTCAGGCACATAGCGATTGGGCAGTAATATTTCTCCCAGCTCATCACCATCGAGAAACAATCCGAAATCGGTCCGTTTAATAACTTCAAGGGTGTTTTGCTGGCCGATCTCTGTCATGGGGCATATATCCTAATATGGCGTTCTTGCTGTGGATTTCGTTATGACACATAGAGTGACAATAAAGCAGCAAGAAGGTGGCAAGAAAAGTGTGGCGCATTATACCCCACCCCTCTCTTGTCGTAACGCTAATATCATTACCCGATCAAATGACCGCTGGGATCAGTCACTAGATAGACGTTAACTAGAAAAAGCAGGAATCAAAGTGGGATTATCAATGGTGACAAAATGGCTGGTATCTTTGGTTTCTATAACCGCCATATTGCCCTTGTTACGGTTCGCAGAGGCTAGCATTCTTTTTTTGCTAAGCACGTTATCCCATGCGGGAATTAAGAACGTACCACGATTAGCAAGATCAAAAAGGTCTACGGAGTTGCGTAACGGCCAATCTTGCATATTACGAATATTATCAACCAGAACGTCAACTTGCTTTGGTGAATTAAATAATCCATCAACGATCAGGCGTTTCCGGATAGGTCCACGACCCATACGAGATTTGGCTTTTTCCGGCAGTCCGTATTTGTTCAACAACGCAGCGATAAAGGGAAATGGATAGGATAAGGCACGAACAATCAGTTTATTGATTTTCTCATTCTTTACGCGGCGGGTAATAATGGTCGCTTCGGGAAGTATGGGTGCTTCTAATATTACTTCAGCGTTTTTGAACAGCTCTGGGCGCTGTTTCAATGCTTCTAAAACAACAGCTCCGCCGCGAGAGTGGCCGTGCAATCTAAGATTATCACTGGTCGCTAAATTTTCTACCGCACGAATTAATACTGCCGCATCGTATTCAATGGTTCTAGCCGGATAGCCAATAATGTTAGACCAGGCTTCCACCTTTGGCGTTTGATTAAGAACCGGTACATGATAATCACAGCTGTTAATCAAAATAAGTTCACCGTCTTCCGGCGTATAGGTTCCGGTAAAATATCGATGATCTTCCAGCCACCCGTGCATACAAATAATCGATCGATCTGCGCTCTGGTCAATGTTCTGGTCAGCATCAGCTTTCCCTTCCTGGGGCTGGTATGCAACGACACTGCGGTCAATTTGAAACAAGGTTCCTGAAAAATCTTCGTGGTTTCTGGCGGTGGTGATACGCGCCGATACAAACTTACGCAATAAGTGAATACCAGCAATCACCATAACCCATGTCAGAAATGTTCCCACTACTCGACCCCTATCACTCTTATTGTCTGTATATATAAATGTCTAAATGCTGAACCGCATCACTAAATCACATTATTGAATCCAATGTTACGTCATTTGAAATTACGCACTTTCCATAGCACCACTATAACGGGCATTTAAAAGGTTCGCATTGTCCCGCGCGATGGTTATCCGTGACTATTGAGACAGGGTATAAAAGGCTACTAGCCTCTAGACAAGCTAGTCAGAGCCCAGATACTCACTTTGCTTAGCGTAGCGCAACAGCAGATCCTGCAAACTCTTCCGCTCAATAGGTTTGATCAGTATGTCATCGACCGCACCCAACTTCAGCTTTTCCAGGGTATTCGGCAGGGTATGAGCGGTGAGCATAATAATAGCTTTGGGTGCCCAGCCATTACTCTGTTCCAAGTCACGTATTTTCTGCGATGCGTCCATACCATCAAGTTCCGGCATTTCATAATCCATCAAGATCAGGTCATAGTTGTTGGCATCTCTTTGGTATTCATCAACGGCTATCCGACCATTATTCGCAAAGGTGACTTCACAATTCATTTTCCTCAGATACCGAGCCAACACCATTTGATTCACGTGATTATCTTCAGCGGCCAAGACTCGCATCCCTTTTAAATCTATGTGTGCCTCGCGATCATGCGTTTCTATAAACGCATTAATTTCTGCCACCGATACTCTAAGCAGTGGAATTTCAAACCAGAATGTTGACCCCTTACCAGACTCACTATCCACACCAATCTCACCCTGCATGAGATGCACTAGTTGTTTGCAAATGGCAAGTCCAAGGCCGGTACCACCGTATTTTCGGGTAGTCGATTTATCGGCCTGCTGAAAGGATTGGAATAGATTACTTTGCTGCTCCTGGTTTAACCCAATGCCCGTATCTGTCACTTCAAACCTAAATCGTTTCTTGACTTCATCCGCCGACACAGAAAGCGACACACTACCAACTTCAGTAAACTTCATGGCATTGCTGAGCAAGTTATTGAGAATCTGAGTCATTCGAATAGGGTCAGTCTTTATATAACGCGGTACCTTGTTGACCAGTTCCATCTTAAGATCTAGGCCAAGTTCACGAGCTTGCACGGTAAACAAGGATAAACTTGCTTCTATCAATTCATTCAGATCGGTTTCAATTATCTCTACGGTCATTTTACCGGCTTCAATTTTTGAGTAATCCAACACATCATTGATGAGATTCAGCAGCGTATTTCCAGAATATTTAATAACACCCACAAACTCTGTCTGTTCTTCATTAAGAGGAGTGTCCGCTAGTAACTCTGTCATGCCTAACACACCGTTAATAGGTGTGCGTACCTCATGACTAAAGGTAGCGATAAAATCACTCTTCGCCTTATTTTCAGCCTCTGCTTTTACCGCAATGCTCTCTAATTCTAAATGACGCAATTTGCTCTCGACATTTCGCCGTTCCAAGGTAGATTTTTCTCGCTGAATTTGATTGATTCGTGCGCCCACGGAGAAAGACAACAAAATTCCTTCTACTGCCGACCCGATCCACAGAATGTTATTACTGAATGCATTGACCGGTAATAAACCAAGCTTGGTGGAACCGTAAGTGATAGTACCGAACAACAGCGCAAACCAGGCGATGGTGAATAATCGTGTTGCTTCATCGCCGCCTCGCCATTTAACCAATCCTGTGGTGAGGAATATGACTGAACCTAGTACACCAAAGATAACGCTAACTTTTAAGTGCAACCCAACGGAGGTAATAGGGATTAGGATTAAAAGAATCACAGCGGCAGCTATCACGTAGTAATTCAGCTTCCAAACCCACTCATTTTTATTCAATCTAAGGGTATGAATACCAAACATTGCAGCAAAAAGAACTGAAAGGGGTACGGAAACCTGAACCACGAGTGATGCTATATCTGGCAGATTTGGCCATATAAACTGACTGCCTATTCCCGTCTGCGAAGCTTGTACAAAGGATATAGCCAATATATATAAAACGTAATATGCATGCTCTTGGGAACGAATACTCACCCACAAGAATAAGTTGTAAAGCACTAAGGTTATTAACACACCAAAATACATCGAAAATTTAGCCTGTTCATATTGGTAACTTTCGTAATATGCATTAGGCGACCATAGCGATATAGGCAGCTGTAAAGAGCCCGACTCTTGAGCACGAAGATAGAATTCAATCGTGCTTTTTGCTGGAATGGTTAAAGGAAAAAGGAAATTTCGATTGTCTATTTGACGATTTTTATAAGGCCGAGCATTACCGGTAGCAATAGTATTTACTCGTTCATTTTCATCCATCCAGTACAAATCTAAATAATCAAGCGTCGGTGACTCAACGACTAACAGTAAGTCTTGTGAAGCGTTTTGAGTATTGGAGATTTTCCCTCTTAACCATGTTGGCTTGTCCTGAAAACCAAAATTCATACTTGAATTTTTATTGCGTTTCCAAGTTATATCGATTGGGTTATCGATAATACTGTAATAGGTTGCTGTGCCTTTGTCGTCTATGTAGACATCAACCATGGTTGATAGATCCAACGCTGACGTTGAAAAAGAAGATGAATCTGGCGCATGTATTCTAAGATCTTCTGCTTTTAACCATTGACTGAAAAATAAGGTAATGAGGACCACGCCTAAAACGAAAAGACTATCCCGATTCCACAACTGTTTTTTATTTTTTTCGGTGATTTGGTTTAACAACAGAACTGTGTCCTTACAATGTAAATGGAAGCTGTGATATCAATGCAATAAGTTGAATGGTATCAAATCAACATCCCAAAATCAGTTCAAGTACACGGGTACCAATCTTCCGCCTGATCAATATTCAATCAAACGACGCTATTGAGACATATCAAACTATTTTACTTTACCCATTGCAATTCTCTGGATAGAACCGCATATTGAATATGACGCAAATGGATAAGGACGATAACTATGAAAATAGAGTTAGCTGGCCATCATGTAGAGATCACTGAAGCCCTTCAAGAAGCAGTCCATAACAAATTTAAAAAGATTAAGACCCACTACCCCGATATTGATACCTTATCAGTGATACTCACTGTAGAACGCAAGGAACAAAAACTGGAAGTTAACACCAGTTATATGGGCTCGCCTGTCTCTGCTTGTGCGACTAATGATGACTTATATACGGCCATTGCCAACGGCGCGAAAAAACTCGACTCTGCACTTGCGCACAGAAAAGGCAGTTTAAACTCTCGTAGAAATGATAAAGCCAACTTCGAGCACTCAGAACACTCAGAACACTCAGACGAGGCTGAATAACGAACTTCGAACTTGAACAGCCCATATCGAAAGACACTACGTCATATTTTGATCTGGGCTGTTAGTAAATTTAATAAGAGCACTAGTACGTTGGTTTAATCAATCGGCGTCCACTTCGCCTTACCTTTGGCGTATTTACCGCGCTCAGCATCTGTCATATATTTATCATATCTTCCGCTCGCTTTAAGTTGTTTCAATCCCTTATTGAAACGCACTATTAGGGATTTTCTTCCACTATAATTCTTAGCAACTATTAGGTGGTAACCACCCTTACCCAATCGTTTAGGGTGATACGTCAATAACGCAGCTTGCTCAGAGGTCAGTGTATTTCTAATTTGAGCCCTACCCACCACCACCTCATTGGGCCAAATATCAATCCTGTTAAGTAACAGCATTTGAATATTCTGTTCATCCTGAGTCACTACATTGACTTTAAATCGCCCTTTATCCAATGCCGCGTTAAATTCAGTCTCATAATAATAGCCACGTGTTACACCGACTCTATAAGGTTCAATATCCTTCATTGTGTTCCAGTCAAAGACCAGTTCCTTGCGATGGAAAAAAACATTAAATCTTGTGGCCACTGCATCAGAATACTCAAACAGCTTAGCTCGCGCTTCATTGTGGGACCAGGCGATCGAGCCTTGATAGTTTTCACCATCCTGGGCTTCTAATAATGCTCGACCCCAAGGAAAAAAATCATATTTAACCTTTATCCCAACCAACAGAAATGACTCTGTCACTATATGGGAATATAGACCATAGTGAGGACAGTATTCCGAAAGGTAAGGTTCCCACTCGCCATTGGTAATATGAATAGTTTCCTCTGCCCGAGCAGTTGGAATTGACAATAAATAAACGACAATAAAAACTAGAAACGCGCTCAGAAGAGACGAACGTTGAGGTGTTGCAACCCTTAACCACATCTCCAAGGCCATGATCAGAAAGACTGTCTCAGATGATTTCAATTAAGAATAGACGAAATATAGTGAATTAACCGCAACGATATGAGCGGTAACACCTAGTATGAAGACATGCACATCATCAAGGCACATATTAATGTAACGTGATTAGGAAGCATCCGGGGTTAGCATAACACCTTCTTCATTATCAGCATTGAATCTAGACTGACGCTTCTTTTTCCTTATGCTTCCTAGCATTAGAAGTATTACCAAAAAGCATACAAGATCTGCTACAGGATAAGCGAACCAAATATACTCAACACCAATATACAGGGGTACGAGCACCAAGCCAGGGATAAGCAATAAATACACCCTCAGCAGAGGTAACATAAATGCAGGTCCCACTTTTCCAACGGCTTGGAAGTAAGAAGA
>Ga0105348_1001509_pt1 | contig 15557 bp, 16 predicted proteins | sample EN8Hudsemesocosm_2_FD_83504 | JGI IMG/M metagenome (GOLD analysis project Ga0105348, IMG submission 83504) | Methane-oxidizing microbial communities from mesocosms in the Hudson Canyon - EN8C Hudson Canyon | ecosystem: Environmental > Aquatic > Marine > Cold seeps | place: Hudson Canyon... | reverse complement strand
TGATTCAACTTATTCTAAACTCATATGCCTGGCACTTCGACCATTCTAAACGCTCAATTAGTGGCTACTCTAATGTCTGTTATTAAATAGGGAATTTATTGAATCCTAATGACTGTTTTGGGTCAAATACCGACTTGTTACCCTTCTTCCGCGCATTGTCGCTAATGTGCCAATAGCGGACTAGATAGAGGTAGTAACATAGTAAAGTGGACATTTTGTAAAGCATAAGTAGAGGCGAATCGCAAGTCAGAGAGGAAGACCATCAAGCAACATACACTTCGATGTGATATTCGGAAATCCGATGGACTTTGCCACAAGGATTGGATTAAATAGGGACAATGAATATGCTGCAATAGAATTTTTTGGAAGGATGGCAGAAAATTTTCTCAGCCCAAAAAGTGTTGTTGGGGCAGCTGGCGACAAGCTGGCATTCCATACACGATCATACCCGGTAAAAGCAGGACGCATTATGAGATTTAAGGGATTAATATTAACTTTGATAATTTCTGCGCAACTTGTCGGTTGCGACCACCCCAGACTAAGAAATATGAGCCTCGCATTTGGCCTTACAGAACCAGAATATAGCGACATACAGTATAAAGACGAATACTTGGATGCACTGTTTAAAGAATTACATTCGCTTGATACAGATACTATTCTCATCTCTGATGAATACAACTGGATCAAGTCCATGTCCAAGCTTTGTGAAAAGACACCCAGTGCAAGGACTTGCCTCGATGAAGAAAATATTCGACACAGATCGAAGTTGCAATCAATTTTAGTTGAAAAATTAGTTTCTTTTTCATTGGTCGACGAAAAAGTAGATTCATTAAATTTGCCGACCGATATGAGCACATTAAGCGCGGGGAAGCCACGCCGCTCCTCAGCTCAGCTCAGCTCGCCTATGCGCCTAAAGCCCATATATTAGCTTATCAGGGCGACGATAATAAACTATATATTGCCAACCTGAAAAGCGGTTTCTTTATTGAGACTTTCAGCGAGAGCTACAATTCCAGCGATCGAAAGCGCAATCTTCAGCTGTCTGAAAACGGAAGGTTACTATTAACTCAGAACGAAAAAAATATTGAGCTGGTAAGCACGCAATCCGGCAATACGCTGGTTAAAAAAGAAACTTACGGAGATGCCTATTTCACCCAGAGTGGGCGCTATGTCTTGCTGAAAGAAAGACAGGCTATAGTCTTGCTGGACTCAAAGAATCTAAACTCAACTAATACATTTGTTGAGTTTACCCCTGGTCACAAACACATGACCTTTAACCAAAAAACAAACACTCTAGCCACTTGGGGGTTAAACTCAAAGGATGTGGTTTTTTATTCAATTGACGAGAATAAATTGGTCTTTGAGAAAAAATCCAGAATTGCCATAAATGAACTAGGCCGCCGTCGCGGGAATACTGTCAACCAAGTATTACTAACTTCCTCTGGAGAATCTGCGTTTGTATTTGTTTCTAATTCTCTTTACAAGCTTAATCTATCTAGCAACACCTACTATAAATTTCTTCAGCTCCCTTATTCCTTGATTGCTAAAAGCTTCGTAATTCAAAACGACTTTATAATTGTAAAAAGTTATATTTCCAGACGTATAGATGCAGTATCTACATACGGTCATTATCTTGATGTTATTGATTTAGTTAGCGGTAAATTTTCTTCGTTAGAAATACCTAACCTAAGGCATGCCGCACTCTTACCCACACCGATTGAGAATACAGTGCTGGTTGGGAAGGGGCTGGGAGTGCAATTATTAAAAATAGAAAAAGATAATCTCGAATTTAAGTCTTCGGAAGAATTATCTCAATCCATCAACGTAAACAAGCAGGCGGAGAAAATATCAAACGAAAGAAAAGTTCTTTTTGATAAGTCGGTAACCTTGGTTGGCAAAGGAAAAAGTGGAGTCGATCAAGCGCTGCGCTTAGGATTGATTCGGCCAGCCGCAGACAAAGACTTAAAGAAATGGAAGTCAAAAAACAAAGATCACCCAAAAATATTATCTAGAGTTAGAAATTTTAATCGATATGTCATTCTTAAACCGGTTAAGTTTAGCGGTGGTTTAGCAGGAGCTAACAGCGTAGTCTTTATTTCAAACAATAGTAAATACGGACCATTTGGTTCAATAGGTCATAGCATTGTATTGCTCAATGATACAGGTGCCTGCCAAGGCTTTCTATGTAGTAACTTGTAGTAGTAGCCAAACTGGCTAGATCGGGAGTTATTGACTTAGAGCTGTTAAGTGAATTTTGTACGACAGGTCCGCTAATGAGCCAAAATTCAGGCTGCCACGAAATGTCCGTTTTAAGGTCAGGTACAGACTCTCGCCCTGAACAATGATGATAGTCGCTTTGTGCCATGAAGAGACACGAGCGAGACGTGGGCGACTCCAACAACGGACATTGTATTCGACTGACCGAGAAGTTATTTCATGGTCGCTTTGCACGTATTGTTACCTAAAAGATGACTGCGAGAATTTGTCCAATACAACCGCTGGTTAACTGTAGACTTCAATGTCTGGCAAATTTTCATAAACAGCCATGCACGTATTGTATTTCAGTAAGGTTTTCACGATAACAGGTAAGGGCTCTGGCCATATACCTTGAATATCAGTTTCAAGGCGGCCTTCTGTTCCAAATGCCAACCGCTCTACTGGTGGGGTAAATTTTGCGTCTACACCCTCCTTGTTGCCTCTTGGATCAATCCTGTACCAGCCAAATTCATTCAAATAGACAGCGTTCAATCCATGTAAGCAAAATGGAGCACCATCGCCAGTTAGAGATAGGCGCTGATAACATAACCCAGCTGGAATTTCATTTGCCCTCAATAGCGCGGCCAATAGATGGCTCTTTGAGTAACAATAGCCTGTTTTGTGATTTAGCACGTCTGAAGCTTTACAGGTGATTACGTCTATTTGAAAGTCCCAGCTATGCTTGATCGAATCTCGGACATACTCAAAACATGCTCTGGCAATCTCTACATCTGTGCTCAAATCACTTTTTAGGTGACGAGCCATCACCTCAATCTCAGGGAATTTCCAATTGATAAATTCAGAATTTTCTAGATACTGCTTCATTGTTGATTCTACATAAGTAATTATTGCGGCCAGACCACATAATACAGTCTGCTCTAAAGTTCATAGTGTACTTTTATCTGCCCAATTCAGAGTGACAGGGTTCGGGCGATATGTGCCATTAAGAGACGTCAGCGTAACCTGAATTAGAAAAAAGCAGACGTTCAACATCCATGGCGCGGCCGCTTGTCCAGTGGAGCGCCTTTGCCACGTAACGATTGTGCCCATGCTTGTTAACTGCGTTGTACATTGTGATTGATACAACTACAGAACAATAACGGACTGATTTTCTGGTGTTGCCCATTCATGGTATACATCTTCGACGAAACCTATGATTTCGTTTTCTGGCAATGATTTGGGGAACTTTAAATCGTGCAACTTCCTTTTCTTGCCCTCATCTCCAAGACGATAAGCTTCCCACCCGCCGTCCTTGCGTAATATTTCGATTTCCATTTTCCCGAATATGTCTAGTTTCATAAAACATTTAACGCTTTGATTAAGCGGCGGCGATGTTCGCCGTCCGCTTGAATTGCTGGTTATGTTGCATCCCCCCAAGATCCATTCTTATCACCGTACCTCATATAAACAGTATGAATATAGAGAAAGTACATCGCAAGAAGTGCAAATTTTGTTTTAGAAGGATCAAAATAGCTAATTATGCTGATAACAACAACAAAAACTAAAAAACTTAACTCGAACCAAACACCGGCTTTGCGAGAACTCCCCCCCAAGCCCATGTCCTAAACCACCAAGGGTGTGCTTTCCAATGTTCTGACTTTTTATCTATCACTTTAATTTCCTCTGTTAGTTTTGAGATATCAACTTCATATACAGAGGCGAGAGATTTAAGCGTTTCAAGACTGGCACTTTGGCCACTTTCAACACGTTGAATAGTTCTTATACTGAGGCCACAAAATATTGCAACTTGCTCTTGTGACCAATTTCTTTCTGCTCTTAACTTTTTAACTATCATTAATAATTCCTCGCTGCTCTGAGCGATAATAATGTCAATATTTTTGGATGGCGGTGACGAAATACACATGACAGTATGCCGACAGTGGCTGTTTTATCAACATAACGCCCACAGCATGGGCCGTAGCAAAATGGCGCTTTTGTTGCGAAGCAAGAAAAGTGACAGTTTGCGGAGGTCCAGCCCGAAGGGCGTGCATGCCTGTGCTTGTTAAAATTTCTACGACGCATAATTATCAGTTTTACGTACATGTTTCGATAGCCAATAACAGCATGTAATTGATAGTGGAACAAGTACCAATGTAACGGTAATGCTTTGCACTAGGTTAGTGATTATGATGCTGTAAATGGAATAGCACAGTTGAATAGCTGAAAATCCACCAAAAAGTGCTGCCGCCATGATTAATGCAGAGGTACTTCTACGACCCACGAAGATAGCGAGTAAAATCAGAGAAATTAAAGCAATACTCTCGTAGGTATCAGCAGAGGATTGAAGTAGGAGGTCTCTGTTGATCAAAGCCTGAAATACCTCACTAATAACAATACTAAAACAAAAGAGCATATAGATTATTATCGTTCCATGAATGATTCTATCTTTGATCATTGCTCGAATATTACTCCGGGTATTTTAACAGTTAGTTCAAAAGACCCGCGCCTTATATCACTTTCGCGGCGCAGTGCTGATTGATGCGAATAGATTGCATCGGATTCTATTTGTAAATCAATGTGTTAAGCGTAGGAATGGAGGCATTACTATGTAATTGAAGTGCCTAGTATTCCTTGGCTAATCTAATCCGTGGTCCCCTTATCATATATTCCACCCTATAAAAATCAATGACTTACAAGGACTCTTCAGAGATAAGTAGCCCGAGGCTGTTGAACTGGGAGATTTTGTTTGAAATTTGGGCTGATTGTCTGTTATTGGAGGCGAGAAATACAGTTGGCTAGAGGACCGCTTTGGGTCAATTTCGCTTGATTCGACCAAATCAGCCGAAGGTCCGAAGTTAGGCGATAACAGTCGTACGGTGATTCAGGAATCCATCGATCAATTGGTATTCGTTAAGGTCTCTTAATGGCACAGAGCGACGATCAAAGGAGTTTGGATCGCTAGTCTGTGCCTGACCCAAAAGAGACCACATAGATAGTGCAAACCAAGGCCTTCAAAGCAGACATTATTGGACATGCGTGCAGTTAATTGAGAAGGACATTTCTAGCCCTCCGTCGGTTTAATCTGCCAGCTAATTGAACGCCGTTACAATACCTAGCTTTTCAAAGGTTTTGAGAGGCCGCTGCCCATGAACCGTTTAGGTACTTGTGGATATTCTTCAATGAAGCCAATATATTACAACTTCTATTTACTCGGTTTTCAGGGAATGATACACCGCCGTATCTGTATTACACCCCGATTCCGGTGCATATACCGACCCGTCCTAGGTTTTCAACGTATACCGACTAGGCGGTTCAATAAGCGTTAAATGGCTACGGCCGTCACGGATCACAAAGACTTGACATCGCCTAAAAAGGAACAAAATGAGAAACCTAATTTTAATAGTATTCTTTTGCCTATTCCTAACCTCCTGTGGAGGAAAACTCGACTATAGTGTGGGCGTTTATAACAATACAAACCATACACCTGTAAAATTAAAGATCCAGTATCCTTCCCCTGATGGAATAAAGCGAATCAGATTCTCAATGATAAATATTGGAGAGTTTAAATCTAACTATCTCGACACAAAAAATAACCCTGTACCTAAAAAGGCTAAAATAACCTGGGAAAACTCTAGTGGAGAAAAAAGAAATTCGGTGCTTGACCTTTCATATCTCCCTATAGTCGAGGAAGAGAGTGCCATTATCTTCCATATTGATGAATATGATGCCAAGGTAGAGTACTTCAATGAGGAAGAATTTTCCGGCGAATGGGAGAAAAGGCTTGAGCGTAAAGGCTATGAATAAATCTTTTAATAAGGCTAATCAATTCGCAGCTAATCACTGGTGGTGTATTTTTGTTACCTTTCTCGGTTTTCTTGAAAGGTAATAAGCAAAAAATAAGTTTATTCACGGTAAGCATGAAAAGTACACGTCCGATCTAAAAGCGATGAGTGTCTGATTTTTTCTGATACAGGTTTACGCCAATGTCTCTTAATGGCTGTGGGTTCAACCGGTGATTGCAACGCTGTAATCTTCATACGAGGAGAAAGCGTAGCTATGAAACGAAGAAAACGGATAAATTACACCGTTGAACAAAGATCCTTGATGTGGGACCGCTATCAAAAAGGTGAGTCCCTCGCAGATATTTCTCGTCTATTTGGTAGGTTTCATTCGTCCATCGAGCGTGTCATCGCTAAAACTGGTGGCATCCGGCCGCCAGAGAGAAAGCGCCCCAGCAACTGTTTGTTGCCATCTGAGCGAGAAGAAATCTCTCGAGGTCTGGTCGCTAAAGAGAATATGCGATCGATAGCTGTTTGCCTCTCTCGCTCCCCCTCCACCATTAGTCGTGAAATCAATCGTAACGGCGGCTGCCATGACTATGGCGCCAGCAAAGCCGACAAGGCAGCATGGGAACGAGCAAAAAGACCAAAACCCTGTAAGCTATTATGCAACAAACCTTTGAGCCGGATAGTTGATGCGGTACGTATTAGCGAGAGACCAGCATCAGTTGAAGACCGCGCCATACCTGGTCACTGAGAAGGCGATCTAATTGAGGGCAGTAGCAATAGTTATTTAGCAACGCTGGTTGAGCGTCATTCACGCTACGTCATGCTCGTTAAGGCAACGAACAAAAAGTCAGCGACCGTTATAACCGCACCGACCAAGCAGTCGAAAAAGCTACCGAGTGAGCTATACAAATCGCTGACATGGGATAAGGGCTGTGAGATGCACAACCATAAGCAGTTTACAATTTCGACCGACATTCAGATCTACTTATGTGACCCTCAATCTCCATGGCAGTGGGGGTCAAACGAAAATACGAACCGACTATTGCGGCAGTACCTACCTAAGGGCACAGACCTTTCTACTCACACACAAGCCAAGCTAAATTCCATAGCTAGACAATTAAATGAGCGACCAAGGAAAACCTTGGATTATGAAACGCCAGCTGATAGATCTAGTCAGTGTGTTGCAACCACCGGTTGAACCCACAGCCATAAAGAGACATAAAAAATCATAATTCGATCATCGTCAGATTGCTGACAGGTCCTAAATAGCCGACGACTGGGTATATTTAAATCTTACGACTCCAGAACAACCCGTACGCACTTATACAAGTCTTCTAAGCGATACGGTTTGCTTAGACATCCTTTAGCTTCTGCCAAGATACCTTGCTGTGCTTGCTCCTCACCATATCCTGATGAAATGATAATTCTTACATCAGGATTTATTTTAAGCATCTCTTCAAACACCTGCTTTCCTGACATCTCAGGCATATTTAAATCTAAGATAACCGCGGCGATTATATCCGTATTTTGAGCATGAATTTCCAACGCTTGCTTGCCCTCATTGGCTATTAGTACGGTATAGCCAACAGCACTAAGCATATCCTCCGCCATATTTGCAACCGACTCATCATCATCGACTACCAATAGAGTTTCTGTGCCGCCGTTGATAGTCGCCGTCTTTTGGCTATCATCTTTTACTTCAGTTTGAGCCTTAGGCAGGTGGATATGAACGGTTGTTCCCTTGCCTTTCGCACTCTCTATTTCGATAGACCCATTATTATGTTTGGTGATAATATTATAGACCATAGCAAGGCCAAGACCCTGACCTCGTTTATTGCCTTTACCTTTAGTCGTGAACAACGGATCGAAGGCTTTTGTCAATACATCATCAGACATTCCACAGCCAGAATCTTTAAAGAATATATGAATGTAGTCACCTTCAACTAATCCAGTCTTGTCACCTGCCCGCACTTGATAATTTTCAGCTTCTATTCGAATATAATCGTTAGTTGTGACTTCCCGCTCATCCATGGCATGGATTGAATTAGTCGCAAGATTTAACAGTACCTGATGTAATTCTCCTGAGTTGGCAGATACAAGGAACTCACCCTTATTGAATTCAACTTCTTTTTTTATTAGCCGATTAGTGGTTTCTTCAAGTAAACCCAAAACTTCTTCTGCTATATCATGAAGATCAAGGGACTCTGTATTGGATTGACCTACCATTGAAAGTGTTTGGAGCTGTTTTGTAAGTTTAACAGCACGATGAGTACTACTTTCCGCACTTGCCAGAAACTTCTGCTGCTTTTCGTTTAAATTTTCATTGTGCTGACTCAATAGCTCTAGATTCCCCGACAAAGCGCCAAGTATATTGTTAAAGTCATGAGAGATACCACCAACAAGGGTGCCTAGCGAGTCCATACGTTGGCGAATTTGGAGTTGCAGCTCTACGCGTCTTTGCTCGGTAGTGTCGCGTACGATACCGACAAATTGCCGAACGTTATCAATATCAACTACATTTACCCCTAAATCCATTGGGAAAGTTGAACCATTCTTGCGCCGACCGTAAACCGCTCTTCCGACTCCGATCACCTTGTTTACTCCAGTTACATTGTAATTATGCAGATAACCATCGTGCTCGTCATGGTAAGGCTGGGGCATCAACATTTTCACATTCTGACCAAGTACTTCTTCTTCCCGGTAACCAAAAATTCTCGCGGCAGCCAAACTAAAAGAATTAACCCTACCGCGTTGGTCAATCGTAATAATGCCATCTATAATATTATCGATCACTGCATGAAGTTGCTGCGCCTGCGTAGCAACCTTTTTATTGGCGGTGATCAGCTCTGCTTCGCGCGCCAGGTTCTCTTTGAGCCTAATCTCCAATTGCTTCGATTGTTCTGTATTCTCCATCTCAGCGGAAATACGGCCGACAAAAAACAGAAATATTGTTTTTACCCATTGCGCATCAGGTATAGCTTGTTTATACAAACCAACAACCATACCAAGAACCTCACCTTCCTTGGAGTGTAATGGCGCTCCCACATAGCCCTCTATCCCCATCTCAACCAATAACTGATCTGATGGGAAATACTGACAAATATTAGATTCGAAGATACAAATGCTATCGTCAGTTACTTGCTGGCAAGGTGTGCCTGCAAGCCCATACTCGAAATTGTCCATAAACTGGTCACGCGCGCATAAGACTATCGTTTCTGACGACGTAGTTTCAGGCTTATAGCGAGCGATGTAAGTATAGTCAGCCCCAATAATCGAAGACAAGCCAAGGGTAATAGCCTTAAAGAATTCATCCCCGCGCTTATTACCTAAACTTTCAATAATTTGGAAAATTACAGTTTTAAAACCATCCATTTAGACACCGCGGAAAGTAAATTTTATTAGTTTCAATACAATATTAGCCTAAATAACATGCGTAGCTATAGACTACAACATAAGTCTCTCACCTTAGAAGCCTTCTGGCCATGCCCCCTTTGGGTCACTTTCGACTAAATCCCAAACCTCAAGGCTACTTCTACTCTACGCCCAACTTCAGACTCAGCGGGAATTTTGTATCTTACGATTTCATCAATGGCCGTTGCTATACTCAAAGCGACCAACGTTAACCCTATTGTTGGCACTCTGTTAATGGATTGAGCGACTCAGACGCAAGTTGTACGGCCTTAAGTATAAACGTTGAAATCTCTATGGCACTATTTTTTGCCTGGCTTGATAACTCTGACTTTTCAGGTACATAGGACCTTGCACTACGCTCCATCTGTGAAAAGCATTTTATTAACTAACTTAATTAATTGTAGCGATCTATTATTATTCTAATTAAGCTCGATGTTAACCACCTTCAGTTCTATAGAAGTGAAAAAACTGGCAATGAAAACAACATGCCTGTTAACCAACTTAATTCACGATCTTCAGCTGTCAGATTTGAATAAAGATTGTGAGAATTCGGCACACTCAAAAACCTCCAGACTTAAACTATCAGTGCCACTAAGCACGGGAGGTTTACATGTTCTGTACTAAATTTTTATGTATTTGCTCCGAAGAAGTTAAGGTCACAATTGTTCTTTCAAATTCTTATGGAAGTTGACAATAGACTCTTCAAACAAGCCAAAAGTTAGTTCAAAATCTGTTCCCGCGTTGATCGATTCTTGAATCCTACAGGCTGCATCTCGATCCTCATCAAGACCTGCGCCCTTGACAAAATCCGCGTCGTTTTTCGCTTCTTCTAAACTAGTGGTCGAGCCGTCTGCACGCTTATTCGTCACTCGATAGGTCAGTAGACGGGTGCTGGTTGGTGTAATTGGTTCAAAAATAGTGATGGTAGAATGTTTGGACAGTATCGAGACACTTACATTTGGGAACAGCTGATATACCGACGTTACCATGCCATCGATTTTTCGTTTGCTGCGCTCAATGTCTCGCAACTCATTGATTCGCCTAAAGGGAAAAGTAATTCGGGAATGCATACCAAATTTCTCGACTACATTGATATTGTCGAGCCCGTATGGGTAGAATGTTTTTTTATGCAGTCCTTTAATATGGTATCCCTCCATCGTGGTTTCAGCTAACAGCTTCCAGTTTGCTTCATCGTGTAATACTTCTTCCTCCAGAAACTGCTGATCTTGGCTAAAAAAGTCGGGAAACTCATCTAAGTCACCCACAAGGATTGGCGCTTTTTGATTAACATAAACAAGCCCGCCTTTTTCGCCCGCGCCTACTTGAACAAGCCCGTGCGTGTCTAATTCAACACTGGGAAAGCCATTTTTTCCTGGGATATTTTTAAGACATCCATCCAGAGAGTAAGTCCACGCGTGGTAGGGACAAACAAATGCCCGCTTGCAGCCACTACCTTTTGCAACAGCCATTCCTCGGTGCCTGCACGCATTGATAAAAGCACGAACCGTGCCGTCATTTCCGCGCACCACTAGAATAGGAGTGCCCGCGGCGGCTCTAGCAACGTAACTCCCATTTTTCGGGAGCATTGCGGACGGGCAAAACGGAACCGGCGCTCTCCTGATAAGAGCTAATTCTGCATTAAAGCGTTCTTCAGTCAGATAACTAGAAGAAGGCTCGCGCCATACCTCATCGCCGAGATCGGTAGTTTTATTGTCAATGTGACTTAAAATACGGTCTATGAGTTCGTCGGTGTGCAGTATCTTCATCTTAATTATCCATATGTTAGTAAGCCGATTACAGGGGAAATGCAAGTGGACGGTCGGCAGAGCGGGAAATTAAACCCGGTGAGTATGACACGCAAACATTACATATTTATACTTTGTTGTATTTATTGTAATGTTACAAATATTGAATTTCAATACTTATTTGTAATATTGATTGCAGCGTTAATCATGAGTAAACAGGTCACTACGAGACCAAATCACTGGGACACCCTGATTGGCTGAGCTATCGACTAACACTAACTCCCTGTAAACTGGCGGCTTTCACCGATCAATCGAAACATCGGAAAAAATGTAATGATAGAAGTAAATGCTAAAAGCTTATTGCTTGACGTCTTAAGGTCAACAAATTCAACCGCATGGCCGGCGAAAAAGCTCATCGAGGTTGCCGACATGTTTAGCATCAAAGAAAGTGCTGTAAGAGTTACGCTCTCACGTCTCGTTTCTCGCGGTCTTATTGAAACCAGCGAACATGGCTCGTATTTAATGAAACGCTCGTACGATCCTGTACGAACCTGGATTGATAGCTGGAAAAAGGGCGAGGATAGGATAAACGACTGGAATGGCTATTGGCTCTGTATTTGCCCTCCGGCAAAGATAAGAAAAAAGGACAGACTGAAGCTGGATAAGGCAGCATACCGATTAGGATTTAGAGCTGTTCAGGATCGGATGTGGGCTCGGCCAGACAACCTCACTATGCCTCTCGAAAGAATGAACGAGCTTCTAGAAGCTATGTCAGGAGTATCCAATCTAGTATATGCCACTGTGGTAAAACTTCATGCTGATGACCAGGATCTCATGTTAGAACGATTATGGAATCGATCGGATTTGGAAAAAGAGTACCGGCAATGCGCTAAACGTTTGAAGCGCTGCATGTTGCAGAAAAAAAATCTGCACAGGTTGGCGGCGCTAAAGGAGTCCATTGTGGTAGGAGGGCAAGCTATCCGCCTTTTGGCCCTGGACCCATTGCTACCTGGATGCATGATCGACAAAAATCTCCGTATTGAACTGAATACAACGACCCGCAATTATAATGACATGTATCATGAATCGTGGAAGGTTTTTCTCGACAGTGAATCTATAGAGCGCGTTCCTATAAATTTAAATATTGAAGCAATGAGCAGTCACTCTTTGGATGCCCCCAATAATCTTTAGCAGGAGGCAGAATGCCAACTAGAGGGGTGACTATGGCAGCCAGACACCTCAGCCCTCTACATTCACAAACTTTATTCAAAACTGACAGCTGTTGTCAGATTTGAATAAAGATTGTGAAAAATAGACCACTCAGGTGGAGACCCTGACTGGTCTAGCAACAGGGTGCCTATTATCAAATCAAAGGCGGATATCTGGCTCAACTAGACAAAACTGTCCCCCTATGGTGACTTCTGGTCCGCAACGGAGAGCTTGGTTGCCGCACAGCGAATGTTTAGGGTGGAGCGATCATTAAATTATTATAAGGCATAGCCAGAATAAATGACCTACTGAATCAATGCGCGCTTTTTAATCCACAAAAATTGCAGAACGTAACCAACGACGAAAATAACTACAAACAGTATATAAAATTTCCGTAGCAAGGGGTCATGAAAAGTAGTCAGTATCGGATCGTGAACAGGAAGACGCAGCAAGCCATCTGTAATGGCTGGAAGCATATGGAACAATAAGGTCCCTGAATAGCAAAAAGCCTGTATGTAAGCCGCCACCTTTGAAATCCTCGGTATTTTGGACGTCAAATAACCCGCAAGTAAGGCGAATAAGGTCAAAATAGCAAGAATATGGGCTGGTCCAAATCCCCCTTGGTTGTATATCATCAATGCGCTTATCGCAGCTATCAAGGTAAAGCCCAAATAAACTTGGCCTGTTTTATTTTGGAGACTAATGACTTTATGGGCTGCCAAAGTATAAAAACCCGCCAAGAGAGCAATAATGGCAATAATCGTGTGGAACCAGCCGAGTATAGTGACTTCTGGCACGGTATTTTACTTTTTTAGTTAAAATTAAATGTTTAATAGCTTAGTTTTCATTTAAAGCATGTCTAGCTTCTGACTAACGATGAGTTAAAGCAGTGGACTTTGTGTCACTCTTTCAAACGCCGCGTCAATTACCCCAGATCGTTGCTGTATGACGGGGCGATAATTGGGGTGGGCAAAAATATACAGCTCTCCATAATTGAGCGCTTCAACCACACGCTTGCCTGCAATCGATACTTCAATCCCACGCTCCATCTCTTTAGCCTTTTTCGATGAGCGGCTTTCACTCGTTGTACTATCGGCATCGGATTGATACTGACTCGGACGATCTCTATGGGAGTCATGAATCCGGGTTTGCACAAACGCGGAGCACAAAATAGACACACTAATCTCGGCCGTTTTTCCTGCAAATTGGGACATCCTAATTTTCCCCTATGGTTCACGAAATATAATTTCGGTACCGTCGTTTAACCCTATGTTTTATTAGCATGTGAGCCGCTTTTAACTCTTTGCGCTTCGATTAGTTATCACCAAGTATGTGATCCAGCATCGCGTTAAATAGCGTATCAAAACTTAGCCCTTGATTGAGTTGTTTGGATAAATCCAAAGACACCAAGCCGTGAATTGATGCCCACAATGTGTGCGCCAACAAGACCGGGTCCCCCTGAATACCCCCTGATTTAACAGCTCGATAGGTAGCATCGAATAATACATTCTGCGTTCTCTGTTGTGCTCGAACGGCTTCAGGGTACGTTTTGAGCTGATCAATGGGAGTCATATAGAGCAATCGATACGCATGGGGCTTTTCGTGCGCGAAAGCGGCATAAGCCTTGGCCAGGTTCCTCAGGTACTCTAATGTTGAAAGCGTATCAGACACGCCTTCTAGAGTTTCTGCTAAACAATCAAAGTGTATTGTTCTAAGAGCAGCAAAAACGTCTTCTTTCTTTTCAAAGTAGCGGTAAGCCATCATAGAGCTACAACCCACTATCTTAGCTGTGCCGCGCATTGTTACCGCATCATAACCTTTTAGCATATAAAGCTCATAAGCTGCCTTACAAAAGCTAATGCGAAATTTTTCAATATCAATTTGGGTCAGTGGCTTTCTTGGCATTTTTTATGTCTGCAATTCTGAATAGTTATTAATTTTACATCGTAAAAATTTACAATGTAAACTTTAATCTTTACTGCTCTATCTTGAAAGCTACGAGGGGCGCTAAGGAGGTTTTTTGGGATCATACCTAACCAGGCTTCGACTGCGAAAGCTTAGATAGGGCTAGAGGGTTGAGAAAACATGACCACTTTTGCTCGGGTCGTCTAAGTATCAGCTAACCCTGCGGGCTTATGTGTCAGACAATATCGGCTCAATGATTCTATCAAAACTAGCTGCCTATTGGAGGAATCTGACACACACCTGTCATCAAAATGGGCGCATTTAATCCAAATCTGTCAGCTCGGCGATCAAAAAATCCACCGCCGCTCTGATTTTTCGGATACTGTATTTGGGGCGGTGATAGAGTAAAAAAATTCCCGAGTTATCATTCCGTGAAATAGAAAGCTCCGTGTCGTTCAACTTTAATTCGATTAATCGACCCGCCTCGAGGTGAGCACCAATCGCCCAGACGGGTATCAACCCAATTCCAAAACCTGTCAGCGCCTCTTCAACCAATGCTTCACCTTCCGTGCTAATAAAAGCTATCGAATGACTCAACTCTTCCCACCCCTCCACAGTTTTGGCGTACCAACTCAGCGGACCGTTCGGCCCCCTATAATGAAGCGTCTTATGGGCTCTTAGTTCAGCTAAGGACTTAGGAACACCATGCGCTTTCAAGTATTTAGGGGAGGCCACCATCACAAAGCGGTTGTTTGAGATTTTACAGGCAACCGTACGTTCGGGGGGACTGGCCGTTGCACGAATGGCGATATCGACTGGGTTCTGGGAAAGGTTAACCAACCTGTCGGTCAACTCAACATCAATCACGATATCGGGATAAAGTTTTCTAAGCTTCCTAAGGGCGGGCATCAGCCGAAAACGACCGTATCCTGGGTTGGCCGTCACTCTTAAAATACCGGAGGGTTTCAAAGCGTGTTGCTGGAGGATTTCATTGGTGTTTTCAATTGTCGCAACCGCGGGGCTTATCTCTTCAAGATAGAGTGCGCCTAGCTCTGTAAGCTTTACTAGGCGGGTGGATCGATGAAATAAAACAGCGCCCAAATCTTTTTCCAAATCTTGAATACGTCGTGAGACGGACGATGCCGGCACGCCAAATTCTTTCGCTGTGCGGGTAAAACTCCCGGTTTCAGACACCTTTAGAAAGTACTTTATGGCTCGCAGCTTATCCATCGTTCATTTGCTCTATTATTGTCAGAAAGGCAATTCTTATTTCTATTTTAGCCCTATTCCAAGCGATGTCGCG
>Ga0105348_1001508_pt1 | contig 15557 bp, 12 predicted proteins | sample EN8Hudsemesocosm_2_FD_83504 | JGI IMG/M metagenome (GOLD analysis project Ga0105348, IMG submission 83504) | Methane-oxidizing microbial communities from mesocosms in the Hudson Canyon - EN8C Hudson Canyon | ecosystem: Environmental > Aquatic > Marine > Cold seeps | place: Hudson Canyon... | reverse complement strand
CTTGAAATTGCGTAATGCAACCCACAAAACCGATATTCGTCCTTTAGACGACCAGTGTGATTGCTATACCTGTTTGAATTTCTCTCGTGCTTACCTGCATCACTTAGATAAATGCAAAGAGATTTTAGGTTCGACCTTGAATACCATTCACAATTTACGCTATTACCAGATATTGATGGCTGGCATGCGCAAAGCATTGGATGAAGGCACATTTTATCAATTTGTGACTGAATTTTATGCCGCTCGTGGACTTGAAGTTCCCGCGCTAGAGTCTGAAGGCTTAGAGTCTTAAATTGAGTCTCTAAAGTACAGATTGTTTAATTGAACAGTGGTTTGACAACACTTTTTATAAAAATTTGATATATTACTGCAACTGATCTAATGGAAATGAACATGAACTTAAAATCTTTGATGGCTGCGGCCGCATTATTAGCACCTATTTCAGCCTATGCTGAAGGCGCAGCACCCGCTCCAATGGGTGTGACTGGCCAGCTGATCTTCTTAGGTGGCTTCCTATTAATTTTTTACTTCTTACTTTGGCGTCCACAAAGCAAGCGTCAAAAAGAACATAAGTCTTTATTATCTGACTTGGCAAAAGGCGATGAAGTCGCAACTGCTGGTGGCTTAGTCGGTAAAGTAATCAAGGTTAATGATGATTTCTTGATGATTGAAGTTGCAGATAACGTGCAGCTTCCAGTACAGAAATCAGCGATTACTGCTGCTTTACCAAAGGGTACGATCAAAGGCATCAAAGCTTAATTGATCGACGATATTATAAGGCAGCTTCGGCTGCCTTTATTGTGTATTGATAATAAGAAGTTTGTAAAAAGTGTTAGATCCATTTAGCAAATCACTTGATGCAATAAAATTAAAACAACAACTTAAAACAACAGGGCAAGATAATGCTCAATAAATATCCTTTATGGAAAAACTTATTGATTATAATAGTGTTAGCTTTCGCTATCATTTATTCAATTCCAAATTTATATCCTCCTGATGCAGCGATTCAAGTTACACCGAGTCAGGCGGGTGCTGAGTTAAGTGAGCATACTCTAGATAAAATTAGAGGCAGCTTCAAACAGAACGACGTCGAATTCTTTGGCGAAGAAGTTTCTGGTGGTACTGTTTTGTATCGTTTAACCGATAGCGAACAGCAGTTACCGGCAAAAGATAAACTTCAGCGTTTATTAGGTGATGATTTTGTTGTTGCTCTTAACCGCGCCCCAACGACGCCACAATGGCTGTTAGATATGGGTGCAGGTCCAATGACGCTGGGTCTAGATTTAAGCGGCGGTGTGCACTTCTTAATGGAAGTGGATATGGAGGGCTACATGAAAGGTCAGATGAAAAATTATCAGGCTGAAGTGAAGCGTCAATTACGTGAAGAAAAAATAAAATACCGTCGAGTGACTATTGAAGAAAATTCTTTACGAGTCAGCTTTAAGTCCGAAGAGCTACAAGATAAGGGCGACAAATTCCTACGTCGTTCAATGACAGATTTCCGAGCGAACACAGAAACGAACGAAACTTTTGATGTCATTATTGCGCTAACAGAGCAGAAGGTAAAAGATTTACAGAATTACGCGGTTAAACAGAACTTAACCACGATTCGTAATCGTGTAAATGAATTAGGTGTTGCTGAGCCGTTAGTTCAGCGTCAGGGTGCTAATCGAATTGTTGTTCAGCTACCGGGTGTGCAAGATACTGCAACCGCTAAAAAAGTTTTGGGTAAGGCCGCTAACTTATCTTTCCGTTTGGAAGCTGAGCCAGATGCGAGTCGTTATTCTAACGAAGAATATAGCTTCCGTAGCAATGAGTTCCGTACTGCGCGTGTTGAGAAGAAAGAAATAATCTCTGGTGATCGCGTAACTAATGCTCAACCTTCGTTTGATGAAAATGGTCAGCCGCAAGTGAATATCAGCCTAGATTCTACTGGCTCTAATATTATGGCGAAGGTGACTCGTAAATCGATTAAGCGCCGTATGGCTGTTTTGTTTATCGAGCAAAAGCCTTCTACTAAGTATGTGATGGAAGATGGCAAAGAAGTTGCGGTGACTAAGTATACCGAAACTCGCGGCATCATTTCCTTAGCAACAATTCAAAGTCAGTTAGGTTCAAGTTTCCGTATTACGGGTTTAGAGCCTGCAGAAGCTTCTGAGCTTGCACTATTATTACGTGCTGGTGCATTAGCGGCACCGATGTATTTTGTTGAAGAACGTACAGTTGGACCAAGCTTGGGTAAAGACAACATTGAACAAGGGGTTACTTCTGTATTGGTCGGCCTCGCGTTAGTACTTTTCTTTATGCTGGTTTTTTATCGTGTATTTGGCTTCTATGCCAATATCGCTCTGTTCTTTAATCTAGTTATCTTAATCGCTTTGATGTCTTTAATCGGCGCGACGTTAACCTTGCCAGGTATTGCGGGTATCGTTTTAACTGTAGGTATGGCGGTTGATGCTAACGTACTTATTTTCTCTCGTATTCGTGAAGAAATGAATGCCGGACGGTCACCTCAGCATGCAATTCATGAAGGTTATAACCGTGCGTTTGTTACTATTTTTGATGCGAACATTACCACGTTAATTGTTGCCGTTATTTTGTTTGCTGTCGGAACAGGCCCTGTGAAAGGCTTCGCGGTGACGTTATCCCTGGGTATTATTACTTCAATGTTCACCGCGATCGTATTAACCCGAGCGTTAGTTAATGCAACTTATGGTGGTCGCCGAGTTGATACTCTATCGATTGGTGGTATTAATAAGCGTGATGGAAGTGAATCTGAACTTGTTGAAGGGGAGGCCAAATAATGGCGAAGGAATTGAATTTTGATTTCATGAAGCTGCGTAATGTAGCCATGATTTTTTCAGCCGTATTATTGATTATATCAATCGCTTCTTTGGCAACGAAAGGTTTAAGTCTAGGCTTAGACTTTACTGGGGGTACTTTGTTGGAGGTATCCTATCAGCAGCCGGCTGATATCCAAGCGATTAGAAGTCAATTGGAAAGCTCAGGCTTTGAAGATTCTACGGTACAAAATTTTGGCAGCGAAACGGAAGTTTTAATCCGTATGTCAGAAGCGTTTCGCGATACATTGGGTGCAGAAGTACTTGAGGTATTACGCAACGGTACAGTCTCGAATGGTGAAGCCGCTAATGCTGTTGAGCTGCGACGTAGTGAATTTGTTGGTAGCCAAGTTGGTGAAGAGCTTCGTGATCAAGGTGGTTTAGCATTATTAATGGCACTGTTTGTCGTTATGCTCTATGTAGCCTTTCGCTTTCAGTTCAAGTTCTCTGTGGGTGCAGTATTTGCGTTGTTTCACGATGTTGTCATTATCTTGGGCCTCTTTTCGTTGTTCCAATGGGATTTCGATTTAACGGTATTTGCGGCTTTACTAGCGGTTATCGGCTATTCCTTGAATGATACTATTGTTGTTGCAGATAGAATACGAGAGAACTTTCGAATCATTCGCAAAGGTGATGCGCTTGAAGTGATCAACGTATCGTTGAACCAAACGTTAGGGCGTACCATTATGACGTCTTTAACGACGGCTTTGGTATTAGTTGCTCTGATGTTCTTAGGTGGGGAGTTGATTCATAACTTTGCGCTAGGTTTATTTATTGGTGTGATCGTAGGTACTTACTCTTCTATTTACGTTGCTGCAAATATTCTAATATTGATGAATATTAGTAGAGAAGATTTGATCCCTGCTGAGCTTGAAGAAGAGCTTGATGATCGTCCTTAGTTATTGAGATCTTCAGCCACAAAAAATCCCGAATAGTATTGAGTATTATTCGGGATTTTTTATGGGCGATTGTAAAATTATATATTGTGCTCCATATTAATTAGAATAGATCTATTTCTGTTTCAATATCTCCAGCACCTTCAGCACCGGTCTCAAATTTAAGCTTCTCGTCTGTCATTAGATCAACTAAAGCAATCAACTGAGTACTGTTACTTTCGATTGCCATAAAGCCATCTTGTAGCTTCTTGTGCAGGCGTAAATTTTTGCGCCAGTCTTCGCTATTCGTTAGCTCTAAAGTGGAGTGCATATGCCGATGAACGGCTTGGTGCAATGGATCAATATCTTTATAAGACGGTAAATGGCTAAAATGTTTAAGACCCACGCCACTTTCATACCATTGACCAAATCGACACGTATGGTGATCAACCATTACGGTAGCCCAAGCAGCCGATTGTGAACCCATATCGAGTGCCTGATAACCATTTTGAACATAGATCATATGATCGACCTTGATTAACGAGGCAAAACTCACGATTTGTGAATAATTCACTTTTTCATAGGTTTGTTGAGCTATCTGTGCAAGTTGAGTAAAGCTCGTTTCGAATGCCTGGGTTGCTGTGCGAGCATTGCCAGACATCTGGTTCATCTTTTCGGATTGCGTAGCCATAAGGGTCGTTGCCCGAGTAAATTCATCGATGAGAGAGCTTATATTAGCCGTTGCTTTTTGGGTGTTTACAGCAAGGCTTCGAACTTCATCGGCAACGACAGCAAAGCCTCTTCCTGCATCACCTGCTCGAGCTGCTTCGATAGCGGCGTTGAGTGCTAGAAGATTAGTTTGCTCGGCAATACTGTTAATGAAAGTGACAACATCAGAGATGTCATTGCTACGCTCTTGTAGGTGATTGGCGGTTTCTTCTAGGGTACTTGTCATCTCAATTTGCTGATGAAGATCCCCAAGGACTGAGCGAATATTCTGTAGAGCGTCGGTCGATAAAGATACACCTTGGCTACTGATGCTTTCGACTTCTTGCATTTGATCAGCTACTTTTTGCAAATCGCTTTGGTTACGGTCTAGATTCTTTAATAGACTATTGGTTTTTACTTGTCCAATTTGAGTATCCAAGCGTTGGCAGTGAGCTAAAAAATAAGCTTCCTCCATGCCATTAAAGGCATCTGCAATTCGCTCAATTGATACGGCAAATTGTCCTTTTAGTCCTTTTGCTAATGGACGACGATAAAAACGATCTTTACTGGCTTCGTTAAATGATGCTTCGACTTCTCGAATATAAGTTTCCATTTGATCAAATAGATCGTTGATATCATTACTGGCTTTTTTCATAATGAAGTCGTTGCTTTCATGGCTTAAGCGTTTACTGAGAAGCCCATTCGCAGAGGCCTGTAATACCTCAGAAAATTCTGTAAAATTCTTTAAACGCTGGTCTTGTTGGCTTAATAAGATAAAAGCGTATGCAATTATTACTAGTCCAGAGCATAAGATTGCAAAAGGGTTATTATCCGTTGCCAGCAGTAATACTAAGGATAAAAACCATAATATTATCCCTGCGCGGCTAATTACCTGGGGACTAAAGCGAAAGAATATATTCGGCATAGCTTTGATATTCCTTGGTAATGGCTTGCCAAATAGCAGCCGATGATAAAGGCAGAAGGAGGGCTGGTTCAGCATTTTTTTCTATTTTGCACATCTCTTTATAAAGAGGTTTTATGATATCTAATGCTGCTTGTGTTGGCATGCGTTGAACGGCAAAATAACCGCAAATTTCATCATTTTCATAATAGGGAGTGACGTTTAAGAATGACCAGTAATAACTGCCGTCTTTATTCTGATTGGCAATGTAGCCAAAAAATTCTTCTTCAGTCTTTAGGTGCTCCCATAATAAATTATAGATTCCATGAGGCATTAAATCGCAGCGTAAAATATCGTGATTTTTTCCTATGAGTTCAGACGTTTCATAGCCAGTGATTTGGCAAAAACCTTGATTGATATAAGTGATATTACTTTTTAGGTCAGTTTTAGAAACAAGGAAATCATCCTCTTTCATCTTCAGTACTTGACCCTGTGACTCTGCATTGGATGAATTCATATAATGTCTATTTGTTTGCTTTATTAAAGTATAGACAAGAGAGATTGAACTGCATGTAAAGGAGGGAATAAATTAAGAAAAACCACAGTTTATATAAACGCTATTTAAACTGTGGTTGATAGATCGTTAGTTATGAATGCGGATGGTGGCATTCACGTTCGATAGGTCAATATCTTTAATAAACAGATCACCTAGGGTTGCGTTTTCACTGCCTTGCACTCGTACATTTCTGAAGGCGACTTCTCCAATATGTGTAGGTAGTGCTACCTCAATGCTACCGTCTGCATTTAAAACATTCGTCTGCCCTTTGCCGTAAGTCACATTACTCATTTCTATATCAGCATCAAATAGATCGGTTGCGGGTAATAATAAGCTGGTAATAGTCTCTAAAGAATTTTGTCCACCATCACTGGTATCCAAAGTATTAGCCATTATGTTTTGCAAGCGATCTAAGTTCTCGCTAGCACCTTGTGCGGTAACGGTCCCCATATCTTGATCGGATAGGGCTGTTAATCCAGATGATAATGTGCGGTCTTTCTTTTCAATTATCTGTTCAGTGCTTATAGGGTCTCGCTCGATATTGGCAGAAGCCATAAAAGGCTGTAATGGACCCAATAACAATGCGGCAAAGGCAGCAGCGTAACGATAGCGAGATTGCTTTTTAAGCGAGCGGTTTAGTTGACGCTCTGTGATCCAGCCATTATCGATTAAGACTTCACCAAGGCGCATCCCAGTTTCGCTTTGCAAGCGCAGTGCTTGGTCAAGCTGTGTTGGAGTAATGAATCCTTTGTTTATGAGCAGCAGACCTAAGCGGGACTTCTGCTGAATCTCTTGCCTTTTATGCATGATGATCGAGCCTTATATTCCAATTATTTATTATTAGCATTATTAGGTACCGGAACATGGGTACTTGCTAATGCTGCCTGCGTCCCATCCGTTAGACAACAACAAGGTTCTGACGGTATTCTCTATGCAGCAGAGGTGACCATGTAAGCCTTTGAAAAATAAAGATAAAACGTTTATATAACAGTTTGTTACTAAACACGAATAATCGTGCCTCGGGTTAATTATTAGTATAGTCAGAATTCGAGCGGTGGCTGGCGAAAACGACGATCTTTACATTGTTGGGTATTGAAAGTAATGGGAATAGATTAAATATTGCTTTAATTGTCTCGCATTTGTTTCAAAGCTATCCCCTAAGCACTTTAATTCCCCTATAATCGCCCCATATTATTGAATAATTCTAATATCGTTATTCCTCGTATCAATGAGGATTTTTGGAGATTTATCGCTCATGAGTAACCCAAGACACATTAAGCTATTAATTCTAGGTTCTGGCCCTGCTGGATATACTGCTGCCGTTTACGCAGCGCGTGCTAACTTGAACCCAGTAATGATTACGGGTATGCAGATGGGTGGCCAGCTAACCACAACGACAGAGGTTGATAACTGGCCGGGTGATGTTGAAGGTTTACAAGGGCCTGCATTAATGGAGAGAATGAAGGCTCATGCTGAGCGTTTTGATACAGAAATTCTTTTTGACCATATTGATGAAGTTGACCTGAATCAGCGCCCTTTCTATTTGAAGGGCAGCTCGGGTGAGTATACCTGTGATAGTTTGATTATTTGTACGGGTGCGAGCGCTAAGTACCTAGGTCTTGAAAGCGAAGAAACTTTTAAAGGCAAGGGTGTTTCTGCTTGTGCTACGTGTGATGGGTTTTTCTATCGTAAGAAGAAAGTTGCCGTAATTGGTGGTGGTAATACCGCCGTTGAAGAAGCACTTTACCTTGCGAACATCGCAGAAGAAGTTGTAGTCGTTCACCGTCGTGATAAGTTTAGCTCTGAAAAAATCTTACAAGATAAAATTAAGGATCGTGCTGATAATGGCAATGTCACTATTAAATGGAATAGTGAGCTTGATGAAGTCTTAGGTGATGATATGGGTGTTACGGGAATGCGTATTAAAAATCGCGAATCCGGTGAGACTGAAGACATTGCACTTGAAGGCGTTTTCGTTGCGATTGGACATTCACCGAATACACAGATCTTTGATGGCCAGTTAGATATGAATAACGGCTATATCAAGGTGCAAAGCGGTCTTGAAGGTAATGCAACTCAAACCAGTATCGAAGGTGTTTTCGCTGCAGGTGATGTGATGGATCATACTTATCGTCAGGCGATTACCTCTGCGGGTACTGGCTGCATGGCGGCATTAGATGCTGAGCGTTACTTGGATGATTTAGAAGGTTAAACTTCTAAGTTTAGCTCTTGTTATACTATTAAAATAAAGCGCCGCTCGAGAGAGTTAGGCGCTTTTTTCATTTTCATTATATTGCGGCATATGATCAGAAAAGAAATCTTCAATTTCTTCTCTGCGGGCCAAGCCATCTCTATACCCTAAGGCAATAAGATCTGTACAAAACCCTTTCGAGAAAAGTAAATAACTCAGTATGCCAGAGCCATTTTTACTGGTATTACCGCTGCCCCCTAAAAATAGACGTAATATTTTAGGCAATTCATTTACATGTCGACCTGCAATATCATCCAGCGATTCACTCGGATTAATCTCTAATAACTCAATGGGCTTTAGTTCCATACCGTGTTTTTTTCGAATACTCTCTGGAATTTTATTAACGGTGCGGTTGATTCTTTGCAAGCGCTCAACGTCTGTTTCCATACTGTCCAAAAAGGCTGCGTTAAGCATATGCCCCATAATTTTGGCGGGGGTAGGATAATTGCCTTCTTTAATCTGTTCCTTACGCATATGCGCAACGCCACTAACGCCAATAACGAGTACTTTCTCAGCACCTAAATGAAGCGCTGGACTAATAGGGGCTAGCTGGCGAACAGCACCATCGGCGAAATATTCTTGGTTGATTTTTACCGATGGAAAGATCATAGGAATAGCAGAAGAGGCCATTAGGTGGTCGACCCCAATACGAGAGCGGTAGCCAATCCGGCGATGGCGCTGCCAATTGGTAATGCTGTAGTGACCTTGAAAGAAGCTAACGGATTCTCCACTCTCTAAACCAGAACCTGTAACACTCATGGCGTGTAGTGCACCGTTATCAATCGCTTTTTGAATGTTATCGAAATGGATGACTTCTGATAATAATTTTTTTAACGGCGAATTATCCAATAAAGAAACACGATCATGTTTATATCTTCGGCCAATAAGAGTAGTACGTGTTAAGCGGGCGAGAGTTCCAATAACGCCTTTAAGGTCAGTGCGATAGATGTATTCTGGCTTGAATCCCGTCCAGATACGCTCAAGATGACGAATGCCAATACGATGATTCTCAGCATAGCTGGCTAAAGCAACACCGTTGATCGCGCCAGCGGAGGTGCCTGCAATTACGTCATAGGGGTTACGTGCATCTTTAGGCAATATTTTATGAATTGCTTTCAGCACACCTACTTGGTATGCCGCTCGAGCACCGCCACCCGAAAGTATTAATCCGATTTTTTTAACGTCTATCCCTGCCATGTGAGAACTTGTCTTATAAGATGTTATTAATAATCAGTATAGAGCATAATGTGCGCTCTTGAGAATCACTGATATAGGTTTATAAATGTTCAGCGGAATTGTACAAACCAAATTAAGGCTGCATGAAGTTAACAAGCAGGTTGATTTTGCGAGCTTGGTCTATGATTTTCCTGCACAATTTTCGGCTGAACTTCAGTTAGGTGCATCGGTTGCTCAAAACGGTGTGTGCTTAACGGTTCGGACTATGAGACAAAATGCTGATGGCAGTTTACGTGTTAGCTTTGATGCGATTGCGCAAACGTTGAAACTTACAAATCTTAGCAACTTAGATGCAGGCGATTTCGTTAATATTGAACGTGCAGCACGTTTTGGTGACGAAATTGGCGGTCATATTGTTTCTGGGCATGTATTTGGTTGTGTCGAAGTTTTGTCTGTTGTGCAAGATGAACTGAATATGAGTCTTGTATTTGAACGTCCAGCGGAACTTCGTCCCTACCTATTGAATAAGGGCTTTGTGGCTTTGAATGGCTGCAGCCTTACGATTGCTGAGGTGACTGATGACACATTCACCGTGTGCTTAATTCCTGAAACTCGTGATGTGACAACGTTTGGTGAAATTAAAGTCGGTGCTAGAATCAACTTAGAAATTGACCCTAGCACTCAAGCAACCGTTGATACCATTAAAGAGCTCATGGCATCGGGACAGCTAGCTGAACTTATTGAGACTGTAAAAAACGCATAATATCCATGGATTCAAACATCCATTTGCTGTTTGTTCCAGAATCGATGCGTAAGCAAGGAACGGTAGTGCGCTTGGTTGCTTGCTGAAGAGCTGAGCGATGTGCCGAATCCGTCATTACGTTACGTAGCTCTACCTCTACATTAACCTTATTCAATGAACGAACAACACGTGCGCAAAATGGGCACGAGTCATAGTAATAAAGTGAGAATTTAGTATTTTTCGCCGTAGCGCTAGAGTCGCTCATTATATTTTAATTACCTGATATCAATGTATTTATGGATTATACCCAACATTTCTTATTGTTTGTTATCGCTATTATCGCTAATTGGTTTTCTGCATTAGCGGGTGGAGGTGCTGGACTCATACAACTACCCATTTTGATTTTTATGGGTCTGCCTTTTTCTTTGGCCCTAGCCACACATAAAGTAGCAACAGTCGCATTAGGCATTGGTGCGACAATAAGACATGTAAAAGAGAAACATAGTTCAATTCGATTATTAGCTTTGATGCTTTTGTCGGGAATACCAGGGGTGATTTTAGGCGCTTATATTATTATCGATGTAGATGATCGCTGGGCAGAGATTGTATTGGGTGGATTAACCCTGAGCCTTGCGTGTTATTCGTTGATGCAGCCAAAACTTGGACTGGAGGGGCGACTATTGCATCGAGACAACGTTGGGGTATTAATTGGCGCGCTAGGACTTTTTATTATTGGTTTCGCAAATGGCTCCTTGTCAGCGGGTAGTGGATTATTTGTAACTATTTGGTTGGTATATTGGTTTGGCCTAGATTATCGACTTGCGGTGGCCCATACGTTAATAGGCGTAGGTTTAGGCTGGAATGCATCAGGTGCAATTACCATGACGTTATTAGCGGAAGTTAAATGGGATTGGCTACCTGCTTTAGTCTGTGGCTCGCTAATAGGGGGCTATTTAGGGGCGCACAGCTCGATTAAAGCAGGAAATATCTGGATAAAACGAAGCTATGAACTGGTCACACTCATTGTCGGTATTAAGCTATTAGCCGGCTAGCCAGTCTTGGAGCTTGCCGCGTATATCGTCCAACTGAAAGGGCTTACTTAAATAATCATTCATGCCGGCTTGAAGGCAGCGCTCTTTATCACTTGAAAGAGCGTTAGCGGTAACGGCAATGATTGGAATGTTGGCGTAGGACTCTCCGCAGTTTCGAATACTTCGAGTCGCCTCGAAGCCATCCATAACAGGCATCTGGCAATCCATTAGTATAAGATCAAACTCTGAGCCTTGGGTATCAGCTTCCTGTAAAATTGAGATTGCTTTCCCCCCATGATCAGCGGTTACGCTTTCGACATTCAATCGCTGCAGCATCGTTTTTAATACGACTTGGTTAATGTGATTATCTTCAACGATTAAAACGCGTGCTTGCTCTTTAATTAGCTTAACTTTTTTACTGCTATTATCTTGTGCGTTAGTCGGTGATATTTGTTGAGGGACTTCAATTGGCAGTGACATTTCAATGAGTGTGCCGTAGTTTACCTCGCTGGAAACATGAATAGATCCGCCTAGCTGCGAGCAGAGTGCTTTTACAAGAGATAATCCTATACCTAGTCCGCTGAATTGTCGTGAAGAAGACCCGTCCCCTTGCGTAAAGGCATTCAGGATTTCATTGCGTTTATCTTCAGCAATACCAATACCAGAGTCTTCGATTTTGATAAGCAGAAGATATTGATTATCAACATACTTAATTTGTATTGATAGACTTATGTGTCCATGCTCGGTGAATTTTAAAGCATTGTCTAAAATTGGATTTATTGCTTGAAATAAGCGTTTTTTATCAGCAACGATTATTTTAGGATTGCGTGGGTTGTTTTCGATAGAAAACTCAATGCCTTTATCAACACACGTCTGATGGAAGTTGTTATTAATTTTATCGAGAAATTCTGGAAGGTTGATCGCAGCTGCCTTGATGATGAAATTACCTGCTTGCAGCTCGGTATAGCTTAGAACTTGATCGACCAAATTGAGCATTTCATAAGCACTGCCTTTCGCCATCTTAATATTTGAGTTACTAATATCTTGTTGTGATAACTCTAATGATCCTAAAATGCCATTGAGTGGAGTTCTGAACTCGTGGCTAATGGTGGCTAAAAATTCATCTTTCAGGCGATTGTTTTCTTGTAGTTTTTTATTGGTTCGCTCCAGCTCTTGTTTTGCACGATAGAGAATGACTTTTTTCTCGCTCTCAATCACTTTAATGCGATCGGCCAGTGCGAATGACAAAAGAATTATTTCGATAACGCTGCCAATCTTACTGGCATGAGTCATTAAGAAGGTATTAGGAAAAATACCGAGCATCATGCCAATCGTGAACAGACCGCCTAATATAAGCGACACCCAAGCGGCGAGGAAGAATCGAGCTTGTCTATGTCCGCGAAGTAACATGGCGACAGAAGCATATAAAATGAATAATAAAAAAGTGACAACGACGATTTTAGCCAAAGCCATGACGGTCGCGGTATCGGAAATGAAACTTAAAATAAAGACAATGATCGATAAGGCTAAAACAGAGCGTAATAAATTATCAGCGACCATATGAAATTGACGGGTATGTAAAAAGCGACGGGTAAACGCCGTACCAAATATACCGACCAGTGCGATTGATATAGGGGGAGCAATACTTTCAATCCAAGGAGAGTTTGGCCATAGATATTGATAACCAAGGCCACTGGTTGTTGCCTGTAAAATTGCAAAAGCGCCTAAATAGCCGATATACCAAAGATAGTTGGCATCACGAATACTAAACCATAAGAAAAAATTATAGAAAAACATGACGAGCATCATGCCGTAATAGAGACCAAGACCGTACTGCTCACCGCTGCGAGCCTCAAAGAAATAATCTGGGTGCCAAATAAAAATAGGAATTTGCATAGAGCTGGAAGTAGAAACTCTTACATAAATATCATTCTTTTCGTTATCTTGTAGGGTAATTGATGCGATGAAGTTTCTATGATCAACGGGGCGCTGGTTATAGAGGTAGGTATCTCCCATTTTAATATGTTCAATATTTTTATTATCGTCGACGATGTAAATATCATAATAATCTAGCAGTGGGTAGGTATTCTCGAGCTTCCAGCTTTGGGTCTTTTTATCTATGGTTTGGTCAACAATAGTGAACTTCAGCCAATACGTTGAATGCGTGAAACCTTTGTTCAAGCTTTCTTCTGTTAACAACTGAAAGTTAGATGGATCTAGTTCAACAATATCAAATAAAGAATATTCACCACTTATATCTTCTAAGTAATAAGCATGATTACCTAGCGCCTTCTGCGTTGTGGATTTATCCAGAATGATTGGATTCATTGCGCCATGGCTTAGCCCAGCTAAAGTGAGAAAGCAGCTAATAATGAGAGCATGCAATGATCGAGGCATCTTAATAGGCTTTAAATTCGAGTTAGTAAGTTTTCAATACTCTGAGTATAAGTCATCAATGCCAAAATACCTCGGTTAATAACACCGATTACAAATAATTATTTAACATTTTCCGCCTACCAGAGCTGATTAGTAGTAATAGGCAAAGAAGAAGCATGAAGCTATTCCCCGCAGCTGGTGTTGTTTCGACAATGGGCTCTTCGGCTTCAAGCGGTTCAGGTTGTGGGTTTTCATGTTGATTCGTTTGCTGGGAATCAATGTGAATATTTATGATTGAATCAAGCTGGTTGTTAATGATGTCAACCTCCTGAGTAATATCACCATGGGACAGCCTCAATAAATCAGCCTCAAATGCTATTTTATTGGTAGTGATAGAATAGTTAACAGAGCTAGTACTAATCTCACTCAGTTCAGCTTGCATTGTTGATCCGTCGTGAGCAATTAATTGAACGACAGGTTCTTCATTTACAAAGTTTAAAGTGGATGTCGTGATGCTGCCTGAAACAGTCATAGGGTTCTCAAGTAGCTCTAATACTAAGGTTAGCTGGCCGATTAGGGTGTCTATCTCGACGACTTGGCTATGGTAGTTCTCAGCTTCCACCGATATTGATGTTGCTTGATCGGTAGGTAAAGCTAATACCAGATTTCCCATACCATCAGTCTCTACCTGCTGGCTCAAGCCCCAAGTAATAAACCGAGCATCATCTATGTCGATACTGGCGCTCATATCACCACCAGATGATCCATTAACTGCTAGCTCAACATTATGAAAAGGAACGGTTGTTAAACTGACATCACCAGCAGGTAGTGTCGCACTATCAGCGCTAATGGAGATGGAGGCTAACTGTGAAGCGTCATTGATACCTAGCTTGACTATCGCACGATTGAAACTGTCTGCATCGTCGGGGGCTTCAATTTGCGTAATTATGGAATCATTGATCAATAGGTCGACTAGAGCAGCACCTTGAGTAATGTGCAGGCCTAGAATACTACCGGCAGGTGCGCCTTCAATATATATTTCTTGCAGCGTTGAAAGAGACGTTAATTCACTGATATTAGCCGTCACTTTTAATGGGCGTTGAATAATGAAATCTGCAGTCTCACCTTTCCCATCGGTGATTGTGATCGTATAGTCTCCTGCAAAAGCTCCACTTTCTGGCATGCCTAAGGAGTAGATGCCTGCTGATAGAGTAAGCAATTCAGCAGTAGCACTTTGACCGTTAAATTCAACATCAACCGTATGATTATCATCACCCCCACTCAGAGTAAACTCAAAGGCCGTGTTTGATATACCTAAACTGGCGTCTTGGCTTAAGCTGCCATCGTTACTGCCTAAAGAGAAGTCTTCATAGACAGTTAGGTTAATACTTTGTTGGACGGAAATAGTGCCATCAGAAACGCTGACTGTAATGGAAGTATCACCGGTGAAATCATTAATCGCTTGCAGAGTTAAAACAGCTCCCGTTAACGACGCATTTATTTCAGTAACTTCGTGGGATATTAAGCTGAAAGTCAGTTCGTCTGAATTAGCATCGCTTGCACTGAGAGAGTATTGCAGATTATTTCCGTACAACGTTGTAAAGCTATTGCTACTGGTGAAAATAGGGGCGTCATTAGGAGCAGCAGTCACCGTTAATACATAGCTTTGATCCACAGTTCCAGAATCTGAATCGGTCGCTCGCAAGGTAATCGTCGTATCACCAATGTAATTATTTACAGGTGTCAGAGTAAGAGTAGAATCTGAAACAGTCGCGGTAACCTGACTGGCATTCGAGCTTTGAACAGCAAACGTAATACTACCATCGGCTGTTTCAATATCGGTTGCGGTTAAGCTTGTATTGACACTATTTCCATACTGCACAGAGCTAGAAGCAGAGCTAGTGAAAGTAGGCAGGTCATTATCTGAATTGACGGTATAGACTAGAATTTCTGAGTCTGTGGCATTACCAGCACCGGTGCCATCATTGGCAGTCACTGTAATGTTGGCGGTGCCAAAATAATTGCTGGCAGGAGTAAGTGTCAGGGTTGTTCCAGAGACCGAAGCAGTAACAGAGCCATTATCAGAACTGGCAGAGAAGGT
>Ga0105348_1001507_pt1 | contig 15588 bp, 10 predicted proteins | sample EN8Hudsemesocosm_2_FD_83504 | JGI IMG/M metagenome (GOLD analysis project Ga0105348, IMG submission 83504) | Methane-oxidizing microbial communities from mesocosms in the Hudson Canyon - EN8C Hudson Canyon | ecosystem: Environmental > Aquatic > Marine > Cold seeps | place: Hudson Canyon... | reverse complement strand
GTCTTTAAGACCCTACCCACCATTTCTCGGGAACAACCCACAATTCGACCAATTTCCTGTCGGGTAATTTTAATCTGCATACCATCCGGGTGCGTCATAGCATCAGGTTCTTTACATAAATCCAGTAAAGTTCTTGCAACACGCCCAGTTACATCCAAAAAGGCCAAGTCTCCTACTTTACGCGTTGTTTGGCGTAGACGACTTGCCATCTGCTCACCAATGAAATACAAAATCTTGGGGTCTTGCTGACTAATTTCACGAAATTTAGCATAACTGATTTCAGCCACTTCACACTCAGATTTGGCTTTAACCCAGGCACTTCGAGAATCCATATTATCGAACAAGCCCATTTCACCAAAGAAATCACCGGTATTAAGGTAAGCCATAATCATCTCACGCCCATCATCATCTTCGATAATAACCGTAACGGAACCCTTGATGATGTAGAACAATGAGTCACCTTTATCGCCTGCATAAATAATTGTGCTTTTTGCTGGATACTTTCTGCGATGACATTGCGATAGAAAATAATCTAAATGTTTAGTTTTACTTTCAATCGGTTTTAAAATCGAGGACATTCTATTTACCTTTAATATTTACATACATGCTGAGAGCGCTTACTTCCTGTATAGAGCAAAAAAGAGCACCACGTAATTTTCAGCATACTAGCGTACTGTATTTTTAAATAAGAACAAGAACTTATTGATCTTTTAGAAAAGTATAGACCAAGAATTCAATTACACCTTGATTATTGCTTAGGTATTTATGTTAATGTGCGCAAATATTTGCTAAGCATTCAATTTAACTTTTTTACTGGGGCTAATTAATTATGAAAGCGACGATCCAATGGGGTGGCGATGCAAAATTTGTGGGTGGTTCTGAATCTGGCCACTCAATTGTAATGGATGGCCCACCTGATCATGGTGGAAAAAACCAGGGGCCTCGCCCAATGGAAATGCTGCTGCTTGGTTTAGGCGGATGCACCTCATTTGACGTTATGAGTATCCTGCAAAAATCGCGACAAAAAGTCACGGATTGCATTGCCGAAATTGATGCACAAAGAGCAGACGAAGTGCCTGCGGTTTTCACCAAAATCAAAATCCATTTCGTGGTAAAAGGTGATAACCTTAAAGAGAACCTAGTAAAACGAGCCGTTTCCTTATCTGCTGAAAAATATTGTTCTGCATCAATTATGCTTGAAAAAGGTGGCGTTGAAATCAGTCATAGCTACGAAATCCAGCAGGATTAAGAGCAAGTACTATCTATATCATATTTCGCTGTATCATATTGAGGAATACAACCCGGTGGACAAGAAACTTAAACTTCACGGTTTTAACAACTTAACGAAATCCTTAAGTTTTAATATCTATGACATTTGCTATGCGAATACTGAAAAGGAGCGCCAGGAGTACATCGCGTATATCGACGAGATGTATAATGCAGAGCGCTTAACACAAATATTAAGCGATGTAGTTGATATTATAGAAGCAAATATACTCAATATTGCCCGTCAGAATTACGACCCTCATGGTGCCAGCGTAACCATGCTCATCGCAGAACACGAAGTACCGCCAGAGCAAAATAGCAATACAGAAGCACCTGGCCCTTTACCAGACACAATTGTCGCGCATTTAGACAAAAGCCATGTGACCGTGCATACCTACCCAGAAAGCCACCCGATTAATGGTATCAGCACCTTTCGGGTTGATATTGATGTGTCAACCTGCGGTTTGATATCACCTTTAAAAGCCTTAAATTACCTGATCCATAGCTTTGACTCTGATATCGTCATGTTAGATTATCGTGTCAGAGGCTTCACCCGCGATATCGACGGCACCAAGCATTATATTGACCATGAAATCAGCTCAATTCAAAATTATTTGAGTCAAGATACTCAAGACGCTTATCAAATGATTGACGTAAATGTGTATCAAGAAAATACTTTCCATACCAAAATGTTACTAAAAGAATTTGAGCTGGAAAATTATCTATTTGGACAGGAAGTTAACCATTTCAGCGAAGACAAAATGAAGAGCATTGAAAAAGATCTCAAACAAGAGATGCAAGAAATATTTTATTCGCAAAATTTTTCAAAATAGCATTATTTTGAAACAAAAAAATATAGCTATAATTCTTATATCAACTATATTTCATAGCGTCCACAACTAAAATCTTTTTAACATAAATGGATTTGTAACGCTATGTCCTCTCAGGAAACACAACTACAAGCTCTGCATGAATTATTTGAATCAACTTGCCATGAAGTATTCGAAAGCCTTGAATGCCAGATCGAAAAAGTAAATGGCTCGAAAAAAGTACTGACTGTACCCTGTGCGTATATTAATGCAGCTTCAGAGGATATAAAAATGACACTGCTATTGCGCGGGCCTATTTCAATTCTCAAAAAGACCTTCCCGGTTAAAGATAATATAGAAACCATTATCCCTGAAGAACTGGATGACTGGATATCAGAACTCTCAAATCGTTTTATGGGCTGCCTGAAAAATAAATTAATTTCATACGAACATCTACTAATTTTAGACATTCCAATTAAGCGCTTTGGTGTCGATGTTGAAAACTTTTTACCTGCAGGCTATCAATCCTTTGTATTGCACTTTAATATTGCTAATGAAGTCTTTGAATGCAGTTTACACACAAAAATTCTGGCAGATAATATTGAGTTTACCTACAATGAGTCAGCAGATGAATCAGATACGAATGATGGAGAATTGGAAATGTTCTAATTCTCCATCATGCCCATTGGCGCAATCACTACATCCAAGTGTTTATATTCAGACACAGTGGTACCTTGTACATAATCAATCCCTAACTGCTTCATTCGCTGAAAACAAATAGCCGTATCAACCGAACAGGCAGTCACCTCTTTGCCAAGATAATGAGCCACCTCTGCAATCGAATCTGCAGCAGCTTCATCTGCATCCTCCTCATTCATCGATTGCATAAAACTCTCATCAATTTTTATCATGTCTACCGGCAAGGCCTTAAGCAGTGCAAAAGGAGAACGACTGGTTCCAAAGTTATCCAGACAGAAATGAAAGCCTTTCACTGAAAGATGTTTCATCATATCGGCAGCCGCATGAATATTTTCAATCTCCGAGCAGTCATACAAGTCAAACCAAACGTGCTCGGCATCTAAGCGCTGTTCATCCACTAGTGTTAATAGCCAATCTTTGAAGGAATCATCTTTAAAAGCATACGCACTTAATTTTATATGCACGGTTTGAATTTCATCCCAGACTGGCTCATGATGTGCCTTTTTAAACATTAATTGCTGAATCCACCAGCGATCCAAAAGACATATCTCTTCTTCGCTTTCTGGCTCATAAGAAACACCACTATCCACGACAGAACAGACTAATTCATGCTGATCACCATATATCGCTGATTCAGAGACAGGTATTATTTTCTGAAAATAGATGCCTAGGTTTGGACTTCCTTCCGAGCCTTCTAAACCAGCACTTTCCTGGGTTGACGTTTCATCAATATAAACTTGGTCCAGCACAGGAATCTTATCGAGGTCATCCACTTCATTTTCTTGCTCTTCATTTTCTAACCGGGGCAACGGCGACTCAACTTGAGAGCGTTTTTCCTTAGAAATTTTATCATTCACGGATTTATAAGCGTGATCAATCATTAGTTCAGGGTTATGGAACCCCAAGTGAGCACGACTCTCACCAATCACATACTGTAAGCCTAAAGTTTCTTGGCATAAGCGCGTAAATTGTTCATCAAAATGATGTCCTTTCAATTCTTGCTCATCAAGTACCGAGAACAAAACAAAGACCCCAACATCAATTCGACCAATAACAGACGTTTTTCCTTGAGCTTCAGATAAAATTTTTGAGACTGATACAGAAAATTTGGCTGGTAATTCTGAGTTTTCTGTCCCCGTTAAAAAGTCAAACCGTACATAAAATAAATGACAAGCAGAGGTACGACTCCCGTCCTTCATAACCTCCCTCACCTGACGACAAAACTCACGTTTATTCGCCAGACCAGTATCCGAGTCATGACTCGAATCATAAGCCAGCTTCTCGTAAACACCTTTTACCATATCATCAAGACTTTGATTCACAATAGGCACTTCATAGCTGGCATCCGGTACCACTTGCTTATTTTTCAGATAGCTTGCAAGCTTAAACAAACCCAGTTCGACCACTTTCATGCCCTGATGATTCACAAAGACAAATTTGCTATAACCTTTCGCTACCCACACTAAGCGCATGTAATATGAGTTATTGTCTTCACGAGTAAATTGCACCCAGATACCCGGCTGGAAAGATTTTGCTCGTAAGATCCAATGTTTCAATTTCTGAGAGGTTTTGGTGTTGCGCCGAACCAAATCATTATCTGTTTCAGGAATATCTTTAACCTTTGCCTGAATGCAGGTTTGGGTACCTGAAGGCCCTGATTTCATCAAGATTTTTAAAGCATCCCTAATTAAAGCTGAAGGCTCTTCATTTCCTGAAACCAGCTTTAAACCCGCTTGAATCTTTGGCAAAACCAACTTCATATCGAAAGGTCTATTCGGCTCATCCCCAAACGCAATCAAAGCATCTATAACCGACAAGGCATCTTGCCATTGCAGGCTACCTTCACCCTGCTTGATATGAATCAATTGCAGTAAGTCCTGCCAGCCATTTTCAATTAAAGTGAGCACCGCCGGTGGAACAGTATGATGTTTCAATCGTTGATTCAAGGCTTTTGCTACGGCCATTTTTGCTTCTTCAACTTTATGGACACCTTCTGCTGCCGCAGCCACGCGCTCAACATTTTTTACATAAAGCTGGTTTTGCCGCTCAACCAGCACATCCATTTCTTTCAGAACACGATCAAACACCTCTGTGTCATGCTCAAACTCCTTAACCACTGTTTTAACTAGGTTATCAACCTTTTTACGTATAGAAGGGCTCATTCTTGAGCCGCTTGCCCCCAATTGCGCAATCCTGTTCATTACCGCACGAACTGAGCTATTTCGATCATCAAAAAAGCGTTCATCTTTTATGAGTACTTTCAAAACAGGCACTTCCAGCTTTAATAAATGCTGTTTCGCTTCATCCGACAAGCGAGGATTTTTTTGCATACTGGCAAAAAACCTATCCACAACATCAATCGCGACTTGTTGATTTTCATGTATGCCTTTGCCTTCGGCATTTTCTGCTTTAGAGTTTGACGCTACCAATGAAGACTGTACTCGTTCCAGTAAGCTGGAACGGTCTTCGGTAGACTGCTCTGTTTCAGCACTAGAGACTTGTAATTCACTCAAGCCTTGCGACAATTCAGATTCAGAATATGTCTGTATCGGCGCGACAATGCCTTGCGCGGCATCAGAAGCATTCTGGTTCGTTCTTAACGAGCGCACTAAACCTAATACATTTTGAAAAGCCTGTTCTGCAGCTTGATGATTCTGTTGAAATCCTGCCTCCGCGTCTTTTGACGAAGAAAACGGAGGCAGAGCACTCCGAATACTTTGCGCTTCTGCAGATAACAATGAAGGGGGATGTTGCAAAGTATCACGACCAGATGAGACATACTGGTTTGAAGGTGGTGCACCATAACTAAAAATAGGCCCGTTATTACCTGGAGCAGATTCTTCAGGAACACTGACCTTGCTTGACATTGTTTCTTGAACAGGCGTTTTAGTTGCTTCTTCTTTTACAACGCTCTCTTTATCAGCCCTTTCTTTATCAGACAATACGCTATTTGATTTTAGGGGCTGTACTTTACTGATATCTAAGTCGGGTAATACATTGTGCTTAACCAGTAGTTTATTGAGTTTTTCATACAAAGGCTCCAAGTGTTCAACTACTTGTTTTTCAAAGCATCTAAAAACTAGTCTCTCAACCGCGCTCCCCATGGCTAAACGACTTAAAGATGACTGAAAAGCACTAACCAACAAAGCGGGACCAAACGGACTTTGGTGATAACGTTTATCACCAACCCCAATGGCATCCAAGCGTATTTTTAAGGGCAATAATAATGAACGAAAGCTAGTTTCTGTCTTGGTAATTAGAACTCTGGAAGTCAGCCAGTCTTCGAATTCATTCTTACCTATCAGAGATAAGTCATCCAGAGTGTCTATTTTCGATGAAGTCGTTTTTTCAAGCGCCATCTTTGGATCCTGAATTGCCGTCATAAAGACCTGTAACATTGAATTTTGTTCACGAGAGATCTTATTAGCAGACTCCATAATTGTGTTTGCTAATTGGTCTGAAGAGGCAGAAACAGCTGAGGTTTTGATTTCTTGAACCACTCCAGGAAAGAAGTCACTCATCAAAGGCTGTGTATATTCTTGAATGCAGTCAATACACTCCCTAATGATCTGCCTGACCTCACCCTCAGGAACTACACACTGATGTCGCTCAGCATTAAACTCATTCAAGGATTGAATTGCACGATGATTCCGGCCCACAAAACGAATACCGGCAGCACTCTCCATCACATGAGCGGGTTTTGACGCCAACTCGTATTGCTCGCCCTGCTGGCCCGTAAATATAATGACAAAGCCTCTTTCTTCCGAGGCCTTAAAATAGGAGTCTAGAGCAATGGAAACTGATTGAGCGTATTTGATAAACATACCTTCGGAACAATAATCGGCAATGATACAGGGCCAGGAAGCTCCGCCATCTAACCTTAACATCGCATCATGATGTATCGGCCGTCTCAAGCTAGATCGTCGTTCCATAATTAAACCTTTTCTCTTTGGTACTATCCGTTAATTGTTTTCATTAATACTTTTGCATTACGGTCAGTATTATAATTTTTCTCGCCCGGTAAACGTTGGGCCGAGACAAGTTCAAAGCCTCGCTCTTTAAACCAATGCTCAGTTTTGGTTGTCAGAACAAAAAGTTTGGATAAATTCTGATTTTTAGCTCTTGACAGAATTTCCTCCAAAAGACGGTCGCCACGACCATGCCTGCGGTAAGCTTGGTCAACGGCAAAACAAGACAGTTCTCCTGCCTGATCTTCTGGAAAAGGATACAAGCCTGCACAACCTATGATGGCGTTATCTCTCACATCAACCAAGAAGTAGTCTAACTCTGTTTCCAGAAGTTCTCTTGAGCGACGCACTAAAAAGCCTTGCTCCTCCAAGGGACGAATTAATTCAAGAATACCATTGGTGTCTTCTAGTCTGGCTGGGCGAATTTGGTCATAATGATCCACACTCACCATCGTGCCATGGCCATCACGTGTAAAAAGCTCTTCAAGTAAGGCGCCATCATGCGCATAACTAAGCAAATGTACTCGGGAAACCCCCGCCTGACAGGCTTTAGCTGCGGCCCTTAATTGGTTTATTTGTTCCTGATCCAGACTAAACTTGGAATTTTCCCGACCGCTAGTAAGTTCTCGCGCCTCATCGACTGTCAACTCCTGCAGCAACTCCTCCGCTGAATTTTTTAAACCACTTTCATGTCCAAAAAACACCAACTTCTCGCTATTTAATTTAACCGCCACTTCAGCCGCCAAGGCTTCATAACTCAGGTTAAAAATATCCCCGCTCATGGAGTAACCTACAGCAGGAATTAATACAATTGAATTGCTATCAAAATGTCGCTCAATAGCCGAGACATCGATACTGCGAACTAGCCCTGTTAAACCTAGATCAACCCCATCACTTATACCATGGGGCTTAGCCATCACAAAATTTCCACTTACTACATTAATCTTTGAGCCTTGCATAGGGGAGTTTATCACCCCCATTGAAAATTTAGCCTCCAATATAGAACGTAAACGTCCATATGACTCCAATACGAAAGGCATCATCCCCGGTTCAGTAACACGTAGCGATTGATGAAAGAAAGCCTGAATACCATTTTTACTCAGAGCCTCATCAATCTGGGGACGTGCACCAAATACCACGATCAAACGCACACCAAGACTGTTTAACAGCGCAATATCATGAACAATATTATCAAAATTTGGATGCTGTAAGGCTTCTCCGCTAATCGCGAGAATAATGACTTGATCACGATGCGTATTAATATAGGGAGACGCCTTTCTGAACCAATCTACCCACTCCTTTTTTTCACTCATGATTTATTCCAACTTTCTTTAAATCAACTTTCTTTAAATCAATACCGTCACTGGAATCAACACAGTAGCGCATGATTAATTGGCGTAATACTTCTGACATCGGCTTTATTTGATTCAGCGCTAAAAACTCATTAGGTTGGTGCGCCTGATCAATAGAACCCGCTCCCATAACAATAGTTTCCAGGCCCATAGCGGACATAAAGGGTGCTTCAGTTGCAAAGGCAACTGCACCCGCGGAGTGCCCGGTAAGGGATTCACATAAGCGTACCAAGTCTGCCTGTTCACTGGTCTCAAAAGGCTGAGTACCACCAAACAGTGATTCTACATGAAGATGCAAACCTCTTTTAGCTTCAATTTTTTTGGCAAGTATGCGAACTTCTGATTTTAACGCATCAATATCCATGCCTGGCAAAGGTCTGAGATCAAAACTTAATTCACAATGGCCACAAATCCTGTTGGGACTATCTCCACCCTGTATTCTACCTAAATTCAAGGTGGGTACATTGACTTCAAATAAATTATTTTGGTGCTCGGATTGTATCCGGGATCTAAAAGCCAATAGCTCCCCAATCAAGTCGTACATACCTTCCAAAGCATTATTGCCTAAGCCAGGGTTTGACGAATGCCCGGAACTACCTGAAACGACAACCGACTCCATCAAAATACCTTTATGCATTCTAATGGGGCGAATACTGGTTGGTTCACCGATCACCGCTGCCCGCCCTTGAATGGTACCGGAGTCTGCCAAGGCGCGCGCGCCCGACATTGAGCTTTCCTCATCTGCCGTTGCAAGAATAATCAGGGGTTGGCTTAATTCAACATTTTCCATCTGCCTTAACGCTTCAATAATAATCGGAAAGAAGCCCTTCATGTCGCAAGTGCCCAAACCATAGAACTTCTGCTCACGCTCTATTAACTTGAAAGGATCACTGGCCCACTTTTTAGTATCATAAGGCACAGTATCGGTATGGCCAGACAATACTAGACCATTTGCACCTTCACCCAGTGTCGCAATCAGGTTTGCTTTATTGATTTGCCCTGGTATGGATTGAACATTAACCTTAAAACCCAAACTCTCAAACCAGTCAGCAAGCTCCCTGATGATGGGTAAATTACCCTGATCCCAATCAGGAGATGGAGAACTAATTGAAGGAATTGAGATTAGTCTGCCCAATAATTTTTCAAATTTTGGTAATTTAACCTGTGGAATGGTATAGGTTTTCATCAAATTTTCAATGCCACATATCCAGGCTTTCAATTTCACCTCGCAGTAAAGAATAAACTACTGAACCACCGGCAACATCTTGGCTAAGACCTAGCTTTTGTTCATCCAATGAAACTACAAGCCCCTCATACAGTTTTCCTCCAAACATTTTAATACGTACTTTTTTCTCAAGACTTTGCTCAAGCTCGCTCAGTAGAATCGGATAGTAGCCAGTTTCCTCTACTGTCTCAGGCTTACTCACCATACTCTCTACCGATTTGACAGGGGGAGGCGGTCTAAAGTGCTGAGCATTCACATGCAAGTCAGAAGTAAGCACAGCTTTACCATTAAGCTGGGTAGAAGCACCAAAATATGACACCAAATTTTTATCCAGCAAGTCATCAAAATTGCCCAATGTAAAAGGTTTTAAGGGTGATAGTTCCAGGTTTAACTGTCCACCTTGTAGTAGGTAGTCACGATAAAGCTGCTTAAGGCCATGACCTGGTTCAAATCCGATACTATTGAGTTTCTTTTGCCAAAGTTCTGAGGCCAAGAGACTAAAGCGCTCACGATCAAGTTTGCTAAAGGCAGAACAGTAATTGCTTAAACGACGAAAATATCCCTGCTCTACATGCGTAAGGGATAAAGCGCTAAGTTGGAATTCTTCAAATGCCCAATTAGCAAGTGTACTGGGAATACTCGTAGCTGACCAAGTCGTTTTAAGTTTGGTTTTACCCAAGGCGCCCATGTCAAAATCAAGCGAGACCATTAACTCATTTGAAGCAAGATTAAGACTTTTATTAATCATTAACGAAGATTCAAACTCAGTAATTCCCATTTTACGTAAGTCACTATGACCCACACGCGCCAATTCACCACAAGCATATAAACCAAGCGGTACCGAAAAGCCATCCCCATATTCAAGTGCAACCCACTCCTCCAGATCTCGCCCTTCAAGCAAGCCTTTAATAGATGGAGCACTGATACTTTGAAGCCCTACATATTCTCCTGCACTTAAACTTGGTAAATTAAGCAGTAGATTCAAATAACTACCATAATTCAGGCTAAGACGCTCAATATAAAAAGTTCGCTTCAAGCGATAAGGTGTAATTGATACATCATGCAACACTATTGAGCCATCAAGCTCGGAAGACAACCAAGAATAGGAAATTGCAAACCCTTGGCTCAAACCCTCCTTGACCTTCTGGGTTGCCTGATACGAAAAAAGTGCAATGAATGCCTTTGATCCCAAAAACAAGACCACAGCAAGAAACAAGATAACCAGTACATTTTTTTTCATATTCATTAATTTCCGTGGTCTCTTTTACTCATATCACCATTAAATACGCCCTATAAAGAACTATAGCAAACTTAGCGAACAATGCTGAGGAAGAAAAAGCACTCGTTCAACTTTAACTTCCTACAATCCAGTCTAAACTTATGTTTAAATCGACATTTAAATTTGCAGACACGCTCAATCTGATGAACTGCAGCAAAAAATACCATGAATATAGCAACAAATACCTACCCCAGAGCCAGGACCAAGATCCAAATGAGCAACATTGACGACATTTCAAAAGCGATTGCACTCTTAAAACAAACGCTGCCTGAAATGAATAAACGAAATATACCCACCACACCTGAAAACTATGCTGTCTGGTATGAATATGTGAACGGTAAGAACAGCAACTTAATTGACGCGATCAGTTTATTAGACAAGCAGCGCACAAGCTTTTCAGGAAAAATCCTAAAAGAACTTCACACCGAACATATCGCTAACGCCCACCAAGCTGCAGTAAACCAATTAAGCGCCAGCGTGAAAGATATTATTAATGACTTTCTTGCTAAAGTCAGCGCCGAAGGCAAAGGTCTCACTCATTATGCGCAAACACTGTCTGAGTTTTCAAAGAAGGTGGAAAGCTTTAATGATATTGAAGACATTAAACAGCTCATCAGTCATTTACTAGATGAAACAAAAAAGCGCGAAGATGCAACCCACAGCATGCAAACATCCCTGGAAACCATGGCGATGGAAATGAAAAAGTTGCGAGCAGAAGTCTCTAAGCTCAATTCCGAAGCCACTACAGACTCACTCACTAGAATCAATAACCGACGCGCCTTCGAGATGGAAGTGGATAACTTTGTCGCGACCAGCAAAGCAGAATCAAAAGCGCTTAGTTTGCTGTTTGTCGACCTGGATCAATTCAAAAGCTTTAACGATAAGTTCGGCCACACCATCGGTGATAAAGTCTTACGTTTTGTTGCTACCTTACTCAAGAACAATATCAAAGGCAGTGATTCAGTTGCACGTTTTGCAGGTAAACAATTCACCATTTTACTTCCTGAAACCGAGTATCAGCATGCCATGACCGTGGCAGAAAACATCCGCGACCGGCTTTCTAAACAAACCTTATCCGATAGCGCCGAAAAAATTGAACTAGGCACTATCACCGCCTCAATCGGTGTAGCCATTTATAAATATGGCGAAAATTCAGAAGAATTAGTGAGAAAAGCCGATAAATGCATGCATGAGGCCAAGCGCGCAGGAAGAAACCAAGTTGTCGGTGAGAAGAATCTGAAACAGTCTAGTAAAGAAGCTAAACAAACACTGATTTAACTTCTCTGCTTGTAAACATACAAGCGGATTCCGCACGCTCACAAGAAACTTGGAGCATTAACCGAATACCGGCTTGGCAAGCTACATTTGTCTGGATAAATCCCGACCTACATCTCGAAGCATCATGCTTCCTTATTGGTAATTAATGTACCAACGCCTTCGTCTGTAAATATTTCAAGCAAGGTTGAATGACTAACACGCCCATCAATAATATGTGCACTTTTTACGCCGCCTTTTACTGCATCCAGAGCGCAGCCGATTTTGGGCAGCATACCACCATAAATGGTGCCATCTTCAATTAAAGCATCTACTTGCTCTGTGGTTAAGCCAGTTAAGACTTTTCCTGACTTGTCTTGAAGGCCGGCAATATTAGTCAACAGTATCAGTTTCTCTGCGTTCAGCTCTTCTGCCACCTTTCCTGCTACCAGATCCGCATTGATATTGTAAGATTCGCCATTTTCACCCACACCAATCGGAGCAATTACTGGAATTACATCACTATGCGTTAACATATCAATCACACTGGCATCGACATTAGTCACAACACCAACATGTCCAATATCAATAATTTCAGGACGCTGAACTTCAGGCGAAGCATGATCCACTTTTAATTGTTTTGCTTTAATGAAATCAGCATCTTTACCTGTTAATCCAATAGCCTTACCACCATTACGATTAATCAAGGCGACAATTTCTTTATTAACCTTGCCACCCAAGACCATTTCGACCACATCCATTGTTTGACTATCCGTCACTCTCATGCCATCTACAAAATGACTTTCGATATTCAAGCGCGAGAGTAATTCACCAATCTGCGGGCCGCCGCCATGAACAATAATCGGATTTATACCAACTAATTTCATGAGCACCACATCGCGGGCAAAACTGTTTTTTAGTTCTTCATTTTCCATGGCATTACCGCCATATTTAATCACGATCGTCGCACCAGCGAAACGCTGTATATAAGGTAATGCTTTACTTAATACTGATGCAACTTGCACCGCAGACTCTCTATCTAAACTCATAAGACTCACTATTTAAACATTCGACAACTAAATTAAAAATTAAGGTCTAAGTCAGGATCAATACTTTTTAACTGGACGATGAATTTATCTTTAATCTCTTGCAGCGCAATTTCATCATCAGCTTCAAAACGAAGCACCAGCACAGGTGTCGTATTGGATGCTCGGCACAAACCCCAACCATTAGGATAATCGACACGCAAGCCATCAATCGTGGTGACATTACCACCCGTAAACTGACCTTTTAACAGGCATAATTTTTCAATGATGGTAAATTTACTTTCATCCGTGACCGTAACGTTGATTTCCGGCGTACTCACATCTTCAGGAAAGCTCGCAAAAACATCATCAGAGCTTTGATCTTCTACGCCTAGAATCTCAAGCAAACGCGCAGCACTGTATAAGCCATCATCAAAGCCGAACCAACGTTCCTTAAAGAATACATGACCACTCATTTCTCCAGCTAACAGAGCGCCAGTTTCTTTCATTTTTGCTTTCATGAGTGAGTGCCCTGTCTTCCACATGATAGGACGACCACCATAGCTACTAATTAGACCATTTAGCCTTCTGGAACATTTCACATCATAAATAATGTCAGCACCTGGGTTACGTGATACGACGTCTTTAGCAAAGAGCATCAACAAGCGATCAGGCCAGATAATTTTACCTTCATTGGTGACTACTCCAAGCCGATCACCATCGCCATCAAATGCCAGCCCGATATCAGCATCATGCTCTTTTACGGCAGCAATAAGGTCTTGCAGGTTTTCGGGTTTACCTGGGTCCGGGTGATGATTTGGGAAGTTGCCATCTACCTCACAAAATAGAGGAATAACCTCACAACCCAGCTCTTCAATTAATGTAGGTGCGATACCACCAGCAACACCATTTCCAGCATCCAAAACAACTTTCAAGGGTGCGGCTACAGCAATGTCATTTAAAATTGTATCGAGGTACTCTCTATCAATCTTCTGGTCGGATCGTGTACCTTGTCCATGAGTAAAATCTTGCAGAATAATGCGGTTATATAATTTTTGGATGGACTCACCTGAAAGGGTATTGCCATCAATCATCATTTTAAAACCATTATAATTGCTCGGATTATGACTACCGGTAATCATCACTCCAGAGCCGGTTTCAAAGTGATGGGTCGAAAAGTACAACACAGGAGTGGGGACCTGGCCAATAACAATCGCGTCAATACCAGTACTAACAATACCTCTGATTAAAGCTTCACAATAAGCAACACTTGATAAACGCCCGTCATAGCCAACACAAAGTGCTTTTTGCCCCTGAGCAAGCGCTTCAGAAGCAATCGCTTTCCCTAACAGTTCAACAATACCTTCGTTAAGCGTTTCATCCACCACACCACGAATATCATAAGCTCTGAAAATTGACTGAGGCACATCTAGGTCAAGCTGTTTCACTTCCGTTACCATACCATCAGTAACATCACCCAGATCGGTATCTAGAGCCAAAGGGTCTTGCTCAGCATCACTTTCCGAAAGCACATCCAGGTCTAACAAGTCATCATCGAACAAAGGGGCATCACTATCATCGGCCTTAGATTCTGCTACAGGTTCTTTCACTTTATTCACCGCAGCCTTAGCTTCAAACTCTTTACTCAAATCTTTCGCTTTGTTAGCCAGAGCTGTTACTAAGGAGTGAATTTCACAAAATTTGAAAGGTCTTATTTTTCGACTTTCTCCTGACATGACTCTTTTTAAATGGTCTGCGGCAAACAGCAAGTCATTACGTACTGCTAGCATTTTTATTCGACAAAGCAATAAAACAGCAATTGCTGACAATAAGCACATTAGTGCAAAGCACCCCCAAACAAGTGTTCGGTCGACACTTTTCAATTGTGCCGGTGCATATGAGATTTTCCATTGAGCAATACTTGTTGGAAGTGAAACCGCTTGATTTGAATCACCTTCTCCCATTGAAATAATCACCTTACCTCGTGTGCCATTATTACTCATCAGGCTTAGCTTACCCGCTGAAAGTTTACTGGGTAAACGCAATAAAGGTTTAATCGCTGACAAGTCAAAGGTCGCCATCAAAGCACCTATAATTTGGTCATTCTCTGCCTTAACGGGGACCGCTACTTGAAACATCCATGTATCATCAGAGAAAAAGGCTTCCGTTTTCGTTACCTTACCAGCAGCCGCGCGTCGAATAAGATCAACGCCGGCAAAGCTAATACTAGGGTGTAGCGTCGCCAGCTGGGACACCTCTGCCAAAGGAATAATATATAAATGATTTAACTCTGTGAAAGCTGCCGCTAATACCGCCTCTATTTCACTGGCATCACCACGCGTCATGACAAGTGACTTAGTAAATGTTGCGTTTGATAAGGATTTAAGTGCTAATTCCTGACGATAGATATAAGCGTTAAAGCTTTGTGTTACGGAAGATGCCAATATACTTTTCGTCGTATCGGTTTGCTGTCGCTCAACACTCTGGACAAACGTAAACTCAAGCAAGGCATAAAGCAAAGCAAACAGTGCGACAACGACTAAAGCGGGTTGATAAACCCATGAGAGTAATGGGGCTCCCATTAGTGATACTTTAGGCGCTACGGTTTCACTATTAGCGTTATTCTTTTTCTTCTTTTGGTCAGCAGTTTTTACCAGTTCTGCTTTTTTCTTCAAAAATTTCATGGACACCCTTTGCCACATCAATAATTG
>Ga0105348_1001505_pt1 | contig 15613 bp, 13 predicted proteins | sample EN8Hudsemesocosm_2_FD_83504 | JGI IMG/M metagenome (GOLD analysis project Ga0105348, IMG submission 83504) | Methane-oxidizing microbial communities from mesocosms in the Hudson Canyon - EN8C Hudson Canyon | ecosystem: Environmental > Aquatic > Marine > Cold seeps | place: Hudson Canyon... | reverse complement strand
GCTGGTGGTATCTTTATCACCGACCACATCGATTACAAAGCTACGATCAATTTTGAGAATGTTAATAGGCAGCTTGCGTAGGTAACTCAGAGAGGAATAACCGGTACCAAAATCATCGAGAGCAAGGCGTATTCCCAGGGCCCGAACCTTGTCTAAAAAAACAATGGCAAGATGTTCATCTTCTAATAGACCCGACTCTGTAATCTCAATTTCCAGGTTACGGGCATTTACGCCATGGGTTTGCATGGCGTTCTCAATTACGTTTAGTGTGTCACCTTGATATATTTGGCGAGGTGAGAGATTAACCGATACGCAGATATCTGAATGACCCTCGTCCACCCACTGCCGGATTTGTTGGCAAGCCGTTTCAAGTACCCATTGACCGATGTCGCAAATGAGTAAGCTTTCTTCTGCAAAAGGAATAAACTGTGCAGGAGAAACCATGCCTAGTTCTTGGCTGTCCCATCTAATCAGTGCTTCGAAACCGTCTATATTCGCGTCATGAGCATATACACGAGGTTGGTAAAACAGTACAAATTCGTTTCGTTCTAAAGCGCGCCTTAAATTGCTTTCTAAAGCTAGTCGCTGAAGCGCGATGGCATTCATCTCTTTGCAGAAAAACTCAAAATTATTTTTACCTGATTTTTTCGCCTTATACATGGCCAGGTCGGCATTTTTTAATAATTCATCTGCAGTAGCGCCATCTTGCGGGTAAATAGCTATACCCATACTCGCCCCGACAAAAGCCTCATGTTGACCTATTTTGATTGGCTTAGAAAATGAATCCAGTAGTCGTTTAACAATGCCTGAAATGAGCTTGATGTTTTCAATATCACCTAACAATAAGGTGAATTCATCGCCGCCTAAACGTGCAACAAGGGTCGGTTTGCTCTCAGGCTCTAGTGACTCTCGTTGCCTGACAACATAATCATCGGTGCGTATGTTCTCAACGATGATGCGGCTGACTTCTTTCAGTAGAATATCACCCATATCATGACCAAGGGTGTCGTTAATATCTTTGAAGTTATCAAGATCAATAAACACCACAGCAAAGTGGCCATTGCTTCGTTGGCATTTGTTGATCATGGCGTCTAGCTCATGTCGAAGCGTTATGCGGTTAGGTAAACCTGTCAGTTCATCATAATAAGCCAGCTGTTTGACTTGTTGTTGGCTGGTGTTGAGGTTCAAACGCATTTTTTGAATAGAATCGTAGAGGTCCCCAAATTCATCATGCGTATCCTCTACTGGCATGACCGTATTCAGGTTGCCTTCGCCAATGCTGGTGACAATGTCTCTTAATTTATAAATCGGGCTGAGAAAGAGCTTATAAATGTGCCGGTAAATTAGCAGTAGAATAACCACAACCACAAACACGATAACCAGAAAAACAACGGATAATATCTCCCAAAGAACGGCATCAAGGTCGTTCTCAGGTATGAGCGTGACCAAACTCAATTTATCATTAATATGTACTTTTTTAGCCAAATACTGAATGGCGACTTTTTGGTTAGTCTCCGGGTCATTAAGTGTTCCGCTCACTTGTCCTAAATAGCCTTTCTTATGACTCGGATTAAAACTAGAGAGAGCAAACTGGGCGCGTACTTTTTCTGGCTTGAATAGTATGTCATTTTGTTTATTGGTGATTAAAATAAAACCGTTTTGCCCAATGGCCACTGTTTCAGCCAAGTTCTTTAAAAACTGGGTATCGAAGGCGATGACGAGGTAGCCATTAAGCTTAATATTGCTTTCGTTGAGAGGTAATAAGGGATCCTGAAAGATAAGTGGCTTAGCCAGGTAGGCGGTTAATTTACGGGTATCTGTATGCGGTAGCAGTTGGGTCAGTATTGAGTCGTCTGTGTGTTGGCTCAAGGTTTCAAATAAAGGCGTGCCAGACTCATCCATATCTATATTCGGGATTTTCCGGTTGACGACTCGGGTATCTTCGAAGCCGTCGCTTAACAGTACGCTAATTTCAAAATACTCGGGGTAGGCTTGTTGATACTCTTTAAACAGTCTAATTAAAGCGGGTTGTTGCAGAGAATAGCGTTCTTCGCCGCTGATTAGATAACGCTGTAAGAGTCTTGAGTTTGCAAATAACTGAAGGTTAGATTTTGCGTTATCAAAGCGGCTGGATATTAAGGTTGAGACTGTTTTAGACATCCCGTCCATCTCATCAATAGCTTGTTCTCGCGCATTGTTCATTGCATAAAAAGCGACTAATACGCCCAGTAGCATCAAAGGAATTATAGTGAGTAACGATAAAGGAGCGATTAACTTGTGCTGTAATTTCATAACATGCTCCCTAAGTTAATCGTGTATCGTCCATAGGTGTATCGTTATTGGGTAACCATATTATTATAAATATTGTTGTAATAGCCTATTACCCGGCCTTTTAGGGGCATAACGACTTCCGACTTTTTAACAACTTCTGTTGGCGGGTAAATAAGCGGGTCATTTAAAAACTCTTTAGGCAATAACTTTTCGGCAGCCAGGTTGGGGCTCGCGTAATAGAGCTCTTGAGCCAGTTTTGCGGCGACATCGGGCCTGTTAATATAATTAATAAAGGCATTAGCTACCTTTTTTTGAGTGCTGACTTCAAGTACTGCAATATAATCGGCCCAGATACTGGTACCTTCTTTTGGTACAACAAACTCAATTTCATTATTCAGTTCTTTCAGAACCAAGGCATCACCATTATAAGCCATGGCCATCCAGATACTGCCATCGATTAGCTCTGACTGTTCGGTCAGATCAAAATATTGATAAGACGCGACAAAAGCTTTCTGTTTGGCTAGCAACTTAGCGGCTTTTTGTATGTGTTTATAGTTTGTTTCATTTGATGAATAACCTAATAATTTTAAAGCCGGGGTAAATACGTCTCGCTTTTCTTCAACCATCAGAATTTTACCATGCAAGGCGGCATCAGGGTTTAGTAAATCGTCCCAGCTAGTCACCTCTTGCTTGACTAAATCTTTTCGGTAGACGATACCGAGCGTGCCCCATAAAAAAGGTGAAGCGTACTTAGATAGGCCCGGGTAGAGCTGATCCCAAGACGGGTCGAGGTGTTTGAAGTTAGGATTCAGTTCGGGCTCTAATTTAGCAATGACGCCGTCTTGCTGGATATAATTCATAAAACCATCAGACGAACCCATGATTAAATCTATACCTTTACCACCGGTTTGGATGATTAACTCTTCTTTGAGTTCATCGGTTTCATAATAAACTTCTTCGACGCGATAACCACTTTCTTTTTCAAAACCATCGATGACGAACTGGGGCATGTAATCTTTCCAGTTATAGAGTTTAAGTACTTTTTTTTCGGTATTCGCGGCGGCTGAAAAACTAATGGAGATTAAGATTACAAGTGAAGATAGGTACCTGAGCATGCAGATCTCCCTGATCTTATGTTAATTACTGCACGGGTTAATTTATTTGGCGTTAACAATTTTAATCGTACTCATAATTTATAGTTTAAGAACCTGAATTATTCTAGCTGGGTACAGACTAATTTAGAATTAAAAAGCGCTTTGAAATGAAGATTTGCGTATTAATATTAAACCATCGCGCGCCATTGAATTAGCATCTTCCTATAGCTACAGCGATCATTGGGATAGCCAATACAATCGGGGTGCTTGAGCAAGCGTTCCAATTGCCTGGCGACGGCTTCAGCTTTTGATTTTGTACTGTTGTTTATGTAAGCATGAATTAGAAAGCTCAAGTGCATTTCGATTGCTTGTGGTGAGTCAGTCATTGTATCTGGCGCAGCCTGTTCTAATGGTATGACTTTTTTATTCTCCCGGATTGCTTCAAGACTCTGAATTTTACGATTGGCGCGGCCCAATTTTTCTGCAACCTCATAGAGCCGTTCAGAAAGGGCGTCTATTGTTTTTTCCAATAGCTGATAATGACCCTTTTTAGGTGGGTTGATCCTGTTTTTTAGTATGTTTGTGTAAAAGACGGCTTGTTGTTGGTGTGTTAATGAGCTCTTCAGAGGGGACATAAATAGTGTTCTCAAAATTGGCTTGGGTGTTAACGCTAATGATAATCGTTATCATTTAAAATGCAAGCTGCTTTTAGCATATGGCAATTCTTATTTGTAAAGGGTTCTCGTTTAACTTATCTTCTAGTTTATAAAAATTCAAAAGGGAGTTAGTTATGAGTAATATTTACGATTTTAATGTCAACACAATTTCAGGGGAAGAAGTCAGTCTAGAGGGCTATAAAGGTAAGCTTTTATTGATCGTAAATACAGCGAGCAAATGTGGGTTTACGCCTCAATTCACGGGGCTTGAAGGCTTGTACAAAGATTACAAAGACAAAGGTTTAGAAATTTTAGGTTTCCCCTGTAATCAATTTCTCAAGCAGGACCCAGGTTCAGATAGCGAAATTAGTGAATTTTGCACACTAAATTATGGCGTTACTTTTCCTATGTTTTCAAAGCTTGAAGTGAATGGTGGCGGGACGCATCCTTTATATAAATACTTAAAATCGGAAGCCAAAGGTCTATTAGGCTCAGAAAAAGTAAAGTGGAATTTTACAAAATTTCTTGTGAATCAAAAGGGGGAGGTGATTAAGCGTTATGCTCCCAATACTGAACCTAAAGAGCTGATATCTGACATTGAGGCTTATTTGTCTTAAATTGAGAGCAGCTAAAAGGGCTGCTTTTTCTTGTTCTGAATAGGTGCTCTTGTGCTGTTACCAATTATTAGTCTTTATGCTCTGTTCGCCTGATAATACCTAGGCCTATTAAACCTAGCACAAAAAGTGCAATTGAAGGTGGCTCCAAGACACGGGTCCCCGCATCTTTTGAAAATGGGGCTTTATAGTCTACGTCGAGATCTGAGCTGGACAAATAATTTTTGTGGTACAGGTCGAAGTGTAAATCATAACCTTCAGCGAGATTACGAGTATCGATGTTCCAGCTTTCATAAAACAAGCGCGAACCTGAATAGTTGGTCACATCACCGGTGTCTTCAGCGACATTGTATCGGCCCGAGGTATTTGCGCCGGTGAATTGGAATTCTTGTTCTAGAAAGTAGGTTTTGTATACATCGTGTTTGCCTAAATCTCCGCCATCTTTTCCCGCTTCTCCATTGTCTTCGATAGGCGGTACGCCAAAGACCATGTCGCCTGTTGCGCTATAAACGGTACCGTTTATGCTGAAGCTACCCAAATCAGGCCCGCCAGAAGGTTGGTATGCAAGGCCAGGTGTAATAGCGAAACTTAAAAAGAAACGATCATCAGTCCAGTTGCTCCCTAAGTTGTTTTCTCCTTTTCTTGAGTCGGCGAGGGCGTATAAAATGAACTCATTAGCGCTAGTGAGGGTGGATTCTTCAGAGCCACCGACATAGTGACCTCCGCCAATATCGAGTTGTAAGAAAGGAATGGCAAGACAAGTAGAAGACAGTATAGAAAAACTTAAAGCAATCACTACATTTTTCATATATCACCTCTTCAAGACTATATGAAGATCACTTAAAACCTCGGTTAAATAATTTCTGTTATACATATTGATTTCATATGCTAAGTGCAGCAACTTATATACCTTAAAGTGCGAAAAGCACTATTTTCATTGTGATAGCGCTAAGTTTTATATCGAGTGAAGGAGGGAAATGTAAAGAAAACAGACACCTATATATAGGGGTGTTATTAAGGGGGGTAGCCTTATAGAGTAAAAAACTAAACAGCCCTATAGAGTAAAAACTAAACAGGGATAGTGTTAGAGGGAGCCTGTTTTACTTCTAAACTCACGATTTTTTGAATGTGAGTCAGGAGGGTTTTGTTAAAGTCCTGCTTGAATATATCAAGTGGAGAATGTTCAATCACTTCCGCAATTGCGCCCACTGGGTGTGTCATATGCCAGACGCCAATCAAGGCTTGTTGAACTTGCATTAAAATTGAAATACTTGTGTCTTTAGACTGGCTAAGTTTAAGTGCATCGTGCTCACCTAATATTTGGGCATATTTGGCCATTAATATAAATAGGGTTTGCTTGAACTGTTTAGCTTCATCAAACGTTAGATTGCGCTCTAGAACCGTGTGTAAAATTGCACTTAGCTTGCAATAAACTGGATTCGCCAAGAGTGTATTTGTGATTGCCTGAGCAAGGGATTCATGATGAACCTCTTGCTCAGCAGCTGTCACTAGGTCATTCAGTGTTTCAACAAACAGCGCTAAAAATAGTGTTTCTTTATTACGGAAGTAACGATAAAGCGCAGCTTTGGTCATGCCTACATCTTTTGCAATATGGTTTAGATTTACATCTTCATAGGGAAGGTCTGTGAATCGCAGCCTGGTTGCATTAAGGATCTGTTGGCGCCGCAAAGCTTTCTGCTCAGGATTATTCGCACGCTGTTTGATTAAGCACATATTAAGCTTGTAGCCATCCTGCTAATTTTCGAGTGACAAAACGGGGCGATAGTTTACCAGACCAAACGCCAAAAACATTCTTCCAACCGGTGATGACAATGGCTTTATTTTTCTTTTTGAGTGCTTTTTTAACGACATTTTCGGGTGTCATTGCACCAGCTTTGAAAAGTTTGGTGTCGGTCATGTTAGCTTCGGTAGCAAACTCTGAAGCTGTTGCACCTGGACATAAAGCGCTCACCATTATGTTTTGGTCTTTCAGTTCTTCATGTAATGCTTCTGAAAACGAGAGTACGAAGGCTTTAGTGGCGTAATAAATTGCCATTTTAGGGCCAGCTTGAAAAGCGGCTGTGGATGCAACATTAATGATGAATGCCTGCTTTTGTTGGCGAATATTTGGCAATAAGCGGTGAGTTAATTCAACCAAGGTGGTGACGTTCAGTTGAATCATCTGTAATTGGCGTTCCAGAGATAGTTCAGTAAAGTCGCCTCGGTCGCCAAAGCCAGCATTATTGATCAGACCATTTACTTTCCATCCAGCATGACTAACTTGTTTTTCAATCTCTGCACTACCGGTAGGTGTTGCCAGGTCTGCCGCGAGTGTTTCGACCTTTACTTGGTATTTTGATGATAACTCGCTCGCTAGGGCGTCAAGTTTATCTTTGCGGCGAGCCGTTAAAATTAGGTTGTTACCTTGTTGAGCAAGTTGTTTGGCAAACACTTCGCCAATACCTGCGCTTGCACCTGTGATTAATGTGTAATTCATGTTTAGCCTCTTTTTATTAAGTTACCCTGAGTAACTTAATATACTCGCGCAAAATGAGAATGTAAATAACCCTGGGTAACTTAGTGATTATTTAGTTACACGGAAGATCGTTAGAAGGTAATGAGTTAGAAGGTACAGAGATGGCGGGTGAATCGGTGATAAGTCGTGAGTTAAATACCGAAGAGCAAAGCGTTTAGGTATTAATTTTGATGTATGAAGCGCTACACGACAGTAGGTTTAAGCCATATCGACACTTTGAGGTCTGACTTTTTAGTGTGTTCTTGGGGATGTATTTTTGGGGTATGACTTAGGGATATAAAACTTCGATGTTGTAATTGAGTTGAGCATGTTGGTTTTGGCTGATGTTTTTTAAGGCTAGGGCAGAGGACTGGGTAATGGTGCCACCGATATTGACTGGATGCTGATCGCCCAGTAATGCAAAATCTGCTTGGTTATTTTTGCCATTATAAAAAGTGGGGGCAAAATGAATGCCACCCGAATTTGTACTGCTTAGATTAACTGAGACATTGAGCGCTTCAGCGCCATCAATATTTATGATCGATGTTTGTGCTTGATCGCTGGCGCAGGCATTACCGCTGAGCTTGCCTGACTGGGGGTCTATTGAGCACTGCCCATTATCTAGTGCTCTGAGCGGCAGGTTCATCGTTTGCTGCTCTGATATTTGAGCGGTGTTATCTGGGTTAACTAAGGTGATTTTTACACTGGCTTTGAAGGTTTCTGCATGACATATAGAGGTGCTCAAGATTAGTAAGGCTGTGCTGAGTAGAAGCGGCCCGTGTCTCGTTTTTTTGCTCATTATAATCCCAACCCTCGTGACCCGTTTATCCTAAACAGACGTTTACTTATTTAGCCAAAGTATAGTGGTCAGAGATAAATCAGCAATGAAAAAAAGGTTAAAAATTGCAAAACATTTATTTCTTGAAAATTTAGTTTATTGTACTAAGTGCTTTCCTATCCTATTGAATTATAAGCTATAAAGTCTTTTTTTTGATCTGTCTTGAGGGTTACAGGTCGGATGTTTTTCCAAGGCTGCGTTGGAGTATTATTTTATCTAAATAGAGTACTCCTTCGTTGCCTTGTATTTCAATAAACCTGCTTTCTAGTGTGTCTAAATGATGCTTTGACAGGTAATCAGGGGCGATTATAAGTTGATATTTACCGGGTAAAATACCTTCAAACAAGAAAATTCCATCATACTCTGAATGGGTCTTTACTATAAGATTTCCATCTTCATCGAGTAATGTCAGTTCGACGCCTGGTACAGCTCGTTCACTGGGTTCTTCTGAGGATTCGAGTGCATATTGTAGCGCTAATTCACCTTCGATTTCGACGGTAGGTACCAGTTGAAAGCTGAGTTCGGTTTGTTTTCCAGCGTGGGAATATAAGTGATATTCGGGTTGCCTAATCTTCATATAAGGGTCTTCAATTGAGCGTTCATCAATGGAGATTGATTGCAAACTCAAGGCGGGAATGCCCGTCAGTGTTGTGTAGCCATGTTTGTCTGTGGGTGAGTCCTGCCAAATATTTTTGCCTTTGAATATGACACCTTCAAGTGGCTGCTCTTGGGTATCGTAGACGTTATTATTATTTTCATCGACATAGGCGTGAGCAAGCACACTTGCTGTGGCTGACGTGCCTCCTTCGTTGAACCAGAAAGATTCTTTCGCATTATCATAGCCTAGGGAGGTGTTTAGGCTCAGCCCTAAAGCATACATGTCATCATTATCAATGCCTGCTGAAAGCGACAGTGAAATGGGTTTCAAATTCCAGGTGATCGTATTGGAGAACGAAATAATATCATTTTCACTTCGGCTGTAATTTAATCCTGCTTGATAGGTGTAGGTCTTACCTTGCTGATAACTTGCTGCGGTATTAATGTTCTGAAGCTTGCCCATGGGTTGAATGCCATAATTTATTTCGGCTTTTAAACGCCAGTCTCGCCATTGACGGGTAGCGCTTAAGCTTGAGTCTAGTGAGTCTTCTGATTCATCTACATTAGAGTGGCCATAGCTCAGGTTGTGGGATAGTTGGGTTAAACCCCAGCGTGAACTTAAACGCTTAGATATTTGCAGTTGTTTTAAATCACTCTCTCTATGAGCTGTGTGTCTAACTTCTACATCATAGGAGATTGCCTGGCTTGTCAGCTTCTGGAGTAAACCACTAGCGCGGACTTTTGCATCCAGTTTTAACTGGCCGTTGTCACTTCGTTCACTCACGAGATGATTAAATTTGAGAATATCAAGGTTGATGTTGGTGTCATACAACCTGCTCTTAAATGAAGAAGCAATGCCATTGCCTCCCTCAGAGCCATGGGCGATTTTTATTTGCGCCAGGCTACCACCGATCGAGCCGAACAAGCTAAGAAATGAGTATTCATGAGCTGTATCTGTTTCTATTGGTTGCATTTTATTGATGCCTGCTTGAAGTGTGAAGAACTCACTCAAACCATAACTTACTTCACCGTGGTAAAACTCAGAGGTATCTTCTGTTTGATTCAATTCAGAACTAATCAAATTACTATTGCGTTTGAGTCCATAGAGCTGATATTCCCATTCACCTTTGCTGATCATATTTGCGCCAACGGTGATTTTCTTTTGTCGACTACGTTGCTGCCCTTGTGGCCCGTATATCCGAATGTCGAAAATATTCTCACCGACGAAGGTCGTGATATTTTCGAATTGATATCGTCCACTCGGGGAAGCGGAAGCAAAATTCACCAGCGAACCGTTACGGTATAATTCTACTTCCCAGCCTGGTGGCGCATCACCTTCTATTAATATGTCGGTGCTTTGTTCTAGCAAGCTACTTTTACCGCGCTTAAGGTGCACGCCGCTACCGGTGACGGAGCCAAATAATAAATTGTCTGAATGGCTGGTGATGTCCCCTGCTTCATAGAAATCCAGGCCTAGCAACATCGATTTGTCGGGCCCCTCAGCGGAACGAGAGAATGTTATTCTCAAATCCTCTTCACCGTCTTGGTAAACATAACTGCTGCTCATTGTATGTTTTAATACATCCATATTCCCTTGTAGAACGGCGCCATTGTAGTGCTCAATACTTTCTGAACCCTGTTGATCAAGATCATAGGTCAATTCGATGTCTAGGCCTGGTTGACCAAACCAGTCATATTGATTTGGAAGGTAATTGGGTATTTTGGTTTTGCTAGTTTTGGCAATTTGCTGTCGTTTAATTTCTCTTTTCTTGCTTAGAATGATCGGTAGGGGCTGTGCTGATTCAAGTTTGAGTGCCAGTTGGGATACATCCAGGTTTAATTTCAAACCAAACCATTTCTCGAGTGTATTCAAATCAATATAGAGGTCAAAGCCATCCATAGCGAAGCGGAAGTTTTTTGGCCATTCTTGAGCATGGCCTTTGATAAAAACGGCTTGTTTGGTAATGTCGAGTGAGAATTTGGATGACTCTGATATAAACCAGCCATCAATTGTTTGTGTGTCCAAGTCAATAATTAGAGGAAAATCGAGGGCCTCAAATAAGCCTTGAGCAGGCACGAAGGTACTTTCCGGGGTTTGGTAAATGAACAGCGCTTCTTCAAGTAAAAGGTCTTCGTAAGATACTTCCACAACCAGTAAGTGATCTTCATTTAACTCGGCAAGCATGTCGTTCATCTCGGACATTGAAGCTGAGTTATTGGCTTCTTGGTCTATAAGCGTTGTGTTCTTTTCTTCTGAGGTTGATGCAGGGTTTGCATAGATAAAAGCAGGTAGCAAAAAGCATAGAATTGTCGTTAGAATTATCGAAGTACGTTTAAACATTCTAGTTGCTGGGCTTTAGGTTGTTAAAAAGCGAGTGTTTTTTCGACCTTATTGGTACCGCCATACTTTTCATTTTCTTCAAAGTGTAACATCAGCGTTTTTCCACTTAGGTCTTGTGCTTCATCTAGGTGTAACTTAACCAGGCGTTTTTGAGTTGGATCATAAAGTGCAATGCCGCGAATAAAACCCAAACGCTGGCCTAAGCCTTGTTCGGTTTTCTCAAATAGCGCTACATCACCATATAAAGAAAATCTGCCTTTGCGATGTAAGGTGAAATGAACATCTTCTACTAAACCGTCTTTTTTAATAAGTGTTACATCTGTTATGTCGGCTGTCGTATCTAATTTTCCTTTGCGCACGATCACTGGAATCGCTAGTTTTAAAATAGGTTGTACCGAAAGGTTTAATTGCTTTCCTTCGGGGTTATCAGAATCAGCTACATTATTTGATGCCTGAATGTTAGGTATTTGTTTCAGGACTAAATGTGATAAATACTCACCATCCGGTAAGTTTTTAGGCCGTCTGACGGCAAGTCTAATTGTTTGAGATTGGTTGGCAGGTATATCAACTCGTCTTGGTGAGTAACGAATCATATCACCGGCATAAGGGCCGCCGTCTTCAGGGTTTTCAATATTGATAATACTGCCGTCTTCTTTCATTATTTTATGTTCAAAGTAAATCTGGTAACGGCCGGTTTCATTACTGGTGTTAAGTAAATCAAGGCTGGCACTCCTTTCTCTATCTTCAAGTACAATTCGTTGGGGATTTAAAACCAAGCCAGCGATAGCCTGACTAGTTATTGATAAAAGCAGTAGGCATGCGGTGATGAAAGTAGTAAACGAATTTCTGATTTTCATGATTTTTTAATGTTTGTTGTTTGAGTTTTTGTAGGTTTAACATGTTGTTGCGCCTTAATCTTAACGTTAATAATGAAGTAAAGATACCTGTAGTGTTAATGAGGTATTATAGGCGGGAACGAAAAAAGGCGCTAAAAGCGCCTTTTTGGTCAGAATTGAGTCTTTAAGTACTTAAACTTTGCGCTCTTACCAACCTTTGAGATTAACTCGTCGATTTACTGGTAAGTTACATCTACTTGGTAATCGACTGACGTAACGTTATTAGCGATCGCTAATGCGCCATCTGCAACGGTTAGTGTTCCACCAAGGGACAAACTGTGGCTTGCTTGCAGTGTTACGCCTGTCAATGTAGTTGCGCCTTCACCGTTATTAATCATTGATGGTGCAAAGCTTAACTCTGATGAGCCTGATGCACCATTAGTTAGTACAATATCAACCTGCATGCCAGTTGTGCCGTTTATATCAATTGCAGCCAAGGTACCAGCCCCTGCACCAAAACATGCAGTACCCGATCTAGCACCTGCGGTCGTTACCGTACATGTTGCAGCATCTTCTGCTAATAAAGAGCCCAAATCCATCTGAGTCACCTCAGCCATCGAGATAGGTTGAACCAAGTTTAATGATGCGTTAAATGTATCTGCGATGGCTGTGCCGGCAAAAAGACCTGAAGCCAAAGTTGCTGCGATTGCTGATTTTTTTACGATATTTTTAATTGTAAGATTTTTCATGGAGTGTATTCCCGGTAATAAAATAATTTAGTTTTTTAATGCTGACTTTCATTCTTATGAATTTGTCAGAGCTTATGTTTTTTGTGCGACTCTATTTGCTTTTGGCGGTCGCTTTTCATCTCTATATAAAGCTACTTTTTTTTGGCTTCGAAGATGTTTGCGTTTTACATTGTTTTGCATTTCAAACGCTTATGATTTCACTGTAGCTAAGTTTTTTAAGTTGCCAGCTTAAAATTCAGGCCTTTTTGTATCGCTTTGTGTCGCTTTGTTTCGGTTCTCTTGTTTGATGTATCTGTGTAATCGAAGAGGCTGCCTAATGTTACTTAGACCGTGTTTTGATATACATTTAAGTTAATAGATCGAGAGATTATAAAAAAAGAGTGAGTCTTTTTATTTTGGCAAAGATTAAGTGGGGGAAATATAAACTTAATCATTATGTAATCTTATGTACCTAAGTATTTCTTTTTGTAACGGGAGTTTTATGTATAATGCGCAAATCTCAATGTCTTCTGTTGTGGCAACTGAGTTTAAGATGGAATTAAAACTTATTCAGGTCTTCGCGAAAGTGTAAGAACCGCCTAAATAGTATATATAAGACATGCTTTCTATAATAAAACGATTATTAACTCTCAGTTTATTTGCCGGTGGCTCATTCTGTTATGTGAATATGGCTCACAGCCAGATTTGGATAGAGGAGCGTCAACGCGCAGAGTTGCCTGCTTCTTTAGTGTCTAGTCAGCGAATGAAGTTAGTGTTAACGCACGGAAATCAATTAGGTGGCCAAACGAGTGCAGAGGTTGTTGGCGGGCAAATTATTTCGGGTCATTATTTTATAACGAGTGATACCCTGCAAACAATTTCGATTAACCTGATAAGTAATCAGGATGATGCCGACATAAGTCTCACCAAATTCACGATGAAGTATAAAGGCCAGACCTATAAAACATTTCCTGCAACTGGTTTGCCGTCTCCTGGCAATGGTGAGGAGGTATTTATTGGGTTTACGGCGACCATTAAGCAAAATGCTTTAGAAGGTGAGCGCCTTCCTTCTTATATTCTTGATGTGAATGAAGAGTAAATGCTTCATTCACCTTACGCATTCTTTTTGAAAAACCAGGTCTAAAAAACGCAACTTCTTAAATCCACTATCTTCAGTCGGCTTATTTTAGCTAAAGCAAATTGATACTAGCTTTAGACCTTTATTTTGGTCCACTTCTTTTATTTCTTCGCTTGTCTGAATAACTGTAAATGAGATTGCTTGAGGGAATATCGTTTTAAGACTGTTCGTAAATTCTTGTTGGGTGATCTGTGGGTTGTTTAGGCAAGTTAAGATCTGGCCGCCAGGGTTTAGGCTTTTTTCACAGCGCAATAATAGCTTTTCGTAGTCTTGCCAGCCTCTGAATGATTTTTTTTGATAGGGTGGGGGATCAATAATGATTAGCTCATATGGTCCCATTTTGGAAAATTGCTGGGCAGATTTGAGAATGTCGCGTTTATAGAAGGCGGCCTTGCCATCGCTTAAGTTATTTTTTTGGTGGTTTTTTTGGGCAGTCTTTAGTACGCCGGCTGCCATATCCATATTGATTACACTGTTGGCGCCACCCTCTAAAGCGAATAGTGAGAAGACGCTGGTATAAGAAAACAGGTTGAGCACTTTCTTATTCGTCGCGTTTTCTTGAACCCAGTCCCAGCCCGCACGCATGTCGAGAAATACACCGGTATTACGATTTTTGCCAAGCGTCACTTGGCAGCGTAACTTGTCGTTCAATTTTGACCACTGGTTAATCGGTAGTTCAGTGGGGCACCTTTCGCATAGCACTTTGGTTTCGAGCTCTGGCCATTCTCTATTTTGAATAAGGATGGCTTCTATTGCAGTCTCGCGTTCAAATAGTACCTTTAAACTGTCACTGACTTCTATCGGTAAGGCCTCATCAAAATTTTGCACGAATATATAAGGCGGGTACCACTCTATATTGAGTTTTTCAAAACCTGAAAACTGATGACCTCGTCCATGAAATACCCGGCTAGCATAATGCTTGAAGCGGTGTAGGTTGGCTGTAATTTCAGCAATTAAGAGGGACGTATCTACTTTTTGTTCAGACATATTAAAATGTTCGCGCTTATTTCTGACCGAGGTGTGTTTATTCACAAGGTGGATAATAAATAATTGCTCAGCAGTGTAGTCAAATGGGAAGCAAGTTTCCACTGGCTACAGAAGTAGGAGGCATATTTGCCAGAATAGTGCTCTGAACTTGAAAATTTAATTTGGTGAGTGTTTTCTGCTTATTGTTGGTTCTATAATGTGGCTTTTACTCATATTAAGAGTGTTTTATGTTTAAGCGGTGTAATTTTGGGGTCGTGTTTTTGTTTGGTGTTCTGAATGTTTTAGCTGATAAGGCTATTGCGGATGAGAAAGATCAGATTAACGTGGTGGCAACATTTAGTGTGCTGGCTGACATGGTTTCACGTGTTGGTGGTGATTATGTTGAGGTAACTAGCCTCGTAGGCTGGGGGGAAGATGCTCACGTTTTTCATGCTTCACCCAATGATGTAAAGCGGGTGGCCAATGCAGATTTGTTGGTCACCAATGGTTTTGGTTTTGAAGGGTGGTTGGAGCGTTTAATCTCGGCTGCCAAATATCGAGGGCGTTTGTTGGCTGCGACAGAGCATGTTTCAGGTATATACCTTGAGGGTGAGTCGCATGATGAAGATGAGCTGAGTCAGTTAGAAGATGGCTATTCAGGAGCTGGCCATTCAGAAGATGCTCATGCCGGGCACGCGCATGATGAAGCTGTTTTTGATCCGCATGTCTGGCATAGTTTCACGGCTGCAAAAGTTTATATACAGAACATATCCAAAGCTTTGCAGAGTATTGATATAAAGCGCCAGGATATATATCGCGCAAATGCGCGTTTATATATAGACGAGCTTGAACTTTTGGAGGCATCTGTAGATAAAGCAATGAAGAGTATTCCGCTTAAACAGCGGCATATTGTGGTGCCTCATAACGCTTTTGCTTACATGGCGAGAGAATATAGTTTACATATTCATAGCTTACAGGGCTTAAGTACTGAGGCTGAGTCGTCGGCGGCACAAATTGCT
>Ga0105348_1001502_pt1 | contig 15627 bp, 15 predicted proteins | sample EN8Hudsemesocosm_2_FD_83504 | JGI IMG/M metagenome (GOLD analysis project Ga0105348, IMG submission 83504) | Methane-oxidizing microbial communities from mesocosms in the Hudson Canyon - EN8C Hudson Canyon | ecosystem: Environmental > Aquatic > Marine > Cold seeps | place: Hudson Canyon... | reverse complement strand
CGTCTTACGGTCAACTTCGGGGCGGGTTATCAGGTTTTGCTTAATGATTGGTTGTCGTTGCATGTTACGGTTCGGGAACATGTTTATAAAATCGACTTATTAGGTGAAGAAAAAAATAGCTTTAATACCGAAGTAGCGTCGGGGCTATCGGTCTTCTTTTAATACGACAGACGATTAAAACTTATGTGGCGAAAAGCTTTCGAGTATGACGCGCACAAAATATAGATAAATTCAGGAAAAATAAAATGAAACAAGTACTAAAGTTTTGGGCAATTTCAGTTCTATTAATTAGTTGGGCTTTTACCACTCAGGCGACTCCTCTAAAGGGCGCTGCGTCGGACTTCACTTTAAAAAGCAATCAGGGTAAAAATTTACGCTTAGAAGATTTTCGAGGCCAAGTCGTTATGCTGAATTTTTGGGCTTCGTGGTGCGGCCCGTGTCGTCAGGAAATGCCTTTAATGGATGAAATTTATAAAAAATATAGCGACTTGGGTTTTACTATTTTGGCAGTCAACGTCGATGAAGATACCGCAGATGCTGACCGGTTTTTAAAAGCTGTACCCGTTAGTTTTCCTGTCTTATATGATAGCGATAGTAAAATAAGTGAGTTATATAACGTGGATGCAATGCCAACGACCGTCATGATTGACCGTGATGGGAATAAACGTTTTCTTCACCGTGGTTATCAATCAGGTTATGAAGAAGACTACAAAAAACAAGTTAAGCAGTTGATCAGGGAATAGGCTGAAAATCAGAGAGCATATTGAATGAAACTTTACCTATTAATGACTATTTTGCTTAGCAGCCTATTTAGTTTATCCGGTTGTGCTGACCTAAAGCCATGGGTGAAACCGTATGAACGAAATAATCTGGCTGACCCTATCATGAGTCTTGGCCGTCACGGTGTAGCGGGGAGCTACGTTCATCATGTATATCAAGCGCGCGAAAGTGCAAGAGGTGCAGAAGGTGGTGCTGGGGGTGGTTGTGGGTGTAATTAACTTCACTTTTCAGTGTTTTTTTAAAACATTTTTTAAATTGTTAATTACTGTGAATTTTCTGACTATCAGCTTCAATTCATTAGCAGGTACGTTACCTGTAGATACCGTCGACTCCTTATATCACAGGTATGAAGGGGGTGGCATGACGATAGACGGACCATTTATTCTGGTACGGAAAAGTGTTGGGAATCAGTTTTCACTGTCGGGTCATTATTATGTTGATTCGGTATCAGCAGCCTCTGTGGATGTGCTTGCAACAGCGTCAGCTTATACAGAAGAGCGTACTGAGGTCAGTGCAGGTGTAGATTATTTGAATGAAAAAACACTAATGAGCTTTAAGTATACCAATAGTGAAGAGAATGACTTTACTGCAAATTCAGCCTTCTTTTCTGTAAGTCAGGACTTTTTTGGAGACCTAACAAATTTTACGCTTGGTTATGCGCGTGGCTGGGATGATGTCGGTCAATTAGGTAAAAGTGAAACTGAGGATGCTGATCGTCATATTTACCAAGTTGGTATGACGCAGGTGTTAACAAAAAACGCATTAATAGGCGTCAACTTAGAAACCATTACCGATGAAGGCTTTTTGCAAAACCCTTATCGACAAGTTCGTTTTATAGACCCAGGCAATACAGCACGTGGATATAGTTATCAATTAGAGAGTTACCCGGAAACACGCACGAGCACGGCAATGGCTTTTCGAGGTTTATATTATTTGCCATACCGTGCATCTATCAAAGGTGAATACCGTTATTTTAACGATAGCTGGGGCATTGAGTCACATACCTATGACCTACTTTATGTCCACCCGTTAGATGACCAATGGATTGTTGAAGGAAAATTTAGGTATTACTCACAAACCCAAGCAGATTTTTACCAAGACCTATTTCCATTTAAGGATTCACAGACTCATCTTGCAAGAGATAAGGAATTGAGTAATTTTTCGGGAACAACATTTGGTGCGGGCATAAGTTATGAGTTAGGTCAGGGGGCTATTACACATATTGATCGTTTGAAGTTCACATTACTTTTGGATTACATACAATTTGAGTACGACAACTTTAGAGATGTTGTCGCAGGAGAAGGGCTAGCTGTTGGGACAGAGCCTTTGTATGAATTTGATGCCTGGGTGACACGAGCATCCATTACCTTAGAATATTAAAACCATATTAATGAAAAGGCACTAACATGAAAGTTTTTGCGATACATAAACAAGCACGATATTTAATACTGTTGATGACTATTTTTATTTCTTTGCTGGCTTCCGTTTATACTCAAGCCGAGCAGGTTGACCCCTTGTTAGATGAGTCTATTCCAGTAGCCTTGAGTGTCGAAGAACTTAAGAAAAAAGTGATAAAACTCAATCGGGATTTATTCATACTGGAGGAGGATTTACTTTTTCCCGCGAACACTCAAATTGCTGTGTTTGTAAGCTTGGAAACCGGGAAGTTTCTTAACCTCGATAGCATTAAATTAAAAATTGACGGAAATATCGTCGCCGCTCATTTATATACAGAACGCCAATTAAAATCACTGAAACGCGGTGGAATGCAGCGCTTATATATTGGCAATTTAAAAACCGGTGATCACGAAATCACTGCTTTTATCGAAGGAATAGGCCCAGAAAAGAAACCTTATAAACATGCTGCCACCATGACTATGACCAAAGATACGGACATTAAATCTTTTGAAGTCAGGATCACTGATCAATCATCAAGCTTTGAGCCAAGCGTAGAAATCGTGGAGTGGAATTAATGCGCAAGTTTTTCTGCCATTTAACGCTGACATTATCAACTATGTTGTTAACAAGTGATTTGTATGCATCTCAGGAAAGCCTGCCGACAAGAGTTCATGATTTAAAATATGGCACCGTGCTATATGAATATTTTCAAGGACATGCTTTTGAAGCATTAAGTGCATTAAATGTAGCAAAATTAAGAGGCGGTATTATAGGTCATGGTGAACACCCAACTTTGGTTGAAGGAGGGTTAATGCTGGCTTATGGGATGACACATGAGGCAAAACTTGTTTTTGAATCTTTACTTGAAAATACAGAATTAAACGAGGTGGTAGTTTCTCTTAGTGATCGAAATCAAGCTTGGTTTTATTTAGGAAAGGTTTTACTGCTTGAACAGGATTTAAAAGGCTCATTTGATTCACTGAAGCGTGTTAATGGCATACGACTCAAAGATGATAAACCGGACTTATTTCATGAGTGGCTGTACCTTAAAGGTCAGTTAGCGCAAAAAATTTCACAGGATAGTGAGACGCTCTCAGCTCAAATTAAGGCTTTGCCAATCGGTAGTGTTTGGCAATCATATTTACGTTATAACCATGCTTTACTTGCGTTAAACAATCAGGAACATGACATCGCAATTAATGAGTTTCAGTCATTAATTGACGACATAAATAAACATCTAATAAATCAAAATAATGAAGCTGAATTAATTGCGCTTAAAGAGCAATGTTTATTAAGTTTAGGCCAGCTTTATCTTCATCAAAATAAAGAACCCTTAGCTATTGAGGCGTTTAAAAAAATTAGGAAAGATAGTGTTTTTTCAGATCAGGCGTTATTTGCATATTCGGTCGCAGCGTCGAATTTAGAAGAATATGGTCTTGCGCTTCAAGCACTCAATACTTTAAAAGAACGTCCCCTTTTTACACCATGGTTACAACAAGTCCCTTATGCTTTAGCTTATTTATATGAACAGCTAGAAGAACCAAAATTAGCATTTGAAGCTTACCGAGCGGCAGCAGAACACTATGAAAATCTCGCACAACAACTTGTGCAGGATAATACTAAAATAAATGAACAAAAAATTCTTCAAGCGTTAAGTCTAAGAGAAAAATCAATTGCACAAGATTTAATGAGAACTGATAAAACGCCTCTGGCATTAGGTCGGGAACGTGTTTCAAATGATGCTTACGGATACTTGCAAGTTGACCCTAAAGATTTTAACTACGCAACATTGTTATCAACCGAGCCTTTTCAGCTTAGCTTGCGAGACTTACATGAACTTTATAAATTGCAGTTTTCTTTATCTCGCTGGGAGCAGCAACTTAGCTCATTTGATTCAATGGTGGCTACTCGTTCACAATTACGTGATAAAAGGATTCAAGAAACCGTTTTTGCAATTGAGGCGCAACAAGCTGAACTATGGATTGCGCAAGAACAATCAATATCATCTAGAGTTGAACAAGAAATCAAAAGCAATAATGTGAATTTCTTTATGGATGAAGAGCAGCGTGAATATCAAACTATTATTGAAGGTATGGTGGTTAATTTAGAAGCACTACCTGAAGGCGATAAAAAAACAGTCTATGCAAAAAAAATAGGTCGAATTAAAGCATACTTTTCCTGGTGGGTTGATGACAGTTATATCGTAAATCGCTGGGCAGTACAAAAACAGCTCAGAGGGCTTTCACGAGAAGTAAAAAAATTCAAGCAACATCATTCAAAATTAATGCAACAGATCAATTCTGATGCTGTAAATAAAAGGTTAGCAGAACGTATTAAAAATGGGCGAAACCAACTTTCTATATTAAAAGTTGAGCTAGAGGAAAACCTTGTAAATGCACGCGCGAACCTAGTACTGCTAGTAAAAGAAGAGTTGGACCGACAAAGTAGTGAAACTCAGGGTTATTTACTAGCAGCAAGAGAAGCGCAAGCAAGATTAGCTGATGCGCTTTATCTCACTCAGCCTCCTGAAATATCAAGTGTTAAGGAGGAACAATAGTGATTAAATTTCTCTTCCTCAATCTATTGGTTTTAAGTTTGAGTGCGTGCCAGTCTTTTATGCCGTTTGAAGAAAATGCCATTGAAAATACCTTAGCTGAATTACAGCCTGCAAGCTTGATTACTCGCCCTGAGTCTACTCAATCGCCCAGCGTGAAAAGTGTGATTGAAAGCTACAGCAAGCTACTGCCGTTACTAAATGACCCTGAAACACAAATGCGTGCTCTCCATCGTCTAGCTGACTTAAAACTAGCGGAAGGTGAACTGTTAATGGCGGAGCAAGCTATTGATGAGCTTGATATCGCTATTTCAGCCTATAACGCTTTGCTGCTTAAATACCCAAACAGCCCAGACAATGACCACGTATACTATCAGTTAGCAAAGACTCATGACCTAAAAGGAAATAGCGCTGCTTACTTGTCTAACTTGAATTTACTCGTGAAAGAACACCCGCACTCCACTTTAATCACTGAAGTACAATTCCGCCGAGGTGAGTTGTTATTTACTAAAAATGATTATGAAGGAGCGCTTGCTGCATTTAATGCTGTTATCCGTATGGGCCTAAATACCTATTTGGTTAATGCACACTATATGGCTGGTTGGAGTCAGTTTAAATTAAGTCGTTATGCGCCTGCACTGATTTCTTTTACCTCTGTGTTAGATATCGTATTGCCTAATGAATATCAGGTAGACTTTGTTGATGAGAAACATCACACCATGGTTGAAGATTTGCTTCGTGTTATGGGGTTATCTCTATCATATATGGATAAAGCAAAGAGTCTTGAGCAACTCTTTGCAGCTATAGGAACCAAACCTTATGAAATTCTTGTTTATGACCGGTATAGTGATTTACTGATTAAAAAAGAACAGTACTCTGATGCGATCGAGGTGTATCGCAGATTTATAAAAGTCCATCCACAGAGTAATTGGTCTCCAAGATACCAAATCAATATCATTAATACTCTTAAATTGGCGGGCTTTAAAAGTGATATCTATTTTGAAAAGCTCCGTTTTATCGATTCGTATGGTAAAGGAACTAAATATTGGGACAGTCACCAACCTGAAGAATTGTTTTTCATTAAAGAACAGCTAGAAAGACTTTTACCGGAAATTGCAAACTTTCATTACGTAAAAGCCCAGCGGGCATCGAAAGCTAGCAAGAAAAAAGCCGCTCATGAGAATTTCAGTCTTGCTAGCCGTTTTTATTCATCATTTGTAGATACTTTTCCACAGCACGCAGATGCAGCCAATAGTTTATTTTTGCTTGGAGAAAGCCATCTTCAACTTAGTCATTGGGTTTTAGCAATTGAGAGTTTTAATCGAGCCGCTTATGACTTTAAAACTTTCGAAAATGCCGCTGAGGCAGGTTATGCATCAATTCTCACCTATATTGAATATTCTAAATCTTGGCCTGTTACTAAAGATGAACAGTCACTAGGTAAAGTGGCATTATTGAAATTAGAACAACAGCTAAACAGGCTTCGATTTGTTGCAGGACACTCACAAGATAAACGAGCAATAGAAGTGTTGTTTGTTGCGACTACGATAGATTTTGACGCGAAAAGTTATAATGAAGCTATTGTCCACGCTCAACAATTATTGGATTGGGCGCAGGAAGTTGATGAATATAATGAGTTGAAAAACGAACATAAGCCAAACAAAACAACACTCCTTGAATCTCGCTTAATCAAAGCACATAGTTTATATGCCCTTCATAAATATCAACTTGCAGAGCAAGCTTATACGGCTGTTTTAGAATTAATGCCTATAAAAGACAAGCGGCACTTAAGTATTGTCGAAAACCTAGCCGCCAGCGTCTTTAAACAAGCAGAAGCTATGTTGGCTAGTGGGAAAAAGGAAATAGCCATCAGTGAGTTCCTACGTGTTGGTCAGGTTGCACCAAACTCTAGCTTACGTGCCAGTGCTGAATATGATGCTGCCAGTCTTTTACTGGAATTGAAGAAATGGCCTCAAATGATTGAAGTGCTTACTTCATTTCGTCACCGTTACCCACAACATATATTGAAGGATACCTTACCCGCTAAATTAGCCTTAGCTTACCGTGAAACAATGCAGTGGGAGTACGCTGCTAGTGAACTAAAGACAATGTACCGCTTAGCTAAACCCGGGGATGAAAAACAAAACACGCTGTACATCATTGCTGAGCTATATGACAAAGCTGAAAATAAAGCGCAGGCGTTATTAAGTTATCGTAAATATGCGAATACCTATCCGCATCCGGCCGAAACTTATATGGAAGCCGCTAATCGCTTGGCGATACTTTACCAACAGACTGATAAGCCTCTTAAACGAAGATTTTGGTTAGCCAAACAAATGAAAACTGTCGATAGGGCACCCAAAGAGGCAGATGACCGAATGCGCTATTTAGCTGCTAGTTCGTCTGCTGTATTAGCAAACGATGCATTTATACAATACAAGGCAATAAAACTTAAATTGCCTTTGAATATTACAATGATCAAAAAGACCAAAGCACTTCAGAATGCAATGAAGGCTTACCAGAAAACAGCAACCTATGGCGTTTCCGAATTTTCAACACAAGCAGGTTTTAGAATGGCTGATATCTACGCTCAGCTAAGTGTTGACTTAATGGATTCAGATCGACCTGAAGGACTTAATGAACTGGAGTTAGAGCAATATGAAATTTTATTAGAAGAACAGGCCTTCCCCTTCGAAGACAGCGCCATAGATATTCACGCTCAAAATGTTAGTCGAAGCTGGGTAGGTATTTATGATGATTGGGTGAAAAACAGCTTCAAAGAACTAAAAGTACTACTACCCGGAAGGTATGACAAAAATGAGATTTTGCAGGGGGCAGTATATGAGCTTTATTAAAACCTCACACCGTATAGTCATCATGCTCTTGTTATTAGTTATGACCGCGTGTGCTAGTTTTGAAAAGACTAAACAAACAACTGATACACCAATAGGTGTTAATACTGAAATTCAGCATCGTTTCGAACGTGCTTTGAATCATCAGAAGCAAGGTGAATATGACCAAGCCAAAGTTATATATCAGAGCATTGTTTCTCAAGAGCCACTCTATATAAGTCCTGTATTAAATCTGGGTATTATCGCAATTAATCAGGCGCGTTTTGATGAAGCCAAAAACTTCTTTGAAGCTGTGATTGAATCTGATAAAACGCATCCAGTCGCGTTAAATTATCTAGGCTTTATAGCAAGGGAAGCGGGTGATTTCGATCTGTCTGAAACCTACTATCGACAGATAATAGTGGTAGATCCGAATGACCTTAATGCAATACGAAATCTTGGAATACTACTTGATTTGTATAGAGGCCGGCTCGAAGATGCCTTAGCATTATACGAACAATATCAAGGATTACTTGCTGAGCCTGACCCTAAAATAAAAGACTGGATATTCGACACAAAAAACCGACTAAAGGCAAAATGATGAATATATTCATGCGACGATTAATTTTTGTAGCCTTGAATGCTTGTTTTCTACTGACGAGTCTCAATAGTTTTTCTCAAGATGAAATTCTAAGCTTGGAAGGGGCACGTATTAGAGGAAACCAAGAATTACCAAACGTTTTATATCTGGTTCCATGGAAGCCTCCAAAAATTTATAGCTTGGAAAAACCCAAAAGTAATCTAGCAGCAAGTCGACCATTCAAAATGCTAGATCGAAGCAGTTTTAAGCGTCTTCTTGCTTATCATGAAACCTTCAAAAGTATTACAACAGTTAATGAGAATTAATCTCCAGCAATGCTGTATTTGGTAAACCGACTTTCTATTCACTTTATTCGCCTTATATTTTAATCTATTTTAGACTCATAAAATAACATGGCTGTATTTAAAAAGTTTCTTTCAGATGTGACAAATCTTTTTATCTTGTAGAAAAATGCTACTCTAAGCAATTGAAAAAAACGACATAGACGGGACCTATTTGGCACATTCAATACGGGTTCGGTTTAACAAACTATTCTAATATTTCAGGTTAAGTTACCACAAGGGTTCAGTTATGAACGTTGATAAAGCAAAAAAACGTATCGCAAAGCAAGTTAAAAAAGGTATCAATGGCTATCCTCAGGTTTCGTTAGAGTACTTTGGCAAAACGTCGGATTTAGCAACTGAAGTCGTTGTTTCATTTACTCTGGAAGAAGGCGCTGCACAACAAGAACAAAAGTTTGTGAGTAAAAATGATGCTCGTGAAGATGAAGATGTTCAATCGATTTTAGTTAAAATAATTGAGCGAGCTAATGCTAATACAGTGATCCAAATTGACGGTGTTTCGATCATTAACTTAAAGTAGTTCTCGAGTTTGACTGCACACTTCTTATAAAGCGACTGTTTTAATATACGTACGACCAGTTAACTTCTAGTGATTACCTCCATAGGGAGGGATCGCATCAAGTAATGCATCCACAAAAACTAGGTAGTAGATTGAAAAGCCGATCAGATTGAATTATTCCAAGTTCAGTTGATTAAAAATGTTGAGAAAGCATAAATTACTAGCCTGATTTCTGTTGCTAAACTTTTCATACTATAGTTTTTTTTCTGAATATAACGACTATATTAGAGGTAGGAATAACAAGTTTTTACGGAGGATTTAGTCATGAAAGATTTGATTAATTCGTTTATATCTATTTTGTTTTTTACTACATTTTCGTTACAAGCATCAGCCTCTATCGTTACTCATTCTAGTTTTACTTTTTTTGATACAGCGCCAGTAATTACTTATCAAATTACTGTGAATAAAAAGACGATAATTTCTGCATCTTTAATCGTGGTTAATGTTGGTGATGTTGCGCCTAAAGGTTATGAGATCACAAGCACTGAAATCATCTCAAAAAAGGGTAGCCCCTTGAGTTTTGATTTCACTAAGCCCGATAAAAACTGGCCTACAGGTGATTATGAAATAGTTATTAAAGATAATGATACCGTCATTCACCGGGATTCACTGGTCATATTAGCTTCAGATGATGCAACTTCAGCTTCATCACCTCAGCAATCGCCTATACATAGCTCTAATAATTCAGGTGTACTTGCACAAGGTCAAGGAGGTCAACTGACAGAAAATGCAGCCAATGCTTATGTAGATGCTTTAACCTTTATACTGGATCAACTTGGCCAGCAACAAAGCTTTACACCTCAGCAACGACAGACAATTATTAATAACCTTGCAACTCATTACACTTCGTTTCCAGTTGATACCCAGCAAGAATTAGCTGCAGCCCAACAGATATTTGATGAATATAAGCGATCGTGGAACTATCTTGGTATAGACGAACAAAAAGAATTTGCTTATGGCGTATTAACAGTCGCGTATGGGGAGCAAGCTGCAGCGCAAGCGCTTGGTATTAATGAGAGTAGAGGTGGAAATAATTCAGCAAATAGTTATGGTAGTGGAAGCTCCTACTATTCGGATGGTGCTTCTTACGCCAGTGATGGAGAGTGCGCCATTTTCTCTTCTGAGTATGGAAGTATTTCATCTTGCGACTAGTCGCGAATAGTTTTCAGGGCTTTATAGCTAGCGTTATCTCCGCCTAAAAGAGATGCTATTTCAAATAGGGCTAGTTACTGCGTGAATCATTTCCAAATAGAAATGCTTCATGCTGATCCAACCATAAGGGGTACTTTTTCATTACCTTGGAGAATGATGAGCTCTGAAGGTGATAAGTCAGCCATTGTTGTAATTTTGGGTAGGGCGCATTCAAATACCACTTTCGATCTACTCGGGCAAATTGCCGTATGAAGGGAAGGATTGCATAGTCAGCTAAGCTTGGCTTTTGCCCCATAAAGAACTTATAAGTATTTAGTCGAGTTTCGAGTTGATGAACAAATAACTCGCATTGTTGGCGGTAGTGAACTTCTGAGTCTTCATGGAAGCGTTTCGCCTGTTTATATTTACTCAATGAAATGGTGAATTCATTGTCGTTTTGGGCAATCAACTCGAGCATTGCAGCCAGAGCATCAGGTTCGTCATTATACAGTAAATAATGAGGGTCATTTTTGCATAATGCCCAAATCATAATGTCCAGGCTTTCGTCAATCACCGTCTTATCATCAATTACTAAAACAGGAATCGAACCTTTAGGCGAAGCCGCAAGCATTTCTGCGGGCTTATTTCTTGTGATGACGGCTCGCAACATGACAGCTTGGTTTGAGAGGAATAACCCCATTCTTGCTCTCATTGCATAAGGGCAGTGTTGTAAAGAATAAAGTATTGGTAGTGGCATTGAATTTTTCCTGAGCACCTTTTAATCTTACTAAAATATTGTATCGCAACTTCTATCATAACTTTGAAATTGGTATTCAGAATATTGTAGGCTATTTATCTGCATAGATGATGATTATAAAAAAATGACAAAACAGATATTTTTAAATTTGAATAATACTGCACAAAATAGTGTATTGAACATGATGTTGTTTTTGTTTTTTTGCTTATGGGCAGTCTCATTCAGATTAGATGCCCAGGCTGAGAACTTATTGGAGGATGACTTATTGGCTGGCGAGGTCTTTGAATTTGAGTCGCAGCCAGATCTAGAACCCTTACCATTTTGGCGACGCAATATAAGGATTACAATTCAGCAAACGCTTTCACAAGGTAACAAACTTGAGATTTCTCGAACGGAGACGCGAATTGAATATGAGGTAGCTCCTTGGGATGGTGGTTATCTTCGTTTAGATAATAAGTACACTTATTACTCGAATGATGATCAACAACTCAAAGATACAGGAAACTCGTTTGGGCATAATAAGTTGCAAGAAGCGTGGCTTCAAGTGAGTGAGTCTGCTTGTGTTTCTAAAATAGGTCGACAGGGTTTGTATTGGGGCGTTGTAGAGGGTGCATTTGCTGTAGATGTTATTTCTCCTTTTGACTTTACCGAACCGCTTCTTACTGATTATAGTAATATCCGCTTATCTCAGGATATGTTTTTGCTAGATTGTTATTACCCAAATACACAATTTCAGTCTTTTTATGTTGAATCAGCACGCCTTAATACATTCAAACTCAAAAAAACATCTCAATTTGACGACCTAGAAAACGCTTTACATGAGGAGTTTGGGGGGCGTATATCTCAAAGCTGGGAAGGCGGCGACGTTTCATTTATGTATGCTCATTTATATGAAAATACACCTGTTTCAATTATTGATTTCAACAAACCAAACGGCATTCGTCTTGATGCATCACGGTACGAGCTTTGGGGTTTAAGTACTTCGTGGGCAATAGGGCGTTTATTACTGGAGTTGGACTGGGCTTATAAGAATAAGCAGTTAGAGAATTTTTCAGGCAAAAAGTTATCTCATTCAGAAGCTGCAGTGGGTATTGAATATACCACTTTTAATAACCATCAGTTGAATGCAGGTGTTTGGCTTTACGACCAAGTAATTCAGGAGCCTAATGCTAAAAGTAGTAGGGTTCAATCATGGACAATAGGATGGAGTAAAACTTATCTGAATGATGATTTGATGCTAAGTTTTCTTGGGTTTTGGGTGACAGAGCCTGAAGTATTAACAGCGACAGCTTTAGCACAATACCAGTGGGATGATTTCTGGGATTTTTCAACAGCTTTAACATATACCGACGCAGATGGAGCAGCACAAAGTGTGTCATTAAATGAGTCAGAATTAACTTTATTACTGAAGTTAAGGTTTCAGATCTGAAATTTGTCACCTTCTGTTGATTTATAGAATCGTCACACGCAAAGCTACATGGGAGTTGCCATTAATCATTAACGCATTCATAGAGATTACTTTTCATTGGCTTTGAGCAAATTGTTTAAAGGGTACTAGTCAGACATCGCAGGAAGTACATATCAATTCGGCCTCGTACTTTACGGGGCTTTATTGTTTCTGAAATTTGATTTTGTTCGAAGTTAGTGTCATTGTACTGACTGTTCAGTCTATTATATATGAGAGGTTCGCAATGTTAAATCAACCCTTACCAAGAAGACGATTACTTAAACTATTTGCAAGTACGGGTGGAGTGATTTCTGCTTTAGCGACAACACAATTAGCCAGTTGTAGTTTCACAAATCATGAAAAGGACACAAAGCAGACTGTTTATAATACAAGTTTTGGTTTGTTATTGGTGATGGATGAACAGCGAGCAAAATTGCTTTTTTCGTTCGCTGAAGCTTGCGTTTCGAATTCTGAAAGTGCTATCCACAAAGCAGAAGTAATTCAACGTATTGATGAAGAGCTATATTTTGTATCTACAGATATAAGTGATGATTTTTTGTTGGCTCTGGATGTTTTGGAATATCTGCCCTTGGTATACGGTTGCTTTTCTCGTTTTAGTCAAATGCCTCTGCTTGAGCGAGAACAATGGTTAGTTTCTATGCAGCAGACGCGCATTAATACTGTCAGCGCTGTTATTAGTGCTTGCCGAATGACCGTCATGCTTATGTTTTATGGACATGAGTCAACAATGTTAGTAACAGGTTATGACGGCACTTTTTCTAAAATGCCACAAATTATGAGCTCTCAACGCCGCAAATATAAATCACTTACCAAGCAAGTCTCATTAAATACGCATGAGGCAGGAAACTAAGATGAAAATGGACAATAAAATATATGAAGAGCAGGACTATGAGAATGGCGCGCTTTATAAAACACAAGTTTGTGTTATTGGTACAGGTTGTGGTGGCGCTACTGTAGCAAAGCGACTAACTGATTTTGGTTTTGATGTTATTTTATTAGAACAGGGCGGCTACTACCCAGCGACAAAAATGGATCAAAATGAGTTAAACATGGCGGGTAAATTGTTTGGGGCTAGAGGTTTGGCAACCGGTCATGATGGTGGCAATGTTTTAATGTATGGCAACAATGTTGGTGGAGCATCTGTTCATTATTGGGCTGACAGTTATCGAACCCCTAGTGAAAAAATAAGGTCATGGGAACAAGAGTTTGGCGTCAAAGGCCACGGAGTAGCTGCTTTAAATCCTGCGTTTGATGCCATTGAAAAAAGTTTGAATGTTCATCGCGCTGAAGATGAGTTTTTTAACCCGATGAACGAAAAGGTACGTGGGGCTTGCGCAACTTTAGGCTGGCATGGTCATAGAGTCCCTCAAGCACGAAAATTTTGCCAGAAGTCTGGGCATTGTATGCAGGGCTGTCTGTATGATGCGAAACAGAGTCAAATCGTCACGCATATCCCTAGTGCACTTAAACAAGGCGCAAGGTTGTTTTCTGATGCCAGGGCAGCACAGCTTATTTATTCTGATACCAAAGAACTTGCTAGAAAAGCCAATGGTGTCAGCGTTGAAATTATGGATCGAGCTCGTAATAGACCTTCTGGCAAGAAATTCAAAATTGCTGCAGATGTGGTGGTACTAGCAGGTGGCGGTTTTAATTCTTCATTCTTTTTGATGCAGCAGGGGTTTAAGAAAGACTTACCCGCGCTGGGAAAATATTTTTCCATGAATCCATCTACGATGGTTCACAGCTTGTTCGAAGAAGAAATTATTCAATGGCGAAATATTCCAGCGGCCTGGGGCGTTGATGAATACCGTTTGCGGCGCTTCAATAAAAATCAGTATGTTGAAGGAGGATATCTTCTTATGCCGAATCAGCTTCAGCCTGCTTCTTTAGCGGCGACGATTCCAGGCTTCGGATCTGACCATCGAACTTGGATGGATGACTTATCTAAAGTTGGTGGCACAATTGCCTGGATGGATGATGTTGAGTCAGAGCTTGGAGAGATAAGAATTAAATCGAATGGTGCTCGTGAAGTATATTATCCATATGGTGAGCTAACCAAAAAGGTTTTGAAAGATGGAATAAAAAAACAAGTCATTCTTAATTTTGAAGCTGGCGCTAAAAAAGTATTAGTCGCTGGTTTGCAAGGGGTATCGCTTAACACAATTGATGAAATTCAAAAGCTGGATGACCTTAATATCGAGGCGGGCGGGCTTTCTATGGCGTCGCCACACCCTGGAGGAGGTTGTAGAATGGGAGAAGATCCTAATTTATCTGTTGTAAATTCAGATCATCAAGTACATGGCTGGGACAATTTATTCGTTTCTGATAGCTCTGTGTTTCCTAGTAGCTCTTCATTAGATCCTAGTCTAACCATCATGGCATTTAGTTATATTGCAGCAGATCGAATAAAAGAAAGGTTGTCAGTATGACTGATTTTAAAAGCAGGGCAGTTAATTCTAGTGGTAAGTTGAGTTCGGCAAAAACAAGTCGTGGAGAACAGAGCAGGCTCCGTATTATTAAAAGTACTCGTTTAATTTTAGCGAACACAGATTTGAGTTCTTTAAAGCTGGACTTGGTTGCTGATAAAAGTGGTGTCGCTAAAAGTAGTATTTTATGGCACTTCGGCAGTAAAAATGGCTTATTGCTTGCTGTTGTTGAAGATATCTTTGATGGTATGCAACAACTGATTGCCAAAGTAAGTTTTGCAGCGCCAGATAAAAAAGAACGTCTGAAAAGCGCAATGATGTTGGTCGCTGAAGAAATGCAAAAAACACCCGAAGCAAACACCTTACTTATTTCATTTATTGTTAATCAAACGATCGATACCACAATAAATAAGCATATAAAAGAAATGTATGATTCCTATCGCTTGTTTATAAAAAGTGTTTTGACGTCAGCTGGAGTCGAGGTGAGCGACCTTTATCCTTCAGTGATACTTGCTTTTATTGATGGTGCTTTTATGCAGTGGTATCTTCAACCGGACAAAATTGAATTAAAGGAATTATTTGTTCAATTTTTAGATATAATTATTCTGGAATAAGGATGTTGGGCAGATTAAATCAGGTCTTTGGAAGTGCTAAAAGAAGTGGTTGTGTTGGCTCCCCGAGCTGGGCTCGAACCAGCGACAAACGGATTAACAGTCCGTTGCTCTACCAACTGAGCTATCGGGGAATGTCACAACGGAGCGCATATTATCTAGTTGAAGTT
>Ga0105348_1001501_pt1 | contig 15630 bp, 12 predicted proteins | sample EN8Hudsemesocosm_2_FD_83504 | JGI IMG/M metagenome (GOLD analysis project Ga0105348, IMG submission 83504) | Methane-oxidizing microbial communities from mesocosms in the Hudson Canyon - EN8C Hudson Canyon | ecosystem: Environmental > Aquatic > Marine > Cold seeps | place: Hudson Canyon... | reverse complement strand
CTATATTTTGTAGGGCGAAACACCGACTCGATGCGTTGTAGTGGTGAAAATATTTCAGCCTTGGAAGTTGAGACGGCCATTAATAAATATGACCAAGTATTGGAAAGTGCCGCTTACGCGATCCCCTCTGAATTGGCAGAGGATGACGTGATGGTTGCAGTGCAGGCAAAAGATGGCGTTACTGTTGAACCTGAAAAATTACACGAATTTGTCAAAAACAAACTGCCTAAATTTGCATGGCCGAAATATATCAGAATTGTTGAACAGCTCCCCAAAACAGAAACGCATCGAATAGTGAAACACATACTCAAGAAAGAAGGTGTAACGGCTGATACCTGGGTTGCAAGTAAATAGGTTTTGAAAAAATAACAAGAATGGGAGCATCAAATGTCTAATTCATACTCGATTGAACAATCTTTAATCGGAGAAGGCCATACTTTTGTAAACCGAGAGTGTCCTACTTTTGCTGAGGAAGGAAAAGCGCATCAGGAGTGGAGTTTTTTAGAGCGCTTTCCTGAGCTTGGTTTTGTGGTGAGAAAAAATACGGTACTGGCGAAACAGATCGATGCGCATTATCAAAAAGTTGTCGAGTTTGTGGCGCGTTATGTCGCGCCCCATGCGATTGATATTGACCGAGAAATGTTTGAAAACCCCGACTACGTGCCGAAGGAATTATTGGAGAAGGCTTGTGAGTACTAGCTTTTCTCGATGATGTTTCCAAAGATAATGGGAGGCGCGGGTACGCATCCAATCGCGGCATTTATCTCTTATGAATTGATCGCCACGCATTGTGTCGGTATCGCTAATTTACTCGGTGTGAGTGGGCTGGCTATTGCTTGTGTTATGGCAACACATGACTTACGTGCCTTATCCGTCATTACCAAGTTGATTTGTGAGAATGAACGAAAAGGTATTCCGACGTTTCTATCGACCTGTGTTACCGAACCGGGAGCGGGTTCCGATGCAGAAGATCCAGAAGAGTTTGATCAAGCTATATTACGCACAACGTCCAAAAAAGTAGAAGGTGGGTATAGGATAAATGGTAACAAGATATTTATCTCAAATGGGTCGTTAGCCTCGCTTCATGTGGTGATTGCTTATGATGCGGCTGGAAAACATCGACCCGAAGATATGATGGTTTTTCTCGTAGATTCGGATTCAAAGGGTATTACTATTCCCCGTAATGAAAAAAAGATGGGGCAAAAAGTTTGCTCGGCTAGTGAGGTGGTATTTGACGATGTGTTTGTACCAGAAGACATGCGGTGCCGAACAGGAACGACAAAGGAAACCGCGTATGCCTATTCAGGTTTGAGCAATGTATTGGGTATGACTCGCGGAGTGGTAGGAGGTTTTGCGACCGGGGTTGCAGAAGGTGCGTATCGCATCGCACTGGATTATGTGAGGAGGAATGAATTCTTAGGCCAGCCGATGGAACAGCAGCAGTGGGTACGGATCGAACTGGCCAATCTGGCGCGTCGGGCTCAGGTATCTCGTGCGACGTATTTAGGCGCATTGTTTACCGGTGCAACGATGGGCTTAATGGAGCCAGCAGCCTCAGGTATGGATCTGAAACTACCCGATGCATTGAATGAACATACGAATGTAAAGAAAATTCGAAACCAAATTGTTCAATCAGACATGGCAAATAAATGGTTTAGGTTACTCGCAAACAGACAAACGCTGACCGGGCGAGAAACAACGTGTGCTTATGGTGATGTTGCTAAGGTGAGTTGTACAGAACTGGCAATGGAAAATTGTCAGAAGGCCATCACACTGATGGGTAAAGATGGTTTGCGGCATGAGTTTGGTGCTGAAAAATTACTTCGGGATACCAAGCTTTTACAAATATATGAAGGTACTAACCAAGTTAACCTTTTAGATTTTATTAAACGTCGCGTGATACGACAATTTGATACGGCACTTTAAGGAGATGCGTTATGGATTCCAATAATGTGGATTTAGAAACGATCGCCATGATGTGTAAAAGCATCGAAGACTGGTGTAAAGCAAATCAAACGTTAATTGATGAACTAGAATCTCAGCAAAATAAAACTGAACTCAGTGCAGTTCTTTTTAAAGAACTTAACCAACTTGGTTTGCTGAGCATTCTTTTTGATAAAGATAACTTAAGCCAAAATCAAGATGACAAAATTGAACGATTAAGTATGGCTCTGGTAGCAGAAGCCGCTTATCAATTTGCACGATTCTCGCCGAGTATTGCACTGATGCTGGTGCAGCAAAATATGGCTAGTTATTTACTCGCTGACGCCCCTTCAACATGGGTTGCTTTGCCGCTTTATGATGCCGTTGTTGAGTGGCCATTTCAGTTGGATATTCGACAAAACAACACGAAGATTTTTGTGAGAGGGCATTGGAAGAGTATTCCTTTGCTATTCACAGCAGATTCTTTGTTATTACCTGTTTGTGGGAAAAACAAAGCGTCATTTAAACTGGTTTTGGTCGACCTGAAGGCCGCCGAAGATAAAAAGCTTGCAGTGCATTCTTCCGGACAGATGCTTGGTCTCAGAGGCTGCGATTTCGGTGACCTAGAGCTCAATAATTTTGAAGTCTTAGATGATGCAGTGATAAGGCAAGGCGAGGCTGAGCTAAATAAGATTGAGCGACTTTGGTCACAAGCTGAAGTGTTTATGATGGCCATACGCTCAGGTATTTATGAAAGTGCTTACACCGTCGCCAGAGACTACGCGAAAGAACGATGGCAAGGTGGAAAGTACATTATTGATCATAGTCTGATTCGCAAAATGTTAGCGGATCTCTATCAGGAAAAGTGCGCTTTATATGAGAGCTGGCAATCTATCGTCGCAAGGCTTGATACGGCGTCGGCACTCAGTGATGGCCAGATGGGCTTAGCACTCAAGAGTGGCGAACGACTACCTTGGGCAACGTCAGATGGTATTCAGCTATTAGGTGGAAACGGTTATATGGAAGATTACAATCAGGCACGTTGCTTTCGCGATGCTAAACAATGTGAGTCGCTTTTAGGTCATCCTCAGGCAAGATGCTTTGCGATATGGCAAACGGAGCTGAGCGCATGAGAGATGTTTATGTAATTGGCGTTGATACAACCAAGTTTGATCGTTACCTGGAGCTTAGCGTAAAAGACTTAGCGCAACAGAGTACTGCTGCTTGCCTTAAAGATGCAGGCTTGGAAAAAGAGGATCTTCAGGCAATCTGGTTTTCAAACTCTTCGTGGGGTTTCGGAACCGGGCAGGACTGTATTCGAGGTCAGGTGGCACTTCGACCCATGGGGATAGAAGGCATTCCCATTACTAATGTTGAAAATGCCTGTGCCAGTGGCTCGACCGCGTTTCATCATGCGTGGCTTGGGGTGGCCAGTGGTTTATATGATGTCACCATGGCGGTGGGTGCTGAGAAGCTCTATAACAAAAACAAAATGGCAACCTTTGCAGCCTTTATGGGCGGAATGGATATAGAGAATTGTCTTGAAAATTTTCGCTCCTTAGGTGGTGGTTTAAATGAAACTGATTTAGCGCATATTGCTGAATTTAGAACGCGTTACCCAGAGCCTAAAAAGAATAAACGCAGTAGAAGCTTTGGCGATAAAACAAAACAACAGGTCAAAGACTTTCGTGATGCCGCAGCCGTCGCGGTTAATATGGGTGAAAAACTCGGCTACAGCACAATGCATCAGTTGCAGAAGCTTTCTTCCGGTGATCATTCTCCTTTTATGGATATTTATGGTCACGCAGCGCGCCTGCATATGCAAGAGTATGGCTCAACCCCTGAACAGCTAGCTTACATCTCTAAGAAAGCGCACTTTAATGGCTCACTCAACCCGAATGCGCAGTATCGATTTGAGACGACAGTTGAAAAAGTCTTGCAGGATCGCTTAGTCAGTTTCCCGATTACCCGTTCAATGTGTGCACCGATTGGTGATGGTGCAGCCTCAGCGATCTTGTGTTCAGCCAAAATGGTTAAAAAACTAGGCCTAACAAAACAAGCGGTGAAAGTTCGTGCTTCTATTTTAGGATCAGGTATGGACCATCCAAAAGACAGTGCTATTCCCAGCATTGGTGAGCGTTTGGCGACTCAGGCATACGAAGTGGCAGGTCTAGGTCCCAATGATATTGATTTGGCTGAAGTGCATGATGCCACCTCATTTGGTGAAATTGTGCAGGCTGAGAACCTAGGCTTTTGTAAGAAAGGCGAAGGTGGTTTGATCGCGGAGCAAGGTGACACTTCGCTTGGTGGGCGTATCCCCATTAACACCAGTGGCGGGCTAACTTCACGCGGACATCCCATCGGTGCGTCGGGTCTGGCTCAACTGCATGAAACGGTAGTGCAGCTGCGAGGACAGTGTGGTGCTCGACAGGTTGAGGGCGCAAGAATCGCGATGGCCGAAAATGGCGGTGGCGCGATAGGAACAGAAGAAGCTGCCATGTGTATGCACATTCTTGAAGCCCCCAATTTCTAGAGGCTAAACGTGCTAAACAACGGACAAATATAAAAAGAGTGCTTTCACGACTCAAACTACTGGAATGACTGAGGTTTGAGTCGTGTAAAGCTCTAAATAAGAGATTATTATGCGTAAAATTGTTGTTTTTGGTGCCACCGGTTATACAGGTGAACTAACAGTAGAGGCCTTGGTCAAACGAGGATTGAAACCCATTTTAGCAGGGCGAAATGAATCTAGATTGAATGATATTGCCGAACGCTTTGGTTTATCTTATCAACTCGCGGATGTCGCAGATCTTGAAAGTGTAAAATCTCTGGTTGAAAAGGGCGACGTGCTGATTTCCACTGTAGGGCCTTTTATGCGTTATGGTCGAACGGCTGTAGAAGCTGCAGTTGCCAAAGGGGCGCATTACATTGATTCGACGGGTGAGCCTGAATTCGTCAGGTGTGTTGTTGAGGAGTTTGATCGTAGGGCAAAACAATCCGGTTCGTGTTTATTGACTGCCGCAGCCTATGACTATTTTCCTGGCAACTGTGCAGCGGCTCAAGCGCTAGAAATGGCAGGGGAAGACGCTACACGCGTTGATATAGGCTATTACGGTATTGGGAAAGATTGCTTGGTATTAAGTGATGGCACTAAGGAATCCATTATTAATATTATGACGGTACCTGGTCGGTTCTGGCGTAATGGGCAGCTTATTAAAGGTTTTGGTGGCACGCGTTTGCGCCGGTTTACTGTCGCGAATAAAAGGAGAGCCGCTATTTCAGTTTCAACCAGCGAGGGCTTTTTCTTGCCTAAGAGCTTTCCTCATATAAAAGATATCAATGTTTATTTGGGCTGGTTTGGGGGGGCGTCTTATTTACTTCAATTTATGGCCATTACCAGTTCTATTTTCCTAAAACTTCCCGGCAGTGGTAAGTTACTTCAGAAAATGCAGCCTTTTTTATTCCAAAGCAAAGGAAAGGGGCCTGACAAGGTAGCCAGAGACAGAGGAGCTTCACAGGTACTTGCGATTGCCTATAATAAAGAAGGAAAAGTATTATCGAAGTTTGAATTAGAAGGGGTTCATGGCTATACCTTTACGGCTAATATGCTGGCATGGGTTGCGGAGCAACTGAATCAACATGAAGTAACTCAATCAGGTGCTTTAGGGCCTGTAGAAGTTTTTGGTGCAGACCGTCTGTTGGAAGGTTGCAAAGAAGCAGGCCTGACTTTAGTTGCTGAAAAAGGCCATAAACCATGGTCGCTGAAAGGGGCTTGAGTTATGGTTCATAAAAGAGGATTAAGTTATGGCTACCGCTAAGGTCAATTGTTTTATACCCGCGCCAATTCAGCGAGTGTTTGAACTCATTACCGATCATGGCCACTATGATCAGTTTGATAGCGTTGCGATGTCCCGATTGCTAAAAGAGGGCAGCATTAACCGCAATGGCTTGGGTGCAATTCGGGAGCTAAAAGTTTCATCAATCCGATTTAAAGAAGCAATAAGCGCTTATGAAGTACCTTCCCGATTTGAGTACCAGGTATTGGCGTGCTATTTATGTATTGGTAACCATGGCAGAGAAATCGAGTTTCCTCTTATTCATCAGAAAGGACAGATAACTCTGGAAGAACATGATGGTGGTACAACAGTTTATTGGATGAGCCAGTTCACAGTTGCGCGTCCCTTTGGTAACCAGATAGCCAAACTAATGCGACCTTTTGTTGAGCGAACCTTCAACCGAATTCTTCAGGATTGTAGCATGGCATTGTCCACCTAAATTCCTCATACCATTGATCATACAAGCCACCACGTCATGCCCCTTATGTTGACATCTATCCATTATTTGATGACACTCATTTGTACTCATCAATTAAAGGTGCAACCCTCATCATGACGCTGGAAAACACAGTGGTATCTGCCAACTACGCGAGTGTGATACTCCGCTTGTGTGAAACGCGTGGCATCACTATGTCTCAGTTGGTTGTCGGGACAAATATCGACCCTGAGATCTTTACCTCAAGTAATGCCAGTATTTCAGGTAGCCAGTTTGTACAACTTGTTCAAAATGCGTATACCTTATATGACGACCCTGCATTTGGCGTTCATTCTGGCAAGCATATTACCATCAGTACCCATGGTATGGTTGGGTTTACGCTTATGACCAGCTCGAACCTGAAAGAAGCCTTAGATGTCATCTTGCGCTATTACCGAACTGTTTTTTCCATAATGACCTTTGATCTTACCGAGCGAGAGGGAATGGCCGTTCTCGCTTTTGATGTGCCTTATAAAGTTGGCAATATAAAACCTGCCATGATTGAAGGCTTTCTGGTTGGCTTTGGATCGGTGATAAATTACGTTCTAGAAGGCTTTGAATTTTCAGCTAAAATCCGCCTGCAGGTTCAGGAGCAACCTTATCATCAGGTGCTTAATGAACTGTATGATTCTGAAGTTGAATACGGTAGTGACGTCAATGAAATCTGCTTTGATTCGAGCTTGTTGGCATTGCGAATGGCAGCAGCTGACCCACAAACAACGCAGCTTGCCAGAGAACAGTGTGAGCATTTAAAGCGGCTTGCTGACGCCAAGGAAACATTCTCTCAGCAGGTTAGGGATAAATTGTTTGCGCACAAAAAACGTTTGCCGAAGTTAGACGAGATTGCCAAACTCTTTAATATGCACCCAAGAACGTTTGGGCGCTATTTAAATAAAGATAATACAAGTTATCAGGAGTTATTGGATGAGGTGAGAGAAGTACTCGCGATGGAATATTTGGCAAAGCCCAACATGCTGGTTGAGGATATAGCCTGTTCACTTAACTTCAATGATACCTCTAGCTTCTACCGTGCCTTTAAACGCTGGACGGGGATGACTCCAAGTGATCAGCGTAAAAAACTGATGCAAAAAATATGAATAACGGATAGTTACCCTCTTCCAAATTTCCTGTTTATAGTCTTACTCTAACAATTTAAACACATGAACGACATCAATAATGTCATAGCCCACCCAGGCAACTCGGCGTTCAACCACATAAATCAGCTTGTTAACAGAGTCAAATTCTACCGTTCCCAAGCGGTACTCATAATTAGGATTATGCTCATTTTTAACAAGCATATATTTATCGATCCACATTGAGGTATACGGTTGAATCTGATTGGGCGGTAGTTCTCCCGTGGCAACCCTGGCAAGGTCGGCTGGGTCGTAGAACACTAACATCGTTCTAAAGCTTCTTCCCCGACCTCCTTTTCCTGTGTTTACGCTTGCATGATTTGTTGGAATGTTATGCACGATATCAGCATAAACTGTACCGTCGTGAAAGCCGTAAAAATACTCTCCATACATCTTGGTGCCAGCGATCAATACCGCAGAGCCTGCGTCGTTTTGTAACCACGCACCGCCACTCCAGCTATCGCTATTGAGGTTACCTGCCATTACCTGGTTACCACCAGAACCATTGATGTCGTACTGGACCAGCGTCGTAAACTCAATCTCAGAATCGCTCGCGGGTACACTGCCGTCATCATTCCAAGGTTGAACGGCAATCATGCCAACACCCATTGGTGTTCCCCCTCCACGGGAACCGCCGGAGATTATGGTTTTTCCTGGCGTATAAGTATTGGCCCAATCGGTTGGGATTCTCATCATCCATCGAATATAGGCGTCTGTATGTGGATTAAGTCTGTCGTCCGCATCCCCTACCATCCATAAGCCATTGACAGCAGAAAAATCTGGCGAAAATGAGCCGTGGCTTAATCGCTTGGTAAAAGAGACATTGTAGTCGTCACCAAACGAAGTATAGAAAGTATCTTTATCCTCAAGGTAAACCAAACCGGACGATGCCGGTAGCTGAGCACCCGGATAATTTTCTGGTTTAACGTTATGAAAATCACCAATTTGTTGTGCGATAGGTAAGGCATTAAAATCCTTTGTAATTACCGGTCCGGGAATGCTAATCTCGGCAACATAATTACTGCCGTTACCTTGCTCTGGGTTGTCTGAGCCAGCAAAACCAAATGCATACAATGACCCTCGATAATCCCCATCACCATCTACATCATCTGGGTCACCGGGAGGGTAAAGTGCAATCCCCCCATTTCTATAAGACCATAGACTTGGCCCCAAGGCCTCTTCAGGAAAACGAAAAGCACCCATATATTGGATTGACTCATGAGGGTTGAGTAAACCCTCCCGCAAGGTCATCGCCGCAGTTGTAAGCTCGATTTCATTGCTTACTGAGCTTTCAAGCATGGCTTCACTAACGGCCATGATGGAGTAGTGATAGCGTTTACCAGGCTCCAAATTGTAATCAATATATGATGTACCCTCTGTTTTGTCGATCCATTCACCATCGCGGAATACTTTATAGTATTTGGTTTCCAATCCTAATGTTGTAACCGAATCCCAAGCCAGTTCGATTTGAAAGTGGGGCTTAACACTACTGGTAATTTGTCTAAGGTTTTGAGGTGTATTTGGAATATTGTGAACTTTCCTCAGTACTTCAATCTTGCTACAGATGAGCCCCGGGCGGGCTGATCGTGTAGTGATACTTATTAATGAGACATTCCCTTCGCTGGTAGGGGTCAAACCCGGTGTAGTCTCAGTATTGGTGATTACATAAAGACTTTCTGCAGTACTGCCACTTGCAAGATAATTCACAGAGGAGCCCATATCATGCTTCATTATGTACCATTGCGGTTCACCTTCGGTGTTAATAGGAGCGTTATCGTCGGTGAAGGTAATTAGCGGATAGAACGTCAAGGTACTGTCAGAATTGTTGAACCATGTAACGATAATAATATCGCCTTCTACAAGAGCAATAGTTCCTCCAGTGACTCCCTGATAGAACTCTGTAGCATCACTACTGATAGCATTCAAACCGTTACTTTCGGCCGTTGTAAAGTTAGTGTCCGGGCCAACTATCAGACTGTTCATACTTGAATTGCCGAACACCGTCGATGCGGAATCTGCACCAAAATCAACAACCAGTTCTCGATAAACTGTTTTGTCATCAGAATCTCGAGTTCCGTTTTCAGGTAGGCATTTTCCATTTGTAACCAGATAACCAGATTCGCACTCACTTAGATCACAACTTCCCCATACATAGCTTTCACCTGAGGCATTACAACTTCGAATTTGGGAGGCTGAAATTGAATGAGGGATAGCTGTGCTGCAATCCATGATGGTTTGTTCATCATTAGGGCATAACTGTTGATTTTCGGGAGTTTCTCCTTTTGAGGAAACCTGACCTTCAGAATTGGAACTGCCTCCTGAGCAAGCAAGCAGAAACACAGATAGAACAACGAGCATTAAAACACTAAATACCTTCATAAAACGTCCTGTAATGAATCGAGGATAATTATCCAAAGTGTAAAAATAGATGTATAAGAAAACGGCTTTAGGAATTCTAACTCCAGATATTCTCATCCAGTGTAGGTATTGTCATTGATGTAGGTCTCGTTGTTGTTACATTGGAGCATGCTGAATAAACCAGTAGTGATTGTTAGGGTTCTGTGATCCTACTGATGAAGACCAACAGTACTTTGAAAACGATGTAGAGGTAAAAAAATTAAAGGTTGATGAAATACAATGTTACGATGTTTCATAGCTAGGTCTTTTGTGGGAAATTTGCTATATCAACAACTGCAATTTCATCGTAAACCAATGAACTTAGGCTTCTTAAAGCTACTTCAATTTTTTTAAATCGGGTGGCAGTGACCGTATCGACAAAAAGTAACGACAAAAAATAACAACGCTCATACAGATAAAAATAAACTACATGGGGAAACAATACATATGCTTTTTAATCCAAAAAAACACAATATTGAATATCAAGATCCTGAAACCAGAGAGTTGATGCAAAAAGTCATCGACTTTATGGAAAACAAAGGGCTCAAAAGTATTAAAAAAGACTGGCACGACAAAGCGTGGAATCATGAGTTCGTCGAGTTTATGAAAGAGAACCAAGTATTTGCAACATTGATGACACCTTCAGGCTATGGTGCTGAAAATTCTCGCTGGGATACTTCGCGAAACGTAGCTTTTGCTGAAATTACAGCTTTTTACGGTATCACATACTGGTATACGTTTCAGGTCTCTATGCTTGGTTTGGCGCCTGTTTGGCTGGGTAGCAATGAAGAAATCAAACAAAAAACAGCTAAACTATTGCAAGATGGGGAAGTATTTGCATTTGGTTTATCTGAAAAAGAGCACGGTGCAGATATTTACTCATCAGACATGATGCTTGAGCCACAAGATGATGGAAACTATAAGGCAAACGGTGATAAATACTATATTGGCAACGGGAATGAAGCTGCAATCGTATCTACCTTTGGTAAAGTGAAGGGGACTGATGATTATGTGTTCTTCGGCGTGGACTCAAAACACCCTAATTATAACTGTATCAAGAATACGGTAAACGAGCAGAACTATGTTGCAGAATATGAGGTAACAGATTACCCCATTACTGATGCTGATATTATGGAAAAAGGTCCAAAAGCATGGGATAACATGCTTAACACCATCAATGTTTGTAAGTTTAATTTGGGGTTTGGTGCCATAGGTTTGTGTGAACATGCATTCTATGAGGCGATTGATCATGCAGCCAATCGTAATGTTTATGGGAGCTATGTAACTGATTTTCCACATGTAAAACGATTGTTTACAGATGCGTATGCGCGTTTATGTGCCATGAAGCTATTTGCTGAGCGTGCTACAGATTATATGCGTTCAGCTTCGCAAGAAGACCGTCGTTACTTGTTATTTAATCCAATGGTTAAAATGAAAGTAACCTCTCAAGGTGAGGATGTGGTTAACCATCTTTGGGATATCATCGCCGCTAAAGGCTTTGAAAAAGAACCATTTTTTGAAATAGTTGCGCATGAAATTCGTATGCTTCCTAAGCTTGAAGGAACAGTGCACGTAAACATGGCATTGATCATTAAGTTTATGAAAAATTATTTCTTCAATCCTGCTGAATTCCCTGATGTACCAAGAAGAGATGATGCGGTAAATGATGACTTTTTATTCAACCAAGGCCCCACTAAAGGCCTAGGGAAGATACAATTTCATGATTATAATATTGCCTATAATAGCGTCGACCTACCCAATGTGAATGTCTTTAAAGAACAGATTAACGCATTTAAAACGTTATTGATAAAAGCAGGGCCAGATGAAAATCAAGCCAAAGATATTGACTATTTATTGGCTTTGGGTGACTGCTTTACTTTGGTGGTTTATGGACAACTGATTCTTGAGAATAAGGCGGTCAAAGGGATTGACGATGATTTAATAGATGAGATTTTCGATGTTCTGATTCGTGACTTCTCAAAATATGCAGTTAATATCTTAACCAAACCTAGTAATTCAGAGGCACAGCAAACCTTTGCAAAAGAGCTTATTAAGACCCCGATTCCAAATGCAGCGCGTTTTGAGAAAATATTCAATGAGCAAATCTATTCATTGAAAGGTCAATATAAGATGAGAGACCAAGAAGTATAATTTACCCTCTACATATGCCGTTAGTTATTGCGTGTAGCGGCATATTTTTTGAAGTCATATTAAGTAACTGGTGGTTAAGGCCTGCTTGGCTTAATTATTATAATCTCGCTTGCTTATAGCGTTCAGCATAAGGAGTGATACTGTTTAAAAACGCTTACTTTCAGTGGCATTAAGAATTACTTCACAGGGCAGTCTACGTAGCACCTTAACCATAAAGGAATAGCTACTATGATGAACCACCCTAACTCACCGTGATTAATCGCACCTTTGAGCACGCAAAGTTTAACGATCACCAAAAACAGACCGGGCTTACGTACACATCGCCGATAAAGGACTCTTTATTAAATTTTTTGAGTCGCTTTTCCAAGCAATCCTCCATTGGTGAACCTATTCAACTTCTCGGTGCCAGCCATATATTGCGTCCATAAGCCGAAGACTTTATTAAGGGTGTTTTTATTTGCCTGAGTTGTTTTCGGTCGAGATGCCATTTATACCCGCTACCAATACCAACTTAATGACCTTTATGAAAAGGTTTATTCAACTTTTTAAGATAGCCTTAAGAAAGCAAAGGTAAGGTTTACTTACATTTAATCAGTCATAAAATAAACAGCAAGGTTCATTATGTCATTTATTCAAACAACACAAATAATTCAAGCGTCACAAATTAATCAAACCATCAGTACAGATGTTTTAGCTCAAGCCCATAGGCAATTGAAAACAAAAGGTTGGGCGTTGCTGAGAGGTTTTGAACACGATATCGAAAAATTCAGTGAGCTTGTGTATGGCTTTTGCAGCAAGCTAACCTTTGACCCTGCACGGGAATTTACGAATAACAGCACGCAAAAAGTAGATGCCGGCATCGGAGCTGTTGGCCTTCACATAGAAAATGGTAATACGCCTTTTCCACCCGACTTAGTGGCTTTTTATAGCCGTAAAAGCGCACAAACGGGTTCTCAAACCACCTTGTGTGATGGAGAGCAGTTGTATGCCGCCATGCCTGAAAGACTAAAACAGTTATTTAATTCACCAATAACTGTATCGCGGAATTTACCGCAAGCCCTTTGGAAAACCTATGTTGCCAATGAGCATCCTCAATTAGAAGATGCTGCACAAGTCACCCCACAACACATACAAGAACTAATGGATATGCTGCCAGGGCAAACAGGCGAGATTAATGAAGCTGGCGATTTGTATTACCGCCTGAATTTATCTCCGCTACTTAATGAAGGCGATAAGCTTTCTTTTGCCAACGCCATACTGGGACCGTCTTTTAATTACGAAGCTCCCTGTTACCAGTTTGAAGATGGCAGTGTAATAAGTGAAGCCCTAAAGCAAGAAATAGCTGATCTGGCTGAACAGTTTACCTTGGAATTAAATTGGCACGATGGCGATATGATCTTAATTGATAACCGCCGAGTCATGCATGGCCGTCGTGCTATTGAAGGCGACCCTAATGAACGTCAATTAGTGATTGCCATGGGCAGTCATTAGTAGAAATCGTCATAAGAAAAAATTGGTGGATGTAAATATTTAAGGTTCATTTAAGGCTCGCAGGCCATACTCGCATCATCATTTAATAAAAGAGGTTATTCATGAAAATTGATCAAATTACAGCAGTGATTACTGGCGCCACCGGCGGCCTAGGTCGGAGTTTTAGCCAGCGCTTAATAAAGGAAGGCGCTACGATTATTATGGTAGGTCGTGACGAGCGCGCCCTTGAAGACTTTAAATATGAACTGCTTACTCAAACGGGGGTGAAACCTAATCAGGTACATGCTTATGTTTGTGACTTATTGAAAAATGAAGAACGACAAGGTCTGATTAAGCACATAGAAAATTTTCATTGTCCTGTAAATACACTGATCAATAATGCTGGGGATAATGAGTTTAGTTTGTTGGAAAATTTAACTGAACAACGCATGGAAAAAATTATGCAGCTTAATACGCTTATTCCCATGTCGTTAAGCCGAGCTTTAATACCTCATTTTAGTCAACAAGATCAGGCTCAAATTATTAATATTGGCTCTACTTTTGGCAGCATAGGTTACCCTGGCTACAGTGTTTATTGCTCAAGTAAATTTGCCTTGCGCGGTTTTTCTGAAGCGCTGCGCCGTGAATTAGCAGACGGCCCTATTGCGGTTAAATATCTATCACCGCGCGCCACTCAAACCAGTTTAAATAGCGCCAATGTTCTGGCCATGAATAAAGAGCTTAACGTGGCCATGGATTCCACCCATATTGTGGCCAATCAGTTAATCAATTTACTGCAAGGGCGGCGGCACGAATTATTTATTGGCTGGCCTGAAAAATTCTTTGGGAAGTTAAATCAAATTTTCCCAAGTCTGGTGGGTAAATCCATCATTAAGCAATTACCAGTGATTCGGCACTACGCCCAATTGAGTTAGTAACGCTATAGAAATAATTGATTCAAACGGTGGTTAATATGAAGAAAAAACTAGCGATAAAAACCTGCATTTTTTCTGTGATGTGCATGTTGTATCTATTAGGGGGGGCTAAAGCATCTGCCAATCCACATGATCAATCAGCACTACAGGTAATTCAATCTCAGTGGTTAATTGCTTTGGAGGCTAAAGGCCCTCAGAAGCAACGTTTTCTTGAGTTGCAGTTAGTGGCTAAAGCTATGTATAAATTAAGTCGTACACACCCTAACGATGCTGAACTAAATGCCTGGGTTGGTGTGATGCTAAGTTCATTTGCCGGAGCAAAAAAGGTTGGTAGTGGTGAGCATCTTGCTCTTTCAGCACAGGGTATGCTGGAAAATGCGCAGGCACTTCAATTAGATATATTAGACCAATCACATTTAGCCAATGGCATGAGCGCTCGCGAGGCACTAAAGCGCGCACTGATATATAATCCCAGCGGGCTAGATGTTAATGTGTACTACAGTGCTTTTTTAAATGAGCAGACCATTAATATGCTGGCGGCCAATGCTAATAATTTATTGAAAAAAGGAACTATTTCTTCTCAGTCGGTTATTCAGGTAGTAAATTAACTGTCACAATGAGCTTACTAGTAGACAGGTATTAAGGTTATATTTTGATTTAGTACTTTGTGAATAACCCTAATTGGAAATGATTTCATACGTGATCGTTTTTACCGGGTAACTGGTTCGGGTCAACAGGGTTCAGGGTTAGGTAGCTTGTGTGTGCGCTTCGAATTTGATATGTCGTCTTAAAAAATAATGACTCTACTCAGAAAATATCACCATATATTCTGCACTGCTAGGATAGCAACAATGAGATATAAAGAGGCTAGAGTTAAAAGCGATTCTTTTTGTGTTGGGACGTTGAGGCAAAGATGGAGTCTTCTTGATATATTTTCCTATAAAGTAGCGTTGTTTTTTGTTCCGTGTTGTGTATTTGATTCACATAATTAGTGATTATGTTAAACGAATTTTGGTAGAATCTACTTAGATGAAATTTACATGAGAATATAAAGAAGAGTCGTGTTGAAAATATGTTTTTCCTCAGGCTCCTTATGTGTCCTACTGAATTCAAGATCTGTTTTTGTAATGGTGATTGCGAAAACAGAATTATATTCTTCACCATATGATAAAGAGAACGCTATGAGCAAAGGTACAGTTAAGTGGTTTAATGCAGATAAAGGCTTCGGTTTTATTACTCCGGAAGATGGTAGTAAAGATCTGTTTGTTCATCATTCCGAAATTCAAGCGGGCGGTCAGTTCGCAACATTG
>Ga0105348_1001500_pt1 | contig 15637 bp, 13 predicted proteins | sample EN8Hudsemesocosm_2_FD_83504 | JGI IMG/M metagenome (GOLD analysis project Ga0105348, IMG submission 83504) | Methane-oxidizing microbial communities from mesocosms in the Hudson Canyon - EN8C Hudson Canyon | ecosystem: Environmental > Aquatic > Marine > Cold seeps | place: Hudson Canyon... | reverse complement strand
TTTCCACCCTCCTGAGCAATTTGCATGGCGAGTTTGGCGTGATGTTTCATCATCAGTCTGGTTGTTCGTTCCAAAATACCTACCCGTTCGTATACCGGAAGCCACTGTTGGCGGTTTTTGAAGGCCGCGAATGCAAGGTCTAATTTTTCTGACACACTTTGCCAATCCATTGTGCTCACGGATCCTAAGTCGGCTTGATCGTAAGGTGCCTGCACTTTTAAAAGAGATGTACTCATAGTATTTACCTAATAAAAACTTATTAATTATTGAGCGATTAAGTAACTAAAACGCGCTTAAGTACTATCCACCTGCTAAGCCTGGTTGGGTGAGCTCTCCTAAACGTTCAGTTAATAACATGTTTTCTCTATAATCGATTGGTACAACAATCAGGCTTGGGCCTTTTTCATTTAGTGCATTGTTGAGCACCTCGGAGAACTCAATACTGTTGTCTACGCGATGGCCGTTCCATCCAAAACTCTCAGCAAGTTGTAACCAGTTTGGGTTACCAAAAGCCAGGTCTGTATGCGTGCCGAATTCCGCCTGTTGTTTCCATGCGATCAGGCCATATTCATGGTCCTCCCAGACGAGCATCGTACAATTAACATTAAGCCGTCTTGCGGTTTCCATTTCTTGAACATTCATTAAAAAACCTGCGTCACCGGCAATACCCAATATGTTTCTGTCGGGGTAAACAAGACTGGCAGCTATGGCGCCGGGTAAAGCAAAGCCCATAGAACAAAAGCCATTGGGAATTAAGCAGGTATTGGGTTCATTGCATTGGTAGTGTCTGGCTATCCACATTTTATGCGCCCCTACATCTGACAGTAATATGTCTTCAGGATTCATGGCTGCTCGAGCATCTGCTAGTATTTTCTGGGGCTTGATAATGTTTTTAGTATCATCATTTGCGTGCTCAATAAGTTCTAAGCTCATTTTCTGACGAAGCTCTTTTTGAGATGCAAGGTCAAATACGAGAGGTTCCGCTTGCTCTAGTCGTTGATTTAGCATCCATAAAGTATGCGCCAAGTCTCCAACCACTTCTGAAGTGGGGTCATAATACTCATCAATTTCGGCCGGTAGAAAATCGAGATGTATAATTCTTTTATCACGCCTTGGGTTCCATAAACGGGGGTGGTATTCCACCATATCAACCCCAATTGTAATGACTAAGTCAGCTTCATCAATTGCTAAAGTCGGAATGTCTTTACTGCCTAAACCGATGGTATACAAACAATAATCGGCATCCATATCGACCGCGCCTTTAGCCATAAATGTGGTCAATACGCCAATGCCCGTTTGTTCGCAGAAATGTTTAAGCTGTTTGGATGCACGTTTACGAATGGCGCCATTGCCAGCGATGATGACTGGCTTTTTGGCGCTGCTAAGGCAATTAAATGCCTGATCAATTATTGTGTCGTCTGCAACAGGGCGACGGTACCGTTTTGGTGTTAATGGGCGTGCCTGGCATTCTTGTTTTGCTACGTCTTCTGGCAATTCCAAGTGGACTGCACCCGGTTTTTCGGAGCGTGCAATGCGAACGGCTTTGCGTACTATTTCAGGGATGGTTTCGCCATTGTATATGGTGGTTGCCCATTTGGTTACTGGGCGGAACATCTGGACCACATCCATAATTTGGTGTGATTCTTTATGTAAACGATGTGTGGCTCCCTGGCCGGTTAACACTAACATGGGCGCCCGATCCATATTTGCATCTGCCACACCCGTAATTAAGTTTGTTGCGCCGGGGCCTAGTGTGCCGAGACAACCAGCAGGTTGTCCTGTTAAACGGCCATATATTTCGGCCATAAATGCAGCGCCTTGTTCGTGGCGCGTTAATACAAATTTGATTCTGTCGGATTGTTGCAAGGCCATCATAAAATCAGCATTTTCTTCACCGGGTACACCAAATATATATTCAATGCCTTCGGCCTCTAAAGATTTTACAAATAATTCAGCAGCTTTCATGTTCATTATCCTATCAATGGCGGGTTTAGCGTTCTGTAGATACAGGCGAAATTTCTTCTGGGTAAAGTTCATCTAATGGTACAGATCGCCCGTTTTCAGTCACCATGCGGCAGTGGTAGCGTTTTAGTCTTCTTGGTTCGGGTACACCGCATGAATGTGCGATGACGTTCAAGTCGTAGTGCATTTGTTCAGCGAAGCGTTTGACGCGCTCGGCTTTATCTATGGGGTTTAAACCTTTTTGCAGACGTTTATTGTGAGTCGTGATACCGGTTGGACAGGTGTTTTTATTACATTGCAGTGCTTGAATGCATCCTAATGCAAACATAAATCCCCGTGCAGAAACGATAAAGTCGGCACCGACACATAACGCCCAAGCGGCTTCGGCTGGTGTGATGAGTTTGCCACTAGCGATAATTCTAATGCGCTCTTTCAGGCCGTAGCGGTTAAGAATATTGACGACCAAGGGCAGGCTTTCTTTTATCGGAAGCCCCATATAATCAATCAGGCTTTGAGGGGCTGCGCCGGTGCCGCCATCAGCACTATCAATGGTGATAAAATCAGGTGCACTATCAATACCGCGTCGTTGGATCTCTTCACACAGTCTTTCTAACCAGCCGTAGGCGCCAATCACAGATTTAAACCCAACTGGTTTGCCGGTGGCATCACGAACCTTTTTAATCATGTTTAAAAGGTCTGCTTCGTTATCAATTTCAGGGTGTCGGTTAGGGCTGATTGAGTCTTCACCCACGTTGATAACACGAATTTTGGATATCTCAGGTGTTACTTTAACGCCCGGTAATATTCCACCTTTTCCGGGTTTGGCCCCTTGTGAAAGCTTAATTTCAAACATTTTTACCTGTTCATGAGCTGCCACTTCTTTGAGCCTGTCTGTCGATAAATTGCCGTTTTCATCACGTACACCATACTTTGCCGTGCCGATTTGGAAAACGATATCGGCGCCGCCTTTTAGGTGATGGGGAGACAGTCCTCCTTCGCCGGTATTCATCCAAACACCTGCCATCCTGGCGCCATTTGATAAGGCTAGAACGGCTGGCTTTGAAATGGCGCCATAGCTCATGCCCGAGATATTAAAAACGGAATTGGTGGAGTAAGGGGTATTACAATTCGGCCCGACTACGATGGGCGGAACCGGTTTGGCGTCTTCGGCCAAGGTAGGGTAGGGGCAGTTAACAAATAGCACGCTGCCAATAGGGCTTAAATCGCGGGTTGACCCGAAAGCGACGGTACTATCCACGCCTTTTGCGGCGCGATAAACCCATGAGCGTTCGGCTCTATTGAATGGGCGTTCTTCTCTGTCGCCTGCAAAGAAGTATTGACGAAAAAACTCACCCATATGCTCAAACCAATACCGAAATCTTCCTATCACAGGAAAGTTTCGTCTAATGGCTTGCTTGGTTTGACTCACATCCATAATGTATACAACCAACAAGGCGAGTAAGCCTATGCCGATTGCAAAAACAAAAAGGGATGATAATACAGTAATAAAATTATTAACTAGTTCTAATTCCATGATAATACCTCTATGTAGATAGCAGGGTAAAAGCAGATTTAGTGCCAAGTTATTTTATCTATTAATTACAGTGACTTAGTTATTTCTATGGCCTGTGGTTTAGCTTTTTTCGTGTATATGCACGATATTTCGTGAATCTTCACGAGTTGTCGTAATCGATTTCGTAAGTCTTCATTCTGGAGCTAAGGGTTGAAGGCTTTAGACCTAATAATTTTGCGGCGCCTTTTTCACCTGAAATCTTACCATTGCATTGGGCTATTGCACGGATAATATTGTTCTTTTCTATCTCTTTAAGTTGGGCTTCATTTAAAATGGCTGTATTTTGAAACAAAATATTTGTATCGCTGGCATTGCTGGAATTTATCGCTTCAGACTGTAAATGTTGCTCAGTTTGGGGTGGTGTATTCAATAATACTGTGTGATCGATGCTATCTTCATTTTTTTCAATATTTGATGGTGGGAGAGCTCGGTTTAAATTAAGGGTGCCATGTTTTGAGGTAATGACAGCTCGTTCAATTACGTTACGGAGCTCGCGTATGTTACCTGGCCAATAATGATTTTTTAATTGTTGAATTTGTTGAATGTCAAAGTCATCAATCGAGCGCCCGATTTGCTGACAAAAATGATCTTTAAACGTTTGAGCGATGGCGGTTATGTCATCGCCTCTTTCTCGTAGTGCTGGCACCATAATAGGAAAAACATTTAATCGATAATACAGGTCTTCACGGAACTCGCCATCCTGAACGGCTTGAAGTAAATCTTTATGTGTCGCGGCAATGACTCGTACATTTACTTTTTGGGTGGCTGAGCTACCGACTGATTCAAACTCACCCTCTTGCAAGACACGTAAAAGTTTAACCTGTAAATCTGCAGGAATATCGCCCACTTCATCCAAAAAAATAGTGCCGCCGTCAGCTAACTGAAACCGACCAATTCTTCTGCTGACCGCACCAGAAAAGGCCCCTTTCTCGTGCCCAAAAAACTCACTCTCAATCAGGCTGGCTTGTAATGCACCACAGTTAACTTTTACGAAGGCTTTATCTTTGCGTTTACTACTTTGGTGAAGAGCATTGGCGACGAGTTCTTTGCCAGTACCTGTTTCACCGCAAATAAGTACGGAGGCCTCGGTTTTTGCTACTTGTTCGATTTCTTCTAATACCGCTAACATAGCGGGGCTAGAGCCGATAATTTGATTGTTTTCGGATATTCTTTTTAGTTCTGCTTTTAAGTATTGGCGTTCCTGGTCCAGAGACTCAATACGTTTAAGCCCCTCAATGCGGTCATTAACATTTCTAAAAGAAAGTACGATAACAGGGCCGTGTTCTTTTTCAATTAATGACACAGTAGCGTCAGCAATGATGTGTTGATCTGCCTGCTTAATAAGCTTAAGGCTATCCGGCAACCAAATACGCTGCTCATCATTTTCATTTGAGAGCAGGAGTGCTAAGGCATTGTTAAGTTGTTTTGCTGAGGTCGTATCCATAAAAGAGGCGAAGTTTTGTTTTTCAATCGATGCCTGTGATAGCTCGAACTGGTTCAATACAGATTGATTGACCGTTAATATGCTTAGGTCAGCCTCCAACGTAATAATACAGTCCATTGCTGTATCCAATATTTTTTGGGTTTCTTCCTGTTGGTCTTTTAGCTGTCGTTCTATGTAAATTCGTTCTAACTCGGCGCCTGCACGACTTGCAAAGGTTTTTAGAACGGCAAGTCCATAGGGCTCACTTGAAGAAGGTTTGTTACCCAGTAAGGCAAGGTGACCCACAACGTTGCCCTGATTCCCAATCATCGGTACGCCAAAGTAACTACGGATATTAAGTTTAGAAAGTTGTTTGTCGTGCGGGTAACAAGTTTGTACATTATCAGCGTGGTGTTCGATCACCTTATCGACAATAACTGTTTCACAAGGTGTGTTTTGCATATTATAAGTGGTGTTTTCTTTATGCTCGCCTTCAACAAAAAGTGCCAAAGTATGCAGCTTATGAGAGCCAACAATTTCTGTGATCCAGGTATGGCTATAACCAAGCGCGGTAGACATTGTTTCTGCCAAGGCATCAAAGAATGCTTGACCAGTGTCACTTACAGTCCCTTGTAATATTACTTTTATTGCTTCTTCTTCTGAGAGCATTTTTCGCCTCTGGTGAGTAATTATAATCAGTTCAATCAGTGAATTCGAATTATCTAGCAGAGTAAAAGAAACACTAACTTTGAATTTAGTATTCAAGTTCCAATAAATACGATGAGTAGCCTAAAAGATAGTAAGTATTACATTTTTAAGCATTGGTGGTTATTCATTTATTCACGAGATATCGAGAGCTTTCCGTGAAATATCGTGAATTACCATTGGTCAAAAATAAAGTGTGATGTTCTATCTGTATGGTTAAGTGACTGTATTTATACGACTATATTTATCTTATTTACAATGGCATGCTATTTGTATTATGTCTCTATAGCGTTACCTTTTTTAGCTAATGGAAATGTATATGAATAGTCCCATGACTGGTTCTGTTGTTGATTTCAGCTCGGTTACAAGTGTAAAAATACCTCATCTGATTGAAGTGCCAAGCCATATGAATAAAGATTTTGGTGATAGGGCAACGGCTGAAATGCTAGTTGAGCATGCCAAGCGTGGAAATCATAAAGCCTTTGATTTACTCGTGATCAAATACCAATCGAGTGTTGCAAGAGTAGTTTCAAACTATATTCGCGATAGAAGTAGTATTTTAGATGTTGTGCAAGAAACTTTTATAAAAGCCTACCGAGGATTAGGGCGTTTTAGAAGTGATAGTACTTTTTACACATGGATTCATCGTATTGCGATCAATACAGCGATCGATCAAATCAAAAACACTAAACGTAATCATAATCATATTTCACTGAATAATATTGAGCAAATGAATTTATGTGAAGATCAAGTCTCGAATGACAACCCAGTATCTTCTACATATTCAAAAAGTTTAACGACACACTTTAATAAAATTTTGGGTGAACTTCCTATAGATTTAAAAACAGCCTTGCTGCTAAAAGAGGTGGATGGCTTCAAATATGAAGAGATTGCCGCTATCGTGGGAATCCCATCTGGAACAGTGAAATCGCGTATTTTTAGAGCGCGTGAGCTGATAGTAGCAGAAATGAATGTCTTCTTATAACAAACTCTAAAAGGGCTGTTAGATAGCCGAACGATCAAAGATATCCTATTTGATGAACTTTTATAAGGGCGACCAAAGTGAGACTACATACACATTTAATTAGTCAATTATTAGCGAATGCGCCATTATTTTTACTGGGTATTTTGCTTTCCTCGGGAGTTTTGGCCGAAAACTATTATTACCCTTTTAGTAATCCATATATATCCACTATTGTGGGAACGCCCGAAGAGTACCAAGCAGTACTTCCTCAAACGATACCTCTTCAAACCTACTCGCTTGATAAAGAGGTTGGCCCCAAAATTCCCGATATTTTTTGGTACCAAAGTGGTTTTGAGTATTCAGTAGCACTTCAAAAGTTTAGGGCTCCACTTATCTTTGTCATAGCCGGTACTGGGGCCGATCATAAATCTGAAAAAAACTTGGTATTGTTAAAAGCTTTCTATAATGCAGGATTTCATGTTATTGGACTTTCTTCACCAAGCCATCATAATTTTATTACTACTGCATCACGTACTGGAATTCCTGGGCATTTGGAAGAAGATGCGTTTGATCTTTACCAAGTAATGCAACGTATCAGTCAAAACTTAGAAGGCAAAACAGACGTTAGTCGATACCTGTTGACTGGATATAGCCTTGGTGGGGCTCATGCCGCATTCGTCAGTAACTTAGATGAGCATGAAAAGGCATTCTCCTTTGAACGAGTCTTGTTACTTAACCCTCCCTTATCAATGTATGCGTCTATATCAAAATTAGACCGGATGTTAGAAAACATACCGGGGGGCGTGGATCACTTTAATAAATTTTTTGACATGCTGGTTCAACGAATTTCCGCTGTATATCGTCGATCCTCAAAAGCTGAGTTTAATGAAGCATTGATCTATGAAGCCTTTAAATATGATCGCCCTAGTGATGAACAACTAGCCGCTATTATTGGAACAGCATTCCGCTTATCTGCAGCCAATATGATATTTGCGACTGATGTCATCACAAATATAGGGTTTGTTAAGTCTAAAGAGCTAACGCTCAACTCAGGGAACTCCTTAGATGCATACTTTAGACTTTGTATGAGAATCGGTTTTACCGACTATTATCACGAATTACTTTTTCCGTATTTTAAAAACAGGCAACCGTTACTGACTCGTGAATCATTAGCTAATCAGTTAAGTCTTTTACATATAGAAGGTTACTTAAAAAACACTGCAAAAATTGGTTTGGTGCATAACCGCGACGATATCATTCTTGTTAAGGGAGATATTGATATTTTTGAGGATATGTTTGGTGTCCGCGCAAAGTTATTTCCGACAGGAGGACATCTTGGAAACCTTCAACAGCAAGATACTCTGGCTTATATCGTTAACTATTTTAAATGATGAATGCGTCAAAGCTTTCAGATGAGGGACTTGCGAAATGTACCTAAAAAATATCCCCCTATTGTTGATGCTTAGTTTTTTTTTAGGGGCTTGCAGCACGAATCCGGCATCAAAACAGTCATTAAGTGACCCGACCTACCGTTATGAAAGGGTCGTGAAAGATGATGTGTCGAGCCCCTTAGATATTTGGGACCCTCTTGAATCTGTCAACCGGGCAAGCTATCGATTTAATGCCAGGTTTGATAAATATGTGTATCTACCTGCCTTAACGGGTTATCAATATGTTACGCCCGATTTTATCGAGTCAGGTATATCAAATGTATTTAATAACTTGGATGATATTAGAACAGTAGTTAATCAAGTTTTACAGGTCAAAGTAACTGAAGCGTTGCAAACAAGTGCTCGGTTTATTACCAACACAACGGTAGGGATTTTAGGTTTGTTTGATGTAGCTAGTTATTTTGACCTACCAAAATATGATGAAGACTTTGGGCAAACTCTCGGGTTTTATGGTGTCAGTCCAGGCCCATATCTGGTGATTCCAATTATGGGACCCTCAAATTTACGTGATGGAGTGGGTGACATAAGTGACTCTCTCACTGTATCGCCTTTATTACTTGATGATCACCCCGACAGAAAACATGTGGTTTACCCCTTACGTTTTCTGGATGAACGTGCGAAAACTTCATTTAGGTATTACCAAACAGGCTCTCCCTTTGAGTATGAGTTAGTACGCTTACTTTATAGTACGAAAAGAAATATTGAAGTTTTAAAGTAATCATATTCAGAAAATAAATTTGAGAAAATTATGACACCAAAAATATTCATCATACTTTTGACATCATTCTGGTTGATAAACTCAAGCCAGCTTAGGGCTTCGTCATTTATTAGGGAAACTATCACAATTGGATTAACTGCTTCTCTAAGCGGCAAGTTTAGAGAAGCAGGAACTCAACAACTAAAAGGTGTTGAAATGTGGCGTGATGATATCAATGAGCGAGGGGCTCTTCTTGGTAAGCGCGTAAAGTTGATTGTTCAGGATGACCATTCTATTGCGGAGGATGCAGCAGAAATTTATGAGACCTTTATCCTAAAAGATAAAGTAGACTTATTGCTAGGGCCTTACTCATCAGATATTACAAATGCTGTTGCTAAAGTAACGGATAAATTTAACTTTCCTCTTCTGGCAATCGCTGCTTCAGCGTCATCCGTTTGGGATAAAAGCAACAAACCTTATTTATTTGGTACTTATGTTCAGTCAGATCAACTAATGACGCCTGTTATTAAATTAGCTGCTGCCAAAAAAATACGGCGTATTGCTATAGCATATGCAAACACCCGCTATACAAATTCGATAGCACAAGGTGCCCGACGAGTTGCTCAAGAAAATAATATGGATGTTATATTTTATGAAATGTTTAATGCCACAAATGATTTTCGAGAATATGTGGAACGCCTAGCTGAAACGAAGCCAGAGATTATCATTGTAGGCGCTTATCTTGAAGATTCGATTCAATTCGTAAAAGCACTCAAACAACATAAAGTCATCCCAAAAATGTTAGTGTTTAGTGGCAGTATAGATACAGATGATTTCAGAAGTGCTCTAGGTAATGATGTTGAGGCTGTTTTATCGGCGGTACAGTGGAGTCAATCACAACGTTTACCTGGAGCTTATGATTTTGCATTCCGCTATAAGCAAAAGAATAAGGTATATCCTAGTTACCAAGCAGCAGGTGGTTATGCAGCAGGACAAATACTAGAAGCGGCAGTTAGATTGTCGGGGTCTTTATCCAAAAAAGATTTACAAGAGCAGCTCTTAAAGCTTAAATTCAGATCTCTCTTTGGTCATTACAGGGTCGATTCGAATGGACAACAAATAGGTAAAAAGGCTTATTTGATGCAATGGCAAGATGGTGAGCGTCGTTTAGTTATGCCTAAAGATTTAACGAACCATACTATACGTTTGTTCAATATAAAATAGATCTATGATCAAGGAAGAACATTTAATAACAATACTAATAGATATGGGTTCCCAGTCCCCAAACCTTACCCTTGCAATTGAGAGTAGAGGGGCCAATTGTTTCATTCCTTAATGGATATTTTTGCCTATATTGAACGCTTTTATAACCGAAAGAGAATTCATGGATACTCAGGATGTACTAGTCCCATAGACTATGAAGATCGATCAGTAAGGCCTTAACCAAATGGTCCGTTCTATCCGGGTCGAATCATAGTGGCAGAACTTGCCTTTGCGTTCCAGCTAGCCAAGCGACAGCTGATGCCATAAATTTGGCAATCATAACTCTAGTCTTTATATCTGCTATCGACTGGGAGCGATACCCTCTCATTCGAGCCCATATAGAAAGACTTTGTCTATTGATAAGGGCTATCTTAACTCCTTAGCCTCTGCATAGCATAAGCAAGCAAGGTCATGATATTTCGGCCAAAGTTGCGATGACTTCGACGGTTTGCACAATGCTACATTTTGCCAATCATAACGCTAGTCGCAATACCTGCTAACAACAAATGCCCGTCCCCCAAAACTACCAGACTGAGTGTCTACTAAGCGAACCTTAATATCATTGACGTCGAGCGAATGCAATAAAATCTACCAAAACCTAGCTGTGCGACAAACTCGTGCTAAAAGTTGTCGCTAATGACTGTTCATTTAAGATAAAAGGTGGGAATTAATACGAGATTATAAAAGCCCCAATATTTGTACTATTATTGAGTATAAATATAGTTCGGAGAACGAAGGATGTGCAACTCTATCCGTATCTGTTTCATGAAACTCATAATTTTATGCTCCGTCATCAATACTGCATATTCCCAGGATGAAAACCTGTTGTTTTATGAGGACTTTCCACCATTCTGCTATATAGAGAATGACCAACCAAAAGGCGTATTTTTTGACATTGTGACAACCGTTTTCGAAGGTATGGGGGCATCTTATAAGTTTCAATTTTATCCTTTTAAGCGCGCTTTATTCATGGCGACTCAAGGAGAAGGCATTATCGTGGGGATTTATAAAACAGACGAAAGGCTTCAAAAACTAGATTATTCAAAGCCTTTTTACAAAGAAAAAACTGTATTCTTTGTCGCTAAAGGACAGGGATTTCGATATAGCACAATAAACGACCTGAAAGGCAAACATATTGGTGTAAAGCTAGGGTGGAGTTACGGAAGAGAGTTTGATCAGGCCAGAGAGTCCAAACTATTTACCACAACCGTCGGTTCACAAAAGCAGATATTCCGATTATTACTTGCAGGAAAACTTGACACAGTTGTTGACAATGAACTTTCTGGAATGAGTGTAATCAATGATTTGCGACTCAAACAAAATATTGAAGTATTACCTAAACCTTTACTTGAGGGAAATATCTATATAGCGATTAGAAAAGGAGCAAACACAGGGCTTATTAAAAAGTTCAACAACCATGTAAAACGCATCGAGAAAAATGGTACTTTTGAAAAGATACTCGCCAATTATCATTGATCTCTAAACACAGAAGTAGGCCGCAATATTTACGTTTATTGTCTCGGTTGAAATTCCAGAAGGTTCAAAGGTAACTCTGATTGTATTGAGTGGCACCCGAAACTTGATTTTGACACTGAATATACGAGGAAAATATAACTAGGCCATATATCGGAACTCTGTTTTTAGTCACGTTTTTGCGGCGGCATATTTCCTAGCTACTAGCTGTTTTTGTTTGGATAAGTCGTGATAGATAACTTTCTCTATTGATTAAAAATTCTATCAAAAGATATGAATAAGAATTTGAAACCGCTTTTTGGACAGATCTTCGTTGTTTCAATGCCTTACGCCACATTCGACATTTGGGTAAATTATCTAACGTATTCAACTTAGTAAAAGTATCGAATACGTCAAAATATCGGAAAATTGGCCCATACACAGCATCTATCAAATGGAACCTCTCCCCAGAGAAAAAAGGGCCGCCGCTCAACTCTCTCTCAATAAGACGGAATTTAATTTGTATTTCAGAATGAATAGTATGGAAGTGTGATATTTCCTTGGCATTGTACAAGCTGGAAATTTTGCTCAGTAAACTGGAGCCAAATTCGATCCATGAACGATGAAATGCTTTCTCAAGATTATCAACTGGGTGCAAGGAGTCAGGCGTTATTTCATCCAAATACTCGCAAATGATTGCGGACTCGAACAATGCGTGTTTGTCATCAACTAATAAAATCGGAACTTTTCCCATCGGAGATTTTTGTTCAAACCACTTTGGTTTTTTTGCAAGATCAATATCAGTTCTGGTGTAAGATAATTTTTTTTCTTCCAAGGTAATGATTGAACGTTGCACGTAGGGGCATAATACGTGAGTAACAAGGTGGATTTTTTTTTGTTTCATGCAACAGTGCTCCTATTATCTGGTTGGTTGTGGTCTTGACTGAAGATATGTGCTGATAGCGTATTTCCCGTCTCCCAGGCCAATCTGTACGACAGCCACTAAGGTGAGCAGTAGTGGATATTCCCAGCCCCCTCCCGTGTTAGTAAATAGCCATCCATTTGTAGAGTGAGCCCAAGTAGCGCCGAGTAGAACGGGTATAATGAGCGCTGAAAAAAAGCCAGTTTTGAATCCCAATAGCAATGCCATACCTGCGATTGCCTCTATGAGGAAAACAATATAGGCAAGCCATTCTGGCAACCCGATTGAGCCAAAATATTGTGCGGTGCCCGGCAAGGTAAATACCACCAGCTTAAGGTAGAGGCTGTGTGCCAATAACACCGTGGCGAGCGAAATTCGTAAGATAAGTGTACTGGTGTCTGAATTAAATAAATTGTTCATTGTGATTACCTCCTGTTCAACTAAGTGTCTGTGCATTATCACTCGTGCTATATTGCAGATAAATTGGCAATGTCTGCAAAGTGATATTGCAAAATTGCAAAATTGAAAAAAGAGGGTTTGTATGGATTGGAATTCATTGAAGGTATTTCTTGCTATTGTTCGTCGAGGGTCTTTGTCTGGGGCGGCTAATGATCTTGTGGTTAATCACTCAACCATCTTCAGGCGCTTGAATGCCTTTGAGGAAAAAATAGGCGGGAAGCTATTTGAACGTATAAATAACAGCTACGAATTGACAGCATTGGGGCATGAGCTGCTTGGCCTTGCACAAAATATCGAAAACTCTTTTGATGGCATAGAGCGCCACATTGTCGGCAAAGATTTTCAACCTAAGGGGGTCGTTAAGATCACCGCTCCCAATAATATCGCTTATCGCTATTTGCCTCGCTATATTTCCGACTTTAATGTCAAATATCCTGAAATACGGGTTGAGTTGTTAGTGAGTAATCATGAATTCAATATGTCTAATCGGCAAGCTGACATTGCGGTGCGAGCAACATCTTTACCACCAGAGAATTTGATTGGAAGGCAGGTAAGTACTCTTAATTGGAGTGTTTTTGCAAGCAAAAAATATAAAGATAAGTTTGGTTTACCCAATGATATGGAAGAGTTGATAAGTCATTCTTTAATTGGTGCTACAGGAGCCTTGTGTCGCCTGTCTGCATTCATCTGGCTAGATAAACACTTTGCGAACCAAGTCATAACACGCTGTGATGATTTGACTGCGATGTCTTATTTTGTAGAATCTGGCCAAGGTTTGGCGTTTTTACCTGAGGATCAATGTCGACCTGAACTAATAAGGTTATTTGCTGTTCAAGAGAGTAAACCTAGTAACTTATGGTTGTTAACGCACCCTGACTTACGTAATGTGGAAAGAATAAAATTGGTTATGAAGTATTTAACAGAGGCCTTCTCGAATGAGTGGGCTTCCTGAATCCATAATATGATTCCTGAAACCAATAGTGTCTGAAATGAATAGGGTCAGACTCGATTGAAATCTACACCTCACAAAAGTGTCGTGATTCTTTATATGTCGGTTATATGTAACAACGCAGTCTGTTTCTTCCAAGCCAAGTCACTAATAATTAGGGCTAGCTTGGCCAGTGAGAGGATGAATGATCTCCCTGAGTGACAAGCTCCTTGTTCCCAAGGCATATAATAATCAGCCATGTAGTTAGCACATTCTGTTCGGCTTCAGTAAAAGCTAATATACCCACTAGGCTGTTCAAGTTACGATAAAGGTGTGGCTTGTTTAGCTGCTTCAGGTTTGCGGTGAGCGCTACGCCTGAAAGGCAGCACTAACATCTGTAAAATATTCAGATCACCCCATGGTTTTAGTTCTTTTACACCATAGCTTAGCTGGTTATCTTTAGCAGATTCTGAGACACCTACTTGATCAAGACCAGATTGTTCAAAGTCTGATTTTTTGATATAGCTTGTCGTTTTGTAGGTGCCAAATAGCTTATCCCAGAAGGAAAACAACACACCAAAGTTGCTGTTAAAGTGGTGATGATTACTGGAATGATGCACTTGGTGCATTTGCGGTGTGACTATTATTACTTGTAAAACACGGTCAATGGAGTTGAAAACTGTGGTATTCGCATGGGTGAAGAAGCCATTGATCATTGAAAGGACGGAAATTACTAGCAAAGCATAATCTGGTACACCGAGGCTAATGACTAAGGAGAGATAGATACTAAAAGATATCATCACTTCAACCGGGTGGAATCGAAATGAGGTACTAAAATCGAGTTTTAGGTCACTATGATGAATTTGATGTAAACGCCACAACAGTGGAATACGGTGCAGCATTATATGCTTACAGTAGTCCACTAGGTCATGTAGTAATACGATGCCGATAACAATTCCAAACGCCTCAAGTGGGGTTGTTGCTTCCGTAAGGCTGGGGCCAATGTTTTCTCGACTGATAAAAGCCAGTAGCAAAAAACTGACGCTACGCCCCATAAGATGATTGCTAGCAAATAGCAGTATATTTCCAGTCCAGCGTTTTAAATCCGAGACGGCTACATCACACGAAGATTGTAACCAAGCTGGCCATAATGATTCACAGAGTATAATGCAGACGAATACGACCCAAGGCAGTAAAGGAAGATAGTATGTCATAGTACTCACTGTCTCTTTGTGTTGGTGACTGTAGCGAATGAATGTATAACAAATTTTTTTGCGGCAGCTTTATGTGCGGCGACTATACGTATGTGCGGCGACTATAAATGGCGCTTGGTGTAGCTGTTATGTCACTCCACTTGGCTATCTGTGGTTATTTACATTGTTGACTAAGGCACAGAGTTAGAAAAGTCGGACGCTTATTTAGGTCTCACTATTCACTGGTTCTGTGCCTTGAGGGAGGGGCACTATTTATTTCGATTCTTGAATTTGGTTATCGCCATGATGGTGATCCCGACCAATACTAGTGACAAGACACCAGGCTCGGAAAGTTGTATGACTTCGCCACAAAAATCATCGTCACAAGGGAAAGAACTATCACCAGCAGCTACTTGTAGTGAGACTAAGGCGAGAAAAGTGAAACTTACAATACGGTTTAAGTATGATTTAAGCATTTTGATACATCCTATTTTAATTTCTAAATTAGGTGCAACGTGCACAGGAATACTCCAGCATTGTATGGTCTTCGAAACACAGCTTATAGATATCGATTGAGGCCATAAAGCTACATTTACTCCGCATAATATATGCCCAAACTTAAGTTGTATTGAATATCAAAGAGAT
>Ga0105348_1001493_pt1 | contig 15719 bp, 13 predicted proteins | sample EN8Hudsemesocosm_2_FD_83504 | JGI IMG/M metagenome (GOLD analysis project Ga0105348, IMG submission 83504) | Methane-oxidizing microbial communities from mesocosms in the Hudson Canyon - EN8C Hudson Canyon | ecosystem: Environmental > Aquatic > Marine > Cold seeps | place: Hudson Canyon... | reverse complement strand
GATGAATGGTTAGTTTTCCCACATGAGCTATCAGGTCTTACGCCAGATGAAATCATTGCTGGTAAAAAAGATTTAGCTAATATCCATGATATTTTAGTTTAGGGGCTTTAAGCCTCTAGATGCAGACACAAAAAAGCATGTCACCTAGACATGCTTTTTTTATAACTAAATTTTTATCACTAAACTTTCAACATTTAGTTTTCAGTTTAACCTTTGTGTAAACTAACAACCGTTAAATCAATGCGCTATTCTATTGCTAGTAATTCTACATCAAAAATTAGCAGTGAACCTGGTGCGATTTTACCTGCCGCTCGATTGCCATAACCTAGAGATGCCGGAATATAAAAACGCGTTTTTTCACCAACAACCATCAACTGCACGCCTTCGGTCCAACCTTTAATCACTTGATTTAAACCAAAGCTAATCGGCTCACCTCTGTCAACTGAACTATCAAACACCGTGCCATCAAGTAAAGTACCATGATAATGCACCTTAACCTTGGTAGTTGCACTTGGGTGTTCTTCGCCCTCACCTGATGTAAGTACTTTATACTGCAAGCCAGAAGCCGTTTCGATTACGCCTTCTTCAGTTTTATTTGCTGCTAAAAATTCACTACCTAATTTAACATTGACTTCAGCTGCCGCTTTATTGCTATTTTGTCTCATCATAAAGAGAGCAAACAGCACAAAAATAATCGCCAATACAATAAACTTACCCATTAAAAGTACCTTTTTAAATTACCTAGTTAGAAAGCCGCATCTTACTTAATTAGCGCTTAACTTGCTAGTTAACTCAGTCTAAGTTGCGTTAAGCACATTACAGAAAAATATTTAAATATCATACTGATTTTTTTATCGCTCTATTGATTAAGGTCAATAGAGAGGCAATGGTTAAATAAATAATAAAACAGCTAAAACATCTGCTTCTAAAAAGAGCGGTTTATCAAAGGGAAAAATGCATAAACTTGCTGATAATGTTCTTTATCAAGCAAGAGGTTCCGAACGCAATAAAGTTGTCATATAGGCAAATTAGCTTATTATTTTCAGATAAAAATAAACAACACTAATATCGCTATTTTTATTAACTCAATCTATAGTTAGGTTATTCTTTTAGCTATACTTTTTTTAAATGAAGCCAAGTCATAAAAATAATAATTTTAGCCTATATACCTACCCTTTACTCATTATGGCTGCATTGTTAGTCGCTAGATACTTTAACGGCGTATTATTGTTCCACACCTTAGCAGAGCTATTCTCCATTTTTGTCGGCTTATTGATGCTTGTCGTGGTTTTAAACACCCAACATTTTATCCGAAATGATTTTTTAATCTACTTAGGTATTGGTTACTTTGCTGTATCCCTCATAGATACCATGCATACATTTACAGTAAAAGGCATGCCTTTTTTCAATATTACTGATGGTGAAATCACCCTGCACTTTTGGATATATGCTCGCCTTTTAGAAAGCTTGTTATTACTCTCATCTACTTTTTTCTTATTTAAAAAGCTAAACATCAAGCTAATGATAATTGCTATAGCCATTATTGTGGTAGTAGTGTGTTGGGCTTCATTTTATCTAGAAGAGCCCAAGATGTTTATTGATGGTGGTTTATCTGACTTTAAACGAAATACCGAGTTTATAGTCATCACTATCCTTATCAGCACCGCAATCGTTTTCATTAAAAACAAAGCATTATTAGATAAAAACGTTTTGTTTTTTTTATTGGCTTCCATTTCTCTTACTGTCATCGCCGAGTTCTGCTTTACCCTATATACAGACTTTAATGGCGTCGCCTTTGTTATCGGGCACATTTTTAAGTTTTTATCTTTTTGGATGATTTACCAAGCAATCATCCAAACAACCCTAAACCACCCTATGAAGATGTTAACCGCAAAATCAAATACATACGAAGCCATACCAATACCAGCAATTAGAACAGACGAACGGGCTATTATTTCTCAAGTAAACGAGTCGGCATTAGCTGTTATTGGTAAAGACTTAGCTGAAATAATACACCAGCCCATTCATCAACAATTCCATCCAGAGGATATAGACGAAACTCATTGTAAGTTTTGTGCTGCAATTAGAACCGGCCAAACATTAGAAAATGAAGTTATTTTCCTGTCGCAAATACAGCAATGGTTTTTACTTTCAATTGTTCCAATTGATAAAGAAAATATTAAAGGGGGCGTGCTGCAATCCTTAACCAATATTTCTAAACAAAAAGCGCAAGAACAAGAGTTACGAGATCATAAAGACTTACTTGATGAGCGCGTTCAACAAAGAACAGAAGATCTAGAGCGCTCCTTTGAACAATTAGCAACAGCACAAACTCAGTTAGTCGAATCTAAAAAAATGGCTTCACTCGGTGGACTTGTTGCAGGTATTGCTCATGAAATAAATACACCGATAGGTATTTGTGTCACTGCAGCATCTCATTTAAATGACTCTACCCAAGAAACTAAAGTCGCATTGAATGAAAACAAATTATCAAAAGGTAAACTTACAAGTTATATCGCAGGAGCCGAAAAAAGCACTGAACTTATCACTTCGAATATAGAGCGAGCCGCTGAGCTCATTAGTAGCTTTAAACAAGTTGCCGTTGATCAATCAAGTGAGCGTTTCAGGACTTTTCTCATTAAAGAATATATTAATGAAATACTCGTCAGTCTGACCCCGAAAATAAACAACGCCAATATCGATATTCTATTTAGTATTGAAGATGATTTTGAGATACATAGTTCTCCTAGTGCTATTTCTCAAATACTTACTAACTTTATCACTAACTCTATCACCCACGCATTTAAGGATACTGAGCTTGGACAAATTTCAATCTCAGTGAAAGAGCTTGATGACTTGGTTAAAGTGAGCTATCAAGACACCGGCAGTGGCATTCCTGACAATCACTTAGAGATGATTTATGAACCTTTTTTCACCACCAATAGAGGGCAAGGTGGCAGCGGTCTTGGACTTCACATAGTATACAACCTAGTTCACCAGTCTTTAAAAGGTTCATTAACCTGCAACAGTGAAAAAAATAAAGGGGCGTGCTTCGAAGTTACCTTTCCCAAAGATTTAAACGAAGAAAGTGTTCGATTGTTATAACTAGCCTCGCCCCTTAAAGAATGAATAACTTTCTAACAGCTAGAGAAGACAACTCAACATAAAGTTCTTTATTTCATACTGTTAGGGTATTTATTAGCGCTAAACAGGAATTAGCTAAACAGCTTGAACAAGCTACCCTTATTCCTCTAAGATATAACCCCAATTACTTCCGTCAACTAATCTCAAATAATAGATATTTCATATGAATAATAATAAAAAACTCATCACTAGCTTACTTTTAGCTTTCACTCTTTCAGCATGTTGTGGTGGTGATGCTGCCATTAAAAAAGTTGATAATTTTATTGCTAAGCAAGTAATTGATAAAACAGACAACAGTTGGAAAACAGCATTAACTAAACCACCACTACTTACCTTTAGCCAAGGCAAAGATTACTTTTGGGATATCGAAACTAGCCAAGGTAAACTTTCTATTAAACTGTTTGCTGACAGTGCACCAATGCATGTCTCTAGCACCATCTATTTAACCAAATTAGGCTTTTATGATGGCTTAACTTTTCACCGCGTTATTCCGGGGTTTATGGCACAAGGCGGCGATCCTATCGGTAATGGTGCAGGCAACCCTGGTTATAAATATGAAGGAGAATTTAATGAAGGTCCTGGGCATAGCGAGGCAGGCATTTTAAGTATGGCCAATGCCGGGCCTGGTACGGATGGTAGCCAGTTTTTCATTACTTTTAAAGCAACACCTTTCTTAGATGGCAAACATACCGTCTTTGGTAAAGTTGTTGCGGGGTTAGATGACAGTTTGGCAACTATTGAAGGTTTAGGTACTAGAAGTGGTAAAACTTCAACAGAAGTTAAAATAATTAAAGCTTCAATTCGCGTAGCTGATAGTAAGTAAACTAAACACATTTTTCTGTTCAAAAACCACAAGGATGTGGAAATATACTGGACAACACTGTAATTAATTACGCGTGCTCTTGCTATATTTAAAGGTTAAACACTTCGTAATAGCTCATGTAACTTCGCCAAAAGCGTTAAAATATATCACCTCAACGCTTTGTTCTATGTATAATCAAATAATACCTATTCCATTTTTATGACTTTATGAAAAATACCTACATTGCCCGCCAAGCTATATTGAATAACAATATGGAAACCATTGGCTATGAGCTCTTATTTAGAGACAGCCCTGAAAATAAATTTCCTGAGATAGACCAGGACATAGCGAGCTCTAAGTTAATTATTCAAAATCATATTTATGGTGATATAAAAGCATTAACCATGGGTAAAGTGGCTTTTATCAACTTTACTGAAAACTCCCTCATTCAGAAATACCCATTAATGTTCGATAAAAACGATATTGTTATTGAGTTAATGGGACATGAAAGGCCAACAAAGAACCTATTGAAGATCATTAATTATTACCATCAAAAAGGTTACAAAATAGCCTTATCGGAATACGATTTAGAGAATCACTGGGATAGCTTTTTTCCTTACATAGATATTGTAAAAGTTAATATCGAAAAGATTAACACCAAACGGCTTCTTTCTACTCTGCCACGAATGAAACCACACAACATAAAACTTACAGCTGAAAGAGTAGAGACAAAGAATCAAAAGCAAACACTAGCTGAAATTGGTTTTAGCTACTTTCAAGGGTACTTTTATCATCAACCTGAAATAGTGACTGAGAAAAAATTAACTAGCCAAAAAACCCACATGCTGCAGTTGTTAAGCGAAACTTTTAACACGCCAATAAATTACGATGAAGTAGCTAATATTATCAGTCATGATGTTAACCTCACCATTGGTTTATTAAAAATGGTTAACAATGTTGCTACCGGTACACAAGTTGAAATCAAGTCTTTAAAACAAGCTGCCGTGTATTTAGGCGATGAAAAACTTTGCCAGTTCATCGCTATTTTAGCCATGTCTAACTTAACCTCGGATATCGCTGACGAAATATGTAAACAGGCGCTTATAACCGGGAAAATGATGGTAGAACTTAGCCATAATAATAGCTTTGAAGCTATTAGTGAGTTTGCATTTATCACCGGGTTGCTTAGCGAAATAGAAGTCATATTAGGCCTTCCAATCTCTGAAGTTATTCAAACAATGCCATTAGCATCAAAAATAGAACAAGCCTTACTCACAAAAGCAGGCCCTTTAGGTGAACTATTAAAGTTAACTTCCGCTTATGTTTCTGGAAATGATGATGACTTAGAGCAATTAATAGCAAGCCATGCTCTAAATAAAAAAGCAATTCAAAAAGAATTTGTTAGTGCTAGTCAATGGTGTAATGATTTAGGTATTTAGCGCTTTATAAAAGATTAGGGCTAGAGTAAATAACAACTTTCACAAAGTTTCAGGATGGTTAGTGCGAATTACTTTTTGGTGCTGATTTATCTCTTTGTCAAGATTAAATCATCAAAACAAAAAGAATTCATAACTGATATAAATCAAGATTCTCTACAGCAATTCATGATTAAATTCAGCACACCACTTTAGTAATATATTTATCCGTTATATTTTAACAAAAAGATATGAATTCTTATGAGTAAACATTCAAAAATTATACTATTAGTCCTCGCAGCATTCTTTTTATTTATTGGCATAAAAAGCTATCAGCACTCAAAAGCTTTTGAAGAGCTAACAAATATTCAAACCGTTGAGGGCACTATTTTTCAATTACACTGCCCACCGAAAGGTGCAGCGTCCCTCAGTCTTGTAGATTCTGATATTACCTATAATTTATCGATAAAATTTAGAACCAATTATTGTGATGATAAGGGATCGCAACCGCTACTTGGTAAAGAAGTGACCATGCAGGCTGTGCAAGTAAACAGTGACTTTTATCAGGTATATCAAATTACGAGTGATAAGAAAGAGATTTTAAGCCCTAAAGATGTCGCAGCAGATCAGTCTAGCTCAACTTTTGGTTTGTTTTTCTTAGCTTTTTTATTATTGGCTTTAGTACTGTATAAACATAAGTTCCCATCAGAAAAAAAAGACTAAAAAGTACAATGAGTTTGTATGTATTTCTGTCAGCTACCGATTAAAGTAAAAACGCAACACACTACTAGTATTGCGTTTTAGTTTTATAACCGACTCCCTACACGTAACTATTTGAAACAAAACATTTAATACTTATCTCTGACCTTAAACCACCTCCATAAACAAGCATTAAATCAACTTGTCCTCTTGCTAAATCTCAATATTTTTAAGGAGGAAATTTATCTTTGATTATTCATTACCTACATTTTTTTCTATTTCATTCAAACTTTTTTAAGCTTAGTGGCAACTAATACATTAACAACAAATAAAGTAACACTAGGACTCAACATGAACATCAAACAATTAGCGACAGCATTTAGCATAGTTTTTGTCAGTACAACATTAGTCATGACAACTGCCGCGACAGTAAACGCCCAAACAGATCGTGATGAGAATTATAAAATTTATGTTTATAAAGATTGTCAAAAACTCGAAGAGATCGCCATGACTTCAGCACAAAGAAAAGCGTACCAAGCACTCAATGCTCATGAGTTTTCAATGGAAGGTTTAGAAGAGCCATTAGCGGAAATGGAAAAAGAACTGGCAGTCTATGAAGAAGAAATTGATAACTTAGAAGATGAATTAGTCGTAGAAAGCGATAACCAAGTTATTATCAATAAAGCAGCTGTTAAAAAACATCAGGCCATTGCTGAAAAAATGCAATTAGTCGTTCAGTCTCATCAACTAGATATTCAGCATATTGAAAAACAAGCGCATAAGATTAAAGCAGCGGCAAAGAATTTTGAAGCACTAATAAAGCCAAGCTTGCTTAAGTATCAAGACAGGAACGTTGATGTCAGCATAGGCTCTGAGGAAAGAAACAGGCAATGTGCTCGCTCAAGCTCATTAAACAGCTAACTGTCATCAGTACTTGCTTGGTTAACCTTAGCCCTTTTCCTTTTTTAGGCTGCCGCTTTAGATAGCTGCTGTAGATTCTGGATTTGGGTTACTGCTTTAGCCCAAAGTGTGATTTAGGACTAAAGCAGTATCATTTCAATTAAAGAAAGTGATGTAACCTATTCTGCTAAAAAAGGTTCAAAACTTTATGCGCTAATAATTTTTACGCGCCAATACCTTTCGGCTTAACTTCCTTTAAAGTGAGGAGTTTATTCTCATTAGCAATTAAGATTTTATCAATATAATTTGCAGGACACTGCAGGTTATTAACACCGATAGCTCTATTTCTGCCCGTCTCTTTAGCAACATATAGCGCCTTATCTGCAAGGTTCATTAAATCATCAATATCAGCTTTATTGGTTGCTTTTTCAATAGGAACATATCCAATACTAATGCTAATGTTTCTTGGCTTATCTTCTATCACAACAGGTGAGTGACTGACTAAACTTAAAATCCTCTCAATAACCACTTCAACACGCAAATTCTCATTAGGTGGTAAGGTTAATAAAAACTCTTCGCCCCCCATTCTGACAACACTGTCGTTAAAGCGAGAGTCACTTTGCAGGTTTTTAACCAGTTCTTTTAAAACTATATCACCAGCACTATGGCCATAGGTGTCATTAAATGACTTAAAGTGGTCTATATCCATCACGACTAAGTAACTTACTTTGTTTGCTAGGCTTTGCTCTATTAGGTTTTGACAGATAATCTCGTCAAAATAACGTCTATTAAAACATTGGGTTAGCGGATCATAATAAAGTTGTCTGTTGATTTCTTCTTTTTTGAGCTTACGTTTACGTGATAAACGCCAGGCAAACTTAATAAGAATAATAAATAATAAAGCCCCGAGTAAAACCACTGAGGTAAATAGCATTTGACTGTTTTTAGAAAGTTGATCTTTTTGAGCTGTTGCTTTTTCTAGTTGCTGTTTTGCTATTTCAGCATCATCCAAACGAGTTTTCTCATAAGAGTCCACAACAAGGGTTTGAATCGCTAAGCTTTGTCTAACAAGCTTTTTTTGAAGTAATGTAAAGTACTGTTTTGACGCCTCTTCACTGACTTGGTATTGCTTATAAATACTGGCAATTGCAGCTTGCTTTCCCCATGCAGTAATGATGATTTCATTAAAATCATTTTTTACAAAATATTTAGTTGCTTGCTTAAACTCCTGCTCAGACAATGATAAGTTATTATGAGATAAACTGAGTAAACTTTTTATAATCAGTGCATTATTGTTTAAATATAAATCATCGTACTCAAGGCCATACTGGCTTACATTATTAATCAGTGACTTAGCAGCAGCGTTGTTTTGCTGCAATATATGAAGGTAAGCAATATCGAGCAAAATAAACTGCACTTCTCTATGATTATTATGCTGTTTAGTAACTTCTAATGCTTGCTGATAAAAAGCCATCGCTTTATCAAGTTGATGTAAACCCGTTAATATTCGCGCCCTATTATTGTAAATTTCACCTTGGTACCATTTATCAGTAGTTTGGTCCATGGCAGTTTGCGCAGCATCATTATGCTTAAGCGCTTTTTTATAGTCTTTAGTGGCAAGGTAGGTTTCAGCAAGCAGTTGGTTTGCTGTTGATAAGCGAAATTGATCATTATTATCTTCAGCTACCTTTAAACCAAGCAACAATGCTTTTTCGCTATTTTGATGATCACTGTATTTTTCAAATACACTGTGTACATTTAAGCTAACCCAATATTTTAAGGTTGCCAAATCGGCTTGTTGAGTAAATTTATAGGCTTTGAAAAGCGATTGTTGATAGCTAGCGCTATCTTTATGAAAAGTAGCTATATTTGCTTCACATAACGCGGTAGCAGCTCGAACAGAAGCATTACTGCTGTATTGAGCCGAAAGTTCCTGTAAATCCTTGAAGCGATCTTCAGCAAGTGTAGAAGCTAAACCTGCACGAAGCGAGCAGTCATAAGTTAAAAATAAAGCGCGCTCTGCGGGTGTAGCATCTGCACTACTTTTTAATAATGCATCCATTTTATCTAGGATTTCAGAAGTGTCTGCGCCAGGTGTATTGGCGATTTTATCCATCTCAAGTTCAAATGTGCTAAAGGCTAGTTGCTCTTGAATAGTGGCTTGAAGGGAAAAGCAAAATAAAAAGAAGACGATAAAAATATTTTTAATCATTTCATTGACCTTTACTGCCTTTGTTCAACTAAGCGTTAGTAGGGCTTAGTTAAACTGAGTGTTTAAAATTATATAAACTCCTTTTCATAATTACTGGGAACTTTGTATTTCAATGTCTCTAGCTAAATGCGCGACACAGAACGAACTGCGTTTGTAGTTAGAGATTATATAGTTATCATAGAGCCCATTTTTAAGATTATCACGATAAATAATAGCATACGGTATTTGGCCGGATAACGGGTTGTTGTTGCCAAGGTTTCGATTAACCCCACCTAGAGTATAGACTAACTGCACTGCCTCCATTATTCGCAGTAATAGTACAAATGAAGTTAGTCTGTTAACGGACTGTGTAAGTAAATCTAAACTTATTTAGCTATTTTTCTTAGTTCTCTAGTTTGGCTTTTAACTGGAGTGTGTTGAAGTACACACTCGGATCTGGAATTTCAGCCAGCATACTAATATCGGGTAAACAGTCGTTATCAACATAATCAACATAATTACCTGCTGAATCAAAAATGAGGATATCAAAGGCTAGCCTATCTAGACCGTACAAACCGCGATGGATCATATCCGCGGAAAACACCAAAATATCCCCTGCGGCTAATTTAATTTTTTTACCTGTTGATAATTCGTCACTGCTCAGTTTGCCATTTTCCTCTTGCCTGACATTATATTCTTCTTCATTGTCCCAGCGTTGGTGAGTACCGGGCACTAGCTCCATACCAAGCTCATCAAAAATGGGGACTCTAAGGTGTAAAACTTGCGTGCCTTGAATGACTTTCTTTTGATCTTCAATATCAAAATCATATTGGCAATCTCGATGCCAAAAATCTTTTTGATTGATATTAAAAGGGTTAAAAAACAATTGGGTATTCATAAACGCAGGTTTATTGGTGATCACCGAGTCAACCAAGCGCATCATTTTTTTTGCGCTGATAAATTTAAAAAGCGTTAACCTATCTTCTGCCGATAAATACTGACTGCCGGTGATAAGCGAGGAATTAAATGCCTCCTGACTTTGATAGAAGTCTAGGTTGTCTTGTTTCCATAACTGATGAAACTTTACTATCACTTTTCTTAAAGACGATATTTCAGCTTGGTTGAAATAATCTTTAATAACAAAGTAACCATGCTTTTGGTATTGCTTACTTAATTGCTCACTATCTACTTCTACGCTTTTGCTTACCACGTACTCTAAACCTTTAAACTTTTATACATGTGTGCCATTACTACAGCGTAATGAACTAACTAATTTAGACATTCTAACAAAAATACATCAACGCAAAGAATATAATCTTAATGTTTATCAAGATTCAGTTTTTTATGCTTTATAAGGAGGAAAAAATAGCGGATAAAACTTAAAATAGCCCTAAAAACACCTATAGAGCAAACATTCTAAATAGCTTAAAAAACGTGCCGTTGACGCGGTAGAGTAATAGTTCTAATATGGTCAAAAATCACCCTTGATACGATATTAAATATCTGAGTATTAGAAGGGAAATTGATTACTTTCAAGTCTGTAACCTATAAAAACTATTGGTTTCAGCTTTGTCTTGCTTATAGGGAGCGAGACAAAAAACACTGTTGTTAACGTTAAAAAAGCGAGAAATAATATGAACACATCATTATATAATAATCCTAGCTACACTTCGAAAGAGCTTCTTAGTAAAAAGTCACTTCCTGCGCTTGTGCAAAAGAAACCAACGACACAAGAAAACTGGTACAGTGGTAAGCAATACCAACACTAGAAGTTAACTGAAAAAAATCGAACTTTGTTTAGAAACTAATTTTATAAAAAAGGCGCTAACAATTACTTGTTAGCGCCTTTTTTAATTGTTTTTATAAAACATATGCCGATAAGGTATAATAACTTTGCATCACTTTAGTTGTGCCAATAATCAGCTAAAAACAATCAACGCTAAGAGATAGAATCTAATCAAGCAAGTTGCCAAAGATAAAAACACAGAATCCTCTATCATTGTCGATAGCCAACTAAAAGTTGCTAGCTTCAACTTATTCAATTACCTCGAGCCACCTAATGCTTTTTATGAGTTTGAGCGAATCTATAGTGCTCAACAATGGCAGAAAAAGCAGCGCTGGATCGAAGACTACTTGCAAGAGTACCAGCCTGACATCATTGGGTTCCAAGAAGTTTTCAGCATAGAGTCATTAAAGAACTTAGTGAAACCTCAAGGTTATAACCACTTTGCGGTAATCGATCAACCAGAAGTCATTGATGACTTTATTTATCGAAGTCCTGTAGTAGCAATTGCTTCTCGCTACCCTATTGTTGAAGCTTTCTCTGTTCAGCCGGATGCTGCACTTGCTCAATCATTGGGTTTAAGCACTAACTTTACCTTTAGTAGAAAAGTACTCAGAGCAACCATTGACGCACCACATATAGGATTATGTGATTGTTATGCCGTGCATTTTAAATCAAAACGTTCGATGTTCGACTTAGATGAGCAAAATAAAAACTGGTCAGCTGAAAAAAAAATCATTGAAAGCCTTAAAACACAAGTCGCGGGAAGTTGGGGCTCAACAATACAGCGAGGCAGTGAAGCAACTTTACTAATGATGGAGATGATTACTAGGCGCGAAGTAACAAGTAACCCCATGGTATTAATGGGAGACTTTAATAATGAGCTAAAAGATGGTGTCTTAATTCAGCTGCTCACCAACAGTTTGCGCTTTGTATCAAAATTAGACAGTAATGCTTACCTTGAGAAATATTGCTTAAATGATGCTTGGGATTTGTTTCAAAAGGTTTTGGCTAATGACACTGGTTTAACGGGTGATAGCAAAAAAGCTAATGATGTTGTTGAAGGTAGCCAAACGGCACAGGTGACAGAAGAAGTAAAAGAACAAAGAGCTGTACGAACACCAACCCACTATTTTTCTGGCTCTGGGTCTGTGCTCGATTACATATTGTTATCTTGTGAATTTGATGCCAGTTATCACGACAGTTTATATCAACTGAGCGACTACCATGTTTACGACAGGCACCTGATAAACCCTATTTTCGATAGAGATGGTGAAAGTACCGACCATGGCGTGGTGCTAATTACCCTAACGCTAAGAACCTAGCCGCTAAATTAAAAAGCTCAGACTATAAAACTCAGACTATAAAAATCGAAGATAAAACTAACCTGCTTTAGACGAGCTATTTCGGCATTAGACGGTAAATTCCCTGCCCATCAAGCGCTAAATAGATATAACCATCAGGCCCTTGTTTAACATTACGTACCCGGGTGAGATCATCTTTAATGACTTGTGCCTTTTCAACTTTGCCACCTTGCAAGGTTAACATGATCACTTGGCCAAACTTTAACGAGCCTACCAACAGGTTTCCTTGCCAATGAGGGTATTTATCACTGGTAACAAAAGTCATGCCTGAGGGCGCTATTGATGGATCCCAGTACCATAATGGCTGCTCCATTCCAGACTTTTCAGTGAGTTCGGTAAATGTTGTCCCTGAATAGTTAACGCCATAACTGATGATTGGCCAACCATAATTTTTACCTTTAGCAATGAGATTAACCTCATCACCGCCACGAGGACCGTGTTCGTGACTCCAGATATTGCCGCTTGTTGGATGCTTAGCCATCCCTTGTGGATTACGATGTCCGTAAGAATAAATCGCTGATTTTGCGTTTTTTTCACTGACAAAAGGGTTATCTACAGGGATACGGCCATCATCATGTATGCGGTACACTTTACCAGCATCTCGGCTAATATCTTGTGGATTTAAATCTCTTTGCCCTCTATCGCCAATAGAAAAATATAAATAGCCTTTATCATCAAAGGCCAGTCTGCTACCAAAGTGAACACCTTTACTGGCGTATGCTTGGGCGACATAAATATCCTCTTGCTCGATAAGGGAGTTGCCATTAAGTTTCGCTCGCATTATCGCGGTACTTTTATTTCCATCACTATTTTCTTTTGCATAAGAGAAGTATAACCAGCCATTACTGGCATAGTTTGGGTGAGCAATAATATCTAGCAAACCGCCTTGGCCGCCATGCGCTATTTTAGGTAAGCCACTAACTTGCGTGCTCTGTAGGTTGTCTTTTTTCACTCTCTTTAACTTGCCTGAGCGAAAAGTAATTAACATATCCCCCTCAGGTAGCCATGCTAGTCCCCAAGGAATGCCATCATCTTCGATATAAAGCTCTGCTGTCGTTTCAAACTGAGTACTTGCTAAGTCAATAGCTTCAGTCGCATAGCTATGCGCAGAAAAAAACAAAGGTAAAGAGAGTGCAAGGATAAAATAAACTATAAGGCGCTGTTTTAGGGGTTGAAATAATGACATAGCTATTATTCATTTATCGATTAAACATTAAGGCACTATACCGTTGCAGCTAAACCTGCTGCAACAAATATTATTGCTGAAACCTATCAAGCATATTGCTTTCGTTATAAGTAGCCGAAAAAAATTTAACCGGGAAAACCCAACAACCCCTAAGCTTTTTTCACCTTGTCTGCTTTAATTAGCATGTCGCCATAACCATCAACTTTACAGTCGAGTGGATGATCACCTTCAAGCAAACGCTTTACCGTGGCCTTACTGCCTATTTTGAGCACCATAGAGCTGCCCTTAACTTTTAAGTCTTTGACCAAGGTTAATTTATCGCCAACAGCAAGGATATTGCCATGGATATCTTTAACAATAATTTCATCTTCTGTGTCTGTAGGGTCCCACTCACAATTACATTCTGGGCAGATAAATAAAGACTGATCCTGATAAACGTACTCTGATTGGCACTTTGGACAAGGGGGTATAGTTTCGCTCATGATTCATTTCGTAATATTGATAAACACTGCCGATATTTTACCAGTCAATACAGCAGTTATCATGGATATTTTAATAAATAGCAATGCTTATGAAGAAATGCTTATTTCGCATCGTGGTGCTAGCCTAGGTAATCAAGCCGATATTAATCTGCTAGCGACTAAACCTTAGTGGCTAGCTCTTGCTTGGCAATTGCTGTTATCAAATTACTGACCCTAAAAAGTAAGCCTCTGATAGCTTTATTGTGCGCGTGTAAATCCTCAACTAGCTTGGTGCAGCTATCAACGAGAGCATCGCTGTAGGCAAATCCAATTAATGCAACTATTTTCACCATATCAACTTCATCAAGCATTTTACTCGGCTCATCTTGCTGCTCATAAACAATATTGACCAATTCAATGGTACTCACTAGTTTTTCCATTCTCGGGGTAAGTTGAGTTAATGATTTTGCCCGCTTACTGACGGCTCGATCCACAAGCTCTTTACTCGCAGTTAAACGATGACGTGGTTTATTACGATTTTTAGTGGATTTTCTTTTGACTACTTTCCGTTCAATTGACTCTGAGTAATTAAACTCTCCATCAACAAACTGACCAATATTAGTCACGCTAAGTCGCTCTGACATGATAGCAGCAGACTTGGCCGTTTTACGGGTAAAATCTCGGTAATCTTCAGCAAAGCCATGGGTTGAAATACATTGCGCTAAATCGAGTATCAATGCGTCTTTTTTACCTTTAAACGCACGTAAACATCGACCAATAATTTGCAAATATAATCGTAGAATCTTAGTAGGACGAGCCAGCACTACACAGTCTGTTTGCGGATCATCGAAGCCGATGGTCAGCATCGACATATTAATAATGAGTTTAACTTCATTCGATTTATATCGGCGGATACTTTCATCATTATCTATCGTTGAGCGTTGAGAGTGAACAAGCTCATGTGGCACACCCAATAAATGAAAGGCTTCTGAAAGCGACTCAACATGCTTAATTGAGTTGGCAAACAACATCACTTTTCGACCACGAGATAGCGCATCATCTAAGGTTTGTTGCGCAACTAACGAGCAGTGATCGAGTAAAATATTATCCAAACCAGAAACACTAAAATCACCACGGTACATCTTCACCGCACTGTAATCTATTTCTTGAGATAAACTTGGCACTTTATATACCGGCTTGGCCAACTCTCCTAATTCAATGAGTTTACTGGTTGTGGTCTCTTCAATTAAATTCATCGATTTATCGATATAGACCCCCAACCTATCGATAGGTGTCGCCGTTAAGCCGATAATTAAATCTGGGGATAACTCTTCTCGCATGGCAATATAAACACCGCCCATGCAGCCGACATGATATTCATCACGTAGCAAGACATCACACTCAATCTTTAAATGTTTTCTGCGACTGAACGACTGCTCCATCACCAATGTGACATCACCGCCAGCAATATACTTATAACCTGATTTAACCACACTAACAGATAAGCCATTAACCGTTAGCGTGTTTAATAATTGAGGAATTAATGCCGCATTACGTAAGCTTACTACGACTTTTTTGTCAGATAATGCTTGGCACATTTTTAAGATACAGATACTTTTACCACCACCGGTTGGTAGTGCGATAATGGAGTTACCTTCAGCTTCAATAGCCTTTTTAACACTGTTTATCTGATAATCTTTCTCTAAAATCTGCATGCAATACTACTCAGGTTTTGCTAGGTTTTATGCTAGCTTTTTTGCTTAGCTTTTTTTCG
>Ga0105348_1001492_pt1 | contig 15721 bp, 12 predicted proteins | sample EN8Hudsemesocosm_2_FD_83504 | JGI IMG/M metagenome (GOLD analysis project Ga0105348, IMG submission 83504) | Methane-oxidizing microbial communities from mesocosms in the Hudson Canyon - EN8C Hudson Canyon | ecosystem: Environmental > Aquatic > Marine > Cold seeps | place: Hudson Canyon... | reverse complement strand
TGGTTGGCCAGGTTGAAGACCATATGGCAAACTTGATTGTGGCTCAGATGTTGTTTTTCGAATCCGAGAACCCTGATAAAGATATTCATTTGTATATTAATTCTCCAGGTGGTTCTGTTACAGCAGGTATGTCGATTTATGACACTATGCAGTTTATTAAGCCCGATGTGTCTACCTTGTGTATTGGTCAAGCTTGTAGCATGGGTGCGCTATTATTGACTGGTGGTGCAAAAGGTAAACGTTATTGTTTGCCTCATTCGAGAATGATGATTCATCAGCCGCTTGGAGGTTATCAAGGTCAGGCGACAGATATTGAAATTCATACAAAAGAAATTTTAACGATTCGTGATAAACTAAATAATGTTATGGCGAAACACACCGGCCGTGATTTGGAAGAAGTAGCGAGAGATACGGACCGTGATAATTTTATGGATGGAAAAACTGCTGTAGATTATGGCTTGATAGATGAAGTGCTTGAGACGCGTCCAAGTACGGAAGCTGCTAAATAATTGAACGTCTAGCTATAAAGGGTTCAAAGCTAAGAGCCCTTTAATAGATTAGTTTAGGCTGTATATTTACAGCTAAAATGCGATAGGAATTCAAATGACCGACGAAAAAAACGGTAAAGGTGAAGATAACGGTAAATTACTTTACTGCTCGTTTTGTGGCAAAAGCCAGCACGAAGTACGTAAGTTGATTGCAGGGCCTTCAGTATTTATTTGTGATGAATGTGTTGATTTATGCAACGATATCATCAGAGAAGAAATTCAAGAGAATGTATCTGAGCAGCGTGGTGACAAGCTACCTGTGCCTCAAGAGATTAAAGAAACTTTAAATGATTATGTTATTGGTCAGGATCGCGCGAAAATTGTCTTGTCTGTCGCGGTTTATAATCACTATAAGCGTCTTAAATATGAGAATCCGAAATCTGAAATTGAGCTAGGTAAAAGTAATATCCTGTTAATTGGGCCAACAGGAAGTGGAAAAACTTTGCTTGCTGAAACTTTGGCGCGCTTGTTGGATGTACCGTTTACTATTGCAGATGCAACTACCTTAACTGAAGCGGGTTATGTGGGTGAGGATGTTGAGAATATTATTCAGAAGTTGTTACAAAAATGTGACTATGATGTAGAAAAAGCACAGCGTGGTATCGTTTATATAGATGAAATTGATAAAATTTCACGCAAGTCTGATAATCCATCAATTACGCGTGATGTCTCTGGTGAAGGGGTTCAACAGGCTTTGTTGAAACTTATAGAGGGGACAGTGGCTTCAGTTCCTCCTCAGGGCGGGCGAAAGCATCCTCAGCAAGAGTTTTTACAGGTTGATACTTCAAATATTTTGTTTATTTGTGGTGGTGCATTTTCAGGGCTTGATAAAGTAATTAGTGATCGTTCTGAGAAAAGTGGTATTGGGTTTGGTGCTTCTGTAAAAAGCAAAGACGCTACACGAAATATTGGTGATACGCTGAAGACTCTCGAAACAGAGGATTTGGTTAAGTATGGTTTGATACCTGAATTTGTGGGTCGTTTGCCTGTTGTTGCAACATTGACTGAGTTAGATGAAGAGGCTTTGATGCAAATATTAACAGAGCCTAAGAACTCTCTTACCAAACAGTACCAAAAGTTGTTTGAAATGGAAGGTGTTGAAATCGACTTTAGGGATGAGGCGCTTAGAGCTGTCGCTAAGAAGGCGATGGAAAGAAAAACCGGTGCACGTGGACTTCGTTCTATTCTGGAAAATGTATTGTTAGATACTATGTATCATATTCCTTCTGAAGAAAATGTCAGTAAAGTTGTGATTGATGCTAATGCTATTAATGGTGTCTCTGAACCGATTAAAATTTATGAAAATACTGAGCAAGTGAAAGCTTTGCCAGATGAGTAGGTTTTAGAGCTAATCAAAAAAGCTATGGACTTGGTTCATGGCTTTTTTTTTGCCTAAAATTTATTGGTTGAATAATGAAATGATATTTAGAACTTGTATTTAAGGGAAACACCCCAACTTACTTATCAGGTTAGACTTACTTATTGAGGAAAATTATGACCGATGAAAAACAGGGCTTAGCGTCCAATATGTCAGATGTGCCGATGTTGCCGCTCCGTGATGTGGTTGTTTTTCCGCATATGGTAATACCTTTGTTTGTAGGTAGAGAAAAATCAATTTTGGCTCTAGAGGCTGCGATGGATGCGGATAAAAAACTCTTACTGCTAACGCAGAAGAATGCCGTGCATGATGATCCAGCCATTGATGAGCTTTATGAAATTGGAACTATTGCAAGTATTCTCCAAATGCTTAAATTACCTGATGGTACAGTTAAAGTCTTAATTGAGGGTGAGTTCCGAGTTTCAGTTGAGCGGGTTTTATCGGGTGAGTTTTTGTCGGCTGAAGTTGAGTTGGTTGCTGAGACTAAACCTGATGATAAAGAGTTGAGTGGTTTGGTGAAGACTTTAGTATCCCAATTTGAAAAATATAGCAAATTGAGCAAAAAAGTACCTGCTGAAATTGTAAGTTCCTTGTCAGGTATTAGTGATCCAATTCGTTTGATTGATACTGTTGCTGCGCACTTAGAATTAAAAATATCAGACAAGCAGGATATTCTGGAAGAGTTGGATATTACTCAGCGTGTAGAGATGCTTTTAGCGGTAATTGAAGGTGAGGCTGACTTGATTCAGGTTGAGCGTCGTATTCGTGGTCGTGTGAAAAAACAAATGGAAAAAAGTCAGCGCGAATACTACTTAAACGAGCAAATGAAAGCGATTCAAAAAGAAATGGGTTCCCTGAGTGAGGGGGGGGATGAGTTTGAAGAGCTTGAAGCAAAAATTGAAGCGGCGGGTCTTAGTCAGGAAGCGAAGAAAAAAGTTGAAACTGAGCTAAAAAAATTAAAAATGATGTCGCCTATGTCATCTGAAGCCTCTGTAGTGCGTTCATATATAGATTGGGTCTTGGGTGTGCCTTGGAGCAAAAAAAGTAAAGTGCGGCACAATATCGCCAAGGCTAGAGAAATCTTGGATGATGATCATTATGGTTTGGATGAGGTTAAGGATCGTATTTTAGAGTATTTGGCTGTGCAGAGTAGGGTTAAGAAGCTTAAAGGGCCTGTGCTTTGTCTGGTGGGGCCTCCTGGGGTGGGTAAAACATCTTTGGGGCAGTCTATTGCCAAGGCCACAAATCGAAAGTATACGCGTATTGCTTTGGGCGGTATGCGGGACGAAGCTGAGATCAGGGGGCATAGAAGAACTTATATTGGTTCAATGCCTGGTAAGTTGATTCAGAAGATATCTAAAGTGGGCGTCAAGAATCCTCTATTCTTGTTAGATGAAATTGATAAATTAGGAACAGATCATCGTGGCGATCCTGCTTCGGCGTTGCTTGAGGTTCTGGATCCTGAGCAAAATCACACGTTTAATGATCACTATCTTGAAGTTGATTATGACTTGTCGGATGTGATGTTTGTTTGTACCTCAAACTCGATGAATATTCCGCCTGCGTTAATGGATCGGATGGAAATTATTCGTATTCCGGGTTACACCGAAGATGAGAAAATCAATATTGCTCTGAAATACCTTATTCCTAAGCAACTGAAAGATAATGGTTTAAAGCAGGGTGAGCTTTCTATCGAAGAAGGTGCTGTGCGGGATACAATTCGCTATTATTCTCGTGAAGCAGGGGTGCGTGGCTTGGAGCGAGAAATGGCAAAAATTTGCCGAAAAGTTGTCAAAGAGGTGTTGCTTAAAGAGCGGAAGGCGCCGATAAGTGTTAACGAGGAAAATTTAGAGCAGTACCTTGGTGTAAAAAAATTCAGCTTTGGTATTGCTGATGAAGAAGATCGCATTGGACAGGTGACAGGTTTGGCCTGGACGCAGGTTGGTGGTGAATTGCTGACGATTGAATGTAGTACAGTGAAAGGTAAAGGTAAGGTTGTTAGAACGGGGTCTTTGGGTGATGTCATGCTTGAATCGATTCAGGCTGCAATGACGGTTGTGCGAAGTCGGGCTGATGCTTTACATATTGATGATGAGTTTCATGAAAAACATGATATTCATGTTCATGTTCCTGAGGGTGCGACACCTAAAGATGGGCCGAGTGCAGGGATAGGGATGTGTACGGCAATGGTGTCTTCCTTTACAAAAATTCCAGTCAGATCTGATGTTGCGATGACGGGAGAAATTACCCTTAGAGGACAGGTTTTGGCTATTGGCGGGTTAAAAGAAAAGCTGCTAGCTGCGCATAGAGGTGGAATTAAAACCGTAATTATTCCTGAAGAGAATGAAAAAGATTTGAAAGAGATACCTGATAATATTAAAGCGGATATTGAAATAATTCCGGTAAAATGGATAGATCAGGTTTTGGAGCATGCACTTGCGTATTTACCGGAAAACTTGGATTGTGGTGAGGATTCCTTGAAAAAAGGCAAAAAAGCGACTTCAAAGGCTGAAGAAGAGGCTGTTGGGCGAATAAATACACATTAGGTGATGTGTCCGCTTGACAGGGCTTGATTTCAGTTGGTATAAAACACCCTGAAGTTAGGCGGCAGTCATTTTAAGGGAGCTCCGACCTCTCAGTATTATTTCTAACAAATCGCTAGAAATTAGAAAAAGCGTAAAGATTTTAAAAAATCCAAGCGCATGCCATTAAAAATTATGTATTTAAATACAGTTATTACCTAAGGGGTTTAGTGTGAATAAGTCTGAGCTAATTGATGCAATTGCAGAATCTGCAGATCTTTCAAAAGCAGCAGCGGGTCGAGCAATTGATGCGTTTGTTGATTCAATCACGGGTGCATTAAAAGATGGTGATCAAGTTACTTTGATCGGTTTTGGTACTTTCTCTGTTAAAGATCGTGCTGCAAGAGTTGGACGTAACCCTCAAACGGGTGCTGAAATCCAGATTAAAGCTTCTAAGAATCCTAGCTTTAAAGCAGGTAAGGCATTAAAAGACGCGGTAAACTAAGTCTTTTTGAAAATCATGCAAACCTGTATGGGTTTGCATTAAGAAGATTGGTTTTGTTGTATAAAGTGTTTTTGTACAAAAAAGCAATAAATAAACTGATACTTCTTTGAATACAAAAAGGCGCGTTCAAATTGAATGCGCCTTTTTGTATTTATATGAGTCAATCAAATAAAATCGGTCAAAAAGCTTAATTAAATAAGAAAGCTAAAAACAAATTTAGAGGGCTGTATGCTTCAAAATATGCGTAAGAGCGCACAGGGAACTGTGGCAAAAATCGTTGTTGGTTTCATCATTGTAATATTTGCTTTGTTCGGTGCTGAATCGATAGTGGGTAGTTTGGGTGGTGAGCCTGAGGTGGCGTCAGTAAATGGAGAGGGGATTTCGGAATCTAAGTTTGCAAGAGCGTTAGAGGGTAAACGACGTCAGATTCTAGCTCAAATGGGAGAGCGGGTTGATCCAGATCTTATTGATGAGGGTTTGTTGCGCTCTTCTGTTTTGGAGGGAATGATTCAGGAAGAAATTCTGCGTCAGGATGCTGATGATAAGGGCTTGTATGTCTCAAGTGCTGCTGTAGATGACTATATTCGAGGTGTTGAGCAATTTAAGGTTGATGGTAAGTTTAATGGTGAACGTTTGCAGGTGATACTTCGTAACGCTGGTCTTACCTTAAATGGCTATCGTGATTCTTTACGCTCACAATTTATGCTAAGACAATCTCGGTCTGCATTAATTGCATCTGCTTTCGTATTAGATGATGAGCGTAATGAAATTATTGAACTAGATCGTCAAGAACGCTCGTTTGGAGTGGCAACTGTCTTTAAGCGGGACTATTTGGATGCGGTAACTGTTAGTGATAACGAGATTGAGCTTTATTACCAAGAAAATAAATCGTCCTACAAAAAACCTAAAAGTGTGGATGTATCGTTTATTGAAGTTATTCGTTCGGATTTGAGTCAGGGTGTTGAGTTAACAGAGGAAGATATTCGAACACTTTATGAGACAGAAAAGTCAGAGTTTGAAGGTGATGAGGAGCGTCAGGCGGCGCATATTCTAGTAAAAATTGATGATAGTACTACTGATGAACAGGCTTTAAAGAAAATTACTGATATCGAGGCTCGTTTGAAGTCGGGTGAAGAGTTTTCAGCTTTGGCGATTGAGTTATCTGAAGATGAAGGGTCGGCTGAAAATGGTGGTGATTTAGGTCGTTCAGCGCGTGGTGTTTATGTTTCTGATTTTGAATTAGCTTTATTTAGTTTAAAGCAAGGTGAAATTACAGCGCCGGTTAAAACTGAATTTGGTTACCACTTGATTAAGTTGCTTGCGATTGAAATAAGCGAAATACCAAGTTTTGATGAAATGAGGGTCTCTTTGGTGCAGCGTTTACGTGATCAGCAGGCGGAGCAATTGTATGCTGAACAAACAGAGTTGCTGGCTGATTTAAGTTATGCTGCGCCAGATTTGCAAGAGCCTGCGGAAGAGCTTGGGTTGGAGGTTAAGCAGCTTGCTGGTGTGTCTGTTCAGAGTACGAACAAAATATTCTCGAATGTTAAAGTTCAGCGTATGCTTTTTAATGATGAACTAGTTAAAGATCAAAATAATAGTGACATTGTTGAAATTGATGAGGGTTACTCGGTTGTGTTTCGTGTTAATGCTTTTCATGAAGAGAGCGTTTTAGTGTTGGATGATGTTAAAGAACGTGTCAGAAATGCACTAAAATCTAAGAAGACAGCTGAATTTGCAAAGTCTGTTGGTAGCGCTTTTATTGCTAGGATTGTTGCTGGTGAGGAACCTCAAAAAGTATCTGATGAAATGGGGTTGAATTGGAGAGATCATAAGAATATCAAGCGTGATAATGTCATGATTGTGCGTGAAGTTGTGACAAAAGTTTTTACGCTGAACAAGTCTGATGATATAGCTGATAATGTTCTTGGTTTTAGTGTTATGGATGGGGACTATTCTGTTGTGATGTTAGATAAGGTTGAAAATGGTGGTCTTGAAAGTACTACTGCGATAGAGGTGCAGTCAATTTCAAATATGCTGGGGGATAGTTTGGGGGCGAGTGATTATCGAAACTATCAGGATGTGATGGTGCGGAAGGCAGAGATAGATCGAATTTAAAAAAAGGGCGAAAGCCCTTTTTTTATGATGCACTTAACAGATCATTCTCAACATTATATTGATAAGAGGTGATCTCCGTACAATTTGAGCACTGGTTATCTTTCCCTTTCTAGGAATTAATGTATCTTTGCGTAACTGAGATAGTGCTCATTATATGAAATAAATTGGTTGTGTTCGTTGAGTTTAAATCTCTTATACGCGTAATGTTTTATCAGTGGAATGTAAGGCAAACGGAAACATGGTTCTTATCACAGCAGCATCCCTACTATTATTAAACTTAGTGCATCAATTTAAAGATATTGAGCCACAGCCTGCAGGTACTGTGCACTACGACTTGGCGTTAAATAGTGGTGATGCGTTTGTTTCTGAAACGGTCATCGTTGAACCCTTATCTAAAATAAAATATCGTAACATTGTTCGTCAGGCCTTTGACTATAGTTGTGGCTCTGCAGCTTTAACAACTGTGTTACAACACTATTTAGGGCGAAACTTCCAAGAACGTCAAGTGATGGAAGGCTTATTACATTATGGGGAAAGTGATCGTATTGTTGATCGCCGTGGCTTCTCTATGCTGGATATGAAACGCCTGGTTACTGCTTTGGGCTTTCCGGCAGGTGGTTTTAAGGCAGAGCTTAAAGATCTGATTGAATTGGATCACCCTGCAATTGTACCGATTCATTATTCAGGCTTTAAGCATTTTGTTGTAGTGAAAACCGTTAAAGATGGTCGTGTGTATATTGCAGATCCATCAAAAGGAAATATTACTTTCACTTTGGAGCGTTTCAAGGAAAAGTGGGATCAAAACGTATTGTTCGTCATCTTTCCAGGTGATACGAAGCCCATTGATGGCTTGGAGTTAAGGGAAGAAGATTTGAGATTTATTGATGATCAAACTCTATCTTTGCAGGCGTTTAGGGTAATTCCTGATTATCAGGATATGATTCAATATCGTATACAGAACGAACTTGAACGCCTTAAGAATGATGAGACGACTGGGTCGGTTACCAATACAACGAAATCGTTACATCTAAGACGTAATTAAAAATAAACGTAACTATATCAAATAGTTAACTCACACATAAAAATGTAAAAGGGATATGCAATGAATTCTTGGGTAGTAAGAGTATTGGTAATGACATTCTCAATGCTTCTCATCTCAAATGCCTATTCGGAAGAAGCAAAATCGAATGTAGATAAGGCGAGGGATGCTCTAGCAAAACAGTCTGATGATGAGGACTCTACTCGACAATTGGAGGAAGTGTTTCAGGCTGCTGAGAAGAATTATTCTTTATTAAAGTCTGGTGCAAAGTCTCTTAGTTATTCTCTTGATTACTCTTATACTTCTGACTCTAGAATTGATCTGGAAGTAGTAAATGGCACGGTTCGAAATCTCGATGTTACTCCTTCAGCTAGTCATTCTTTTACAAACTCTTTTAGCTTTGATTATGGCCTGTTAAATAACTTGACATTGAATGTTCGTGTCCCCTTATCTTCTCGTTATGATACTCAGAGATCTTTGTCTATAACAGATTTTGGAGATATTGGTTTAAGCTTGCGTTGGCAGCCTTTTGCATACGTACCAGGTAAAGCAACAGTTACAGTGAGTTCTTCTTTTAGTTCTAAGACGGGTGTTAGCCCTTATGAAATTGACTTAAATCGACAGCTATCGACCGGTAGTGGTACTTATTCTTTCTCTGGAGGCTTAAGTGTTTCAAAAGTACTTGATCCGGTTGTTTTGTTTGGCTCTTTGAGTTCGAGTTATGTGTTAGAGCAGAATGGTTTAAATCAAGTTCGTGGTAATAGAGTTTTAAAAACGGTTCAGCAGGGGCAGAGCTTTTCATTCTCTGGTGGGTTTTCTTACTCCTTGTCTTACGATACCTCGTTAAGTATTTCAACACAGGTTGGTTATAGTACCGAGACCAAATTGTTTTTCTCTGATGGAAATAATGCATCTTCCCCAGACTCTGTTAATGGCTCTATGAATTTTTCGCTTGGTATTCGTGTTGACCCTAAAACCATTATGAATACTAGTTTTGGCTTTGGTCTAACAGAGGATGCTTCAGATTTATCTCTTGGTGTATCTTACCCAATCAATATTGGTGCCTTTAATTGGTAATGTTTAATTAAAATATTTGAGTTATTGATCGCTAATGATTGAACTACGGTAAAGGATTCTATTTGTGAAGTTGCTTCCTAGGAAGATAAAAAAAGCCATTGTATTGGTTTTGGTCTCTGTATTTGTATTTCCACCACAAGTGCTTGCTCAGGTAGCTAATGGTGTTACGATTGATGTGAGGGCTTTATCTTTAGGTAATGCAGTGGTTGCTGATCGAAATCCTACCTTGTCTGCAGTTTATCAAAACCCAGCGTTGTTAACAGAATTTGACGAGCATCAGCTTGAGGTGGATAACCTGATTATTGGCCTCGATTTGGATGCGACCTTTATGGCGCCGCGTGATGAAAATGGTGATTTCGATTACCAGCTTTTCGGCTTGGATGGAACTGGCTTTAATACGTACGATACTTCAGTGCCACGAGACCCTATAGTTGGTTCGGACGGACTTGGTGAAAGTCATACCAACAAAGCTTCGTTATATATTCCTGGTTTTGGTTTGCAGCAAGCCCCTTGGAATGGACCAGCCTTACTACCTCCTCAAATAGGCTTCTCGGTTAAGCCTCCCGGCTCAAAATTTACGTTTGCGAATAAAAACTACATGTCCTTTGCGGGTAACTTCTTTAAAGATGCTGAGGATCCTGGGTTGTATTTAGGGAAGGAAGCCGCAATTCAGCGTTATACATTTTTCTCGCCTGCGGTTGGTTATAAAATTAATGAAGAGTGGTCAGTGGGGGCTGGTGTCCAGCTTTCGCATCAAGGTTTTTATATTGGTCAGCATAACAGAGCGCCAAACCTGCTGATTGCCGTGACTGAAATTCTTCAGGATGCCTTTGCTTGTGAATTTGACAAGCCTATCGGTAAACGTCGTGATCCATTGCAGCCTTTTTTATCTTTGTGTCAGGGTAATATTGGTCCCTGGGATGATGTTGGGCGGATGGATATAGATATGCAGGAAACTATTTCTCCAACTTACAATACAGGGGTTTTCTGGAAACCAAATGATTGGTTTTCTTGGGGGGCGTCGTATTTAAGTGAAGCTAAAATGAAACTTAAAGGGCAGTTCTTGATGGACTATACCGATGAGTGGACTGCTTTCTGGCAAGGCTTTAATGCTTCAATTATTGGAGCAATTACTGCGGCAACACTAGGGCTACCAAGAGGTGTGCCAAGAGAGGCTGGTAATATTTCGATGAATCTAACCATGCCTCAGAAGTTTACCACTGGTGTGAGTGTGCGCTTGTCGCCTGACTATACCTTAAATTTGGATGCGACCTGGACAGATTGGAGTGAATGGGATGAGTTTACCTTTTATTTTGATCGCTCATTAGAGCTATTGACTACGGCTAGATTACTTTCAACTCTTGTAACAGGTACTTCGCTTACTTTGCCTGTGGGTTTACATGATACTTGGCACTATGGTATTGGTTTAACGCGCCATGTTAACTCTCGATTAGATGTACGATTTGGTTTGGAGCTTAGAACATCTCCCGTGGGTAAGGATGTATTCGGTCCTGTTCCAATGGGTGATATGAAAATGTTTGGTACGGGCTTTGGTTATAAATGGGATAAGCGTACTACGGTTGGCGCGAGTATGTTCTATATGCAGTCTATTGATTTTATTCCCTCTAATACTAGTTGTAATTTAAACTGTACAAATCTAACTAACGTTATTTATAACCCGTATGCTGGTTTGGGCGTTAAGTTTTCAACTCGAATTTTTGGTTTGGGTCTGACATTTAGACGCCAATTCTAGAAGGTCTGTTTTTAGGGTGCTACAAATGCGAGCTGGCTTACTAATATGTGCAATATTAATCTCAGCTAATGTGTGTGCTGAGCGTTATCTAGTAACAGAAGACGGTTTTGGTAACTTTTCTGCCGAACGTGCGGAAGATCAGGAGTCTATTCCTGTTGATACCGCAGTACCTGATTCATTAGTCCCTTCTACGAAAAAAGAACCTCCCTCTCAAAGTACTAAACATGAAATTGGCGAGCAGCTTGATACTGAGTCTAAGCAGATACAAGTAGTGGAAAAAGGCCGCGTATCTTTGGTTTCTGAAAATAAACAAGCTGAAACAAAAAAAATAAGTGTGTTTGAAAGAGTATATTTAGAAACTGAGCGCAAAGCTAAAGAGAATGCTTTGAATGAGCTTAAGAAGAAAGGCGTCGAGGGCACTGATTATGATGCTACCAAGGTAAATCAAGTTGACTTTGTGGATGGTGATGACTTAGCTAGAACCGGTGGGCGAGAAGAGGTAGAAAAAGCACCTTACTTTATAACAGTAGATGCAAATGGTAATTTACAAAACACCTTTTATGACCCTGTTTTGGTTGGTGAAGCTTTGGATAAGCAGCGTAACAAAAAAATTGAATATACCCAGGCGCGTGTTTATGAACGAAGTGTTCTGGAAGAAGATGGTTTGGCTTTACCTGAAGGTGCTGATGCAATTGCAGCACAGATTTTGAAGTCTGGTAATAAAGAACTTGAACTCTATTTTGATACCTTTTCAAAACGATGCTGTTCAATGCTGCCAAATATACTTGTACCTAAACTTGAAATGGGGCGTTCAAAGGCTTTTAAAATAAGTGATGACGATTTGTATTATCGCTTTAGTGAAGGGGATAGTCGTTATCTTCTCGTTGCTTTACCTGCTGAGTCACATACGAATTACCCTTTAAGAATTAGAACATTTATCCGTACCTTTAAGAAGAAAAGTATCGAACATGGTGTTTTCTTTCCACAGATTGTGACTTTGGATGCTGAGAAAAACCCGCTAAGAATAATGTCAGGTCCATTGTTGAAATATATTGAAGAAACCTGGACAACGCACGGGTATTTAGAAGGTGTGTTTGAAATTGATCGTTCTGAAAATAAGGATGAGCATTATCTGTTGATCAATACCACAAAGCCCGTTTTAAGGCAGACCTCAACGATTGAAACAGAAGACCCAGTTGAAATTATTCATATGTCTGTGGGGTCTTTTGAGCTTGAGGCAATTTTAGAGATATAAACGACTATGTGGTCATTTAATGAGTATCAAAATTCGTACATTTTTCACTGTATATGATTTTTCCCGTGTAAGAAATTAATTCACCAGTTATAGCTTTATCGGTTCTCTCCTCAAAATGTAAATTATGTTATGACAAGGTTCTAGCTAGGGCCTTTTCCGATGAAGCAATTGGTTCGCCAGGTTAGTCATAAAAAGTCATCATTGATATTAACTGCTCCAATTTCGCAGCCTGACCGACATCATTAAGACGTCTAAAAGCCTATGTGAACACACTAAATAAATTATTTGATCTTCTATTCGGTAAAAATTTTTATACCGTTAGATTGCATCAACAGGTTAGTTGGAGTCATGCCGAACATACTTTTAAAAGTACGGTTAAAGTGAGACGCGTCAGAGAATCCAGCTTTAATGGCCGAGTTAGTCAGACTGCTGTTGACAGTTAGATCGGCCAAAGAGCGAAATAAACGATGCCATAAACGGTAGCGTCGAATGGCTAGGCCTGTTTGTATACGGAATAATTGCGTGAGGCGAGGAACAGACAGCTCAACCTTTTTTGCTAAGGATTCTATCGATAAATTATCATCGATATTTTCTTGTATAAGTTCTATGACGTTTTCGATTCTTGGATCTATATGGTGTTGAACGCTCACTATTTGACGGGAAAGAAGTTTTTCTAGGTGCTGGTATATTTCTTCTGGCGGTAGTTCTTTCTGAAAATATTCAGTAAACCTCTCAATATAGCTTTGCTCTTTTTTTATTCCATATGAAATATTTTGTACGGTATTTTGCATTAATGGTAATAGACTAGTGTAGTCATTGCATAGTACGTCTAGCAAGCATAACGCTACAGGCGCCGCCCCAAAATCACACTTAATTTCCGTGCCTGGTGGGACAAGAATGCTCCTGCAAGTCGCCGTCGGTTCAAGTTCTTTTGGCGAGAACTCAATGGTTCCCCCCAAGCTTACAGCAATAAACGCAGCACCTGATGAAAGACAAATCGATTCCAGTATAGGGCCAATATATAAGGTGCGATGTTTCCACAAATATAGACGTGAAGGTGGTTTTGATGGATGTACTGACGGCGCGATAAAAGTATTCATATTATTGTTATTAGCTTAATAGTTAAGAGTTTCACGGATTACATCGTTTTAAAATGATTCTCATAATATAACTTTAATGTGACAACTTGTGAATGTAAAGAAACATTCGGCTTGCTTTATGTTCAGTGACGAACATATTAAGTGAATTAATTTCACATTAACAACAAATTTCGTATATGGAATCATCAGTTCATTCTATATTTCTCAGTTGACGAAGAAATATTCTAGCCTTGGATCAGAAGGAACTAGAAGTCATCTTGTAGGAAACAGCCAATAGTTCTAAATACTCAATTATAAAAACAAATTTAGAGGAATTGGTTGTGAATAAAGTATTACTCAAATTACTGGCAGGTCTGTCATTAACTATTTTGGCTAGCACCGCGCTAGCATCATCTGGTGGTGGCAGTAACGAAACATGTGATGCCAATACAAAACCTTTTGTTTTAGTTCATGGCTGGAATGGCAGCAACTCTCAATGGGATACTATTGTTGATCGTTTTGTCGCAGATGGCTATGAGCGTTGCTCTTTCTATCGTTTTTCTTGGAGTACCGCTTTTGATGATAATGTCACTGCGGCTAAAAACCTGGTGCAGATGTACGCGCGGATCACAACAATCAGCAAGTAACGATTCTGGTTCATTCAAATGGTGGTTTGATTACCCGGCAGTACCGTGTATTCGCTGCATGGTTATGCAGCGAATGATTGTTCTATCTGGTCTGATTCTGACCTGATTGTTCTTCCTGCAGAAAATGCGATGTGTGGTACCAGTACTCAAACTGTGAGTGTTTGGCATGAAGCCTTATTCGCTGAAGAAGCAACTTATCTGGATATTAAAAACAAGCTTTAACTGATGTTTAAAGTGTTGCCTAATTTTAGCTAATTGAAGTTTAAAGTCACTGCCTAAGTCAGCGGCTTTAAACTGCTTCTTCTCTAGTCAACTTATTCTTATTTTGTTTAAATCTATTTGGAGCAGGTGAATGCTGGCGTTAGGCTATTGATCCGAAATACTTTGGATAAATTTTAGTTAATCTACCGCTCATCATCCGTTCATTCTATATTTGTGGTTTTCTTCAGGGTTAAGCTGGTTCTGGATCAGAAGGAGCTGGAAGTATCTACGATATGTCTATAAGGATGTAACCGTTGTAACCATAGAAGTTCTAATTACTCGACTATAAAAACAAACATAGAGAATGATGATCATGAAAAAAACACTACTGAAACTACTCAGCGCAACCTCATTGGTATGTCTCGCATTACTTTCCACTGCGACCTACGCTTCAAGCGGTGGTGGTGAGACTGAAGCCTGTGACTCTAATACCAAACCAATTGTCTTCGTACATGGTTACCTTGGGGGTAACTTTAACTGGACCGATATATGGAACTATCTGGAAGCGGACGGATATGCTCGATGTTCACTATACGGGTTTGAGTACAGCTCTACCTGGAATAGTAATGTCACAAGTGCTCAACAGCTAGCCGATTTCGTGGCAGATGTACGTGCTGACCATAATAACCAGCCAGTTACCATCGTTTCTCACTCGAATGGTGGTTTGGTTACACGTTGGTTCCGTGAGTTTGAAGGCGGTTACGCGGCGAATGATCGTTTTGTCGCCTTGGCTGCGCCTCATAATGGCACCACTTGGGGTTACGTGTGTTGGGACCAGGCTTGTACTGAAATGTCACCAGGATCAAACTTTCTGAGTACTTTGGCTGGCCGTGGTTGTGACCGTTCAGTTTGGTCTGATTCAGATGGTATCATTTTGCCTGCAGAAAGTGCGATTTGTGGTATCAGTACACAAACCACAAGCGCTAGTCACTTAGGCCTGCTTTGGGATCAGCAAGCATATCAAGACATCAAGAGCTATATGGAAGATCTATAAAGCTTAGTTATTTGTTATACGGAGCTGTCGTGTAGACGGCGGTTCCGTATAGTGAAATATTTCGCTTTGCAATCACGGCCTCAGTAAAAGCGTTTGAGGCTAGGATTGAAATTATAATTAAAACTACAGGTTAATATTAGGATGATGGTTAGTCCTTATCATGTTTTATTAAATCTTAAACAATAATAAAAACTAGCATGCGGTATCGTGTCATTTTGTGTGCGAATCCTTGTGGAGAATAGTGTGAAATATCTTCGATCAAGTTTGGAATGTATTACTTCTTTAGTGGTTCTGTCTTTCTTACCAGGCTTACTGTTGGCTGCAGAAGTGAAACCTACTCTCATCGCTATGGTAAACAATGTCGCTATTACCGACGCTGAACTTTCTGTATTAACTGAAGCAAGAAGCCGTCACTCAATGGAGCAGGTAAGTGCGGATGGTAAACTGTCTAAAGCACAACAACAAAAACTAATAGATGACTTGGTCTTGGCAGAAATTTTAGTGCAAGAGGCGGGTAAAATAGGGCTGGACAAATTACCTCGTAC
>Ga0105348_1001487_pt1 | contig 15753 bp, 17 predicted proteins | sample EN8Hudsemesocosm_2_FD_83504 | JGI IMG/M metagenome (GOLD analysis project Ga0105348, IMG submission 83504) | Methane-oxidizing microbial communities from mesocosms in the Hudson Canyon - EN8C Hudson Canyon | ecosystem: Environmental > Aquatic > Marine > Cold seeps | place: Hudson Canyon... | reverse complement strand
GGCTCTCTCTATTAGCTCAGCCACCATTTCTGTTTTTCTTTCTTACCGATCAGCAGCTATGTTAAATGGCCTGATGACAATCATAATGATGGGCGGCGTGACAACAATTTGTTTAGCCATGCTAAAACACAGCCCAAAAATTGCTCGTTACTACACCTTTGCATGGGTCGCCTATTTCATTGGTATCGCATTAAAGTCCTCCAGTAAAATGGGCTACCTCCCTTATTCTCCTGTTACAGAGTATGCAGGAAATATAGGTGCGGTTGTTGCAGTCATCCTAATTTCCCTTGCACTTGCCGAGCGAATAAATAACGAACGGAAAGCCAAAGAAAAAGCACAACACCAATCCATTTCGAACTTGCAACGTTTTCATTATCTATACGAAAATGCAATAGAAGCTATTTTCAGTTTTAATTATGATGGCAATTTACTTAGCGCTAACCCCGCCTGCCTCAAACTGTTAGGTATTAATGACCTACAAAGTTTTAACGGTGACTACTCGGTGCTTGAAGGCTTTTCTTTAGAAGCTGCTAAATTTAAAGCTTTAATGGTCGATGTTAAAAACCAAGGCAGGGTTGTCGACTTTGAAACACAACTTACTAACAAATATGGTGATGCACTTTGGGTTAGCATCTCTATTCGAAGTACCAAAGATAATGAAACAGATAAAGACATCGTAGAAGGCACACTCATTAATATCAATGAACGTAAAATGTTTGAAGAAAAGCTCCAACACCTAGCCGCTCATGACTCTTTGACTGGATTTTTCAACCGTCGAGCCTTTGAAGAAAAAGCAAAAGAAAAACTCGAATTAGTGAAACTCTACGAAGACACATGCTGCCTTTTATACATGGATTTAGATCAGTTCAAAATCGTCAACGACCTTTGTGGCCATACTGCCGGTGATGTATTGCTAAAGAATTTAAGTCATCGTTTACTTAATCAGGTGAATGAATTGGGTGGTGGTCAAATCATAGCCCGCTTAGGAGGTGACGAATTCGGTATACTTTTAAGTAATACAAACCTTCAAGAAGGGCAAGCAATTGCAGAAAAGTTCAGAAAGTCGATAGAGTCCTTTCTTTTTATGTGGGAAGGAAGCCGTTACTCTTTAGGTGTTAGTATTGGCTTAGTCGAATTATGTCCATACCATCACTCAGTAGAACAATTGTTGGTCATGGCCGACACTGCTTGCTACAAAGCTAAAGATTTAGGTCGAAACCGTGTTCATACTTTTATTGAAACTGACAAAGATTTGCAATTTCGTCAGCTAGAGATGCAGTGGGTCTCCACTATCAAAGAAGCGCTTTCTAAAGATCAATTTTTTTTAGTTTTCCAGAACATTGAATTGAATTCTGACCAAAAACATCAATTACGCTATGAAATACTCCTTCGTTTACTTAATGAGAATGGAAACCTCTGCGCCCCAAATCAATTTTTACCTGCCGCTGAACGTTATGATTTAATGACTAATATAGACCAGTGGGTTATTAGACGTTTCTTTTCGTGGTTAAATGAAAACCCCGATCATTTGAAACAACTTTCGTCTGCAAGCATTAATCTAAGTACTCAAAGCTTAGGTGATGAAGCCTTTTCAACCTTCCTCATTAATGCATTCAACGAATTTTCGATTCCTTATACAAAAATTTGTTTTGAAATCACTGAAAGTATGGCAATCACCAGCCTTGATAACACCCAGTCATTCATAAAAAAGTTTCGTAACCTGGGCTGCCGCTTTGCTCTGGATGACTTTGGAACAGGCTTCTCATCCTACGCTTATTTGAAAGATTTACACGTCGATTACCTAAAGATAGACGGCATGTTTATTCGTAATATCGCAGATGATTCTGTTGACTACGCTATGGTGAAATCAATCAGCGATGTCGCTCAGGCAATTGGCATCGAGACTATTGCAGAATTTGTGGAGAATGAAGATATTCAACAGGAATTAATTAACATTGGCATCACCTACTCTCAGGGTTATCACATCCATAAACCCACAACACTGGCAGCAGAAGCCTTCTCTAAATCGAATAATATTTCATCGTAATCAAAACAATTGTCAAAACAGGCAAAAATAAGAATCAGTTATCATACAAAATGAGACTTGAAACCATATTCAAAATATAACATGTTAACAATTGTCACACCTTATGTTGCTGTATTTTATATAATTTTTATCCTGTCATACTTAATTCAGTTTATTAAACAACCTTTAAATACTTAATTTAAGTTTATTTTAAACAGGAATAATATGAGCAAAATATTTGTCACATTTTTTAGTTTACTTTTCTCAATTGCCGCTAATGCATATGTTGTAAATACCAATGGGTTCGAGTTTGGTTCGTCCTGGGATAACCCAAACCATAATGTGGATACTGTATTAAATGGTTTAGAAGATCAGGCTGGCACAGACCTGACTCTCAATATGATTTCAGCTCAAACATGGACGGGCATTGGCGCAAGCTCAATTATTCTAGAAGAACTAGCAGGTTATAAATACAACACAACATTCGGTTGGTACGATACAGCAACGAACACTTCTCATCAGATATTCTCAGGTGACGATGCAAAAGGCACAAGCGCACAAATTGACTTTGGAAGTTTGATGGACTTTGGCTTTTACATCGATCCCAATGGTATAGAAAACAACCGGATGTTTACTGAAAATGTACTCAATACTCATAAAGATATCCAAGTAGTTATTTTTGAAATAGAAGAGCTAAAGAATAGTTATATTTTAGGCTGGGAAGATCTGGATTTAAATGGCGGAAATGGTGGTGACCGAGATTACCAGGATATGATCGTACGCGTTCAAATTAATCAAGTTCCAGAACCTGGTAGTTTGGCAATGCTAGGTCTTGGTTTAATCAGTTTAATCGCAGCGCGAAAGAAAATTAAAACAGACGCTTAGTCCAAACCATATTCACCTAAATATTTTTAATAAGACCGCCTCTATGGCGGTTTTTTCGCTCAGCAAAGCGGAATGAGCTCTGTGTAGTTATTCTACATGGGTAATAACGACCTTGAGCGGCAAAAATGAAACGTCAACAGACCTTAATACAATCTTATCCAGATTATTTAATGCCTCCATAATAAGTTACACACCAAATCAGTATTACTCGAGTGACCTAACATTTAGGGCACTTTTTCTTCATATCTCAATTATGTCTATTAATTAGACTATAATCATTTCACTAGTCACTAAATCTGACAGGTTTGATGAATTACCAGGCTTAGCATATATGCATATAAACTGTAGCTGAAAAGCGTTTAGTTACTCTCTATCATCAACAAGACTAACAAAGATACCAACCATGGAACTTCGTCTTCGCGATTATCCTCAAACAAAATACTACTCTTTTACAGTAGTAGTCTTTCTGTCGTGCTTGTCAGCATGTAGCTCATTACCAACAAAGGTTAATCAGGATATTCTATATGCCGAACGAATAGTCGAAAATTACCAACAGCAATATAATGATTTTTCTTTAAGACAATTACACTCTGCCCTGGCAACGTTTACCAGTTATGATCAATTAAGTCAGCAGTGGTCAGCCCAATTTGCTATCTCTAACTGGCATAGTGCTAATGGAGACCACAATCTGGCTCAAAAACATGCCACCTTTGCTTACGAGTTAGCCGACATACTTCAAAACCAAAATAAAAGATATGCCTCGCACATTCAACTAGGCCAATTAAGCAATTCAACCACCCTGTTCAAGCAAGCTCTTGATCTCACTGAAAACGATATAGAAAAAGCAATTATTTATACCCACCTGGAACAATACAACAAAGCTTACTCTCTTTTCTCAAATAATAACAAGGCAAGTAAAGAAGACCTCGCATTCCTATATTACCGCTATGGCAAATATAAAAAACATATCCCATCAGTACTTAAAGCACGAGACCTTTTTATTATTACCAGTAATAAAACAGGCGTGATAGATAGTCTGTTTTTAGCAGCTCAACTGGTTCAAGGAAAACCAGCCACTACATTGGCTCAACGAGCATTAAGCGCTTCAATTGAATCTCTGGATAAGGCCCGTGAAGAAGTCATACGCTCCTGGCTACGTCAGCAGCTATGAAAATGATTATCGCCATAGGCGGTTGGATTAATGGGCATGTAGCTTACTTTTTAGACCTGCTGGGTTTATTTATTTTAACCTTGCGCGAAACCCGGCATTTATTTAATCGTTCAAGACGTCGGATATTTATGGTTTTATTTAAGCGCCAACTATACAACACCGGCATCAAAGCTATTTATATCAATAGTTTAATTGCCTTTTTTCTTGGCATGATCGTCGCGGCAAGGGTTTTGGTATATATTCCGCAAGCTGCAAATTATGCCAACATCTATGTAATCGTCGTGGTACGAGAGTTAGGGCCATTAATATCTGGATTAATTCTAATATCTCGCTCAGCGACAGCTATTACAGCAGAGATAGGACACTTAAAATTATACGATCAATTTGACGTACTACATTCTCAGCGTGTCAGTGCAGCCTTCATATTTCTATTACCCGTTTTTTACTCTTTCCCTATTTCACTGTTATTTATGTTTATCTATTTCAATTTTGTCACCATGATCTCATCATGGTTCTTTTTATCAACATTCGGTGACAGCAGCATCAGTATGGCGTCATTTATGGAAGCGATTTTATCACAAATTACCATGCTCGAAATTATGATCACTTCGCTTAAAGCTATTATTGGAGGGAGTTTAATCGGCATCATTTGTATTTACTTTGGTTCATCAGTAGGAGAACGTTTTACGGATATCTCAAGAGCGATTTCAAAATCTACAACGTCGCTATTACTGATGTTTTTTGTCATTAATATTGGCCTGTCAATTTTGGCGTACTAACTCATGCTGGAACTCAAAGATATACGCATACAGTTTGAAAACAATATAGTTTTCGATGATTTAAGCCACTGTTTCGATACTTCGTCAATTACTTGCATAAAAACAGGCGTGCTTGATGGCGGAACCAGCCTGCTCAAATGCTGCGCAGGAATAATAAAGCCAGCTTTGGGAAGCGTTTCATTAGATGGCCGCTCAATTGAAAATATTAATGACCAAGATATTTTCAATGATATAAATTTTTGTTATGAAAGCGGCGGCCTAGTCAGCATATTTACCGTTTATAACAATATCGCTCTACCGATGGTCTATCATGGAAAATATACCGAGAAGGAAATTCGCCAACGCATTAAAGATATTGCTAAAAAACTAGGCATTGCTGATTTGCTACAAGTGGAACCCCACCAGCTAAATGATGTACACACACGCCTGGCAAACCTAACACGGGCACTGGTGATATCACCCAAATTACTACTGGTTGATGAACTCCAGGCTGGCATGTCTCCTGAAATGAGAGAGGCAGTGCTTGAAGTTTTAACCGACTATCAAAAACGTGATGAATTTACCTTAATTATGACAACGACAGCTGGCGACGAGAATAGCTTCGCCGATTATCGTTACAAAATATTTGAGCAACATTTGGTCGAAACAACATGAGCTTTGCAAAACCCGGTCCCTTTGAGGCAAAAGTACAGGATAAAGTCATTGGCGTTTTTTTTGTCATCGCCTCTTTCGCCTTAATTTATTCAATCTATTTGGTAAAATCCAAAGACCTCCAAGTCGATCTATGGCTTAAATGTCATAGTCTGGTCACAAAATCATACAGTTTGACCGAAAATGCTGCTATTTCTATCTCAGGTATTACGGTCGGTAAGGTCACTTCAATCACCTTACAAAAAGACGCGAAAGTACGAGTAGATATGGTGCTTGATCCACAGTATTCAACACTTTATAAAGAAGACAGTCATTTACGTATTAATGCTGACCTTGGAATCGATACCGTGCTCTCTGGTAGTTCATTGGAGTTTATACCCGGTCTTTCACAAACATCACTTAAAGATGGCGCGCTAATCGCTATTGAAGAACCAAAAAGCCTCGATGACCTGATCAAAGAATGGGAAATTGAAAAGTTAGCCAAGCAAGTAAAGGACATCGTTACCAATCTGGAAACACTCAGCCAAAACGTTGCCGGCCACCAAGAAAAACTCAATACCACACTAGGAAATATGAGTCTGTTTTCACAACAGTTAGTGACAATTGGTAACAGCGTACCTCCTTTACTCGACAACATAAATAAAACCAATACCGAACTACAAACAAGCATTCAATCGATCGACAAGTCAATCAATACGCTCACAAGCCCATTACAAGATTCACTCACAGAAGCCACGGCGCTATTAGTGTCAGCCCGCAACACATTTGAAACAATACAACCTGCGATTCTATCAGCAAAACAAAGCATGGAAGCACTTGCACCAACGATTGAACGCACCCCAGCATTAGTAGACTCCCTAAATGAAACATCCAACTCAGTCACCCGCCTCACCACACAACTATCAAATCATTGGTTACTGGGAGGGGAAGATGAACAAAGTGATGGGTCTATTCAAGTGAGGTATCTTGGCGATCAGGACTTATATCAAATCAACGATAAAAAGCTCGATTAGTTTAGAACCAATTACAGTCAGGAAAACTTGCCATACAAAACCGAAAATTTCATTTAATTTATTTGCATCACAACCAAAAAAAGCATTAATGTGATGTGTGGAATATAAAAACAACCAAAGGAGTAAAGGAATGCTAACCATCTTTGCCAAGTTACTAAAACTACTGAATTCAGAGCAAAGCCCTAGTCAACTAGCATTAGCCATATGCTTTGGTTTGGCGATTGGTTTAATGCCTGGGTTTTCTATGTTTTTGCCAATTTTGCTTATTGTAGTTTGTATAATTAAAGCAAATCTCACATTATTGTTTTTAGTTTGGGGTCTATTCGAGGCGGTTGCCTATATCGCTGACCCTGCCCTTCATCAAGTCGGCTACTCAGTATTAAACGCAGAATCATTACAAGTCACCTGGACAAGTTTGGCCCAGTCAAACTTTTGGAAGTTAACAGCATTTAATAACTCATTGGTCATGGGCGCAGCCGTGGCTATTTTAGTCTTATGGTTGCCCGTGTACTTCTTGGCTCGAGTACTAATCGTTCAGTATCGGGAAAAAATGCAGGGCTTTTTTGAAAAATTCAAAATTGCTCAAATGCTAAAGGGAAGCAAGTTGTTTAAAGTTTATCAAGGACTAGGAGACTAACATGAAAGAGATTATTCGCTGGCCGGGTATCATCGTCGCCATAGTACTGGTTGCCTTAACTTATTTTCTGATTGAGCCGCTTTTAAAATTAGTGATTGAGCAAAGCGGTAGCCGGGCATTGTCCACGACAGTCTCGTTAGATTCAGTTCAGGTCGAGTGGTCAGATCAATCTCTCATACTTAAAGGGCTTGAGATTGCCGATAAAGAAAACCCCATGTTTAACCTGGTACAAATTGATCTTATCGCTTTACAAGTTGATGTATTGGATGCGTTATCCGGACACTTAGTCTCAGAGCAAGCAGATATTCTGGATGTACAGTTTAACACCCAGCGTTCAGAATCTGGCGCGTTAGTCTCTTCAGATAAAACCGATGACAAACCGACTGATTCGGGAAAAGGTTTCTCGATACCGGGCCTGGACTTACCTGATATTGACTCTTTGGTCAGTAAAGATAATTCACTCACTTATAAACGCTACCAATTATTTAAAAAATACCTTGAAGACAATAAGGTTTCCTACAAAAATCGTGTTGACGCGCTAAAAGACAAAAAGAAAATTGCCGACTATAAAGTCAGATATAAAGAAATCAAAGGCGCTAAAGGTATTATGGGAAAACTAAAGGCGGCCTCCAAAGCAAACGATTTAAAGAAAGACATCGATAAGGACCTTAAAGAAGCAAAACAGCTCAGTAAAGACTTCAAACAAACCAGAAAAGAAGTTAAACGTCGTATTGCCGAACTAAAAAACTCTCCACAAGAAGAAGCAGATCACTTATTAAAAAAAGTAGGTATTGAAGGCGGGACTCAAAAAATTGCTGAACTAATATTTGGTCCAGAAATGAAAGCACAAATTAAGAAAATAAAAAACTGGGTCAACTCCAGTGATGCCGATAAAAAAACAGAAAATGCAAACCCCGAACAAATTGTGGTCGAAAGAGGCAAAGGTATTTTCGTTCAATTTGCACAAGAAAAAACACTTCCTCTCGTTTGGTTTAAAAACGCAAAGTTAGGTGGTAACTTTTCAGGCTTAGGCCTTCCATTTAGTTTTGAGGGCGAAGCACAGCATTTAACTGATCAGCAAAAGTTAACACAGCAACCCTCTACCCTTAATTTCAATTTGCTTAATGACCTTGTTAAACATGCAAAAGTTAATGCTGTTGTAGATACACGAGCTGAACAGAAGCTCACTTTAAAATTTGATATAAAACAGTATCAATTGACTCAACAACCTTTGTCAGGGAACTTTACGCTAGAGAGAGCGTTAGCGGATACTAAGGGCAGTCTTACATCAATAAACGAACAAATCTCTGGAAATATCGATGTAGAAATGAATTCTGTCTCATTAAAAACCACTGGCGACACATTCAAAAAATACCCTGCCATTGAACAGGCCCTGGCCGGTGAAGACCATTTAACGGCTGCAATACAAATTGAGGGAACACTGGAAGCACCTCAAATTCAAATTAACTCAAATATTGATGCAATTTTTAATAAGGTACTAAAAAAAGCAATGGATGGTCAGCTGACTAAATATAAAAACCAGGTAACTGAAAAACTTGAAGTAATGCTAGAGCAAGAGCTGGGTAGTTCAGAAGCATCTCAAACAGAACTCTTTGGACTGGGTAAAGAAATTTCAGGTACAGAAGATACCTTGAAAGATCTAATAAAACTTTAGTTATAAAAGCCTATACATGGCCTGGCTTTTAAAATGGCAGGTTCAAGATGAATTATCTAAGGTGTCGTTTGATATAGGTCTGATTGGACACTGGAATGAAGGTTTGTCTAAGTACATCTTCCAATTCGAGAATCGACACAAGAGTGCCATATACAATCATAAGAAGGAGATTTATAAACTGCTTCTTGATAATCGATTTAGACACCATTAATTGATGGTTTTGTGGTGCCCGCTTTGTTACGAAGAGCAAACATTGTTTTTTATATAGTAACCATTTACCTCTACCAATGAATAATTAGTGGTATTTCGGGTCTAAAATCTTTGGACAAACCGCATTCATTTTCATCGAAAGTGATTTCCATTAAATGCTGTTGACCATGAGCTATTGATAATCTATCTGCACCATCAGCGATGGTTAGTACTTCAGATAACTGATTCGCAGTTGTATAAATTTTTACATGGCTGAATGACTTAAAGGTACCTTTATCGATTTTTCTAACTTCAGGTTCTATAAATGGTACGTAAATACATAATGGTTCAAGTAAATTACTCGAATTCATACCCACATGAAAAGACATAGGCGGTTTAAAATATTCCGGTTGATATCTCCAACCAGTAAAAGGCATTTCTAGATTTGAATTATCTTTTCTATGTAAAATAATACCAAATGGCGAAGCTTCTGAGTTTTCTGAACGTTGTGAAAAAACAAGATCACGGCCTGGCCCGTCGTAAGCTTCCTCCGCATCACGAATCCATAAAAATTCAAGCATGCCATTCGAAAATTCAAAACGACGATTCGATGTTCCCTGCCCTTCATGATCTCTACTAAAACTTTCTTCTAACCCAAGTGATACCAGTAAGTCCGCCACCCCTGCTTCTGGCTTAACGATAATAAATACATGATCAAGTTCCAAATTCATTTATTGCTTCTTTATACTAAATTTAACGTTTAAATAATGCACCTGAGCATACAGTGCAGATGTGGACTACAATGATTCAGGTTTCATTCAAGGTAGAAACTAATTCATCCAGCTTGCACGATTTTCCTGCAACAATGCAATAAATTCTTGATGAACGTAACCCAGTGCGTGTTTTCTTTTAATGTTCAATTCCAGTTCTACAAAAACATTCTGGTAAATGGGGGAGCTAAACAATGGAATCAATTCACCAATATCAAGCTCTGCTTGAATCGATTCATGATGTAAAAAGCCGAACCCCAATCCTTGAAGTACTAATTGTTTCAATACAACATTATTAGATGTAGTAATGGAACGAACCTTTTTACGCGCCTGAGGAAGTAATTGGCGCGCATTTTTCTTTATCCATTGATTATAAGCTGAGTACTCGTCCGAGTAATCCACGAGAGGCATATCAAGCGTTTCAATAATTTTTTGAGGTCCTTGATATGCTTTAAGAAAGCTGCGGGAGATGACGGGAATAAGAGCTTGCCGATAGACTGATGTTCCTTTGAAAAGTTTCTTGTCCTGACAAAAAACCTGTAACCCAATATCAATAAGGTTTAACTTTAACATTCGCTCAATTTCCACATCTTCTGCGATGACTAAATCAAATTCCACAAGAGGGTATTGTTGTTTGAAAAGTCGCATCATTTCGGGTAAATAATTCACTGCCTGCTCCATCCAAGCCCCAATACGTATCATGCCCTTGGCTTGTTGCTTACTCGACTTTAAATCTAGAACCACATTTTCAATTGCCATTAACTGTGGTTTGATCAACTGATATAGCCGTTCACCATCTTCGGTAAGAGTTATATTTGGCCCATTCCGGTGGAATAAATTCAATTCCAGTTCAGTTTCTAGCTGTTGCAATTGTAGAGAGATTGCCTGCTGGGTACGTAGAAGTCGATTCGCTGCCAAAGTGATACCGCCACTATCAACGACTTCGATAAAAGTACGTGCTTTATTAAAATCCACAATTCCTCCTCAAATAAAAACACCCCCTATTTTACCACAAGTATTACTTAGAAATTTAACAAAATAACTCGTTATACCTTGTGCTACTCAAGATAGATAATAGCACTACCTAATATAAACCAAACCATAAAAAAGAAGGAATTAAATATGACAGATACCAATAAAACGATTGTTATTATCGAGGCAACCTTTAACCAAAATGGTATGCACACCCCCGAATTTAAGGAGTACTCACGTCGCTCTAATGCAAATGGTGAAGTTCATGGAGGTGTCGTACTTAGTAAATACCAAGTGATAGCTAACTTAGGTAACGGTGAAACACCTCATATGATACTAGTTATCGAATACCCTAGTCAGGAACAAGCAAGACAAACATTCACGAATGAAGAGTATCAATCTATTTTGCCTTTACGAGAAGTTGCTTTTAAAGAGGTAAGAATTTTTCAGACTAATAGTCAAATTGCATAACAAAAATTCAACTGATTAAGGAATCAATAATGAAAATACGTATAGGTATGTTCTGCGCCCTTCTGGGATATTTAATCGCTAGCCAGACTGTGTCTGCACAACCGGTTAGTATTTTTGGGATGTTTCAGGCTAAAAACAACACTCATAGTAAGATCATAAGCCAGCTGGAACAAGAACTTAAGGCTCTGGGGTGCACAGTACTTCGTGAAGGTAAGAGCTTTGGTGGGCAGGGAAATTATCAGCTACAACCTACTAATAGTTTTTTTGTTCTCAAATGCGAGCAAAGTTTGCTCGCTCAAAAACCAGCCCAGGCTCTAATAACAACCCTAAACAATGAGACACATAATTTGGTGCTTTTAGAAGGACTCGACAGTCAGTCAAATGAATTTTCATCAACTGATACAGGGAATAATCGTAGTTATATATTCAAACTCAGTGATTACAATAATACTTCCCCAGCAAGACGGAATTTAGATTTAGCTCAGCTAAATACCTCAGCTAAATCTGTTGAACATCATTATATGACTGAAGCATTCATCCGGATTCACGATGCTTATGGCATGGAACGACCTGATGAGCTTGTTGTTATCTATTATAATTCAGCTAAAGACGGACAAAAGTTTCGTGATAACAATCCTGAGTTAATGGAAAAGATCGGTCGCTTCAATCAAGATCATTTAACCCGATTCAGTTATATTGCAGCTGAGTCAAATCGATAACATCTTAGAAATTAACCAGTATTAAGTGGCTTGATACTGGTTATGGATATTACATATTAGCCAGCATATCTAACAGAAACCAACATCAATATAATTGGCCAATCTATCAAGTGCCTCCAAGGTCAACAGTTAATTTCGCAGTATAAAAAGGAATACTGGAGCGCACGATGCTGAAAGCAGTTACCTGATGCTGGAGTAGTCTGTGGACTTCCCAAGTTCATGGTATAGGTTAATCTTGTTTTTAAAGGTCTTTACTAGGTGAATAATGAAGAGGACATTTAAGATTGCTTCAACCATGTGATGAAATCACCAACAGGCAGATGAGTGCTTAGTTCAATGTTCGCCTAAACGACGATATCGACATGCTGAATCACACCGGGGGTAAAATCATCTTGCAGGAACAATCCACTTTTTCGAACAATACCCGTAACGTTATTATCGTCATCAATCAGCTTAAGTGGAGTAGCCAGATTCTGTAAAAAGATGGCTCCAACATTTCTATCCGCCAGCCTGCTTAGCTGTAATTCACCCTGCTCATCCAGGCTGGATAAGCTAAGTTGAGAAAACACCGAATCTGACTCATCAATAATACCGTCAAAATTTTCGTCATAACGGGCAAGGTCAGCAAAACCGTCACCCGATAATGTGCCAAATAATTCAGAGCCATCATCAATTTGGCCATTATTATTTTTATCCAATGCCAAAAAAGCGCTAGCACCTGTCGCATAAGAAATAGCATCTATCTCCCCATCAACATTTAAGTCAAAATCAATTTTTTGCTGACTTAGCTCTGCGTTTGAGCTGTTAAAGGTCAGCACTAAAGGGTCAACCACTTCACCGTTAATAAACATTTGGCTTTGAGTATGCAGCTCATGGGTTTCGAATATGTTCGAATTAAGATTAACTTCGGCAGTACTACCATCTTTTAACTGAAATATCGTGGATGCCTGGAATGACTGAATAGATTCTGTGTTGATATGGGTCGTTCTTTCAATAACTAGCTGCTGTGTATCGTCCATTTGAAATGCTACTTGATCAGCTTTTGAATAGATTGATTTTAGTCTCATTGAAAAAGTTGAGATTTGTTCGTGTGAACTTTGTAAGTTTTCTTTAGCTTGTAGCAAAGGTATTTTTTTTCCCCACATAGCCTCAAATAGAAGCCGGATGAAACGCAGCTCGCTATCTTCATTCAATAAATTATCAACCGCAGATTGTTCGTATTCTTTTTCTGCAAAAGCAGGGGGAGGAATTTCTTCGTAGAAATCCAGACCAGGTTGAACCGGCGATTCAATAGGCGCCATAAGTGGACGTTCAGTATTTGAATCTGAACGATCTATTTGCTTTTCATCAACAGTAACCGTCGATGTTTGCTTGTTAAATAAACTCAGATTTAGGCTATGGTTTGCAATAATCATGATGAACTCACTCCCATATATAAATAGTAGCGGCCACCTGTGAGTATATTTTAAGACTGTTTTGAACTTAATTACATCGGTAAAAGATCTTTTATTTCTGGTGGGTTTAACAAGTCAACGCACAAGGCTTGAGTTCTCTAGCACCTTAAATTATTGGTCCGCCAAAATATTACTCTGCCCCAAAATTATGTTCTAGGCTAGAGCCGATAGAAACTAAGTTGGTGCACTATTTATGTGGATCTCTTCTGCATTCTCTTTTCTGAAAATAGAAGTAGTTACTCATGCCGAATACGCATTTTATATGGCACAAGTAATCGCTTTACAACGCCGGTAGATACTAATTTATCAAACTCTTTTTGAAAAACTTCTATTAATTTGGTATCTGTATTTTTATTGAACCCAAAATATCCTCCTTCTGTTGCATCATTAAGCGCGTAAACAAATTCATATTTAGACAGGTTAATATCGTTCTTTTTAATTAGGTAAACGAATTGAAAAGTGCCAAAAGAAACTGCAGAGAGTCTATCTAAATCCAACATTCTTACAAGCTGATCTCCATCCACCACCCTATGAATTAACTCTGGATGTCCACCACTTTCAATGAATAAATGCTCTCCGCTATCAGCTCGGACTACCCCCAAGGAGCGTACTGTCAAAGTTTTATTTACACTGTCAATTGAGTCGAATTTATAGTCTTTTTTCTTCTTAGATATAATGCTAATATAGCTATCCGATATTAGGGGGCCCACCCACTTAAAGCCAAGTTTTTCTCTTTTATTTGTTTTTGACATTGAAAAGAGTGCGGCCCCTGGTTCGATTTGCAATTGATTATATGCACGAGCCCAAGGGAGAATATCTATATCTTTTCGAGACTTATTAATTCCGACCTTTTTCCATAATTCTATAAGTACATCGACAAAAAAACCTTTAGCAACTCCATCTTCCTTGTAGCTCCAAGGCGGATATTCATCGGCCATCCAATGAATATCGTTAAGTGATTGACCATTTGCTTGAAAACTTAGAATTAACATTGTAAGAAAAGTAATAAAAAGAAAGTTTTTCATTTATTCAACCTACGGCCAATACAATAGCAAATAATCTTCTTAGTATTAAATAGCTTGGGAAAATGTCAAGTGTCTTCCCTAAATTAGCTTTACAGGGATGTATGAGCTGAACAAGAGCGATACCTTTCTGCTCATTTAGAAGCAGTCAACACTTAGTGTAATGGTGCGTTTTATTCAAAACAACAACAGAAGGACTAACCCCTTATGTCAAATGTCATCACTGTTGATGAAAATGAACATCTTTATAAAATACATAGCTTCCGCCTAGAGCGAGGTGATCAAACAGTTATCACCATAGAAGTTTTCGAACTTATAGCGTCAGAACTCAGCCCTAAGTTTTTCGCTGCACCGGCAAAAAATTCCTTAGGAGGAGTCCCTAAACCTGAATACAGAACATCAGGCGATTCAGCAGAAGATACACTTAATGCGTGTCTCAGAAGTATTTCAGGCATTAATCGTCAAGACCTTTACGAAAAGATTCAGAAAAAATAACTTCAGTGCAGTCGATAATTTCTTCGAAAACATCAACAAGCCGTTGTCGACCCTCTTCGGATAATGGCGCGGATGCTGAAGTACGACCCGTACATAACCCGACCTTGGCTTCAGTCTATGTATGAAGATAAGCACATAGACATGCCTCCACCTACATCAGCGCGAGCAAAAGTACTTAATTGATAGCTCAACGACCTGCTGAAGAAAGATTTAAATTATCTGGAATGATTGAACCTTTAACGTCTAACTCTTGAGAAGGCATTAGCATAACTGTCATAACATCAATTAAATTTGTATAAAATAAAACCTTCTTGTCTTCAGTCATGCTTTTTGACAATACATCAATACTATTAATTAACTCGCCTGTCTCGTTATTTCATTGACACATACCACTTATTATCTACGTCTAACTAAAAACGCATATACACACTTTCGGCGCTATCTTTAATTTCTTCTTCGACCTCTTCTATTTTTGCATACACATCTGTCCGATATTTACCTGGAAGGGATAATAATTTGGCAATATATACACCAGCTTTTTTGAACTCTTCCTCAACAACAACAGATGAATTGCCTTCACATTTATCTGACATAAGTAAGCTCTCATTAATAGATTTAAATCAAATTAACATGGAAGCAAACAAAATAGCCAATAATAGACGGATTTTCTATGCTCAAAATTATCACCATATTTATCAGTAAGTTACAGAGACTTTTTTGTCTTTTTTTTGTGTTTTTTTTATCTTTTTTAATTTCCTGCTATATTCGACAATCAAAGTTGATTTACATCACGTCAAATCTGACATTATCAACAATTATTAAGG
>Ga0105348_1001485_pt1 | contig 15773 bp, 12 predicted proteins | sample EN8Hudsemesocosm_2_FD_83504 | JGI IMG/M metagenome (GOLD analysis project Ga0105348, IMG submission 83504) | Methane-oxidizing microbial communities from mesocosms in the Hudson Canyon - EN8C Hudson Canyon | ecosystem: Environmental > Aquatic > Marine > Cold seeps | place: Hudson Canyon... | reverse complement strand
GTCTTTGGTTTTCAGTCTTGCCGTAGCCTTACCACTTGGAGAAAGTATTTTAAGCCCCCAGTAATCTGTCTGCCCTTTACCAAAATATAAATTACTATCGCCAGATTGAACTCCGGGCTCGGTATGTTCCATATTAATGGTTATCTCAACAGCGTTACCATCGGTATCTTCACCGCGATAATATATTTTAGTATTGGAAATACCTGGATTGATGTAACTAAATTTCCCAAACATTGTGCCTTGATTATTACCCTGCTTAATTTCATCAGCATTGAACTCTTCGTGAACTACCCGCACCTTTCCATCTTCCACCCAGTGCAGGTCAAAAGAGCCCATGCCTTTATTAAACGGGTTGTAATTGGTCATGCTAACCAACGCAGTAACGATATTTCCCTCATCATCAAAAGCACTAAAATAAAAACTTTCACCATACCCTGCCGCATCGTTTACCTGATACTCATATGAAGATTTATCCAAATTAGTAAAATTACTGGTTGCTGAAGAAAAGTACGTCATACTCTCGCCTGCTAACACAGAGTTTGAGCTATGAAGGATCAGGTTTATCAATATAATGGTGAGAGTATTTAATAAGATTTTGATGCACGTCCCCTTGTGGCTCGTTGTTTATTCAGGGAGTTAGTAGAAGGCAAGCTAAAATATAACCAGCCCTACCCTTAACTGAACCTAAACGACTAAATTTGATATGCGCTGTAGTTATAATGCAAGTTGGTCACAACAGCACTTACAGTCAATATTCATATCCTAGCAAAATCCAAGTGACGTGTTATATCTAGATATAGTGAATGCATAGATGGTCACACTATAATTTTGCTAAACAGCGATCTGTTTCACTAATTATAGTGATAGTCAGAAGGCACAACCCTGTTTTTATCCAACTGCCTCCAAAAAAACTTAAAAATAAATAACTTTATGAAACCACAATATTTAGAATATGTTCAGTACAAGCGCTATGAGTCAGAACAAAGCGATCCAGTTGACAGTACTTATCAAACCGATACAATCACCCCCCTTATAAAAGCAGACTAAGCCCCTAAATCATTTCATGCCAGGCAACAAAAATGAGCAAGTTCACATCGGGTTCGCAAAACCCTCAATTGTTTATAGCAAACCTAGACAAACAGGCCTTTAGCCGTTTATTGGTACTTATATTCAGCGTATTATTTGGCAGTATTTTTTCTACGACTACCTTGGCTGTGACAGCTAACCCTGACTCAGTTACCACTGCGATTAACACCGCTATCACGATTGCTGTTTTAAGCAATGATACTTTAGCCGATGGCAGCTCTGCCGCAATAAGTTCAGATACAGCCGTTTGCTTAGATGCGCAACTATTCAGCAGCCCCTGTAGTTCAAATGAGGTGTTATTCACCCCTAATTCACCTGAGAATGGCACCTTATCTTTAAATGGTAATATCGTCACCTATACACCAAATACAGATTTCATTGGTACCGATACGTTTATCTACGGGGCGTTCTTTCAGGAGCCAGATAGTTTTCCTGAAGCAGATGACGCCACGGTCACTATTGTTGTTGCACCCGCACCTGAACCCACAGCCGAAGAGCAAGCGCTTGAAGATGCCGTAACCAGCCTATGTAACAATTCCTCTGATGGCAGCCTTTCAACTAACTGCGCGGCCTTATTAAGTCTATCAGATGCTGATAAATCTGAAGCCCTAGTCACCTTGTCAGCCGACCAAGTAACAGCCGGTTTCACATCAACAGTGAGCATGACTCGTGATCAAAGTACAAATATCAGCTCACGCACAACTCAACTACGAAATGAGTCAAGTGGTATCAATGTTCGCGGTTTAACGATCAATAACTATGGTGAAACCTTAAATGGTGAATGGTTACATGCCGTTTACGCAAGCATGTCTACTTCAGATGAGATACAAAACGGGTCTCTCACGGGTGGCAGTGCAGGCACTGAAGCCAAAGAGAAAGTACATACTCCATTTGGGTTCTTTATAAATGGCTCGATCACCCTAGGAGATAAAGATTCCAACTCAAGCGAAAGAGGCTACGAACTGGATTCCGATAACTACACCCTCGGCATGGATTATCGCTACAGTGACAAACTTGTCATCGGTGCCGCTTATGGCTATAGCGCCAGCAGCATAGAGTTTGATTCCACTGGGGATGATATGGACAATAGTATTAATAACTTATTTCTATATGGTTCATTCTACGATGATAATTATTTCTTAAGCACGACTTTCGGTTATGCTTTTGGTGAAATAGATACCTCAAGAAGAATTGTAATTCCCGGTACTTTAGATACTCTCGCGAAAGGCAATACCGACACTGACCAGTTTATTCTTCAATTCAACGCGGGTTATGATATGAGTCAAGGTGCATTATCTTACGGCCCCTATGCAAAACTGGATATCATCGAAGGCGAAATAGACAGCTACACCGAAACCAATGGTGGCGGCTTTGAAGTGATATTTGATGACCAAAGTATTAGCTCACAGCTTTTTACAATAGGAGGTCAAGCGCAATATGCGCTTAGCTACACTTGGGGTGTACTCTTGCCTAATTCACGTTTTGAAATTAAAAATGAATTCAATGATTCACGCAGTGCTATTAATGGCCGCTTTGCGCTTGATCCGACAAACAGTAACTTCTCTATTACAGCCGACAAAATAGACAGTTTTTGGTATGTCTTTGGTGCCGGCCTTTCCGCCGTGTTCCCACACGGGTTCTCGGCTTATGTCGATATGGAAACGGTGCAAGGCCTAGATAACCTCAGTTTATATACCTATTCTTATGGTGGTCGCTGGGAGCTTTCTTTCTAATGCTCGTTTTTAGAATAGTTTAGGCATAAGCGTTGCCTAAACTAATGGGAATGCTTATTTTATAAGAGGAATTTCGCCAACATCACTGTGGTAAATATCAAAGAAATAGCAACAAGCGTTCCCAGCAACACGCGTTTAATTATAACTTTTGAATGGCCCTTAGTGTTCTTCAAAGGCTGCTCAGACGTCTGATTCAAAGCTTCAAGCTCTTTTCGGCGCTGTTCTCTATAATCAGTTAAAGACAAGTCACCTCTATGAAATGTTTCACTCAGCATACTGATTCGTTCATTTAAAAAAATCTTCATCCGCTAGCCTTCACTACAATAAACGAGACATTATCCTTGGCTTCTTTGCTTAGACATTCGCTCATTAGTTTATCGGATATTTTGCTTAACTTACTATAACTAAGCATTTGCTGAAGTTCTTTAGCAGAAAGTTCGTTATATAAACCATCTGAACAAAGTAAAAATAGGTCATCGCTGTTGATTGGAAATGCATTGACATCCACATCCAACTCGTCAAATGCACCAATCGCGCGAGACAACATATTTTTTATGGCGCTATTCTCAGCTTGTTCGGGCGTTAATAAACCACTATCAATCTGCGCCTGCACTTCACTATGGTCTTTGGTTAATTGCACTAACTGACCGTCCCTTAAACGATATAATCTAGAGTCACCAGCCCACAATACAACACCAATTGCTTCTCTAAGAATAAGACAAGCAACGGTTGAACCTACCGTTAAACCATTTAGATTTTCTATACTATGCAGTCTAAGTTTTTGATTAACTAACAGCAGAGTATCTTCAACATCGTCTACAAAATCAGATGTATAAGCTCGACGAGGCAACGGTTCCAGGTCAGCCACAATCATTTGACTAGCCACTTCGCCAGCCTCATGCCCGCCCATTCCATCAGCGACAACCCAAAGCCCTGCATCAGGTCGACTCAACATTGAATCTTCATTCAATGTACGTACATTTCCTTGATGTGTTTTCTCAACAGATGTAAATGAAAAGACTCTACTCATGATTAAAATATATTCCTTTAGCTATCTTTTACTTGGAGTAAATTGGGCCAATGCCAATTATGCCAATCACCATTTAGCATCGCTGTAAAACTGCTTGGTCTAGGTAGTTGGTCGGACAATAAAAGTGCTGATTCGACATATTCTCCGCCTTTGGTCCACCACAAACTAAAATTAGATTCTTGGGGTTTGAGCAATGCGTCACATAACATTGGCATCACATTAACAAGTGAGCGCCCCGAAGAAGCGCCTAAAGCCCTTAGTGGAACGGCATGTTGAAGCTGTCTTTTGGGTGCAAGTGGCAATACCTGTTCTGATACAAACTCCATAACCGCTGTATCTTGCGCCAAAGCTTGCATAAGCGCATCGACATCAAGACTTTGCTCGAGGGTCATCATGGCAACATCCTCAAGCCATTGAAACCAATGTTCAGCATTTGCTAGATATTCAAATACGCCAACATTGTTGGAAATTGGCGCGCTAAGGGTTAAGGGAAAATACCGCCCTACTCTATCCACACTAGGCAGCATAATACCTGCCCAAGACTGATTATTAATACAGCCACTAGGCAGTACAAAACGCCATACAGGACTGATTAAAAAGTGTGACAACCAAGCGTCACCCAATGCTTCTTGACTCGCAAGCATAGATTGCTGTAACCAATGATCCCACCCATCTAAAAAATCTCTTGGCAAGTTTTGATTTAAAAAATCGCCGTGAGTAGGAATTTTCCCATAGATACCGACACAATTCTGTTGTTTCATGCTATAAGCCGTCTGTTATCATAATAGTTTCGGGCATTTGTACTGACTCAACCAGCCTGGCGAAAATGGATTCAATGTACGGGTGGCACTTAACTCATATTCAGCTTTTCGACCACTCACATCAAACGTAAGTTTATAGATATTTGAGCCGCTTGATTGTTTCACCTTAGCCGCATCCAAAGCCCTGAAGAATGCCCAATCGCCTGAATATCGGATATTGTGTTTAGTCTCATTGATATCTTCAAAAAGCAAACGAACGCCCTCACCGGTATTGCCAGGCCAGCTTAAAGATTTAGATAATTTAGGCCCATGAGAATAACGGATACGTTCGTCTCCTAACGTCAGTTCAAATCGCCTAACGGTAGAGTCCATACGATAAGGTTTCAGTTTATAGTCGAAGCTGGCAGCCGTTTTATTCTTCCTAAAAAAAACATCTCGAATAGTCTGAGCTTTTTTGAGTTGCGCTAGAGATTGTTTATTAATCCCCAGCTGCCTGCCATTAATACTTCTTTCTTTCCAGTGCTTACCTTTATTAATAAAAGGCATAAGCTGCTCTTGAACGAAGCTATCCTCTATGCCTTCTGGCTTAAAGTATTCAGCAAAATCCAACATAGTCACTTCTGGTCCACCCGCTTTTGTGAATGGATATCTTGTCTCTATTCTGCTGTTATAGTTTTGATAAACGGTTGCTTTCCAAAGCGTATTCAAGTGCTGTTTACTATCAATTAAAACTGTTTTCCATGCTTGGTCAGCTAACTCTTCAACCCAACGCCTGACGGGTTGAGGTAATTTCGAGGCTTGCGTGAGCAGTTTTCGTATTGGATCTGAACTCGTGCCCACGAAACGCTCACGGGCATATTTCAAGGTGGCTTCATTTGGGATAGGCGCAAAAGAAAAACCTTCTAGTTTTTCATAAAGCAAATTAATACTCCCTAACACCTCATCAATACCTTTTTTCCGAACAAGATCATGCTCATTTTTAAATGCGATATCAACAATAGTAGGAGGCAATGCCTTCGCACCCAAGGCTGAAGAAGCTTCTGCCAGAACCCCTTTTTTACCCTGGAATAGATTTACTTCAGGCGTAAGAGAGGTTTCATTAGTCAAGCTTGTCAAAATACTCAGCAATGGCGAAATTGAACGGTCAGAAACTTTAGCTAAAACGTCTCTAGCTTGGCTTGAATTCGCAATAGTACGAATGCTCAATCTTTCAAGCAAATCCTTCCATTTTTCTGAGTACTTAAATAAATAAATGGCTTTAACTTTTTCCGCGATAACTTCGATATCTTTATCACTAAAGTCTTCAGAATTAGTCGTACCCAAAATCCATTGTTCAGTAGAATATTTCCGAATCAAGGGAGAGTCTTTACTTAGATCCATTTGATCATAACCGGCCTTGGTGAACATAAACGGAACAAGCAAAGTTTTGTCTGAGGTATTAATAATAAAAGTACGCAACAGCTCGCCACCTACAGCTTGAGCAAAATCGCTTTGCACTCTAAATTCAGGCGCACGCTCAATCTGTTTATAAATTCGTTGTTCTATAGGTATTTTTTGTAATTGTAAGCGACTTGTCTGCACAATAGCTTCATTACGTTTAAAGGCGGGTATGCCATTATCAACAGTGTCTTTGAGATATGTCATTAATTGCTTTTGTTTAGCTGCTTGATTTTTTAACGACCCTGCCCAATCATTTTCAAACCAGGCAAATACTTCACTGTTTTGTAACTTTGAGGTATCAGCTAGCATCAAATATACGCGTAAAGCATCATAGAGCTGATCATTATCAACACTTGAAGATAAATATGACTCTAAACGTTTTGTCAGCACCGGGTTAAAATGGGCTTTTAATGAGGCATTATAGGTTGCATGAACTGACTCTTGAACGCTTTCATCGTATAAGCCTAAACCCGAAATCCAAGGTAAATTAACCTGATCATATACCGCTTTTGCTTGATTTAAGGGTTCTATAATAGATATAGCCCTTTCAAAGCGATTCCCCGTTTGAGATTTTGACGCCAATGATTCTCGATGTTGGCTGATGAGTAAAGACACCTCTTCCATCAAAGCTTCATTTTTGCTCAAACTACTCGTCCAAGCTACAGCTGTCCCTAAGACGAGCAACAGTGTACCAAACATAGATAAGCGTCGAAGCCACCTCAATTTGCCTTCGTATTTGGTATTGATACCAACAAGGTTAGCTTCAGGAAAAATCACATCCTTCAAAAGGCGTTGAATAAAGAAGCTTTTACCTTGGCCTGGAGGTGAAACTGATGCTTGACCCTGAACACCATAATTTGTCGATAAGGAGGTGAGTATTCGATCTATCGGCGTGCCTTCCTGGGTGCCGCTTGTGAAATATACCCCTCTTAATAAAGCTTGGCTTTGGTATTGATTATCGCCAAAAACACTACCGACAAAGGTATTAAGAATCGAGCGCATACTTTCAAATTGATTAGGAAAAGCTTGAATTTTTGCGCGACGATATGGGTCTCTTTCACCGTGTAGTCGCGAGAGTAAACGGTCATTAATTCGTTTGACCAAAGAATCAAATTCAGTTTCAAAGAACTCACTGTAGGGTTGATTCGAGGAATCTGCCATTGGAAACGTCAGCCCCCAAACTTGCTCTCGGTCTGTTTGATCCAAGTTTTCGAAAAACTCATTAAACCCCGCCATTAGGTCGCACTTTGTGACTAAAAAATAGACAGGAAAACGAATATTTAAATCTGACATCAGTTCTTGAATTCGTGTTCGGATAGTCTCAGCGTGCCGTTGACGTTCGTCACTACTCAACATCATTAATTCTTGTAAACTCACCGCCACAATCGCCCCATTAATCGCTCTTCTGGGTCGATGTTTTTTCAGTAGAGCAAGAAAACTAATCCATGCTCCCCTGTCATTTTCAGCATGGCTGTCTTGGCTGGTGTAGCGCCCAGCTGTATCAATAAGAACGGCATCATCAGTAAACCACCAATCACAATTTCGTGTGCCACCTACACCGCCGACCCCCTGAAGCCCAAATTTGTCTTTTAAGGGGAATTGCAGTCCAGAATTAGCAAGCACCGTGGTTTTACCAGCGCCAGGTGGCCCTATCATCAAATACCAGGGTAGCTCATAAATTGTGCGACGTTTTTTACCACCAAACTTATGTAGTTTTAAGGTATCTGTCGCTTCTTTAAAACGACTGTACAGTACTTTTTCTTCATCGCTACTCGCATTAGCCTTCGTCGTTTCAGGCCCATTACTGTTTAAGCCTTTATTGGCGGTGCCACCTATATCATCGAGCATTTTTTCATTCTGCTTCGACTTTTTAACCTGGACACGCATATTATTTACGCCCCAAAGCAATACAAAGACCATGATAATAATGAGCCGAGTAATGGCTGACAAGGGCTCAGTAGAATCACCGATGTGGATATATTCACCGCCAAACCAAACAGCTAAGCTTAGAACGACTAATGCAAATAGACCTAGAAATAGTGGGTCCAAGAATAAAGCGAGGATTCGCTTCATGAAAATCTCCTTAGTTTTTAAGGCTATATTTTTATATAACAATTAGTTAAAGGTATTTAATTTTAAGACAGTAAATTTGGAGTAAACCGAAAACTCAAGGCAGCTTCGTCTCTTTGATATACTCCACCGTCATAGCATCTAACTCGTTAGCAATGGGTGTCGTGGTATGATCAAGCCAAAATCGAAACCCTGAATAACATAAGACCAGCAATGAAAGTGCTATCGTAAATACCACCCATAGTGGCACCAGGTCGCTTACTTTTTTATTATTTATTTCGGTACTTTTCCATCTTGGCGACAACGCTCTTTCATGTGCGCCTCGATGCATTTCGATTGCACGATAAAGATTCTCCTTCACTTGCTCTAATTGCAAATGGCCCCGTGGGTCGATCTGATACTTACCAGAAAAACCCTGCGCTAAGCAGAGATAAATTAGTTCCAATATATCGATATACTGAGCAGGGGTTTGTAATAAACGATCCAGTATTAAAAATACTTTTTCACCGCCAGAAGTTTCATTATGGAAGGTACTCAATAATGAATGCTGAGCCCAACCACATTCAGGACCCCAGGGCGTATTCAATACCGACTCATCCAATGCTGCGCAGAGTACATATCTCGCCGATAAAACAACCTCTGAAACTTGGCCTGCGTCATTAGCATCTGCTTCAAATTTTCTGATCTGGTCGATGATGGTATTTCGAAGCTTGCTAGGATCAGCATGTTGTACGGTATGACGCAACTCACCAATCAAGGCCGTCAGTTCGATCGCAGCTCCCACCAGTTTATTTAAGCTTCGCTTAACATTAAGCTCAGTGGCATTGTATCCCGCAGTTCTCGCCGAGCCGGCTCTATGCTGAGTGGCGCTCGCCCCTTGTGCATTTTCTGATGTCGGAGGGTTTGAATGATTAGTGACGCCTGCCGTCGAGGATTTACGCCCCGGTGTTGGGATAATAACCGTTTTATCGCCATCATTTGCGCCCATCAGACTTCCCTCTTGTAACGCTTACAGTCACCATTTCTCATACCGTTAATCCCTAATTGCCCAGAACTCAATTTCTAAACCTGGAAAATCGCCTCCGAGGTGTAAAGCAAAACCGCCTGATTGACGTAACTCACCCCAGAACTCATTCGTTTTATCTAATTGAAAGTACACATAACCGGAATGATAAGGAATTTGTCGAGGTGCGACAGGCAATGATTGCATCGCGATTCCCGGTAGTTGTGCATTCACTAAGTCCCGAATCCTCTCGACCGGAGCGACTTTCACTTGACTCGGGAAAGAAGCGCGCAGCTGCTCTAGGGGTAAACTAGCTTTAACCGCAAGTACAAACGATGCACCATCAATTAAGCTGCGATCATTAATAGGCGAAACACGAATACCATATTTACGCTCTACCAACTCTAAAGATGTTGCTGATTGTTCTAATACTGCACTTAAGCCCTGTCGCAAAGAGTGTATAACAGGGGCGAATGTAGCCATTAAATTATCATGATTATAGGCGAAAAATTCAGGAGGTCTTTTACCTACTGAGGTAAATGTCGAAAATTCTCCCGCCATTTGTACCAGTTGAAAATACAAATCAACAGGGTGAAGCAGCCGGCTTCGTTTTAAATGCTCGGTTATTGGACCGATGCGGTTGATCAATTGCAGCATCAAATAGTCAGATATTTCAGCTGAACCACTCCGGCCACTATCTTTTAATCGTCCCGCTAGAGATTCACCACGCTGATGCAGTAAACCAGACAACTCATTTAAAAAGCCTGATGTCACGTTATTGAGATGTGCATCAAGTAATGGCGGTATATATGAATCGTCCAGAAGTATCGTTTTATCTTCTTTACGTTCTTTAACCTTAAGCATACCTAATAAGGCATATCCACTATGGTCTTCATTTTCTAACAACAATCTTAAGCGGAGCTGCCCAGTCTGAATAGACTCATCACCGGCATAACCTGAAACAGTATCAAATACTTCACTGTCTATGGCTTTATATCGAGTTAAGCTTTGATCATTTTTATCAAGCTGTACTTCAGCGGCACCCGCTCTTCGTAAGGGTAAGCCAAGATAAATAGTTACATTTGCTAAATTTTCTGGAATATCAATAATATCAGGCGCAGCATTGCTATCGGGTACTGAAATAGGCGTGCCATCTGGAAAAACACCCTGGCAACGTGTAATCGAAATCTTACCAAGTTTCAATAATTGAGAGTCAATTTCCAGGGTTTCAAATCCCCAAAAATAAGACTGTAAGGTACGACAACGCCCCTCGACATAACTCTCAAAGTAGCGATCTTGTTGCTGAAAGTGTTGAGGGCGAAGAAACATTCCCTCAGACCAAACGACTTTACTCTTTGTGGACATTTATTTTCCTTACTAATAATTAGCAGTCTTTGCGCTTAATCTCTTATTATCAATCTACGATGCTGACGGTGTCTTTATCGACGGACACAATAAATTCATTAGACGCATGCTCTTCTATGGGCAATATTAACTTGCCAACAGCATCTTGATACTGAATAAATTCAGCGACAACACCCACATAATTAACGCCTTCAGGTAGTATGTAGGAGACTTCTCGGTCTTCAGAAGGAATAAATTCTTTCAACCTTATTTTCTTTATTAGATCTTTTCCCAAACGATCTTCAGGAGATTCGAGAAGCGCAATAAAATCTTCTTGTTCAAATTGTCTATTATCTTTTAAAAACAATAAATTGAGTACCACCGGGGAGCTTCGTCCATCAGAGTCAGGATTTACAATAGAGAAGACATTAAATTCAATACTAATCTCTGTCGCTAAATCTAGCGTTTCTCTGGTAAGAGCACAGCCGGCCAATAAGCTAATAAAAGTAAATACCATAGAAAGTTTGAATAGTGTGTGTAATACCTTCATGTCTAACCCTTTAATTTATGATCTTCATTGTTACATTTAACAGCATAGCACCTAGCTAGAAATCTATACGCTATACAATTTTCGCATACTCTATTACTAGGTTTTTTATTTGCTAGGTTTATTTCCTGAGGTGTGAGCTCGACTCATTTTTAAAGAATGCATTCGTCGCTCATAAGCATCCGCAAACACATCACCAAATAAACGCTTAAACGTTACTTCATTATCTTCTTTAAGTTCATCAAACAACGAGAGATACGCATCCCAGTTTTTTCCTTTACTGCCACCTAAAAAACTCTTGCTAGATGTTTTCTCAAATTTACGCGCTAATAAACCAGGATCAAACTGACCAAGTATATGCTCGTAAGCAGCTTTCATCGCATCAAAAAGCGCCACTTGATGATCGGATATATCGGCGAATCCATCATTAATAGCATCAGTTGGCGATAAGTAAGCTTTACCTTGTTTCGCAAACATATTTTCAAGCGCATCTTCTGGTGTGACTGAAAATTTTAAGGGATTATTTTCAGCTGACTGAATGGTCGTCATATTCATACGCAATTCACTTTTTATCTCACTTCGCGCACGTAACGTCCTCATCATGCCCGACACGGTTTCTTTTACGGTATTTGCGACAACATCATTCAAAATATTTTTCTGCTCTACAGACAACTGCTCCAAACCGAGAGCCTGTGCAAGCTCAACACCAGCTAAATTCGAGCTTGGCGTTGCCGGTTCGGGTAGTTTACTCGCAGAGACTCCAACCGCTTCGGTTTTAAGCACTGTACTGTTCTTTGAAGGTAGCTGCTCTGAAGGTGTCGCAAGTAACTCACTTAAATCAAGATCTGCTGAGGTTTTAACACCCGGCTCAGAAAAAGCACTTTCTGGCTCAGGCATAACCGGCGGCACTAATGAGTCAAGCGGCCCGGAAGTAGCCGATTCTGAGATAGGCGACCCAGAAATAGACGGATCTGAAGCAGAATCTAGGTAAGTTGCATCAGGATCAACTTGCCTAGCTTTGATACCTGGAGCTTTGATGCCGGGAGTTTTGATACCTGGCGCGCCACCGCCCAACAAACCATCCCAATCGTCAGGTATCACACTCGGTATTTTCATCATTTGCTGATCAAGAGGCGGTGTTTCGCCTAATAAGTCAGTCAATGAGTCCGATTGAGAACTTAGAGCTGAGCTAGAGACATTCTTATTTTGTTGACCTAAACCCAACAAAGCTAAAGGGTCTTTCTCTTCCTCCTTTAAGCCTAAATCAATATCACCATGCGTTTTTACGGAAGGGCTTGATAATATATTGATAGATGTTTGAGGCGAACGACTGGGTACCGAAACAGGTGCAGCAGGCTCTAACCATTTATCCAAGTCATCGACAAAAACAGGGCTCTCAGACTGGTTCGATAATGTTTCCGAAGGCGTAGCCGATACTTTTGCAGTAGGAGTCGCCGTCACATTTGCAGACATTTCTATATTAATTTGAAGTCTATAATCGCCAAAGATTAACTGATCTCCATTGTTTAATATCGGTCGATTATTGGCACCAAGAGGCTGAAGTCCATCATTTAAAAAGATACCATTGGTGCTTTCATCGGTCAGAATAAATTGGTTATTTTCGAAACTAATACGACCATGCCGTGAAGAAACATATCGGCTTGGATCTGGCAGTACCCAATTATTATCAGCGGCACGACCAAAGCTTCCCCCTTCAGTTTCAAACTGATGTTTCTGTCCCTCCATATTACAACCAGCCGGGCACATATTAATGGAAAGAGTCAATTTCATATACGAGCGCCTAATTTTTTCACGATTAACATCCTACTTTTACAACTTAACTTTTTTAAGAAATATTGCCTGTTCAGACGATTCAGGAATAAAACCCGCTAGTTTGCTATAAAACTCATCTAAATTAGGTGATTGTTTAAACACTTTTTTAACGAGTCTACTCGCAAGCGGGCCAATGAAAAAAGCCAATTCGTTGGTCACTGATTGCAGTTTCTCGGGAGATAATAGTAATGCACCTTGAGTGGTAGGACTTGCCACCACCACACTTGCCGATTTTAGACCATCGCGAGTCAGGCCGCTTTTCGATTCAGCCTCTTTTGATAAAGAGATCTCACGAACGCCTGAAGTTTCCAACGAACGCAAAAACTCAGATCTTTCACCATCATTGGGTATTTTTCGAGCAAGCGTCATTGAAAGATCTTCCAGAGAATTACTTTCTTTACTGTATTTTTTTACCAGAACTTTAGCTGTAGGACCAACATAACGAATCAAACTACTTTCAAGGGTTGAAAGTACATCAGGGTGAATAGAGTCGTCTTTAGTCGTTGAGGGCGCTATATTCGTCTGAGTTTTAGCGATACGTACGACTTTAGAGGGCTGATAAATGACTGTGCCCTGCTCTGAACCAGATTCAGACATAATCTCAATCAATTGATCTAAAAATTCAGTGGCGTGTTGATAACGTAACTCAGGTTTTGCTTGTAACGCTTTTAATATAACGGGTTTTATTTGTGCCTTTCGAAGTGGTTCTAGATAGTCACATTGATTTAAGGGTTCGATTGCTTCTTCCAAACTAATACCCGTATAAGGGCGCTCTTTGGTCAGCAACTCAAACAACAAAATGCCCACACTGTATAGGTCAGAACGATTATCAACCTGAAATCCGTGCATACCTTCTGGCGACATGTAATTAGGCGTTCCCACCATCATACCCGTACTGGTTAAATCAGAGTTATCTAAGCGGGCCACACCAAAGTCAGACACTTTAACTCGGCCATTATCCATTAACATGATATTTGCAGGTTTTATATCACGGTGCACAACGCCGTTTTCATGTGCATAGGCTAAGGCTTCCAATATTTGCGTTATAACATCTAAAACGGCTACGAAGGAGAATTTTTTACCTGCCTGCAACTGATCTTTCAGTTCTACGCCATCCACATACTCCATCACGATAAAGGGCATCGTCTCATGCACACCAAAATCAAATACCGTGACAATATTCGGGTGCAAACAACGAGCAGCAGCCTTTGCTTCTTGTATAAAGCGTTGCTCAAAATCGCTACCTTGCTCACCTTCCAATAAATGTGTGTGCAAAACTTTTAGCGCGACGGTGCGATCAATATTTGAATCAAATGCCCGATAAACCAAACCCATCGCACCTTTTCCAAGTATGCTTTCGATTCGATATTTTCCAATAAATTCTGGTAGTTCATTCTGTGACATATTAGTAGCTCAATACCTATTCATCTTCATCAAGCATTTTTAATGCATTCGCTAAACTACGATGCATCCGGTTAAAAGAGCGCCCAAGAGAAGCGACTTCATCGCTACCTTTTATTTGTAACTCTTCTACATTTAAATTCCCCATACTAACATCGTCGGCTTTTGCAGAAACCGTTCTTAAGGGTTTAATCACAATATAATGCAGCATTACGTTTAAAATCATGGCTAATATGAAAAACACGCCAGCCAGCGAGCCCATAAACACATAAAATGTTTCTTCTGCACGCTTCAAGGGCACAGACATTGGAACAGATACCAGCTGTGCTCCCACTACCTCGTTATGCTTCCAGCCGAAGCCATTACTATCACCATAGGTATTGATTAGCGTTTCTGGCGCTTCAGAAGGTTTACCATGACAAGACAAGCAAGCAATATTCTTAATTTTAATCGGATGCCCCAGATACAATGAACGTCCTGTTGCAGTATCTCTTTCTCCTACAATTTCTTTCTGCGTTTCACTATTGCGGAAAAAAGAAATAATATCGGTTTCCCACTCGGTCGCACGATTCGCAGGGTTAGTTGGGTTTAAGGTCGCTTCTTTATAACTATATTCAGGATAATTGCCCTGTAAGGTTTTTACATAACTATGAGCAGCATAAGCTGGCACAGTCTGGGGCAGAAATTTTCTGCGCTGCTGCACAGCTAATAAAGGTTTGATTTCATTAACAGTATAATGGCGAACGGCCAACGCACTTTCCATCATAATCCGCGCTTTTTCTAATACTTCCTGGCGCGCATTATCTTGTAGTATTTTATCCCCTAATACACCTGAACCAAGTAAACCTAGTAGCGTCGCTAAACTTAATACCACGTTGAACTTTAATCGTAATCCCATCGTCTTACCTTTTTATTTGAGTTCTTTTTCAAGCGCTATGCAGCTCAACAAAGCATGATGAGCTGATGAGAAATCACTTAGTTCAAATCTAAGCGAATAAGTTTGCGTGACTGGCCAAGACGGCCAAAAGCCAAGAGCCAATATCGCCTGCTCACCTAACTTCATACTCTCTATCAAGCTTTGATACTGCTGTACGTAGCTAATGGAAAAGTCATTTAGCAGCTTTTCAATGGGTATTTGCGGTAGATCATCTATTGTAAGGCCCGTCTGCTCATATTCTAAATCTATATTTGATCTGGTTTTGAACACAACACTATCTTGGCTAATTATAATCGAAACCGGTGTATCACCTTGACCGTCACTCATTAAAAGCTCTCGATAGGATAGTGCACAGCGTCCAGCAGAGTCTGAACCACGGTTTAAAACCCAATTATCCCCAACATTAAGTGGTAGCATCGCTAAATCATTCATATATGTTGTCACATCTTGATCCAGACTTTGCGCATTAAGGCCATGCTTCATAGATGTTTCATGGTTTACAGCTGGTTTTTCAGCCATAACCTTTGGTATTGCTTTCTTAGTGAGCTGCTTTCCAGTTTTATTGATTACAACTTTACTCTTTTCTAC